>Ga0080006_1119634_pt1 | contig 122172 bp, 110 predicted proteins | sample RS3BMetagenome_FD_69209 | JGI IMG/M metagenome (GOLD analysis project Ga0080006, IMG submission 69209) | Ferric oxide microbial mat and aquatic microbial communities from Rainbow Spring, Yellowstone National Park, USA - RS3B (SPADES... ...
ACCTCGCCGCCATTCTGCCAGGCATCGCCAACTCATCCATCCAAACACTTCCAGAACTCACGCCCACCGCTTGGGCCGCCAAAAATCTGTAACTGTCCACCTGCGTTCCTCTGACGGATACAGTCCAATCCCTTCAGCGACGAGCGCACGCAGTCTTCGGCCGACATAATGAGCGAAGAGTCAACAACAGAACTGTCCCATCCTTCGGTCGCGATGCCGGCAGGTGCGACCAGCTGAATCCTTATGTTTGCGTCAGCGTTCTCAGCCTGTAGACCTTGGGTGAACGACAGAACAAACGCCTTCGTTGCGCTATAAATGCTCGTTCCTGGATATCCTGCAAAGCCAAGGATGGAACCCACGTTGATGAGAGTTCCTTTACCGTCTGCTTTGAACCGGTTCAACGCAGCGATCGAAAGAGCAACCGTTGCCGAGACGTTGACGCGGAGCAGAGCGTCGATCTGGTCCGGCTTCGCATCTACCGTTGCGCCCATGAGCATAATGCCAGCGTTGTTGACGAGAAGTGTCACTGAAGGATGATCGCTGAGTACGGACGCAATCTGCCCGACGCCCAGGGTGTCGCTGAGGTCGGCGACTACGCTGGTTACCTTTGTTTGGTAGCGAGAGTTAAGGCTGTCGCCCAGTTCTTTCAGCCGCTCCCCACGTCTTGCCACGAGTACAAGGTCATATCCCCGCTGTGCAAGCTGTTCGGCATATTCGCGCCCGATACCCGAGGATGCTCCTGTTACGACGGCAGTGCCGAGGTTCTGATTTGCTTCTTTACTCATCGAAGTCTCCATGCTTCTATTTTTGTACCGCATCGTAAAGATGATCAAGTTTCCACCCTGGATTCATTTTGTTGCTGCTTCGGTATAAAAATCGAATCAAGAGCTGCCCACAGACATCTAAAAGCCAGATTCGGAGGAGTGATGTTGAAAGCACCAGAAAAACGTGGCAAGGGCCGCCCTCGCGAATTCGATCGCGATTCCGCGCTAAAGGCAGCGATGCTGATCTTCTGGAAACAGGGTTATGAAGCTACATCGCTTGAGCACTTGACGGAGGCGATGGGCATCAGTAAGCCAACGCTGTACGCAGCATTTGGAAACAAAGAAAGCTTGTTTCAAGAGGCTGTTGACACATACCTTTCGCTCCGCGCGCAGGAGTACACCGCGGCGATCAAGCTACCAACAGTCCGTGAGGTCGCGGAGGCATGGTTGCGACTCACGGGCGGGGTCCGTAAGGAGAAGGATGTCCCCGCCGGCTGCCTGATCGTACAAGGAGCATTGGCTGGAAGTTCTGCAAGCCAAAGCGTGCAGGACAGACTCGCCGAGATTCGGAACGAAGGCACGGCACAACTTGAAAGACGCTTTCAAAGAGCAAAGCGAGAAGGAGATCTTCCAGGATCTTGGGAACCAACTTTGCTCGCGCAGTATGTCTCGTCGGTCGCTTCGGGATTGGCGGTGCAGTCGCGTAGCGGCGTCTCTGCGGCAATCCTGAACAGAGTCATCGATCAGGTGCTCGCCAACTGGCCAAATCCGTGAAGCACCGACCTTGTCGCAACGAATGAAGAGTATCCTCGATCTGAGAGAATCGTGTCGTTTCAGACTATCGCTTTCTCGGCTCTTCCACCTACCTTGAAGCAAGCACCAGAGGAGGGTGTGAGCTTTGACACAGAAGACCGGGATGGAATCAATGCTCACAAAAAGCGATGGGACGGGGCTTGCCTCGCTGCCCCGCCAGACTGTAATCGTCACCGGAGGTAACTCCGGTCTGGGATACGGCTGCGCGAGCGCACTGCTCTCCGCGTCGCCGCCGTGGCACGTAATTATCGCCTGCCGTGACACCGGGCGGGCGCAGGAAGCAGTCGATATGCTGCGAAAAGCAGCGCGACCTAGTGCAGACATTGAGACGATGGCTCTCGATCTGGCGTCGCTTGCATCGGTGCGATCGTTCGCATCGATGCTAGATGACAGGCTGAAGGCGGCGGATATTCCTCCCCTGCACGGTCTCGTCTGCAATGCCGCTGTGCAAGGCGCACGGACGTTTACGGTTGATGGCTTCGAGTCGACCTTCGGTGTGAGCCACCTTGGTCATTACCTTCTCGTCAATCGGATGGTGCCGTTGATCGAGAAACCGGCGCGAATTGCCGTCGTCGCCAGCGGGGTCCATGATCCCGCACAGCTGGCAAAGGTGCCGGCCAGCGCGGGGGTGCCGGTGCCTGCGTGGAATCGGCCAACGGCTCTTGCGAAGGGTGAACTTGGTCCGGAAGCGGCAAATGATGACGCCACAGCGGATCGTGGCCGAAGATATTCAACTACAAAGCTCGCGAACGTCTATTTCACCTACGGTCTCGCGCAACGACTACCCAATGGCATCACGGTCAATGCGTTCGATCCTGGATTGATGCCGGGAACCGGGCTTGCTCGTGAATATCCGGCAGTCCTCCGGTTCGCGTGGCACAGCATCCTGCCGAGAATGATCCCACTGTTGCGATTGGTCTTGCTGAGGAACATTCACACGCCGGAAGAGTCTGGAAAGGCGCTAGCGCGCCTCATCATCGATCCCGCACTGGTTTCAACGGGAAGTATTTCGAGGGGCTGCATGAAATCCCTTCTTCGGTGGAGTCCTACGACAAAGATCGAGCAGAGGAGCTTTGGCGGGAGAGTGCCACTCTTACCGAGATCGAGCGGCTTCCGTAATCACATAGTACGAAACAAAATGGAGTTGCAATGCAGAAGGTTTGGCTAATCACGGGAAGCGCAAGCGGATTGGGTCGCGCGATAACAGAAGCCGTTCTCGCTGCCGGAGATCGCGTGGTTGCTGGAGCGAGGCAACCATCAGAGCTGAGCGCTCTGGTCGGGCAGTATGGAGATGCCCTCACCCCGGTCGAGCTGGATGTCCGTGATGAAAGTGCTGCTAATGCCGCTGTGCGCGAAGCGATGCGCCTTTATGGGCAGTTGGATGTATTGGTGAACAATGCAGGCTATCAGTTCAACGCACCCTTCGAGCAAATCCCGGCTGACAAGTTTAGAGATGTTATCGAGACATGCCTATTTGGCGTGGTCTATACAACTCGGGCGGTGATCCCGGTAATGAGAGAACAGAGGCGTGGTCATATCTTTCAGGTGTCTTCGATCGGTGGACGCGTGACCATTCCTGGGAACTCCCCCTACCACGCAGCGAAGTGGGCGATAGGTGGATTCAGTGATTCAGTCGCTGAGGAAGTTGGACCATTCGGTGTGAGGGTCTGCACACTGGAGCCGGGCGGCATTCGTACAAATTTTAGAGAGAGAGCGGGCAAGGAACTGCCAAAGTTGCTTCCTGAATATGAGGCGTCAGTCGGTCCAATTTACAAGATGATGTCTGCCGATGGCAGAAGCTCAGAGAACGATCCTGAGAAGATCGCAAGCCTCATCATTTCTTTGGCTGAAGCTGAAAACGTGCCGAAGCGTTTAATCCTTGGCAAGAGCGCCAATGAGTTCGTCGAAAGAATCGAAGCCGCACGGAAGGACGAATCAATGAAATACCGTGACCTAACGCTATCGACGGTGTTTTCGGACAAAGCCTAACAGCGGCGCTGATCTCAAGGTCGCCTTCACGTTTCAACCTGCGGCAAGTTCAAACTGAGCCGCACGGTCGGTTTTTTCTTTGCTAATGGAGAGCGACCCTGGGCTATTCTTGCGGGCGAATTGTCGGGGGGAACAACCCATGACTCTTTTGAAAGCTTTGCCGAAAGCGCTCTCCGATTCGTACCCGAGTGACAGGGCAATCACCGAGATGGAATCGTCAGACTTCTGAAGCCTGTCTCCGGCGAGCATCATTCGCCAGCGGGTTAAGTATTCCATGGGAGATTCCCCTACCTTCTCTTTGAAACTTGAAGCGAAATTAGATCGTGACATCCCTGCGCGCTCCGAAAGTTTTTGAACCGTCCAGGAGTATGCAGGATCTTCGTGCATGGAGCTGAGGGCCGCGTTCATCTGCTTATCTGACAGAGCGCAGAGCCAACCGATTCCGCCGCTCAAGCCTCCCGACAAGTAGAGCCGCAGAGCTTGAACAAGCATCATGTGTGCGAGGTATTGCGCCACAAGAGTACCTCCGGGCCGGGGATCGAGTAGTTCCTGTCGAAGACGCTCCAGCGACCAACGCAATTCGGCCTTGTCTGACTCATTCTGAAGTTTCACAACGGGTGGCAACAAACCCAGCAGGAGGTCGGCGTGATTGCCCGACAACGTGAAATGGCCGCCCACAATGAAACAATCCCCGCCGCCATTGACAGAGAAGATGGCCCCCTTCAATGGAGTAGAGAAGATCTCGGTGAAATCCACAGGTGGCAACGCAAGGTCGCTCGCTAGGCAGAAGGGCCGTTGCAGGAGGAAACAGTCTCCGGCCTGCAGCAACATATCGGAGTTCCCCACCGAAAGCCAACACTGGCCAGAGACCACGGCGTAACACTTAATGCCTTCTTCGTAGGGAACATTTACCGCCCAATCGCCCCCTGCGTCGAAACCTCCGGCTGAATAGCTGCGTGGTTTCAGTAGGGAAAGAACATCGGAAAGAGGATCCATATCAAGCCCTTCTGGAGTATCAGACCAATAATAAGGAGTATAGGACATAGTTCGTACTCGAATGGGGGGCTATCTTGAGGGAAGTGCAGGAAAGAGGGAATGCCCAAGTGTCCCTTGAACCTCCAGGCCGAGCGTAGGAAAAGGCACTATCTCGCCCTGAGTTCTCTGGCCAATCGAGCCAGGACGCCGAACAAAACCTGAAAGGACCGAAATGCGCATCTTGATCATTGGGGCATCGAAGGGCACCGGAGCACTCGCTGTCCAGGCAGCTCTCGAACGCGGACACGAAGTCACGGCATTCGCTCGAAGTCCAGAGGGACTGGAAATCCAGCACCCAAAGCTCACTAAAGTGAAGGGCGACTTCCACATCAGCCAAGACGTTGAGAGAGCTGTCCCCGGTCATGACGCCGTCATCGTGACTGCGTCAGCTGGTGGGGGCTTGGCGAGCTTCAAGGAAGATCCGACATATTTCTCACGAGGCACTGCGCTCGTGATCCAGTCGATGAAAGCGAGCGGCGTTCCGCGGCTCGTGGTGCTGAGCGCAATCGGCGTCGGAGAAACCAAGAAAATTTCCGGTTGGATCGCTGAGAAATTTCTCTTCGGCATGTTGTTCAAGTTTCCTTACACCGACCACGAGCGACAGGAGCAGGACGCTCGCCAGAGCGGGCTTGAGTGGGTTATCGCGCGGCCGGCAAGGCTTACAGACGGTCCGGCGACAAAAACTTACACCAAGAGGGCGACCCTTGAGCGGGTGCCATGGTCATCGACCATATCTCGTGCTGACGTTGCCGACTTTTTGGTCGAGGCTGCGGTGACCAAAACATGGGTCGGTAAAGGCGTGCAACTGGGTGGGTGAGCTGTCCGCAAAGGCGCAGCCCGCAGGTCGCACCACGCAGGCTGTCGAAGGTAGATAAAGATGAACGGTAAACAGGCCAAAGAATTCATTCGCGGAGTGATTATGGCAAGTGTATTGAGCGGGACCATGGGATCAACTGCCGTCGCGCAGATCACGCGTATCGAGATAACGAGCCGGTCGGAGATGCCGACCAAGGCGCCGAATGCCATTCCTTACGAAGTGATCAAGGGGCACCTGTTCGGCGAGCTCGATCCCCGAGATTCTCACAACACAATCGTGCAGGACCTTGATTTAGCACCGCTGAACGAACGGGGACACGCTGAATACACCACGACGTTCACTCTCACCCGACCGTTGGATCAGACCAGATCCAGTCACGTACTCGTCTATGCAGTGGTGAACCGAGGCGCCGACTTTCTCCCACAAGATCACACTTCAGGCGATACGTATCTTACTTCGGGCTGGCAAGGTGACCGTCCGTTCGGCGGCAAGAGCATTATGGGAACCCCGGGCGAAAGCATACGCGTTCCCGTCGCACAAGGCGTCGATGGAAAAGCCATCACGGGAAGAGTTCTCGCTAGATTTCCGGATGTCGCCCCTGGAACGTCGTCCTTGGCTCTTGCTGCGGCATTGGGTTATGTGAGCTCCGGAACTCCCCCCACGCCGAATTCACTTGATTCGTCTCAGGCGACACTTACGTTTCGCACATTCGAGGATCAACTTGGCGTGCAGTCGAAGGTCGAAACGATCGGGTCTTCCGATTGGGCGTGGGGGGACTGCACGCACGACCCGTTCCCTGGGAAGCCAAGTGACGCGTTCATCTGCATAAAAGGTGGTTTTCGAACCGATGGCTTGTACCAGCTGGAGTACACAGCGAAAGACCCCTTGATCCTCGGCATGGGTCTCACCGCTATTCGCGACACAGTATCGTTCTTTCGGTATGAAGCGAAGGCCCTGGACGGTGTGAACCCCATCGCTGGAGAGATCAAACATGCGATAGCAATTGGAGTGTCGCAGTCTGGAAACGCAATCCGGACTTTCCTGAACCTCGGAATGAATGAGGACGTTCACGGTCGCATTGTTTGGGATGGTGTCATGCCGATCATTGCGTCCCGCCAGACGCCGGTCAATCTCCGCTTCGCTATCCCTGGCGGCGCTACCGGTCTGTACGAGCCCGGTAGTGACGGTGTCCTTTGGTGGACCGATTGGCCTGACGAGGCACGCAAGAATCCCACGAGCAGCTTGTTGCATCGTTGCAATTTGACGGATACCTGCCCAAAGGTAGTTGAGGTCTTAGGCAGTTCAGAGTTCTATAGCCTGCGGGCCTCAGCTAATTTTGTGGGGACATCCGCGAAGGTCGACATTCCGCTTCCTAAGAACGTTCGTCGCTACTATGTAGCGAGTACACAGCATGGAGGCGGCACGGGAGGTTTCAACTGGCAGCCAGTTCCTCCTCCACCACAAATGTCCTTCTTCAATCTGCCTAGCCTGTTGCCCGCAAACCCAAATTCGGAGGAAGAGATCATCTTTGCTCTCTTCTTTGCTCTGAAAGAATGGGTCGCCAAGGGTATTGAGCCACCACCTAGCAATTATCCCACGCTGCAAGCTGGAGAACTCGCGCCGGAGGCTCACGTTCTCGCATCATTCCCAAATTTGCTCGGCACTCCTGCTCCTCGTAGCGCAGTGAACCCGACGGTTGTTTATGACTTTGGCCCTCGCTTTAGAGCGAACGACGTCTCGGGAATTATGGATACTCAGCCTCCGGTTGTGAAGGGTGCCATACCATCTGTGCTTCCCACGCTTGATGCAGACGGGAATGAGGTAGGAGGCGTCCGCACTGTCCTGCTTCAAGCACCTTTGGGGACCTATCTTGGCTGGAACATTGTATCGTCCGGTTTCTTCAAAGGACAGTTCTGCCCACTCGCTGGCGGCTACGTCCCTTTTGCGCGCACCCGCCTCGATCGTGAAAGGCAACACGACCCCCGCTTGTCGCTCGAAGAGCGATATCACGATCACACTGGTTACGTTGCCAAGGTCCGATTGGCCGCAAACGATCTAGTCGAGAGACGCCTACTTCTTCAGCATGATGCCGACCGACTGATCCGCGAAGCGGAGGCAAGCAGCGTACTGTTGCCATGACCGTGATCAGCGCAAAAATGAGCAAGATGATCCGGCGCCCTAAGACGCCTTCATTGCTTTCAACACGACCTCAACCTGGAGTGCAATGAGGCTTCGCATATGGCGAGCGTCCAGCACGATGTCCTTGAACCCGCGCATCCCGAAGATCAATACGCGAGCAAGCTCTTCGGGCTCCGTCCTCAACCTGGACGAAGCTAGTGTCGGTCGGATCAGCTCAGCAAGGAAGTGCTCTAAGCGTTTGTACATTGCGCGGACTGGAGGGATCGAAAGATCGAACATGTCCCTAGCATCAGGATGAGCTTTCGTCAGGTCGTAGCCCTCGCCTGCCCACTGTTCACAGCAGTAGTGCAGCTTACGGTCCAGGCTTCGCATCTTCGGCAAAGCTTTTCGCCATTCTGCTAATTTCTCATCGAGAAGTCGATCGATGACGAGTGCAAAAATCTCATCTTTTTGTGGAAAGATCAGATAGAGCGCAGGGCGTGAGACTCCCGCTTCTGCTGCGATGTCATTCATCGTGGTTTTGACTCTGCCGTAACGCAGGAACACTGCGCTGGCTGCCGCGATTACATGTTCACGTTTCCGGTTTGTCTGCTCTTCGGTTTGTTTCCCCGGCATGGATCCTCTTTGTTCTGACAAAATAATCATACAACGTCAGAACGTCCGATGACATCTACTGTTAAACGTGGCAGTATCGGATCAGCTTCACCTCTGCGTTTCGCGAAAGGCTTGACGCAACTGGCCGGCTGGTTCAAATGAGTGAGTTCGTCTATAGAGTCTCGCCTCATTGTCATCGGTCATACCAAGAGAGGTAAAGCCATGAGTGCAATTCTTATCCACGGGGTTCCAGACACTTTCCGTGTCTGGGCTCCAGTGATGGAGCGGCTATCGCGTAAAGACATAGCTGCTCTTGCACTCCCGGGCTTTGACTCTCCGCTGCCTAGTGGATTTACGGCGACGAAAGAGGAATACGTTAACTGGCTCATTGAGCAGCTCGAACGAGAGCCGGAGCCGGTCGACCTTGTTGGACATGACTGGGGCTGTCTCCTGACCGCTCGCGTCGCGTCTCTCCGTCCTGACCTGGTCACAACTTGGGCAGGCGGCGGTGGGCCGATCAACAAAGACTACGTTTGGCATCCCTTGGCTAAGATCTTCCAGACCCCAGGCGTCGGCGAAGACTTCCTACAAAAGCTTGATCCGGACCAATTCAGCCATCAACTTGAAGGTTTAGGGGTTTCAGCCGCCTATGCCTCCGAGGCCGTACGTCAAATGGACGATCGAATGAAGGATTGCATCCTTCGGCTCTATCGATCAGCCGTCACTGCCGGTGAAGAATGGCAACCTGACTTGAAAAACGTTTCTTGCCCTGGGCTTGTCTTTTGGGGTGTTAAAGACGAGGCTTGCCCAGTCGCTTTCGCAGACCGCCTGGCTACCGATCTTCGTGCTTCGCGCGTTCGGAAGCTCGATACCGGGCATTGGTTTGAGCTTGAGAAGCCCGTGGAAGTAGCCAACGCACTTGAGGAGCATTGGTCAGCACCAACTTCCTAACGAATTCAATCGGCGTTTATCCATAACGAAGCAGAACGAAAGGCGAACATGATTACTACTGAACTAGACCCCAAAAACATCTCCGAAGCCGCTGAAAAGATTCCAGCTGATACACCATTCCTCATGCTCAATCTGCTTCGCTATCGAGAGACCGCGAACTACAGCGGTCAGAATGGGCTTCAATTCAAGACAGGCAGAGAGGCATATCTCCAAGGATATTTGCCAGCGTTCGGCGCAGTTGCGTCAGGCTCGGAAGTAACGAAGAGTATCAAGCCAATTTTGATCGGTTCGGTTATTCAGACCATCGTCGGTCCCGTTGATGAGAAATGGGATGACGTTGCGCTTGTTCAATACCCGAACTTCGCAGCCTTCCGCGCCGTCGCGGAGAGCGAGGAGTATCAGCGAGATGCGGAGCCTCACCGCTTGGCGGCGCTCGAAAACCTCAGGTTGATTGCGATCATCCAGCGCGATAGGCCTTAGGCGCGCAGCAACTCGGGAGCAGCCATCTAGCTGGAAGATTTGGCTGCTCCGGCGATGCGCTCTTCAAGGTTTGAAACCTCCTAAGATTAAGGGCGGCGACGCGCTCCTCGTAGCGGCCATGTTGGAGCAAAGCCCACTTCAACGAACCTTGTGTTGAGAAGATCCCTTCAGCTTGTAACCCATGACAGCGAAGATCAGGCGGATGAGTGCCACCCAGCTCCTCGGTTTGAAAAGGTCCAGGCCACCCGAGAGCCGGACAACGCGGACCAGTTCACCTTGAGGGAATTGCAGAATGACATTGCCCAGCATCTTCGCGGCTCCATCCCGCTTGTTCACGGCTTTATCCAGGTCGGCCTTTTGCAGAAGTGAGGGCAGCTGCTGGATGGTCGGATCGAGGCAGTAGGCTGGAGTTCCCGGCTGGTAGCGCCAGGACTCGGACAGAGAACCCGCATCGAACGCATCGAAGCCAATCGAATTCACAAGATTCATTACCAGCTTTTTCGCTTGAGCGTCATCGCCGGAGACGGGGATAGCAATCCTATTCTTCGCGCCTTTCGGTAGCCCCTTGCGCCGCAGGCTGTCCGCGCTAATGCTGTTGAACGCTTTGATCACTGGCCGTCCAACTGCACGAGATGTCCACTCAGACTCGACCATCCCCGCGTCGATCTCAGGAATGCTACCCGTGATATTCGGATAATAATTTGTAGTGTCGATGATCGGAGACCTAGCCGCCACGCGAGCGAGCATCTCTTTCGATAGCAGCGCCACGCTCGCGATTGGAACGGCGAGGACGAGCAGATCCACGCCACTGGCTACCTCCGAAACATGGACTGGGATGGCACCAGTAGCAGTGGCGATTTGAGAAAGCGTTTCAGGGCCACGCGAGTTTGCGATCAGCACCCTGTGCTGCAGTTTTCGGAAGTGCCCGGCCAAGATTGATCCAATATGGCCGCCCCCTACGATTCCGATCTTCATCTCTCTCATCTCCTTTGCTAATCTTTTGGCGATAAGTGCGGCTTAACGTCCTTGCTACACGAGCCGCGGCCTTACCCTACAACTCGGGACGGTGCATCTACTTCTTGTCCAACCCAAACTGTTTCGCAAGAAGCCGATCCAGTAGCCGCTTTGGCAGAAGCATAGGGAGAGTCCAGTTCTTGAAGCGCTGCGGCACCACCGCATACCGGGCGTTCGGCTTGCTCACTGTGAGGGCGCGATATACCGCGCGCCCGATCTCCGCCGGGGCGAGCCCTTTCTTTCCCTCCACGGCGAAGAAGGCGCGGAAACGTTGAAAGATCGGGCCATAATCCGTCGCGTCAAACCCGCTGTAATCGTCCGCCGCCGCCTTGTCCAAGATCGACGTCATGACGGTTCCCGGACCCAACACGATCACATCGATTCCGTACAGCATCAACTCGCGCCGCAAACTCTCCGACATCCCCTCCAGAGCGAACTTCGAAGCTGAATACGCCCCAATAAACGGCACTCCCAAGACACCGGAGACTGAGCCCATCTGCACGATTCGCCCAGGCGGCCCCGTCATGACCGGATCGCTCCCAAGCAATCGCGCAAAGGCTTTCGTCACGATGAACGGTCCCATCAAATTGACTTCCATTTGCCGCCTCATGGCAGACCCTTCTAAATGAAGAAGAGGCCCGGCCACGACAATCCCTGCGTTATTCACTAGCCCCGCGAGCCTTCCGCCTGCAAGCGCATCTTCCACTCGCTCTGCAGCGAGCCGAACTGCCGCTTCGTCGGTCACATCCGCAAGCAGCGGAATGAAATTCTTCCCAAACTCAGCCCTCAGCCGGTCTGCGTCGCCCTGCTTCCGGACCGTCCCGAAGACACGAAATCCTTTATCCAGAAGTAACTTTGCCGTAGCCCAGCCAATGCCGGACGATACACCCGTAATGACGACACTCTGCTTCACACTCATGTTTTGTCTCCTTCTCACGTAGAGACCAGTCGGGCGGGCTTCAGGTCCACCACCTTCACTCGATCGAGCATGTCACCGCTCACATTAGGGATCGGTACACCGTCATAACTCAATTGCCTCAAGACCGCCAACGTGTGCAGCCGGACCGCCTTCATCGATATTGATCGACATCTTGTTTCTCCCGGCGCGAGTGGGATATGCTTACCGTAGCGGTGATCCGAATATACGTAGCACCGCTACGATTGTCAAAAGTCTTATGCGCGCTGATGCCAAGAAAAACTACGATGATCTACTCGCTGTCGCACTCGTGGTTGTCGGCGAGCAAGGCGCCATCGCAAGCCTGCGTGAAATCGCCCGCAGGGCCGGCGTTGGCCTGCCGACGCTGTATCGTCACTTTCCGACGCGGGAAGCGTTGCTCGAGGCCTTGCTGCGCACCGGTTTCGATGATCTGACTGCAAAGGCACGCAATCTCGAAACTTCCGACGCGTCCGATGACGCGCTTTTGTCATGGTTACGCGAAACCGTCGCTGTCTCACAGAAGTACCATGGCGTCACTACGGCGATGATGGCCGCCATTGACGACCCAAATTCCGCGCTCCATGCTTCGTGCGTTACGATGCGCGCGGCCGGCACGCGCCTCCTCGCCCGCGCTCAAGCCGACGGGACGGCCAGGGCCGACATCAGTGGCGCCGACCTATTCGCAATTATCGCGGCACTCGCCTGGCTCGGTGACCAACCTGCGGTCGCGCAACGCGCCGATCATCTCTTCGGTGTCATCGCGAGCGCAATCCTACCGAGCCGAGCGAGCATCGGCTGCGGAGTCAAAGGTCGCGCACGCGCGCGCTGATGAAGGTTTGGACGGCCGAACCTGGTCGACTTGCACAGACGGACGCGCGCAAAGCGCCACCTTTACCTTCACTCAGCGACGCATCGTTGCCGATCCCGGCACGAACCTTACAGTGTGGAAGGCTTGCTCTCGTTGCTTGCTTGAGCGAGAACGCAAGCAACCACAATGCTACTGAAACGATCTTCCTGTGACGAACATTTGCAAGTCTTCAGAGAACTGCCGCCGCACCGCAGGATAGTTGTAAAACATGTGACCGCCCTGATAGCAGCGCGTTTCAATACGTGAGCGGAGAGGAGTGTTCTGCCTTGAAACGATCTCCGAACTGATCGCGCAAGTAGACCTTGAGTCGTAGAGACCGTCCGCGATCCACAGTCTCAAGTTCTTGTCCAAAGTCATCGCCTCGGCGCTATCAGGAGTCTCTTGCCCGCGAGGAGATTCGCCGTTAGCAAGATTTTGATCGTCTTCCGTCTCCAAGTCTGCAGGACTGACGTAAGAACTGAAAAACCCCCTGTTGTAGTCCCACAGATCCCCAGGATTTTTGATCGCAGCATCATCCGCGGAGAAGCCGTTGAGCTCGCGACCACTCTGGATATAGGCAAGATCGGTCACGTATCCCAAGTCGTGCCTCAAGTAACGTTCAACGGACTGCAGATTCTGCTTCGGTGCAGTTTCTGTCGTCTGCGTCATGTCATAGGTATCCAAAACCTTCCGTTCGTCGTATAGCAGCCCTTCCAAGAACTGGTGCGGGTAGATCATGAGTGAAGAATGATTGATCTCGCCCTCAGGAATGCCCGTGTAGACGGAAAGCTGGTGCGCAATCACATCGCGCTGCGCAGGGCTGAGGCTATCAAGATGATCGAGCGCTGGTGCATAGGTGGACTTGACCCAGTCATAAACCTCTTTCTGTAGCACGGCTGGGTTCTTCGGCACCGTTGTGTCGAGTCTTCCGTGAGACTGAGCGGCAAGCGCTTGTTGAATCGTGCGCAATGCTCTCAAGGTGTTGTCCAACCTTCCATTTGCGAGCCCAGGACGGCCAGAGATAGCCAGGACGCCACCTACCTTGATACCCTCCTTTTCCAATCTCAATGCGACAGCTGTAGCTCGGAAGGCTCCCCAGCTCTCACCAGCGAGAAAGATCTGTGAATCCTCCGCAGCGAAGAGCAGTCGCCACGCACGCACGAAGTCCGTAAAGGAGCTTACATCACCTCGCATTTGGTAAAACTGATCGGCAAACTCCGAGCGCGTGACCCTGCTAAAACCGGTTCCGACCGCATCGACGAAGACTAGGTCAGTCGATGCGAGCGCCGTGTCTCCGTAATCTGAAATTTTGCCGTCGTCGCCAATTTGCTTGGGGCCAATGGACTGCAGATGTAGTACCGAGGATGACGTGCCCGGGCCTCCGTTCCACATGAACGTAGTTGGTCGCGGCTGTGTTGACGGTACGCGATAGGCGACAAAGAACATATTTGCCAGTACCTCGTCGGAGCCGCCAGCGCGAATTGGAATCCGTCCCATTTCGACCGTGTACGAAAGCCTCTTTCCACCAGATAGAATTACCTGCCCCGATGTGTTATGAGGAAGGTTCACCTGACCGTAGGTCGTGACAGCCGCGAATAGCCCGACTAATGGCAGGAGGCAAGATGTACGGAGCCACCTCAACCACCCACATTCACTGATTCTGAACAATCTCGACATCTGCTATCTCCTGGGCTTCACGACCCGACGAATAGAACTGATCCTCGTCTCTCGCCGGTCTCACCGTTCCAAGTGCACAATCTGGCTTTCTAAATGTCATCACCCCGCAGGGTGCGCCGCCGATCTTGTCTACATAAGAAGACACCGCCATCGTCATCGCTTGCGATGGCTCAACGGTTCTTGTGAACTTATGGGACCATGAGCCATCCCATTTAGCATCAACTGGATCATGCTGCGAGCGTATGCAGGTTCTTCGCCTTGTGGTCCGTGGCATAGTCGCACTACCGCCTTGAGGATATCTTCGGCCGGTATGCCAGGCCTTACCACTTTGGCCTTCACGGCAGCCGCGAGTAGACCGTTCAGCGCCGGCCTCATTCGTTTCAGAAAATATTTGGCGAGCCCACCATAGGCCGGACCACCCGAATGCAAAGCGCTCGCGAAACCTTTCTTTTTTGCAATCAAGTCGATATAAAGCTGCATCCATTGCGACAGAGCTTCGTCCGGCGCACATTCGGCAGCCAAAGTTTTCGCTGAGGCGGCACAAGTGCTAATTTGCAGTTCGAGAACTGCGACGATAAGGTCCGAACGCTGCGGGAAGTGGCGATATAAGGTCCCGACTCCGACGCCTGCTTTATTGGCAATCTCGAGAATGGGCGCGTTCACGCCCGAAATCTCGAATACGCTCAGGGCAGCGGCCAGAAGAGAAGCAATGTTGCGCCGCGCGTCGGACCGCAAAGTTCGCCGCTTGTTAGTCTGCCCCACTCGGTTTAGCTTTGGCTCTTTAGTGGCGGAGTTCAAGTGGCCTTCTCGGAATTCAATTTTGTCCAGCGTAGCGGACGCGTGTTCCGTTATCTGAGTATAAAGCCGTCTCCCATTGCCACATGCTGTTTCGAACAGGGCGACCGGCCTGCTTTAAGTGATGCACTTGTCTCGCACTGTGTGTGGCCAAAATCTAGCAAGCTGATCGAGGGCCGATGCAGGACTTCCAGCTTCTTCGCGGGTGGCTATTGCATCCGGAATCACATTCCGTATAGCATAACGGAAGGCCATTCCGGTTGCTAACGTATAGCCGAACCACCGCGTTGAACTTAAGAGGTACCTCATGGAAAAGAAGCGTGTCGCCCTGGTCACAGGGGGAAATAAGGGAATCGGGCTCGAAATCGCAAAGTCTCTCGCCATGCAAGATGTAGTCGTGCTCGTTGGAGCGCGCAAATTGGAGGAGGGAGAAAGCGCAGCGAAGAGCGTTGGAGAGAATGCTCATGCGATTGAATTGGATGTTACGAATCAAGCGTCCATTGACGCTGCGGCTGATCGCATTCGCAAAGAATTCGGTAGGCTGGACATTCTTATGAACAACGCGGGAATCTCACGCGCACCAAAACCGAGCGGTACGTTCGAGGAAGCCATGGCGCAGAATTCTCTAACCGTTGCACCGCTTGCGGACATTCGTGCGGTATTTGAGACGAACGTGTTTGGCGTTATCGCGGTCACTCAAGCAATGCTGCCACTTCTGCTTGAATCGCCTGCTGGGAGAATCGTACTCACCGGAAGTTCCGGCGGCTCTATGACGTTAAATTCTGATCCTGCGAATTCACACCGCAAGTCATATGGGAATTACTCGGTGTCGAAGACTGCGGCTCAGGCGGTGACCCTCGCCTTTGCACTTGCTCTGGAGTCGACCAATATCAAAGTCAACGCAGCGAACCCCGGCTTCACCTCGACCGCTCTAAATAACTTCCGCGGCACGGGGAGCGCGGAAGAGGGCGCACGCGCACCGGTGCGCCTTGCCCTCCTTGGCCCTGACGGTCCTACAGGCACATTCTCTGATGAGAACGGCACCGTGCCTTGGTAACCGAGCAGCCGCTAAGCGAATTGTGTCCCGACCGGACCTGAGCCATTCGGTTCTCACGTTCGATTGCTCGGAGAGAAGGTCCGATCTTGAACAGATTCAACGAAACCAAAGTTAAGCGATAGCCGAATGCGAAGCTCTCCGGACGCCGAGCAAAGTAAGAGTGGGAGCATACAAGTGTGCCCGATGTACGGACACACTGTGCATCCTGAACAGATTGATTTCGCCTCGAGTTTATTTGAAACATCCGGGTTCAAACGGACCACGGCCTGACATCATCGCAATGGAGCCGCGCCCCAGGCATCCCAAGCCGGTCTAAGCGGCAGGAAGAAGCTTCGCATGCGGCCCAAAACGCACCGTTTCGATTCTCCAAGCGAGGAACGCGAGCGCAGGAGTTCGGCACCGTTGGACCCTAGGATTATTTCTTACACGGGACAGGTTTCGCGCGTTGTCGAACTGTTGCAGGGAAAGTGGACGGTACAAATCCTCTGTACCATGCGCACGCGTCCGGTGCGCCTCAGCGAGCTCAAACGTGCAATACCATCGGCGTCCAAGAAAGCGCTCACGGCGAGTTTGCGGTCACTTGAAGCTGCGCGAGTTGTTTTACGTCGAGACCTCAGCGGTTCTGTGTTGCACGTTGAATACGAGCTTGCAGCTGCAATGAAAGAACCCCTGATCGCGCTGTTAGATCACATCGCGGAATGGAGCAAGCTCCACGATTCAGAAGAACTGTCAACGACGCCCCTATCCGCGACCAAATCCGAGTGAGTTGAATCCATCCGCCATCTCTGCATACGGAGTTCCGACGCTAAAACGGATAATTGATTCTCATTTCGGGCTACTTGCCTCAATTGTCCGGCAGCCCTCAAAGGCTAACCTTTCGGCAGTGCATAGCCTCCAACGAGTGACAAATCCAATGCAGGTGGATCATCGTTCGTCCAGGTATAGCTTCACTTTTCGCTCGTGACGCGCTGCCTGTTGTCCACATTCTTTCAACGACGTTGAAAGAATCTGCTTCTCGTGTGTGGAAGGAAGGCTTGCATCCTGCAGAGTTTGATCTCGCCGAATCCGCGGTCGAACTGTTCGCTTGAACCCACCGCCGGCCGTTCGAGATGAGCTTTCGAGCAGATAGATTGTGCAAACGGTGTCTGCAAGATTCCGATGTAGGATCCGTTCAAGATAATGCCGCGTCAAGTTGTTGAAGTATGGTTTGGTACTTCTCTGGATTCTCGATTTGCAATCGTTCCAGATTCATGCGCTTCCATCGAATCGCCGGAAGATTACGAATGGCTGGTGTGCTTATGAGGTTCCAGTCTGGCCCGAGCGTATGAAAAGACGTAAGAAAGAGCTTAGATTTTGCATCCAGGCGGGAGCGAATCTCCTTAACCAATTGCTCTCGGGTAGCGAGAAGCGCGTCCAAAGAGGTTTCTCTTACCGTCATTCCGACAAATTCTGTCTCGAAGGTTCGTCGTATCTCCTTCAAGCGGGGTTGCAGGAGCTCGTGCGTAGGACGATTGTGGCTCAGAATGTATGCGAGAAATGCCTGGTAGAGAGCGTCATCAATTCCTTCATTAGCAAGCAGGTGCTGGACATCGAATAGATCTCGAGGATGCTGTCGGTCCAGAGCTGCAACCAGTTTCCCTGCGTAGAGGTCGGCAAACGAAACGACTGGGATCTCAGCGAAGCCGAATTGCTCCTCTACGATGGGTCGCACTGTTTTCAACCCCGTGGGGTGAACAGTGCCCCGAAGCACGGGAGTGACTTCGATCTTGATCTGAGCGTTCTTTTGACGAACAAGGACGAGGGTTCCGTCCGCGTTGGCGCTGTCGGTGACGACGCTGTCTGGGATCGCTTTGCGAATTTTCTGGGCGATACGACTCAACGCAGATCGTATCCCGATAAGCGATGTCTCTCGGTCCACAATCGGTAGATAGACCAGGTCGATGTCCACCGAAAGGCGAAGCAGGTCGCGAACGAAAAGATTGATTGCTGTTCCGCCCTTGAGAGCAAAGCAAGTCTCGGTCGCTACATAGGGCAATACACGGACGAGTAGGGCTACTTGTGCCTTGAAAACCTCACTGGCCATCGTTGCTGCCTCCAGCGTGGAATAGTTCCATTGGAAGCGTGATCTGATAGCGCGAGTCGAAGTGGCCTTGGGGAACCAGTTGACGCTTTCCTTTCCCCAGATCGACGGCAGACAGATCCAGATGTTTGAACCAGGCATGTCCATGTCTGTCCGCGTACCAGAGGAAGAGCCGCTTTACCTTCACACTCTTGCATTCCCGCAGGAGCTTCCCCAGCAGTTGAGGACGGAGATTGGCCAAACCTTCCATGACGACATCGACTTCATGAAAGCTCTCGCGATGCGGGAGTTCATCCATCATCTCCAGGATTGCTCGTTCAGGAACTGACATGGTCAGCGACCATTCCCAGGGGCTCGTGGATTCCACATCCTTTAGCGATCCTGATGCTTCGCCGGAACGCATATCGTAACGCTTTGCTTCAACGCCGCTATTGGAGTTTGCAAACAGTCCCGAAGAACGGGTTTCAAACTGAGCTGATATCGGCAGCTTGGCAAGCCAAGATGGAAGGCCCGCACCGTACAAGTAAACTCGCGAAGTGTCGCCGGCTTCGACGTAATGAGCATACCCGGACAGTTCGACCGCTGTTCGTCCGCCGACGTGAAATGGCTTGTGCATGACCTGCTGGAGGGAGAGCACAACAACATCCCATCGCAGCGAGGCCTTGGTAAGTTGGCTTGGCCGCCGGTAAACGCGGGGACCTATTCTTTCGAGCCAACCCCGGTCCACATAGTCTCGTATCGATGAGCGGGAGATCCCCTGGGCTTGGAGCCAGGCGCTATCCGCCAAGAAGCCCTCCGGCAGACTCAGGAGTAGGCGGTTTAGTCGAGATGATCTTTGTGCGTCCATGACGCACATATTCATACATATATAAACCTGATGTCAAGTTCACAAGATCCCATGATTGTGCGCCATGAACGCACACAAGGTGCCATACAGCAAACCCAACCTCCCAAAGCCATCTAGCTGGAATGGGGCGATCTACAGTCCTAAGCCAACTACACGGCAAGACTGTTCACACAATCAATCGGGCTGTCCGCCCACGGATCAGCCCGATCACCCGATGATGAATTTGGCAGCATTTTGGCAGCAAATGCTGCCAAGTATGCCGGTTTTACCGGTTTAACCGACCCATAACCACTGTATCGTCAATAACTTAGGTTCCGACCCACATCATGGCATGGAAGAGGTCATCGGTTCGATCCCGATCAGGTCCACCAATAAACCTCTCAAAATAAGCGATTTAGAGTAGCTGCCAAAGCCCTGCATCGCGACTGTGATCCCCCAAAAGCGCTGCCTTGTATTCGTTTGGGCGATGGGCTGCCAGAAACATTCCGGCACTTCAATGAGGGACTCGGCCTGTTAACCATTCGAGATTCATTGCGCTCACGGTAAAAACTTGCAGACGGTCATGGTCACTTCTAAGCTGCTCTAAGCTGCGCGGTTCATGAGAGCGCGGGATAGCTCGTGTAACCGGCAGCGTCTCCTCCGTAGAAGGTGGTTGGGTCCGGCTCATTCAGAGCGGCTCCGAGTTGAAGCCGCCTCGGTAAATCCGGGTTGGCTAGAAAGGCACGGCCGTATGCAACAGCGTCGGCATGTGCGTTACGTAATGCTTCCTCTCCCCTGAGCCCGTCATATCCGCCATTCACGACGTAGAGACTTTTCCAAAGTTTTCTCAGGTGAGCCGACATGGCGAGATCCTGTTCACTGCTCCCTTTGCTGTTCTGCGCCGTTTCGACAACGTGGAGGTACCCGAGCCCATAGTCGTTCAGTTTTGCAACCACAAGGGAGAAGGTTTCGAGTGGGTTCTCATCCGTCATATCGTTAAAGCTTCCCGTCGGGGAGATTCGCACCCCCACATGCCCGCTGTCCCACGCTTCAAGGACGGATTCAACTACTTCGGCGAGAAAGCGGACCCGGTTGGACGCAACACCGCCATACTCATCTGTTCGCCGATTCGATCCAGTTTTGAGAAATTGATCGATCAGGTATCCATTCGCCGCATGGATCTCGACTCCGTCAAATCCGGCTTCCTTTGCGTTGGCGGCTGCCCGCCGATAGTCGTTCAAGGTCTCCCTGATACCGATCGCCGTCAATGCGACCGGCTCCGAAACAGGTGCCATACCCGTGGCAATCAACGTCTGGCTATTGGCTCGGATTGCGGAGGGAGCTACTGGCTGTGCATTGTTCGGCAACAACGATGGATGAGAGATTCGACCGACATGCCACAACTGAAGGAAGATTCGGCCTCCACTCTTGTGAACGGCTTCCACGATTCGGCTCCACGCTCGCACCTGTTCAACGGAATGGATCCCTGGGGTGTTGATGTACCCTTTGCCCATGGGCGAGATCTGTGTCGCCTCGGTCACGATAAGTCCAGCCGAAGCGCGTTGTGAGTAGTAGGTCGCCGCGAGCTCGCTCGGCACGCCATCGGCGTGTGCGCGGTTGCGTGTAAGGGGCGCCATGAATATGCGATTTGCCAGGACCAAAGATCCAAGCTGGACGGGTTCGAAGAGGGTGACCATTTTTGTGCTCCAGTTGTTTTGCGACGCAGTGGATTGTTGCTGAGACGGCAACGGTAAAGAACTCATCCGGTTCGACACGGCTGCTCCGCACTCTGACGGAATATGGCTGAGCTCGAACTCTATTGATTAGGCGTATCGCTAAGCCTTCTCGGCTCCCAATTGCTTCCGAACATCAAAAGCAGTGAGTAATCCGAGGAGGAGAACGATAACGGGAATCACAGGTGGTTTGATACCGAGAGGAAGAACGCTGGCAGGCACCCCAGGCTGCAGGTGGACGTAGATTGCCACGGCCATTTGAGTAAGGAGGAGGAGACATGCGATCAGCAGGTTTTGATCTTTGCTTTTTGGGGTAAGCGATCTCCAAAGCCATGGCAGTAAGAAGAGGACGCCTGTAACGATTTCCGTCACTTTGCCCGCGATGATCGACTCGTGGGGCAGATGACTCTGTTGAATCTGGATTTCAAACCATCCGCGGATTGGCTGAAAGAATTTCAGGAATCCGAACATGAACATCAGGACTCCCAGGAACAGCGACAAGACCTTGCTTAAACGGCTGGACATTTTCTTTCTCCACTTTTGATTCTTTTGAGTCTGCCTGCATAGACAGACAGGTCTGTCTATCTCTCGTTACAAGTATAGACAGACTGGTCTGTCTTCTGTCAAGATGAATCCGATGAAAACACAAAAACAGTCCGATCCGCGAAGCAGAATTCTTGAGGTGGCCGACCGGCTCTTCTACGCAGAGGGGGTCCGCGCGACTGGCACCGAGAAGATCATGTCCATCGCCGAAGTCGCAAAGGCGACGTTTTATCGGCATTTCGAAAGCAAGGATGCCCTCGTGCTCGCCTACCTCGCAAACCGCGATCAAGCTCTTTGGGACTATCTCTCTCAGCCCGCTCCTTCAAAACATCTGCGTGAGACTCTGGTCAAGTTCGAACAATATGCGAACTCGCCCGAAGTAATCGGCTGCCCGTTCCTGCGGATCGCGTCCGAATACCCGGATACTGCCCACCCGTTCCATCGCGCGGCGATCGAACATCAAAACAAAATTCTCGACTATCTAACCGATCAGCTAGAGTCCTTCGCAATCGACAAAAGAGCGGCGGCAGCGGCGATTTTGAGCGTCATCGATGGCGCCCTCTCCACGCGAATGCTCTATGGAACTTCGAAGGAGATTCCGATTCTCTCGCCCGCCGAAGCAGTACTCAAGAGCTTTCAAAGCGCGCGAGTTCAACGCGGCAGATGATTGCTGCAAGTCGCCTCGTTCTTACTAGGCCGACGTTAGTTCCAAGTCGATCCGTGCATGGAGACGTTCGCTAAAGCCTGCGGGCAACTCGAAGACAGGGTCATCCGCCGTGAAGATAATGATGTTGCTTGTTGAGTCCAGGATCGCAGAACAAATTTCGCAGTGCTCCAGGTGCCTCTGCACCGTATTCCGCGTCTCCTCAGGTAGAGCGCCATCCAGATATTCGGAGATAAAGTTCCAAAGGTGTTTGCACTCTATGACCATGGGAGCCACCTCCTCCTCAGCGCTCGATTGATTGTTTTTAGTTGAGGCGCCAGTTCCTTTTGCAGCATCATCGGCGCGCGATGCAGTCGGACCTTCACATTGGAGCTACTAATACTCAGTGCTTGTGCGGTTATGAGCGTGCGGACCTCCTCTCGTTCCACTGCCTCAGACGGGATCTCCCTCCAGTCACCCAAAAGAGCGCATTGAGGAAAGCCTCCTGAGCGATGTCTTCTGCATCCGCCTCATTTTTCATGTACGACAGGGTCATCATGTAGACGCTGCGCTGGCAGGGGCGAACCAGTTCCTGTAGAACTGCGTTTCGTCCGCGTGGATGGCGGCTATGATCTCTGCTTCGGTCCGAGTTGATGTGCCTGATTTCATTCGTGCTCAACAACCGGTGGTCTCTTCGCAATATACGTGTCGGCCGCGAAAAATCCAGCTCCGAAGATCAGAACCATGAGCGAAGCGAACAGGAACGTATATGGATCGGCTACATAGAATTTGCCCGGATCGGAGAAGATGGAAGTGAGAGCCTCTCGGTCTGCCGTCCAATACGCGACCAGCATGTTACCCGCCAGCAGCAACGCGATGGGCCGGGAAAACAGGCCGAGCATGAGAAGGATACCGCCTACGAATTCCAGCGTGGAGACGAACGGGGCGTTGAAGGCTGGGAATGGGATATTGAGGCTGGCGAAGAAGCTCGCGATCTTTGCAAGGTTGTGTAGCTTGCCCCAACCTGTTTGAGCAAATTGAAATCCCCAGTAGAGTCTGACCGCTAGCAACATCGGAGACTGCAACAGCGAAAGGGCAGAGGCGATGCGGCGGTAGATGCGAAGAACTTGTTTCACGGAATCCTCTTTCAGCGGGTTCTTTCCTTCAAACAAAAGAGCGCATTTTCGCCTCGTTAGAGGTAGTTAAGGCACTTTGGTTACAACGAACCGTTTGTAACTATTCGCCGACCGACACGTCAGATCGGGGCCATTTGGCTGGAGGTACACCATGCAGCTTCGCAGTGTGTTTGCCGTGTCATTGTCCTTGTTCTCGATCCATCCTCTGTTGACCGCAGCTCAGTCAGCAGGTTATGCAGCTGATAAGTCGTCTCCGGTTGCAATCGTCGAGCTTTTCACCTCCGAGGGCTGTTCGAGTTGTCCTCCGGCCGATGCACTTCTGCGACAGATTCATCTGAAGCAGGCGCCCTCAGGACAGCTCATCGTAGGGATCAGCGAACATGTCACCTACTGGAATAGTCTCGGTTGGAAAGATCCTTACTCCTCTCCAATCTTCACCGATAGGCAAAGCACGTATGCTTCGCGCCTCTCTCCGGAGGGGTCCTATACCCCACAGATGGTCCTGAATGGCAGGGATCAGTTCGTCGGTAGCGACGGCAGTGCTCTTGAGCGCGCGCTTCTCGACGACACAAAGCGGACACATTTTGATCTGCGGATCATAAACTCGACGCTTTCAGCGGATGGCGTCGATGTGGAGTTTTCCTTCTCAGGCCACACCTCCAAGCCCCTGGATGTTGTCGCAGTCCTCACCGATGACGCGGACCGCTCGACTGTCCTGCGGGGAGAAAATTCGGGCAGACTCCTGCAGCATGTCTCGGTCGCTCGATCTCTGACCAAGGTTGCGACGGTGGCAGGAGATGCCGAAAAGTCCATTCATTTATCGCTCCCGGAGGGCTTTCAAGTGACGGCAGGTCCGGGACACCATCTCGTCCTTTTCGTCCAGGAAGCGCATCAGGGGACAATCTTGGGAGCTGCCACGGCATCGCTCTGAAGTATCCATGTCGAGATTCTTCTCTTCTCTTGTAACCAACCTTGCTTTCGCACCTCAAACAGGCGGCATGGGAAGAGCAGCCTCCCAGGTCGTAGATGACGCTCTTCCCGGCCTCCGGGTCATTACCCCAACCCTCCAGGTGGAAACCCTGGCCCAACCGAAGAAAGGAACTCTTCATGAAGATCAACACCGTAGGCAATCTCGCACTCGCAGCAGCTTTTGCCGGCCTCATGGGCGGCACCGCCATCCGCGCCAACGCACAGCCGCTTGCCGGTCACGCGGGCGTTTCCAGCGTTTCGCCAGCTATCGCCGGTGCCCTGGCCCACGACGGCTCCAAGGCTCTCCCCAAGCACGCATGCAAGGGACAGAACGACTGCAAAGGACAGGGCGGCGGCGACAAGAAGCATGCCGGCAAGAATGCTTGCAAGGGTCAGGGCGCCTGCGCCACCGATGGCTCCAACAAGTAATCTCGACCCGCGTGGGAGGCTTGTGGATGCAAGCATGAGCCTCCCGCCGAATCGCACTTCGTCACCGAGAATCTGGATCTTCTAATGCCCGCTAATCGCTTCAACGGATACACCGCCTATGGAGTCGGCATCGGTCTGAGAGTTCCTCACTACGACCACATTCTCTCTAAGAAGCCACTCGTGGATTGGTTTGAGATCATTTCAGAGAACTACATGGTCGACGGTGGACGCCCGCTCAAGATTCTTGATCAGATTCTCGATCAGTATCGAGTCGTTCAGCATGGTGTCTCCATGTACTTTGGTAGCGCACAGCCCTTGAACCGCGATCACCTCAGGCGCATCAAGGAGCTGACGAAGCGCACCAAGACTCCGTGGCTCTCCGATCATCTTTGCTGGGGCAGCGTGGACGGTCGCTATACCCATGATCTGCTGCCGCTGCCGTACACATTTGAGGCTGTGCGGACGACGGCCGAACGGATTCGCATGGTGCAGGACTTCCTCGAAATTCCTGTCGCTGTCGAAAATGTCAGCAGCTATGCGGCATACAACGACTCTCAGATGACTGAGTGGGAGTTTCTGAATGAAGTGGTTCATGCCGCCGACTGCGGCATTCTGCTCGACGTCAATAACATCTACGTGTCCTCGCAGAACCATGACTTCGATCCAATGGATTACGTCAACAGCATCCCCGCGGAACGCGTCGCGCAGATACATATTGCAGGACACTCGAAGTTCGAGAAGTACATCCTGGACACGCACGATCACCCTGTGCTCGATCCTGTCTGGAAACTGTACGAGCGCGCCATCGAGCGTTCAGGACCAACAGCTAGTCTGCTGGAGTGGGATGACAACATCCCCAGCTTCGACGAGGTACATACTGAAGCACTCAAGGCGAACCGCTTCCTCCTTGCTGCCGAGACGGCAATGAGTAATGGCGCTGAAATTCGTGAGGTGGTCCATGTATGAACCTGCTTGAGCTTCAGCGTCGCATGGCAGAGGATGTGCGCCGTCCCCTCACCAAGGATTACGAGATGCAAAGCGTGGCGGGTGACGGTAGCCCGATCGCTGAGATCGCCGCCAGCTACATCAGCCCGAATAATCGGCTCACGTCATTCGAACGGCTGGAGATCTACAATCGGCAGTACTGGTTCCGACTGGTCACCGCAGTCTCAGAGGACTATCCGACGCTCAACGCCATACTCGGGCAGAAGCGATTTGATGCTTTAGTCCTCGCCTATCTTGGTGAGCACCCATCGACCTCGTGGACATTGCGCGATCTGGGTGCAAAACTCCCCGCATTCCTGAACGCTCATCCCGAGTTTGGCGGCCGTCGCCATCGCCTTGCGGTCAACGTTGCAGACCTGGAGTTGGCGTATGTCGATGCATTCGATGGGAAGCAGCTCGATCCTCTGACGACGGAAGAGGCACAGGCGATCGGAGCGGAGTCCCGGCTCTTCCTCCAACCGCACCTGCGCCTTCTCGAACTCGCCTACCCGGTGGACAATCTGGTATTGGCCGTGAAGAAGGAAACGCCCGAGGTTGACATTGTGAGCAGCGCCGCTGCGCAACGCGATGCTCGAGATCGCGCGAAGATACCGCCGATAAAAAGAGAGGCACTGTTTCTCGCCGTGCACCGCTACGATGACTCTGTCTACTACCGTCGGCTGGAAAAGGAGACGTTCCTTTTGTTAAGAGGCCTGCGGGCAGGCGCATCTGTTGCTATTGCCGCTTCTCAGGCCTTTGCCCAATCGAAGCTGACACCAGAGGGACAGGCCGGCCTCTTGCAGGAGAGCTTCGCGCACGCTTCGCAACTCGGATGGCTATGTCCACTCAACAAAGCCAACCTGGAACTAGCAGATCCGATGAAGTAGGCCGGAGGAGAAAGCATCCATGTATGAAGAGCCAAAACCGTGGGATGGGGATATTCGGGCGTTCCTTTGTCTCACGGACATCTTTGCAAGGAGCGCCCACATGCAGGTCTATAGCTTCAATCGATTTCAGAAGTTGTTTCGCGTTTTCGTGGCGCTATCGGCAGTGCTCGTCGGAACAGCTTTGTTCGCCGAAATCCCCTCTGTCGGGACCAAGGCCCCCGACTTTACCCTTTCGACCCCTACCGGTAAAACCGTACAGATGTCGAAGGAACTGCATGGGCAGAACTTGGTACTGGTTGTGCTGCGAGGCTTCCCAGGCTATCAATGCCCGTACTGCGTCAAACAGGTTCATGATTTTGTCGATCATGCAGCCGATTTTGCGGCGAAGAACGTAAAGGTTCTCCTTGTCTATCCCGGACCTCCCGCGGACCTGGATCAGCATGCCAAAGACTTTCTTGCGAAGCAGCCGGAGTTGCCCGCAAACATCGTTCTGGTCACCGATACGGACTACACGATGACCAATGCGTATGGCCTGCGTTGGGATGCTCCGCATGAGACGGCCTATCCATCGACGTTCATTCTCGACAAGAATCGGACGGTTCTTTTCGAGAAGATCAGTCACAGTCACGGAGATCGCGTGTCCGCGCAAGATGCGCTTGACCAGCTCGCGACGAGGTAGTCGTTCCTGGGTGCAGTCCGAGACTCCGGCGCAGCCTCTCTTTGTTCTTCGTTCCCCGGTCACATCATGCGAACCCTCCGCCTCCCTCTTCTGTCGTTTCTCGCGCTCCTGACGCTCTCCGTATCTGCTATTGCTCAGATCCATGAAGTGGGAACGGGAGTTGCGGGACCCATTCAGGCTCCGCATCTGACCGCCGAGTTGATCGCCGACTCTGGCACGATCTCGCCGGGCGGTATGAGTCATGTCGCACTGTCCTGTCCTTAACGCTTGAACCTGGATTGCGTCTACTGGGTCTATGCCGGCGACTCAGGCGAGCCTCCGAGCGCAAGGCGCTTCTCGGACAGGTAAGCCAGGCAGCGGTCATCAGAGCCTTCTTAGGCTATCTTTTTCTTGTGTAGCCCGCGTGGTTGGGCGAAGGCCAGGCAAGCAGATGACCCCGTTTGAGTTCGTGCTTGTCTTTTTCGTGGGGAGAACTCGCTCTAACCGCCATTGTGGGTAAGGGAGTGTCGTTCACCAATGCCATCTCCCAGATCATGACCATCGGACTTGCTCATTATGTGCCTGCTTGGGCTCGCTCCAAATGTTATGGCCGTTGGCAGAACAAAGAATCTCAAATCCGTTCACGAAACTATGTACGCCATTCTCGGAAGAAATGGAGCTATCTGCATCATCAAATCTGATTGAGACGAAGGTTGCCTTCCGAAGCGACGAAATCTGTGGAACACAATCCTGATTCCAAAGAAACGCCAGTAATTGCTGCTTTGAGCATCCTACGATTTCAACGCGAGTGTTTATTCATGGCAATCGCCGGGTGGTGATTGTTGACATGCCTTTGCAACTACCGCAAGCGAGTTGAAGCGCACTACCGAACACCTGGAGATGCGATGCGATTTGTGATTTTCGGACTGACGGTATCGTCCTCCTGGGGCAATGGGCATGCAACGCTCTGGCGCGGTTTGCTGAAGGCCCTCTCGGCACGTGGGCATACCATCACTTTTTACGAGAAAGATGTGCCTTATTACGCGGAGACGCGTGACGGCTGGCAACCGCCGCCAAGCGTTGATGTGCGGCTGTTCGGCTCACTCACTGACGTGAGAGACGTAGCGAAGCGCGAGCTGAGCGAAGCGGACATTGCGATGGTCACGAGTTACTGCGGCGAGGGGGCTGCCGCATGTGAGCTTGTCCTACAGTCCAACGCCAGGTTGAAGGTATTTTACGATCTGGATACTCCGGTCACGCTCCATACGCTCGCATTAGGTGAGCGCGTTCCGTACCTGCCAGACGATGGGCTAGCAGGATTCGAAATTGTGCTCAGCTACACGGGAGGTCACGCTTTGCAGGAACTGCAAACGCGCCTGGGCGCCCAACGGGTGGCACCGCTGTATGGCTGGGTAGATCCGGAGATCCATTGTCCCACTGAGCCTCGTGCGGAGTTCCGATCAGAACTGAGTTATCTGGGAACCTATGCCGCAGACCGGCAAGCTGCGCTCAAAGAGTTGTTTGTACGCGCGGCCCACGCCCTCCCTGGAGTACGCTTCGCGGTCGGAGGCGCCCAATACCCCGAGAGCTTTCCCTGGGCAGAGAACATCTTCTTCGTACGACACCTTCCGCCGGCTCTTCATCCCGCATTCTTCTGCTCGGGACGAGCGACACTGAACGTCACCCGGCAGACGATGGCAAAGCACGGATATTGCCCGAGTGGGCGGCTGTTTGAGGCAGCAGCCTGTGGCACTCCCATCATGACGGACGTGTGGGAAGGACTGGAAACTTTTTTTCATTTGGAAACTGAGATATTGCCGGTACGAACGGGTGAAGATGTGCTGGCTCGCCTGACATTGAGCGACGCGGAGCTCCTGCGCATCGCAGAGGCGGCACGGGCCCGTACGCTGCAGCAGCACACCGCCGCGGTTCGAGCAGTGGAGTTGGAACGAATCCTCGACGAAGCGACCACAGGGCAGGTTCACAGCATCGAACCTGATTCAGTAGGTTTTGCCTGAGGAGAGCGTATGTGGGGCATTATTCCGGCAGCCGGCGCAGGAAGTAGGATCCAGCCGCTGGCGTTCTCAAAGGAACTGCTGCCTGTAGGCAGTCAGATGCGCGAGGGCCAGGAGCGGCCTCGCGCGGTGAGCGAATACCTCGTGGAACGCATGGTCTTGGGTGGGGCAAACAAGCTGTGCTTCGTAATTTCATCGGGAAAAACGGACATCCTGGAATATTTCGGGGCACGTCTATGGGGAGCTGACATTGTGTATGTGGTGCAGCCCGCGCCGGGTGGGCTGTGCGATGCTATCTTTCGGGCGACGCCGCTCATAGCTGCGGAAGAGCAGGTCGTGATCGGGCTGCCGGACACAATTTGGTTGCCAGAAGACGCAATCCGTCAACTTCCTGACAATCAGCTTTCGCTGCTTCTCTTCCCCGTGGAAAATCCGGAGTTCTTCGATGCCGTCGTTACCGATGAATGGGGGCGGGTACGTACTATTCAAGTGAAGCAAAAGGATGCCGCATCCAGATGGATATGGGGCGTCATCAAAATGCCGGGTTATACATTTCATGCACTTCACGAATTATGGTGCCGGCCGGAGCGTCGCGATGAGTATTTCGGTACGCTGATCAATCAGTGGCTTGCTGAAGGCGGCGAGGCATTCGGCGTCGCAACCGGAACTGAGTACGTGGACGTGGGTACATTGCACGGATATCGCAGGGCGATCCAGTTATTGGATGGGAAGCTGGAGCCGAAACAACAGGTTATGTTGCTGGAAGACGAAGCCTGCATGGAGGAAGACAAAAATGAGCACATACGCGCAGTCGGTTGAAACGCGAGTGTCGGAGTTGACTGAACGTCAGTTGGAGACTCGCATCCGCGAGATCGGACCATGGTTTCATAATCTGCGGCTCAGGGGAGTCCAGACAGCCCCGGATCATTTTCTGGGTGACTATCCCGAGATCAAGTTCGCGAATTTTCGTCGAATGATTCCAGAGGATATGCGCGGGATGACTGTGTTGGATATCGGTTGTAATGCAGGTTTTTACTCGATGGAGATGAAGCGGCGCGGAGCGGATCATGTGGTCGGAATCGACACCGACCCTCGCTACCTGCGGCAGGCACGGTTCGCGGCTGAGGTGAACGGAGTGGACATCGAGTTTCGACAGCTGCCCGTGTGGGATTTGGCGAAGCTCAACGAGAAGTTTGATCTCGTGATCTTTATGGGAGTGTTGTATCACCTGCGGCATCCACTGCTGGCGCTGGACTTAATTCACGAGCACGTGGCGCGCGATCTGTTGTTGTTCCAGAGCATGCAGCGCGGAAGTCGTGATCTGATCAACGTCGAGGACGATTACGACTTCAATGCGCCCGCGCCATTCGACGCTCCTGGTTATCCCAAGATGCACTTCATCGAGCGGCAATACTCACATGACGAGACGAACTGGTGGGTACCGAATCGCGCATGCGTCGAAGCGATGCTGCGTTCGTCTGGATTTACGATCGAGGCGCAGCCGGAGGCTGAGGTCTATCTGTGCCGCTGGCGTCAGGTAGCGGTCCCTCCGGACGGACCACATTGCGTGTACCCAGCGAAAGGCAAAGAGTGAGTATGGTCTCTGAGTGCTTAAGCGATCTCGTCGCTGCAGCGGAAGAACTGCTGGAGGCTCGCGATCTGGACGCAGCATGGGCTGCATACCAAATCGCGGAAGCCGCAGGAGCTGAACCGAACATTTGCTGCGGCGGGCGCTGGATGGTCGCTATGCTGCGTGGCGATTTCGAAGCGGCATGGTGCGAAAGTGATGCGATCAGAAGCCGGGGCGAAAAGGATCGGAACCGCTTCTGGACGGGTGAAGATTTCACCGGCAAGCGAGTGATCCTGCGCTGTCTGCACGGATATGGAGATACGGTACAGCTGTTACGGTATGCACCTCGAATCGCCGAGCTCGCACAGGATCTGGTCGTGGAAGTGGCTCCCGCTATGGTCGATCTTGCGAAGATGTTTGACAGCGTCGAAAAGGTAATCACGTGGGGATCGCGTGCGCCGGCGGTGATTCCCGATTGGGATGTACAGATGGAGATCAATGAGCTGCCATATATCTTCCGCAGTCAACCAGAGGACCTGCCGTTAGCGACGGAGTATCTGAACGTGCGAAAGTGGCTTTGCCACACTGCCGCTGACGAAACGCGTCGTCCAGGAAGTCTCCGTGTAGGCGTGGTATGGGCGAGTGGGGAGTGGAACCCGTCGCGCTCAGTGCCAGCTTCGCTATTGCAGCCCCTGCTTTCTACGCCGGGCGTCGAGTTCTGGAACCTGCAGGGTGGAACATCGCGGACCCAGTGGGAGTGCTTCGCGAAAGGGACGCATCTGCACGCGGCCGAGGAGTGCGCGGAGAGCATTGAGTTACTAGCTGGCTTCATTGCTCAGCTCGATCTAGTGATCACACCGGATACATTGGCCGCGCATCTGGCAGGTGCGCTGGGAACGCCTGCGTGGGTGATGTTGGAGTATGCAGCGGATTGGCGTTGGCAGCACGGGCGCGATGATTCCCCTTGGTATCCCTCGCTGCGACTGTTTCGTCAGCAGCAACCACACGATTGGAACAGTGTGCTCGTGCCTGTACGGAACCAACTGGAACAGCTCGCGGCGTTAGATGCGAAGGACCGGATGGTCGCTTGGTAGCAAGAATACATACGCTGGACCGCGCGTGGGACAAGTTCGATGCTTATTTATTCGACATCGACGGCACGCTGATCACCTGCACCGACGCGACGCATTACTTCGCATTCTGTCATGCCTTGAAAATATTGAGCGGCCGCGAACTGACGCTCGAAGGCGTGGTCACACACGGAAACGTGGATGCAGGCATTCTGCGCGATGCGCTTACGCTGGCCGGTGTACCGGAAAGCGAGTGGCGGTATCGACTGGAAGAAGCACAAGCCATCATGGGTGATTTCGTGCACCAGCGACAAGGAGAGCTGTGCATGGATGTTCTGCCTGAGGTACGCAGCGTGCTGGAGCATCTGCGGAGGACGGGAGCAAAGCTTGGGGTAGCAACCGGCAACCTGGAGCGCATCGGACAGTTGAAGCTGGAGCGTGCAGGGCTGTGGCGGTACTTCGACTTCGGTGGATGGAGTGATGGACACGAGCGCCGCACGGACGTGTTCTGTGCGGCGCTGGCCAAAGCGAAAGAATTATGTGGCGATGGAAGTAGTGTATGTGTGCTCGGCGATACACCCTGCGACGTGCATGCAGCGCATGACAATGGGCTACCTGTCATTGCCGTGGCGACAGGCATCTATTCGTACGAGCAGCTCAGTGAAACGAAGCCGGAGATGTTGCTGCAGTCGTTTGCGGAACTGTTTCAGAAGCATCAGCAGGCGGTGTAGAGCAGACCGAAACGATCGCCTCGAATTCTTCGGCGCGATGGTCGGAGGTGTGCTCGGCGAGGATGCGCTCGCGGGCTCGGAGGCCGAGAGCAGTACGTTCGCTGTCGCTCATATCCCGGAGAATGGAAGTAACCTCAGCAGCATCCGTCGGCAAGAGAATCTCTTCTCCCGGAGTGAGAAATCGATCCAGACCATCCCAGCGATCGGAAAGAATCGCTGCGCCGCATGCGGAGGCCTCGAAGAGACGTACAGAAGGTGACCAGCCTGCAGCAGCCATTTCATCGCGTGTCAGGTTTAGGGTGAACCGAGAGGACGAGTAGAACGCTGGATGGTCGGGCGGCGAGACGTGTGTGATGCGGCGGACGTTGGGCTGCCATATTGTCTCCTCGGGATACATCGCTCCTGCAACCAGAAAGGCCCGTTCAGACATCTGCTGCGCCGTGTTGTTCAGCAGCGAAATCAGCATGGGCTGACGATCGCGGGCATAGGTACCGAGATAGCTGAGATCGCAGGCGTACTCAGCACGCGAAGGTGTTGGCTTATAAATTTCGGGATCGACCGAACAATAAAACGGAATCGCATGCTGTGAACCGAAGCGCTGTTCGAGTTCACAAATCGTGGGGCCACCAGTGAAGCTGAGGTAGGCTGCATAATGCGGGATGAGCGCTGCTTCGAGGTACTCGCATCGTCCGTGCGTACGCAGCCGTGCCATGGTGATCGGGGTGTCGATGTCGTAGAAAAGTACCGGCCCGGAATCCGCGGCAAGTAAAGCACGCGTTGCTGCAATCGCATCGGGAAAGTACGAGCCAACAACAATGGCGTCGGCATCCCGCGCTTCCTGAAGCAGCGAAACTTCTTCAGCAGCCCAGTCTGAGTAAATCCGAACTGTGCAGAAGGCGGGCTCCGGAAGATCGCGGTTGGAGCGATACCATTCCGCATCCTTCTCGATGAATAGGATCGTATGACCACGTCGCCTCAGTGCTTTTGCCAGAGATCGGTATGTCGTGGCGTGGCCGTTGCCCCATGCGGATGTGATCGTGAGCCCATAGATCACAAGCTTCATGCGAACGCCTCCTCAGCCGATGCGGCCTCAGAGGCAAAGCCCGGGACGCGCTTCCAGTCGGACATCGTTGCAGCAGAACAGGTTTGCGGACCGGCTTTGCCTCTGCGTCGCTCGAGGCATTCGCGGAAAGCGAAGTCAGCCTGTGCTGCACGAAGAGCGTACGTATGGTCTCGAAGCGCGCGCGTGCGAAAGGCGTCGCCGATGCGTCGACGTGCTGCAGTGTCAAGCCCGTGAAGCGCATGTGCAACATCCTCGGCATCACGCACGACAAGAATCTCCTTGCCAGGTTCGAAGCAGTCATTGATTCCGGGCCAGTCATCGCATAGCAGGCATGTACCCGCTCCCCCAACCTCGAAGACCCGCGTAGGCGGCGAGAAGCCAAAGTCTGCCATCGATGCTCGATTGATGTTCATGACCATGCTGGCCGAGCAGTTGACGCGATTGTGATCAGCGGTGGGAACATGCCCGATGTAGCGCACGTTAGGAGGCACTGGCTTATCGCCCCAGCCTTCGCCACCGAGCAGGAACCGCTGGTCAGGAGCCAGTTCAGCCGCTCGAAAGAAGAGTTCCTCGACCCGGGCCTCGCGATCAGGAAGACGGTTGCCGAGGAATGCGACGTCGCACATCAGATCATGCGCCGGTTCAACCGTCCGATGCGTCTCCGGATCCAGTCCGTTATAGATCGAGTAGTAGGCGCGCGCGCTGTATTCAAGAAACCCTTCTCGCGCCTTCGGACCGCCCCCATACGTAAGAATTGCATCATAGTCGCGCGTGGAGTAACAAAGGGCATCATCGTTATGCGCACGCATCCGAGATATCGTAGCGGGTGCATCAACATCCCAAAAGAAGGTCATGGCATGGACGCCGCATTCAGTAGGAACGCGGCGCTCCAACTCCGCATCATCACAGCCGACACCCGAGTGCTTCACCACGATATCGTAGCCGCGAGCAAGCGAAAGCATGCGATCCAGATCGCGTCCACCATCTCTCTCGCGTGCCTGATAGACGATGGAATGGACGTAGCTGAAGTCACCTGCATCGCGATGCTGCTGACGGCCATAAGCATCAGGCTCGGCGAACGTGATCTCGTATCCGCGACGTGCGAGGTATTTGTAGCAGCCGCGGTAGTATGTGGCTGCGCCGTTCCAATAGCTGGAGACAATGCTGGAGCCGAAGGCAAAGATTCTCATGAGAGGACCTTCTCGCAAATGCTGGTAAGTTCCTGCGAACGGTGGTCGCAGGTGTGGCGGGCAAGTACAGTCTCGCGCCCGCGAACGGCTTGTTCTTCAGCAGCTAAAGAATCCGTTAGCAAATGACGTAATGCAGCTTCCATCTCACTCGTCGAGTTCGCCCAGCGGAAATCGCCGATGCGAAAGAGCTGTTCCGTATCCTCCCATGGGGCGGAGACAAGAGGAATACCGCAGGCGAGCGCCTCGAAGACGCGGATGGTGGGAATACCCCTCATCGCGCCGCTGTAGTGCTGGCGTGGCACGTGAACGGTGACACTAGATCTGGCATACACCTCAGGCGCGTCAAGATTGGCAAGATAGCCACCATAGCTGACGCCAGCCTCCTTCAGGGCATGAAGTCCATCTTCGGGATACCGAACGCCATATATGGTTGCATGTGCAAAACCACGCAGTGCCCGCGCTGGATCGAGGAGGAATTTGCGTATCTCACTAGAACGCTCTCCTTCTCCCCAGTTACCGATCCAGACAATTTCGTCTTCACGCGGCACTTCGGGATGAGGCTTGAATATAGCCGTGTCAGCGGCTTCGTGCAGCGTCCACACATTCTTAAGGCCAAAGCGCTTGCTATAGATCTCACGGAGAGCATCGCCGAAGGCGAGAATGCCATCGAACTGCTGCAAGCCGAAGAGATCGATCTGCTCAGGAGAGGATGAAGCGCGATGGTGCGTGTCATGGAAGAAGAGCAGGTAGCCGCATTCGGCCCGCAACCGAAGCAGAAGCTGCGCAAGCGTAGGCGGGTTCCACTCGTGAAGAATGACGATATCCATTCCGTCAAGTCGAGAACGCCATAGGTCTTCTGGTTCATCCAAATCGTATGTCTGGACTTCGAGTTCGGAGTAAACCTGCACAAAACGCTGGAGAGAACGGTTGCCATTCGCCTCCCTGCGAAGATTGTCGATCGACCATTCGAACTCGGGTTCATAGGCGGTAACGTTGTGACCGAGCTTGCTCAGAGAGCGCAGAAGGCCCCGCAGGAAATGAGCGTTGCCATTATTCCAGTCAGAGCGAAGTGAATGCGCAAAATAGGCGAACCTGAGCTTACGAGACATACGCGATAAGCTCCTGCGCGAGAACCGCCGTCGAGTCTTCAGGCATGAGCAGCGATCTGTATAGAGCGAGATACTCTTTTGTCATCCGCGCAGCACTGAACTCTTCAGCTCGTGCGCGTGCTCTGGTCTGCGCAAGCCGAAGCATCTCCCGATCATGCGCCAACTCATGCATTAACCCGGCAAGTTCTTCCGGTGTGTCATAAAACAATGCAGCACTGGCCCACACCTCACGCAACGAAGGCAGATTGCGCGCAACCACAGCACATCCGCAAAGAGCAGCCTCAAGCGGAGCCAGGCCGAAGGGCTCATAAATCGAGGTTGCTATGTAAATACTCGAACGGCGGAAGAGATCGAGGAGTTCGCATTCTTCAAGAAAGCCTACTGCTTGCAAAGTGCCTGTGGATGTCGAAGCAGCTTCGAACTTCTCTTCTCCTGCCACGAGGATGGGAAGCGGCGATTCAATCTTCAGCAGCATTTGAATGCCCTTCGCCTCATCCCACAGACGTCCGACGGAAACTGCTTGTAACAGGCGCTTTTCTGTACTTCTCGTTGGCGGAACAGCTCGGCCGTTCGGAACGACGGGAAACTTGCATGGCACTCGAAAGTGACTGATGAGCGCCTCTCGCATCCAGGCGGTTGGCGCAACGACAGCATCTGCGCCGTTGAGGCCGCGCTGAACAAGATCGAGATAGCGCGTAAGCCAGCTCGAGGCTTGCAGACCGCGTGGACGACAACATGTACTCCAGCTCATCACGTCGCTGTGGGCGGTGATTAGGCGTGGGAGGCGACCAGGCAAAGCGCCCCAGCAAAACTGATGCGCATGCAAAAGCTCTGCGTGAAACTCATGTGCGGAACGAGCAAGGAGATCGGCCCCGCCCCGGAAGGCAGTGTCGTTGTTCTGCATCCATTCCAGAGGTGTATCGCTGGCACGAAAAAGGAAGTGTTCTCCATATTGAGCGGCGATGTGCCTACACCATCGCTCCTGCATTGCGGTGGGCGCGCGACCGAAACTGACAAGTGCAATCGCGTGGCCCTCGGTGAGTAGTTGTTGAGTCAGTTCGCGAGTGAGCGTCCAGACACCGCCGATTGTGTCGGTGGTCATCAGGATGCGCATAGCAACTCGTGTCCTCTCGCCGCTTCCAATTCAGCCAATGAACGTGGTGCCTGCTCCTGGATATCGCTCCAGCCTCTGTCCGTGAAGAGGTCGAGGTAGTATTCATGCGCGCGTTCCCAGGCGCGTTCGTCAGGCTGCGCGCCAAATGTGGTGACATACTCAGGACTGCCCGGGAACGGAAACATCGGCACAGGCTCGGATACCCACACGCCATGTGCTTTGAGCTTTGCCTGCCACATCCCGATCTGTTGCGGATCATCCTCCGGCACCTTGATGAGATTTGCCTGCACCCATGGGATTCGCTGACGGGCGTAGATCAGCAGCTCGGTGATGCGGTCTGTGGTGATACGGCAGTTCTTGTTCATCGCATCGCGGCCTTCGTCGGTGATGGACTCAATACCGCATTCAAAGCTCACGCAACCGGCGCGCGCGAGTAGTTCAAGCGACTCTTCGTCCCAAAGGTCGATCCGGGTCTGAAAGCCGATACCGATGTTTTTTGTGGTGAGATACAAGAGCAGCTCTCGGACCTGCTTGCCAACACCGAAGATTTCGTCGATGAAGTAGATATAGTCCACGCCACGGGCGATGAGCTGTTCAATCTCGGTCTTCACCACGTCCAGTTTCCGCTCGCGGTACTTATTGCGAAATAGTGTCTTGTTGCAGAAGGTGCAGGAGTAAGGGCAGCCGCGTGCAAACTCAACCTCAGCGCCAAGTCTCAAGTGGTCGGAGCCGTTGCCGCGAAAGATGTGATGAAGATGAGAGTGATGCTCGACCGGATAATCGGAGTAATCCAGACTAGGTACTGCCTGCATATCCACGACGCCGAGACCCGGAGTTTCGTGGTAGACGCCGCTGGCGTCACGCCATACACATCCTGGAATCATCTCCCAGGGCGTGGTCGCTAACTGTGGAAGCGTCTGATCCGGCTCTCCCCGCAAAACAATATCTGCCTCCGTCTTCTCCATGGTGGTGTGAGGGGTAACAGAACCGTGCGGACCGATCACTACAACGCGACTTCTGCGTGCGAGCGCAGAGATCCAGTGGCGCGGTACCCTAAGCTCCGGCTGCGGGCAGCGCCAGAAAAGGTACGAGGGTGCTGTGGGGATGACGAGGAAATCCTCACCAAATGCATCGAGTCGCTCAATCACCTGCGCGAAGTTGAGATTCTCCATCAGGGCATCGATCAGAATCACCTCCTGGCCCGCAGCGCGCAGCATCTCACGCGCGCTGAGCAACTCGAGTGGGAAGTGCGGCTCCTTGCAGCCGAAATATGTCGAGCCTTCAAAGGTCCACTGAGGATTGACGAGCGCATATTTCATGCGACCTCCTCGAATGCTGGAGCACATCGAGACGGGGCCGGAGAGGAACCATTGCTGATTGCAGCTTGGTTTTCTCTCCAGAAGTCTTCGATCGAAGTGAGAATATCATCGAGTGAGCGGCTAGGCTTCCATCCTGTCATTGCCTCAAGCTTGCTGGTATCTGAGACGTAGAGCGGCTGATCGCCAGGACGGACATCGCTGTAGATGAGATGTAATGGCCTGCCGGAGCGGCACTCACATGCGCGCAACATCTCGATCACGCTGGCTGTGCGGGCGAGGCCTCCGCCGAGATTGAAGACTTGCCCGCGGGTATAGTCACGATGGGCCCGCACAGCCGTCATCGCGTCGATGAGGTCATAGACATGGAGAATATCGCGGACCTGGAAGCCACTGCCACAAACCGTGATTGGTTCTCCTTGCAGAACCGAATAGAGAAAGTGTGCCACCCATCCCTGGTCTTCGTTACCGAACTGCCGCGGACCGGCGATGCAACTCATACGAAAAACAACGGACTCGAGCCCGTAAATGCGAGCGTAATCGCGGACATATTGATCCGCCGCTCCCTTGCTGCAGCCATAGGGCGAGTGGAAGTCGAGCTGCTCACTCTCGTCGACGCCACGGAAATCCGCACATTGTGATTCATAGCGGGTGCCGTTGACGATAACGGGCACGGCTTCGAGTGAGCCGTAGACCTTATTCGTCGATGTGAAAAGTAAAAACGGCTTGCGACCAGCGAGGCGTGCTCCTTCAAGCACGTTGAAGGTGCCATGGGCGTTGATGTCGAAGTCTGTAACGGGATCGTCGACAGAAGTTGTTACGGCGACTTGTGCCGCGAGATGGTAGATCTCCGATGCGTCACTTGTTGCTCTTCTCACTGCCTCCGCATCGCGCACGTCCCCCTTAATAATCTCTAATCGCGAGCTATCAGCCAGCGAAGCAAGCCATTTGAGGTTATAGGCAACACCTCGACGCGAGAAGTTGTCGAAGATACGGATTCGCGCGCTCCGCGTCGAGAGCAGCCGCTCCACGAGGTTCGATCCAACAAATCCAGCTCCCCCTGTTACAAGGATCGTCTCTTTCGCCATGCATACTCCTTCCTGAATGACTTACAAACAAACAGTGATTAAGCGGTGAGACCGTAAGCACTTAGTTCCTTAAGCATGGTGTCCGCCTTATCTTCGGGCTCCTGTCCGCGGAGCCATTCGGCCAACTCGCGGAATCCGTCCTCATGGGTGACCTGAGGCTCGTAGCCCAGCAGCCTCTTTGCCTTTGATATGTCGGCATAACAGTGGCGGATGTCTCCGGCGCGGAACTTGTGAGTGATGACGGGACGAACGTCCTTTCCTAAGGACTGCGCTAGAAGTTCGGCCACGCGACTGATCGAGACGGGCTTACCACAACCTACGTTGATGATCTCGCCGTCGGATTCGGGACGTTTCATTGCAAGTATGTTGGCTCGGACAATGTCGTGGATACTGACGAAGTCGCGCATCTGCTCACCGTCTTCAAACACCAACGGTGTGTTGCCGTTCAGCATGCGCGATCCAAAGACAGCGGCCACGCCGGTGTAGGGATTTGAGAGCGCCTGACGCGTGCCGTAGATGTTAAAGAAACGTAACGCTGTCACTGGAAGTCCGTAGGTGCGGCCGTAGATGAGGCAGAGCTCTTCCTGATCTCGCTTGGAAAGGGCATACACCGAGTTGATCTCGCTCGGCTTGTCCTCGGCAGTTGGCTGAGGCTTCAATACGCCGCCGCATTCCGCGCAATGGAGTTCCCACTCGCCACGTTTTAGCTGCGCGATGGAGCGTACGGGTGGTGCCGCCGGACGGCAGCAAATCGAGCATATATAGCGGCCTTCGCCATAGATAGACATCGACGAAGCCACGACCAGCTTCTGAATTGCGGTCCTGTTATCGAGAATAGATTGCAGCAGCTCCGCCGTACCGAGCGTATTGACGCTCATATAGCGGCCGATCTCGTACATGGACTGTCCCACGCCGACCGCCGCGGCAAAGTGGTAGATCACATCCACACCCTTCAGAATCTCCCTAAGCAGATTGGGATCGCGTACGTCACCGCGGATCAACTCAACGTCGGGCGAAAGATAGTCGGGAGGCCTCGAGGAGTGTACCTGTGGGGTGAGATCGTCGAGCACGCGTACGCTGTGTCCGCTTGCCAGGAGACCGTCTGCAAGATGAGAACCTACGAAGCCCGCGCCGCCAGTAATGAGAATCTGTTTAGCCATGAACTGCCATCTCCTTATGAAGAGCCGAGGTGCTGAAGAGATTGCGAGGTGCATATCGATCGACGGCCCACGCTGCAAACTCTGCAAATTGCGCATTGTCTCGAGGAGGACTCGTGTGGTGATTCTCGAGGCCCAGGTGACCAGGGGTGAAGCAAAGAGTAAGCGAAACGTCGAACGGCTCCAGCGCGTTCATCATGCGGTCGAACCAGGCAACCGCGTTCGGACGATAGAAATCAGCCCAGCTCAGCCCGGTGCGGATGTATCTCACATTGAGCCGTTTCAGCACATCCACTGCATTGTTCAAACGTGGATCTTCAAAATGAAACCATTGGCAAAATCCCACTGAGCCATCGCGCGGAAACTTGTTATAACTGAGCTTCGTTTGGCCATCTTCCCTGATAAGCCCAAGATAAAAATGGCGGTAGTAGGATGACCCTTCAGCTTCTTTGTGGCGCGTCTCCGCTGGCCACGCTGCAGGCAGGTCAAGAAGGCTGTACCAATGAATTCGATCGACCTTACCCTGAAGAAGGTCAAGTGTACGGGTCAGACCGAACTCTGCGATCTCTTCCGCTCCAAAGGACGAAGCTCCCACCTCCAACACCCATACCGGTTTGCCGGAGACCTGCGTCGCCTCTTCGATCTTTACGGGCCAGTCATGGATTGACCAATGGTTCCAGTCAAGTGGAAAGCCGTGTACGCCGACGACATCAACATGTTCCATAACCCCTTGTGTTGACATCAGACGCAGAAAATCGCAGTCACAGCCGGATACGCCACCGAGAACAATCGGAAGATGAGGATTAACTCCCCGAATAGCAGATGCGCCCTGCTTCACCATTTCGCTGAAGCGTTCCCACCCTGGATCGAGATGGAAGTTCCAATGCGAGAGATTATTCGGTTCGTTCCATATGACGACAGCTTCGACCATAATGAAGTCTCGTTCTTCCGATTGAGGAATTAGATCCGTCGCAAACGTGCGAGGACGGACTCGATTAGGTACTTTCCTCTGAGCCTACAAAGAACAATTTGGTTGCTTGAGAAGTCCTATTGAGCTTGGCCCGCGGGTAAACGTCTCTCCTAAAGAGCTCGTGGAATCGCGAAGAGGAGACTGTGATGGAGAAGTTGACACGTCGTCGCTATGCGTAGTGCCCCTGTCAACGCTGCGGATTCGGTGGAGTTGTTTTTGTAGTTGTTGTTGCATTTCCGCGAGGACCGGGGTGAGCAGCAGCCTGAGCGGTGATGAGCGACGATGGATCACTCTGATATTCGCGGATCGGAACCGCATAATCATGATCCGTCGGGAGCTGCCTCTGACTGTTAGCGCGAGTCCAGTCGACCTGTCGCATAGGGCAAGCGAGGATTCTCCTTCGTGCTTGCTTAGCCTGCTGCCGGGCTCTCACAAGCACCTAGGTCCCCTGGGTCACCTCTCGTATATGTCACCTATCAGACGTAGCTTAAGCTTCTCTGCCCCAACCTCCTTCCTTACAGAAGCGACAAGCACATATCTCTTGCATCCCGCGGGTGGAGTTGATAGTTTCTTGCCTTGGCGGTGAAGGCAGCGCTAGCAAGAGTCGGGCGTGTGGTTCTTAATCAGATGCTGCTCGACAGGATGCAACGAGACTGGAAAGGACAACAGAATGAGCCAGGTTCGCGTACTTGTCGGCACTCGAAAGGGTGCGTTTGTCCTCACAGCGGATGGCGCACGGAAGAACTGGTCAGTGTCCGGCCCGCACTTCGCTGGATGGGAGATCTACCACCTCAAAGCTTCCCCTGCGAATCCCAATCGCATCTATGCGTCACAGACCTCCGGCTGGTTTGGTCAGGTCGTACAGCGTTCCGACGATGGAGGACTCACCTGGAACGCCGTAGGCAACAAGTTTCTCTATGATGGGGATGCCGGCACCCACCAGTGGTACGACGGCACCGCGCATCCGTGGGAGTTCAAGCGCGTCTGGCATATCGAGCCTTCGCTGACCGAACACGACACCGTCTACGCAGGAGTTGAAGACGCGGCTCTCTTTGAATCCAGGGACGGCGGCGACTCCTGGCAGGAGCTCTCCGCTCTGCGCAAGCATGGCACCGGTCCCGCATGGCAGCCTGGCGCAGGAGGCATGTGTCTCCACACCATACTTCTCGATCCTGCGAACCCGCAACGAATCTACATCGCCATCTCGGCTGCAGGGGCCTTCCGGTCCGACGACGGAGGCCAGTCGTGGAAGCCGATCAATCGCGGTTTAAGATCGCAATATATCCCCGATCCTGAAGCAGAAGTCGGCCATTGCGTCCACCACATGGCCATGCATCCCAATCGTCCCGGTACACTCTTCATGCAGAAACACTGGGATGTCATGCGTTCCGACAATGCCGGCGACTCCTGGACCGAGATCAGCGGCAACCTGCCCACCGACTTCGGCTTCGTCATCGATGTCCACGCGCACGAACCCGAGACGCTATATGTCGTTCCGATCAAGAGCGACTCCGAACACTTCCCTCTCGACGGTCAGCTTCGCGTCTACCGAAGCCGCAGCGGCGGCAACGACTGGGAGCCACTCACCAACGGTCTGCCACAGAGCAACTGCTACGTAAACGTGCTGCGCGATGCCATGGCCATCGATTCGCTTGACTCCTGCGGTGTCTACTTCGGCACGACCGGCGGTCAGGTCTATGCCTCGGCCAACTCGGGTGATACATGGCAGCCCATTGTCCGCGATCTTCCCGCTGTCCTGTCCGTAGAAGTCCAGACCCTGCCATGAACTCGGTCGTGCGCGTCGAGCTTCCGGCGAATTTGTGCCGCCTGGCAAATACGTCTCATCAGATATGTGTCTCTCCGCAAGGTCCTGTGACCCAGCGGACAATCCTCGATGCCATCGAAGCGGATTACCCCATGCTGCAAGGAACCATACGTGACCACACCAGCAAATTGCGCCGCCCCTTCATTCGCTTCTTCGCCTGCGAAGAGGATCTTTCCCACATGTCACAGGACGAACCCCTGCCTGAGCCGGTAGCCAATGGATCGGAGCCGTTCCTCATCATCGGCGCCATCGCCGGCGGCTGACCTGCCGTGCGAACCACCCATCGCCGCACAAGTGCCTCCTAACGACCTACACAATCAAGTGCATGGTGCCCGGAGGGGGACTTGAACCCCCACGACCGGTTAAGGTCTGCGGATTTTAAGTCCGCTGTGTCTGCCGATTTCACCATGATTCAAAAAGACTTATACTTTCCATAGAACTTGGTGTGTAAGTTTATGTGTAAATTTCCCATGCGGACGGAGATCCTTGTCACGGTCGCTGCCTTCTTCGAAAAGGATCTACGGGGCATTCGTTTTATGCCGCAACCGTTATCCATGCGTAGGACAACTGGGCCGCCCTAGATTTCGATTGAACGACGATATTGAAGCCGACGGGCGACAACTCCGTTCCTCAAAAAATGCGGTCTCTTAACTCTTTACGGAACACTTTCAGGTTGTCAAAGCTATCGATTGCCAGTTGTGAAAGATTGTCGAGTCGAGCGATGAGCGCATGTGCTTTTTGCCTTGTTTCTTCAGAGAGATGAGGCGCCTCGGATGTTTTTTGCAAATATGCTTGTGTTTTTACTACTTCCCGCGAAAGGTCGTCCGCCGTCTTTGGCAGCCACCCGACAATACTGAGGATCAGTTCTCTAATCTCATCTTTCACATTTTGGGGAGCCGGATATCCATCGACAACCTCTCTGAAGAACCGACAGAATTCACTAGTGATGAGGATGACCCAGACAACGCCTTTCTCACCCTTGCCCCAAATTTCGCTTTCCTTTGGGCCGAAAAACTCCTTTTGGAAATGGAAGATCGCATTCCTGTGGCGTCTAAGCGAATCGTAATACCCATCTTTGTGCTGTAGAAGTTCGTCGATGGCCACGTCGGCCAGGCCCAGTTCCTTCCAGCCTTCAATAACAGGCAGCAAGCTTGAATAGTAATACGCGATCGCAGCGTCTTTCTGGAGTCTGTAACTTCGTTTGGATTTGGAGATCGGATCGCGAAAATAATCGGATTCTTCAGGAGGGCCAAGCTCTGTTTCTGGAAGCTCTAAGCTTTCTTCATATCTCTCACGCAGCATGTCGGCGTAAGCAAGGTACTTGCCCCAGCACATAAATGCCCAAAACAGTTCGCCGTATAAGAGAGCCCTATCAGTTGCCATGATTGCGCGAAACCTCGAAGTCTAACATTATCGCGAATGCCATAGGTTTACGCCTGAATAGCGTTCACGGCGTTGATAGAACGGTGAAATCGTATCCGTCGCTGGGGGCTTTTAGAGGCTCAACCCCATATCCATAGCCTGGCTCTGTTCCTGCTTGGGAGTCTCGGCAAACTCGCGTTGCGGCGGCTTCCGGTCGGGCATATGAGCGCTCTGATGCGAAACATCATGCCCCAAAGCTTGTGACAGCTTTTCTCGATCGTTCGTGAATATCTGCGCGTCCCACTGACCGCGTGAAACTGACACATAGGCCATGCGGTTGTTGAGCAGATTTTTTGCGGCCAGTTCCGTATCGACGTGAATCAATACCCGCTCGGCAGTCTGCCCCTGGCTGGAATGACTCGTCACAGCATAGCCGTGATCGAGATGCGGATGCTCGCGTGGATCGAGATGCACGTCACGGCCACCGTCCATCTTCAAGCGCATCTGCCCATCCTGGCCGATAGCTTCGACCGTCCCTAACTCGCGGTTGGCAATCTTCAAGTCATTCGCCGGTGCGGTGAACTGGATGCGGTCGCCCACGGCGAAGCTGCGCGGCTCTTCCCGATACACAGACACGCCCTGCTGCCGTCTAGGGTCGTAGGTCAACTCGGAGCCATCGGCCCGCACCACCGTTAACAAGTTTTTCTCAGCGTCAACGCTCTTGACCCGCGCGTATTCACCGCGCTCCATGCCGGTTTCTTTCGACGCGCGCGCGTAGCGCACTACATCGTTGAACTCATAGCGAGCGGCCCATGTGCGCTCCGGCCCGGTAAGGTCTTGGCGGGGCACAAGCACCGCACTGGGATGTTCCTCTTTATTTACTAAGCCGCGCTCCTGCATCCCGGCACGAATCGCCAAATTGATCTCTACGCGGGAACGATTGTCGGGAGAGACAACCAGCGTACCCTCCGGCGACTTTGCGTATTCCTTCGCTATGGCAGAGATGCGTTCTCCGTGGCCTTGAATCTCATGGACGCGGCCTTGCCGCTCCAAACCCTGCACGGCTTCGCGTACCTCGCCACGCGCAAGCTGCTCGACCACCTGTTTCAGCTCCGGGTCTTTCTGACGGACGATCTCTTCGAGCTTCACCGTTTTCATGCCCGCATCCTGGAGCTGCGCGAAGGGACGCCCAGCTTCGATTGCCTCATGCTGCCTCCGGTCGCCAACCAGCAACACACGGTCATTGGGATGAAGGCGATTCACAAACTCGTGCATTTGTTTGGTGGACGCGAGCGAGGATTCATCGAGCACATACAGACGGCGTTCTCCGGTGTCCGGCTTTTCTCCACGCGCAAGATGCTTTTGCAGCGTGGATGTCTCCATACCCGCATCGGCCAGCTTCTGAGCCGCGCGGGACGTGGGCGCGAAGCCTTCTACCTTGTACCCTTGTGCCTCCGCGCCTTCACGGATGACGGCCAGCGTCGTGGTCTTCCCTACGCCCGCGATGCCATCTACTCCCACCATCTTTTCGCGTGAGAGTAATACTTGTTCGACGGCCTGGCGCTGCGAAGCATTCAGCTCCGGGTGGCGGTCATCCGTCGCAATTCGAATCTGCGGAGAAACCAGCATCGGGTCACTCACCCCACGCTGATTGCCTTCCTGCATCCGCACGACGATCTCGCGTTCCATGCGAAGCATGGCGGCGGTGGTGTACTGTTGTCCCGCTCCGGCATGATCGACCGTGCGGAACTCGCCTCGCGCGGCCCGCTGCGAGAACTCCTGATGGATATGGGCATACGTCGTCTCCCCCATGCCGCGATTGAGCGCCGCTTCCAGAATGTCGCGCCGGTCCAGCACAGCGGAACGCTCGAAGAGATGATCGCGGGCATAGGTGACGGCCTGCTGCGCGATTCGGTCGGGTTCGTAGACGTGGCGCTGTTCATGCGCCCGCGCTTCGGCCACAACCCGGTCGGCCTGGTGTCCATACTGCGCGGCCAGCTCACGGTGCCGCTCCAATACCTGTTCTGGCGAGAGCAGCTCCTTGCTGTCCCGCGTTCGGTGTGCGGCAACCTGCGCGGCTCCGGCACCGTCAATTCCCATCTCGCGGAGATGGTCTTTGATCTGCTCCCGGCGCGGGCTGCTGGCCTCCAGATACTCTTTCGTATAGCCCTTGACCTCCGGCTGTCCGTGCTTGCCGCGCTCCAACTCGTAGCCCAAGCCCTGTAATCGCATCGCCAGCTCGGAACGGTAAACGCTGGTGGCGACGCGTTGCGACGCGAATAGCTCCTGCGGCTGCAAGGCGCGCGTTTGTCCGTTGTCGCGCTCGGTGACGTTGAAGATCACAGCATGGGTGTGGAGCTGCGGCGCGGCGTAGCCATCGACGGGACGAGCGGTGTCGTGCTCAAAGGTAGCCGCAACGAATTTGCCGGTTGTCTCCGGCGCATGGATATTGCCGATGCGGGCCTGCGTGTACTTCTCCAACTCATTGAGCGCCACGCGGACGCTTTCCCGATGCGCCTCTCGCACGCGCTCATCACCGCCGACAAGTGCAGTGAGAGAGACCGACTTCGGCGCCGAGAACGTAGCATCCCAACCAGCACGATGCTCTACGCTCGTCACTTCCTTGCCGAATTTGCCCTCATAAGTTTTGGAAACCTGATGACGAACGAGCTGCGCTTCCGTGTGTGGATGCTGGCCTTCTGTCAGACGCGCAAAATGCTCATTGCCGACCGGACCCGATAAACCCCACTGCTCGGCCAGCTTGCCTTGCCACTCACTATGTCCCTGCTGGTCGCGATTCCAATAGTTCTGCCGCTCCGAGGCAAACTCCCGCTCATGGTACGTCCGTACCTGTGAGGCTGACAGCGACTTGGAAAGCGTCAGCATAGGGGGATTCTAATCCACAACTCAATAGAAGCCGACTTGAACGAAGCTCCCAACCTGCTTAATCAGCCGACGACTATCATCGCGGGCGCCTCAGATACAGCCCAAAGACATATCGGTACTAATCGGAACTCGGCGAGCGCGCTACCGAGATGATCTGCCCCCCGGCAGCTCTATTGAATCCAGCCAAAATACCTTTGGTCGTCTTCGCTCAAAGGGTAGTCTGCCAACGTGCCGTAGCGTTCAGGGTCAGCAAGCAGACGCACTATAGCCTTGTCTGTGAATTGAAACCGCTGCTGTAGGTCCGCAACGAACTGTTCTTTCGTTGGATAATGCTTCACCGCACATGCACTACCAGCGGGGCCGAACGGTGCAATTGAGATTTGATAGTGAGTACCAGCGTCAAACATCACGATAAAGTTCTGCTGCATGGCTTTACTCCATCTAGCGGCGGCGTCTTGGCCGTACTCGCTCGGCCATCTGGCGAACAATGTCTTCACCCATCTGGTCAGCCGTCAGCCGCTTGCCATCAAACAGGGCAAGAATATCCTGTCCGAGTTCAGGTTTTCCGCTGACTGCCAATTCAATGTTGGGCTGCATTTGATCCATGTAATAGCAACGCATGAAACCATTGCCGGGGATGTACCACAGGTTCAACCAAGCAAATTCTGGCCCGTACTTAACGGAACGGCGCTCAACGCGAACATGGAGGTTGTGTTCCATGCTGGTGACAGACTTCGACACGCTACCGTGAAGATCCTCACCCTCCAGTTTCTCTACCGACTGCGCGTTGAGCTGGAGTGCAATAGCAAGCTGGTCCCAATAGCCGGGGCCACGCTTCTGAATGAAGTCGGCTGCGTCCGCTTGCCGCCGCGCGGCGACTTCAGCTTCGCTTGCAGTCTTTGCTTTCTGATCATTTTCCTTTTGAATCCAAGTTGGAACACCGGCCATATTGACCTCCGATTGTATCTTCTCTCTTTGTTCGCCCTGCGTCAATTGGTATCAGCGCCTCTGCCGAGCCATGCGTTAAGACTCTGGCAGGAGTGTTTCAGATAAGTCGCATAAAACTTCCTAACGGAGTTCCGGTCACTCAATCCCCTTGGACTCATCCCACACAAACGCCTCTTTGGGTTTGTCGGTGGGCTTGTCAGCGGGCGCATCGAAAAGTGGGAGCGTGGCCTGGGCCGCTGCTGGCGTCTCAGGTTGCTCTGTACGAGCTACCGGCGTTGGCGGCGACGTTCTGGGGGCAATCTCCGGCAATTTGCGCTCGACAAACTCCGGTTGTCTGTCGTGCTTCTTTGTGAACTGAAAGTGAACTGGAACAACTTTGTTTTCCTGTTTGATGAAGCCGTGCAACGGTTCAAGGCCGGAGATTTCCGAAGCCATGACAAGCGGCTTGGTCGCAATCTCCATCGCATAGGATTTCCTGCTGCCTAGCAGTTCCATGCTACGCGATTCCTTCAACCGCTCGACCTCGATCTCTCCGATAGCATCGGATATCCACTTCGCAGCTCGTGGCTCGGTAGTCTTGAAAAACATCTTGGTTGCGGGTTGAGAAAGCATGGCCTCGGCGTCCTGGCCGTAGCGTTTCTCTAGCTGGCTGCGCCCCTGAAAGCCCATCACAACGGGATTTCCGTACTTGCGGTTTTCCGTGACGGCGGTGTGGAGCTGTGGGAGTTTGTTGAGGCTTGCCAGCTCGTCCAGCACAAACCATACCGGCTTCGCCGTGTGGTCTTCGCAGTAGCCCATCATGCGAAGGATGAATAAATCGAGCCACACAGAATGGAGCGGCAAAATCTTCGCGCGGTAGGCAGGAGTGGATGTGAGAAACACCCAACGCTTACGCGCGGTGTACCACTCTGCCGTCGCAAAGGTCGGCCTCGTGTGCTCCCACTCCGGCAACAGCTCCAAGCTGTCGGCCACCATGTTTAAGCTCGCCAGCACACCCGCCCGCTGTGCAGGTGCTCCTGAATCGAGCAAGGCGGCCAGCGGCGTTCCTTTCACTGCCGCCTCGATCCGCGACGGGGCGGACATCATCCTCAGAATGTCCCTCGGCTGCGGCCTCCGCTTGAGCAGATGGGCCAGTATCCGGCGCGGCCCATCGGTGAAAAACTCTTTCTCGTACTCCTTCTCCGGCAGGAACGCGGCGGCGATGGTCGCCGCTGTTTCGTCGCGGTCGATCTCATCGCCTAGCCCCCAATACGGGCAACGCTGGTCCAGCGGATTGAGAATCAAATCCCCGCGCGCGGGCGAGTAGAACTCGCTCACAAAGTCCATCGCCGGGTCGTAGACGATGGCGCTTTCTCCGCGCTCTCGCACTTGGCGAAGAAGTTGCCGGATGGCGTTCGACTTTCCGCTGCCGGTGTCGCCCATCATTAAAATGTGGCTGGCTTCAAGACGCTTCGGGATGCAATAGCTTGAGCCAAAGGGAAGCCACCGCAAAAGGCGATTCTCGAAGTGCAGACGGAAACGGATGCCATCCGTCTTTGCGCTGCGCCACCGGAAAACCGATGCCAGCTCCGGACCTTTGGTCCTGCGTCCGTGGCGTTCTTCCTGCTGCTGTCTCCGGCCAAGACCCTGCTTCATCTGGAGCCAGAGCACATAGAGCAGCATTAGCACCGCGAGGCTGTTGAGCATGGGACGGCCAAACAACCACCAGACACTCACCCCGTCATAAACGTAGTCCCGCAATCCCTTGGCAAGACTGTCTGCGGGTACTTTCTCCGGGGCGCTGTAAGCTACTCCACGCCAGCCGTCCGCGATGGCTTTGGACGAGAGACTGATGGGCAGTTTTGGGTCTGGGCCTGCGACCGCATCCTCGGCTGAGGCGGGAACTGGCTTCCGCTTGGGAGCGGTCTTCATCACCCATCGGATCGTCATCTCGCTGTGCGGAATCCCAACCCCTACAGAGCTGGCGGCATAGGTCGCAAGGTAGACCTTTTGGAGCGGCTGGAGCGTCCAGGCAAGCCAAGCCGACGCCGGGAAGATGAGGACAAGCGGGCCAACCGCAAGCCAGAAAAGAAGCCAGAACAGCCGTCCCGTCCGGCTTGGGAAACGCATGGGGCGGCTCACGGCTTGCCCCCGTCCGGTCCCTCCTGGGACAGAAACTCTGCGAGCAATTTCCGGGCATCGGCCAGCTTCCGCGCGTTCGCCTGGTCCCGGATTTTGACCACGGAATCGGGCAGCAGATGCTTGCCTTCGGCGTTCGCCTGGGCCGTCGCGTGAAAGAGATTCAGGAGCATGTAGCGCAGTGCCGAGACCTCGACCAGCAGCAGCTCGGCAGGGTCCGCCGGACGTTCCCGCGCGGCTTTCAGGGCCAGCTCGCGCAGCCATTCGGCCAAGGTTTTCCCCGCGCCTTCGGCGGCGGTTTCTACCTCGGCCAGCTCTTCCGGCGTAACCCTGGTTGCAATGGTTTTGGCACGAAGAACCGGACGCGCTTCGCCACTCGGCGAGGCTGGAGACTGCAACGGAGCCGGGATGCGGGGAGTGCTCATGGGAAGCCCGCCTCAAAACCAGCTTGCACCTTGCGATTTTGGCCGTCAAGCGCCGAATGATGGAAGTCTTTGTCTATCAGTGCGTTTACACATCGCACGCTGTGGAGTGCTCTGCGCGTTTACGCGCGTAAACGCATCAAAACTGTGCTTGATGGGGAGGGAGCCAAGTTACTGATTTCCCTACGTATTGACGCCAGTAAACGCGGCCATGGGTCACGTTTACCGGCAGCATCCCATTTGGGGGTGAGCGCGTCGGAGTGTCCGGCCTCAAGCTGCTCGATAAGGCACTTCACATTGGCGGCGATGATTTCGTTCGCCGTCTGTCGTTGCTGCGGTTGCTTGGGGTTCTGGGCGGACGGGGTAATGGTGTTAGCGGTGACTGTGCTGTTCATGGTGATTGCTCCTTCGCTTTGGCTTTTGCACGTCCGCGTTGAAACGCGGCATGTACATGCCGAACGCCTCCTGGCGAAGGCGGGGGTAGCAAGCGGAAAGGTCTTCGAGCGAAGCTTTTTGGGGGGGACCGCGCGAAGCGTGGGGGAGCCAAAACCCGGAGGGCGAATGGCCTTGCAGCGCGCGAGGGGAGACCCCTTAGCAGGCTTGTCTACCTTGCTGGGCGCAAAGCGCAGAAATTGTCGGGGAGGGCGTTGCGGGAAGGAACGGCCCGCAGAGGAGGGTGGCGGAGGACCGCAGGGCCGGAGACAGGGAGGAAACCCCTCCCTGTCATCAATCGCTTATGTTATCGAAATTGCGAGCTTCACGAGGAGTAATAGATCGTCAGCTAGCAAAGCGTTCGATCAGGTTATTAAGCGTAGTGCTTTGACTGATCGCATCCTGGGGGATAAGCAGGTAACGCCACGGTTTATCGCTGACGGTACTCGCATGTTGGCACCAAAGCTTCGCAGCTTTCGCTTTAAGCAGCACTACCTCATCGGTCATTTCACTCTGCCGCTTCGGTTCGCAAAGGTATCGGGCGGTTGAGGTCTCGACCACAAAATCCGGTTGATACGCCTCTTCTTGGTGGTAGTAGATCCTCAGAACATCTTTGGGTGGCTTGAGCCACTTGAGAACTGAAGTCTCATCTTCAAGGATGATGGCGAAACGCCGTTCGGTGTCTGAGTCAAACTTCTGGGCTGGATACAGGCACTTGGAGAAGCCGCCAAAAAGCATTCCTCGAATCAGTAGACGTTCTTCGACCGGAGCGCGGAACGGCAGAATTGCTTGGTCGGTCTGCATGGCCGCCATGCTACTCGTAAGAGTCTGGAAGCCCTTCGAGACTGTGACCTCGTACTCCGTTGCTCTCTCGACGTAATGCTGGTTCATCTGGGCATGAATGAGCGTGACAAGCTGCGTCTGATAGAACTGCAAGACATTCAACACGTCTTCCGGGGTTTGAAGGTAGGACTGGAGATGGCGCACCATCTGACCAGCCAACTTGTAGAGAAGTTCGGCGTGTTCGTCGTAATTTATGTCGTCCTTGTCGATGAGGCCGCGAACGATATAGTCCTCAAGATTCTTTTCGAGGACGATCCCATCACCGCTAACGATCTTGAAACGCTGATTGTTCATCAGGTGCTGGACAAGCAAGTCTTTCTCGGCCGGAGGCTGGCGGAAGCTGGCGCAGTCGAGATCGAAGTCCTGGTAGCCGACAGTCACTTCGCCTTTCGGCGTCACAATGATCTTCGGAATGTCGATTGTTCGTTCGGCAATCGCGCTTGTGACGCGCTCGACGACCGAGGCAACATCTACCGGTTGCAAGATGGATGGAAGTTCGCCTTGGACCGGCTGCATCAGTTCTGTTACTCGCGCAGTGATGCGTTGTTGGACATCCTGTGTCTTGAGATCGCCTGAGCGGGTCAGTCTCTCAAATTGCTGCCGGATGACTTGCATTGTCACTTCGGCAGTCTTTCGCTCAGGCTCGCTAATCGTCGGAGCGGGCTGAGGCGGGGCACCTGGCGCGGGAGCTGCGGGTGCGATGCCCAAACCCAACTGAGTCATAAAGACTGGTTCGATGGTGACGGCCTTCGTCGGTGTATCGGGAATATCCCGCCCGATGACGATGCCCGTGCGAATGATCGAGTTGGGATCATTGGCATGGTCAACGATCTCTTGGAAACGGTCGTGCGAAACGATGGTCAGACGATCCACATCGGGAACGCCAGTTCGCTTGCCATAAGGAAGACGCAAACCGCGTCCGATGGACTGTTCGACCAGTGTTCGTGAATTCGCCGTGCGGAGCGGAACGATGGTGTAGAGATTCGTCACGTCCCAGCCTTCCTTGAGCATATTTACGTGGATCACGATCTCTGTCGGGTTCGCGGGATCTTCGACAGATAGGAGCTGCTGGACTGTCTCATCCTTCTCATCGCCTGTTTGGTTGGAGTGAACCGTGATGACGCGGCCCTTGTAGCGGCCTGCGAAGAAGTCGGTGCCCTCGATCCGTCGTTGAAGATCGTTGGCGTGCGTAGTGTCCTTCGCTACAACAAGCATGAACGGCTTCACCAGAGGTTTCATGTTTTCACGGGCGTAGATGTCCAGTTGCACTTTCGTATGTTCGTGGATGCGAACGCCGTCCTCCAGCTTCAGCTTCTCAAGGCCGGCCTCATCGTAGTTCTCTGCACGAAAGTTCTCGCGGGTTGCAACGGCTGGCTCCTTTACGAATCCATCCCGAAGTGCAGATGACAACGGATAGCTATATATGACGTTCTTGAAGTCCGCACCACCGGCTGTCTCGGTTCGCGGTGTAGCAGTCAGCTCTAGCCCCAAGATCGGCTTAAGCTCGTTGATCGCTCGCATTCCGGCTTTGCCGCGATAGCGGTGCGACTCGTCCATGAGAAGAACCAGGTCGTCTAACTCGGACAGGTACTCAAAATAGCTTTCGCCGATGTACTCCTGCAGCCGCTTGATGCGTGGCTCCGCGCCGCCGCGTACCTCAGAGTTGATCTTGCTGATGTTGAAGATGTTGATATGTACGGGCGCATCCGGGTCTTTGAGGCCGGGGATAGCTGGCTGGCTCAGACGTTCGGATCGAACGCCTCGGCCACTCTCATAGTTGTCGCCGGTGATGATCTCCGGGGGCTGGATGACAAAGTCAGACAAACCTTGGAAGACGTACTTGGGCGAACCTGGTGTGAAGTCGGAGATGAGCTTGTTGTAAATTGTAAGGTTTGGGGCAAGGACAAAGAAGTGACGGATACCCTCAGCCTGATAAAGGTAGGCGATGAACGCACCCATTAGGCGCGTTTTGCCGACGCCAGTTGCCAGTGCGAAGCACAGCGACGGGAAATCACGCTCGAAGTCAGTGACATTCGTAAACTCGGCACGAATGGTGGCGAGTGCTTGTGCGGAGTCCTGGTCCTTTTGCAGCGAGAGCAGGTCACAGATGCGGTCCAGAATTTCCAGCGACTCTCGTTGCGGGGAACGAAGGCTGAGGCGGTTGGCGATGGCATTACCAGCTTGCTTCATTCTGCACCCCCATCTGCATCAGTGGTGAAGAGGTTCGGCTGCGTGGCGCGCCGACGGGCCTGCTTGGGCGTAAGCGTCTGTCCAGAATCGGTCGGCATAACCTCCAAGGGCGGAGCGGCCTTTGGCAGGTTGGCAACATTGAGGCTGTAATCGTCGTGTCCCCACTCGCACTTTGCCAGCACTGCTGACGGAATCTTCTTTAATGTCAGATTTGGAAAGGCGTCGGGCTTCCCACGAAACGCGGCACAGCAGATGAGCAGGCTGCGACTCTCGCCAACCTCATCACTCAATTTTTCGAGCTGGTCACGGGTGAGTGTTTGCGTAGTCACGTAGATAAAGTCATTCTCCGTAGAGCGGCCTTGCTGCCAGTAGAGTTCGTCGCTAGGGGCGTAGGTAAAGCCCATCACTTTGCACATCGCCTCGGCCAACATAGCCGCGTTGTACTGTTTACTGATAATGAGATTTCCGAAGCGGTCTTTTTCGAGTAGTGATGGAGCGATGTGGAGGTAACGAAAACCCCCGCCGCCTTGCCATTGCGTTGCCTCGGTGACACCGCTCATATCCTCGCCATTGATGACTTTCTTGAGACGAGGCGTTATATGTGTATGTGCATGGTCCCCAAGCTCTACGGTGATCCAACGCCTCCGCATCTTATGTGCGACGGATGCTGTCGTACCTGACCCACCGAAGGAGTCCAACACCCAATCCTTCTCATGTGTCGAAAGATCAAGCACTCTCTTGATGAGGGCCTCGGGCTTCTTCCCTTTCGGAAACTCAACGCCTCCCTCGTTGTGAAGGTTATTCGAGAGGATGTCATCCCACAATGTGGTCAGTGGTTCGCCTGCGACATACTGGCCATCCACAAGCTTAAGCTTGTCAATATAGAACACGAGCCGCTCACCATTTTTGAAATACATATCGGAGTGTTCGGTCCGCTCCAGCCGAAAAATCTGACTTGGCCTCGTCTTTGAGAGATCGATCATTTCTCTCGCAGCTTCGCTCACAGCGTCGTAATCTGGGCGGGCAGTACGTATAACGCTCTTGGCAAACTTGATTACGAACTCATCGATCGCCGCCGGTTCGTCTTTGATGACTTTGCGTGCCTCTTTATCTGACAAACCAAGATGCTGAGCGAAGGCCTTTGTCAGAGTCGTGATACTCCATCTTTCATGCGGCTCGTCGAAGTTCGTAATAAATTGACCATATCGGGTATCTCTTTCGCGTCCAGTGAAAAGTCTATTCGGCTTCCAGGCAGCTTTATCTTTCGCGTATATCAGCACATAGTTCGTTGTGCTGACACAGCCTGGGTTGATGGACTTATGACCTGTCGCAGACCCTTGTTTGAAGGTGACAGTGTACAGGCGGTTCTTGCGTGCAAAGATCTCATCGAGCAATACTGTGAGGTACGCTAGTTCGTTGTCGTCGATGTGCACAAAGAGCGTTCCATCATCGGCTAACAGTCGATGCAGGATCGTGAGCCGATCTCGCATTTGTGTCAGCCAAAGCGAGTGCTCAACGCCGTCGTCATAGTGTTCGAACATTTCTCCTGTATTGAATGGGGGATCAATATAAACACATTTGATGTTTCCTGAGAACTCCTGCTCCAAAGCCCTGAGCGCGAGCAGATTGTCACCGAAGATCAAGCGGTTGTCGAAGATGTCGCCGTCGGTGATGCGCTTCTTTGCGTGATAGCTTTTTCCCGGGTCTTCGAGCAGAATGCGTGGTTCCAGCCGAGGCCGGTTTTCTTTGCCAATCCATGTGAGTTCCAGCCTCTGCTTACTCGTCATTTGCAATCCGTTTCTGTTTTCATGCTGTTCTGCAAGCTTCTAGCGTTGAGCGTCGAATCTTAAGCGGTTCCTTTGTAGATGACATCAAGGGCTCTCCCAACGTAGGTCTTCAACTCGGAGGGCGTAATCACGGTGCTATCTGCATCTGGATTCGTGTCGTGATGAAACTGACCTGCGTAGTCATTGATCTCATTCAGCTCTATAACTAGATTTTGAGCGTGGCAGAGAGGACTCGGAACCGTCGCGTCCCGAATCAGTATCACCACCTGGCCGAAAAGATGGTCTTTCGGTAGCAGTCCTGGGAACCTTCTGTGCAAGTATCCCTCAAGCATAGGGCGAATCGCATTCGATACGGCCTTGTGATCGGTTCCCGCTCCGGCTGCGTATTGATTGAGTAAACGGTGATGTTGCGCGTATATCGACTCGCACTCTTTGTCGATCTCGATGGCCGCAAAATCCGTGTAGCCATTGATAGTCCCTTCGAGGCGGAAGATCGCAATCGGAGATGTCTTGTCTTCTTTGAGAAAGGCATCGCGGAGATCTCGGATGAAATAGGCATCGTGGGCAAGAACAACAATTTGCTTTGCTTTGCCGCGAATCTGTTTGAGAACCATTCTCGTATGCTGCCTGCGAGTCATGTCAAGGCTACACATCGGATCGTCGATGACCACGATTCGTTGATTAAGCGTTGGATCGTCGAGAGTACAGGCCACAAAGAAGGCGAATGCAAGGGTACGTTTGTCGCCGTCACTCAAGGCCGTAGCAAATGACGGAGGCCCGCCTTCGAGTGCAACATCCTTCCCGCGCAGCAACAGTCCGTACTCCGTTCTGGGCGCGCTTCCACGAAAGTTTGCATTCATACCCTTGATGCTGAAAGAAGCCCCAAATTTCTTAAGGAGAGCATTGATCGCAATCTGGTATTTACCCAGGATCGCGACCATCAGCGTCTCAAGAGCCTCACGAGCAGTCTTCTTCGTCGCCTCTGCCGTTTTGGCGTCTAATCTGGCGGCAGCTAGCTTCGTAAAGAGATCGACAATTAGTGGGTCGTAACGGCGTTTGGTGGCCTGAAGAAGCTGAATTTGTTGCTGCAGTTGAACAACGCTGTCGCCGCTAAGCTGCGTCTTGTAATTATTGATGAGCAGCGCAGTACCCTTGAGAGCTGCGTTCGTGGTCTGAAGGGATGAAAGGAACGCAGACCATAAATCGGACGCGGTAATCCTATCGGCGGCGCTCCCAAACGGCTCCGCTGGTGCAGCTTGCTTCTTGCTGACCAAATCAGAGAGAAATTCTCGGAATGCTTTTAGGTTCGCAGCGGCGGTGACGGCATCAAAAGTGACATCATCGGTGGGCACCTGCTCCACCCACGACTTTGCTTGCGCCATTGAAACGGTCAAGCTCCGCGCGAAGTCGGTAACGATGGCGTCCGCCGTGTCCTTTAGAAGCTTCTGTTCCGCAGTTGCAACTTTGCTTTTGAGATTGGCGTATGCCGCATTGAAATGTGTTTGGTAGGCACTCACGAGCTCATTCGAGGAGATGTCTTGATTGCAGAACGGGCAGGCCAATCCGTCGCTATATTGCCGCCCTTGACTGAGCCATGCTTCTGCTCCCGGTTTCCCAAGTTTCAAGACGTGCAACTTTACTGTTTGTTCGGCCTCGGCGTGGATGTCCTGTAGCGAAGTCGCCAGAACTTCAAATAGGCCATCAATGTCAAAGGTCGGCTCAGCAATGACGACGGGAACCGGTCTCGCCTGAATCGCCGCCACATTTCCAGCAGCAGCCGCCCTCGTTTGAAGTTCTGCAATCTTTGCGTCAATATCAGTGACTTGCGCTAGCTTTTCAAATTGAGCGATCAGCATTCCAACGTGATGTCCCGAGAGTTGATCGGTAATCTTGGTCACTTTCTCTGAGGCGTCCTTTGAGGCGCTAGTGGCCGCGTCCACTGTCTGACGAGCTGTGACCGCTGGGTCGCCGAGAGCGAAATCCAACAGGTTCTTTCGATGATTTGTGTCGACTGCACCGCCTGAATGAACGTTGCGGCTTATGAACTCAGCATCGAAAACTAGGAGTTCAGGTCGCTTTTCAGTCCACGCGCCGTTTTGAAAGGACACTTGGTGTCCGTTCTCGAATTGCAGGTTGACCTTCACCGGCAGGGTGCCGTCAATCGTCTTACAGCCACTGATAATTAAAGGGTCGCCGGTGGCAGCCGATCGGAGAATCGTGGCGAGCGTTGACTTGCCTCGGCCATTGTCACCATAGATAAGCGTTGCGCCCTTGCAAGTGAAGGGCTTGCCGTTGGCTTGATGTAAGAGGCCAACTCCCTGAATGTCAGAAATGCGCTCAAGCATGTGAATTCCTCGTTCCCTCGCAAAACAATAGTTCTGACGCCTATTCCAACATGCGATCTGGACTTGAACTAAGACCTTCCAGTTCAAGACCCTCGATCTCTCTCAGAGACTTTCCCGCGATTCCCTGCATGTCTCCATACATTCCAACCGTCGCACCCATGACACGTTCGATCTGTTCTTGTCGTTTGGCCCATTGCTTCATGATTGCTTTCCGCTCTCTGTCCAAATCTTCTTGCATACATGAGAAGGACTCGACTATCGCTTCCACACGCTGACGGAACCGTGGGCCCGTCAGATACTCGTAAATCATTTCGGCTTTCGTCTGTTGTCCAACTGCGATGAGCCGTGTCGAACTCACTTGCTGAAGCGTATGGCGCAGAATGGTCGCGACTGGCAACACGCATCTGGGATGCGTGACCCAAACACCATCCACGACATCAAAGGTTTCTATTCCCTCCGGCAGAGTTTGCGAGACTAGGACAGATAGATCGGCCTTGGCTGTTCGCTGATCGTCTCGCAACTTTGCTAGCCAACCATTGCTCCAGTTCTTGGTGCGCTTGGTTTCCCAAAGAATAGTGCCACTCATTACGCCATTAGGACCGCCGACACGATGCAGGGTGTCTCCACCGAATTCGCCTTTCGGCACTGGCTCGATGGTGTCGTAAGGGAATTTGGTGCGAAGCGTCTGCTCCAATTCAAGTTCCTGGACTTCCCCTTGCATCTGCTGAGAACCCTGCTCCGCTTTTTGCTTCAGTTCTTCGATTTTTTGTTGCATTGAGGCAATAGTTTGATCTTTTTCCATCACCTTTAGGCGCAACCCGTCTTCTGCCTCCCGCTTTGCCTGAGAGCGAACTTCTGTCAGCCCGCTTTGCACCCGCTTCTCAACGGTGAGTTCCAATTCGCGCTTCGCATCATCCAATTCACGCTGCTGCTTGATTACGTCTGCCTGCGCCTTTTGTGCTTCTGCTAGTTTTTGCTCGCGTCCCTTCAATACCTCTTGCAACTCCCGCAGTTCTTGCGCCCGCGCCTCTAGCTCCGCTGCGCTTGCAAGTTGAGCCTTCTTCGATTCCTCTGCAACTACTCTTGAGCGTTCAGCGCGAAGTTGATTGGCGACTTGGTCGGCGACCTGCATGTCAAGGCTTCGCTTTTCTTCGGCAATCTGCTTTTCCTTGTCTCGCACAGCCTGTTCACGTCCAGCTATCTCGGAGTCCTTCTCAGACATTTGTCGTTCAAACTGCTGGCGGGTGGCCTCGATCAACGGAGCAGCGAGTGATTGCGTCAATGGAAACTCGGTCTTGCATTTCGGGCAGGTAATACTCGGTTCGGTCATGCCAGCCTCCAGCGGATCGTGAAGAGAGGTGTCAACTCTTGTTGTTGTTTTAGTTTGACTTCAATGTCGGCGATAAGGGCTTCGCGCCTCGCTTCTACTTCATCTTGAGCAATGAATAGGTCCTTGCGACGTTGATTGCGGGCGGCGGTGAGGTCTTTGAGCCTGCGCTGGTGTTCCAACTTATGCTGTAGACCTGTCGAGGCGACCGATTCCCGACGCACCTCCCGGATCTCCTTGTCCAGATCCTTGATCTCTTGCTCCAGCCCGAACTTGAGGTCTTCTGTCCAGCGATCCAGCTTCTCAATTTCAGAATCGAGCCACTTTCCATTGCGTGTTTCAAGGTCGCTGAGAACCCGCTGCTTTTCTTTGTCAATCTCCGCGGTCAGAGCTTCCGGCGCTTCCAGTAAGAGCGGCTGTCCGGGCTCACCTTCAAGGTCGAACAAACGCTTGCAAGCGTTCGGCTCAAGCGGCTGGCCGTTGTCCATCACACCGCTAAGCAGGATGTGGTCTTCTGTCTCAAAGCCATTGAGCGTAAATCGGGAACAAGTGAGCCATCCGCTCCTGCTCGGCAGAGATTCCAGAACAGCGATACGCTTACCACTCCCAGAGAGATTGAAGTGCAGGTCTAACTTAGGTGTCGATAGTGCACAGCAGCCCCTTAGTACCTGTTGCGCAAGTGGATGCCCGACGCGATAGGTATTGGCGTCTTCCACGTTCTTACCCATGCGATAGGGGCCGGGGTTCACCGGCTGCGGATTAGCTGCGGATACTGGAAATGGATCGCGCTCCAAATAGAACGAATGACCGGGCGTATCGAATCGGGCATAGGGAGCCAAATAGAAGGCCGTAAGCCACCAGAGCAAGTCTTGGAAGCGGCCAAGCGACTGCCCACTGGAGACCCGAACGCGCTCGATGACTTCCTGATCGAAGTTATTGAGGAGCTGTTCACTTGCGTCGCTACGCGCTTGGGCAATCTGCGATTCAAGCTCCTGTTGGAGCTGATCGAACTGAAACTCAATCTGTTCGGTCGTCCGGCACTGTTGGTAGATAGCGACGATGCGCTTTTCAAAGTCCACTCCCGACTCGACCGCGCCTATAACTTCATCGCTGGCCCCGAACACGCCGTCAAAGAGCTTAAACTTCTCTGCGAGGAGTTGATAGACACGCACATCGGCGGCATTCGCCTTGTTGAGAAAGTTCACGACAACCACGTCGAACTTCTGACCGTACCGGTGGCATCTGCCAATACGCTGCTCGATACGCTGAGGGTTCCACGGCATATCGTAGTTGACGACCAGATTGCAGAACTGAAGATTGATTCCTTCTGCTGCCGCCTCCGTCGCAATCATGATGCTGGCCGTATCTCGGAAATGCTCGACTAGGGCTGCTCGCTTGTCGGCGGTCGGTGAGCCGGTGATGCGGTCAGTCCCGGCGTGCTGTTTCATCCAAGCCTGATAGATAGCCTGACTCTGGGGATCGGTGTTCGTGCCGTTGAAGAGTACAACCTTCCCGGCGAACTCAGTCTGCTGGAGCAGATTGAACAGATACTCCTGGGTACGGCGGGACTCGGTAAAGATGATGGCCTTCTGCTGGAGAGCGCCCGTTCCATCTTCCATGCGAACCGTGCGTGCGGCCTCGAAGCCACGCTGCAAGGCTGTGAGCAGTGCGTCACCTTTGGAGTTGGTGTGAATCGCCTTGGCGAGAGCATGAAACTGGTGGAGCTTGTCCTTTTCCGCGCGAAGTTCGGCTAATTGCTCTGGAGAGAGTCTTTCCGGTAGCTTTTTTCCATCGGCCCCGTCGGATTCCGATCCTTCATCCTCATCAACCCATTCTTCTTGCACTTCCGGAAGCGTCTCGAAGTCATCCGCAAGGGAGGCGGGAATTTCGGCGGCCTTCTGCTGGTCAGCCTCCGCCGTCTCCAGCTTGTTAGCAAGCCCCAACAGAGTATCGGATATTGCGTAAGTCGAAGACGCGAGCAGCTTTCGCAAGATGAGCGTCATGAGTTGGCGCTGACTCGCGGGGAGGGCATACAGCTTGTCTCCCTTAAGGTATTCGGATACCAACTCATAGAGCTGCTGTTCGGCTGCGCTGGGGTAGAACTCCTGCACCATAGCGTGACGGTTTGTGTAAGGCACATAAGCGAGCACCTGGCGTCGCAATGTGCGCTGGCAGATTGGGCGAAGGCGCTGCTTGAGTGCATCGAAGTCTGCTTTGCTGGCGAGGCGGCCAAACTGTGCGCGGAAGCTACGGAGATCGCCAAAGGTGAACTCGTCCACGATGCTGACGAGGCCATACAACTCCAGAAGGGAGTTCTGCAAGGGAGTGGCCGTTAGCAGAACCTTTTGAAAACCGCTTACCGCATTCTTGATCGAGTTCGCGACCTTGTTGCCGGGTTTGTAGACGTTCCGAAGGCGGTGGGCCTCGTCAATGACCACCAAATTCCACTGAGTGTTTCGGAGGTACGGCTCTTTGGATCTTGCAAATTGGAACGAGCAGATGATGATCTTGGGTTGCTGAAACGGATTCAGATTACCAGCGCGGATCGCTTCATTGAAGGTTTTAGCCTCAAGGATAACGCTCTGGAGAAAAAACTTGTCGAGGAGTTCCTGGCTCCACTGCTTGCGAAGATTTGCAGGGCAAATGACGAGGAGTGTGCGTCGCCGCTCGGCCCAATGCTGGGCAAGCAAAATCCCAGCTTCGATGGTTTTGCCCAGTCCCACCTCGTCAGCGAGAATTGCTCCCTTCGACAGCGGGGAGCGAAAGGCAAAGAGCGCCGCCTCAATCTGGTGCGGATTCAGGTCAACCTGGGCGTCAGAGAGTACGGACGCAAGTTTGTCCACGTTGTCCGAACTGGAACGTTTCGTCAGCTCATGGGCAAAGAGCTTAGCGTGATAAGGCGTCAAATTCATCTACGTGCTAATCTCGCCCTTCATCCGTTGCCCCAATGAGATCCCAGTTCGTTTCAAGAAACTTCTGAATGCCCACCCCAGGGCGATATCCACTATAGAGGAGTGAAAATGCCTCCTTAGCAGTCAAGAACGAATCCCTTGGAATGATTGCGAGATGTTTCGCAAGGAATACAAGCGCTAGCGTTGGTGCCCGAGATTCTCCTTGATTGCAGTGGATTAGTAATGAGGCACCGCCATCGTAGTGCTTACTTGCGAATTGTAAGAATTGTAAGAAGCTCTCCCTCTTGAAGAGAGGCAGAGGCGGGTCGATGATGTTAAGGTGCAAATCATAGGTTTGAACGAGAAAAAGATAATTTGGATGTTGGGGAGACAGATTTCCCGTGTATCCGACAGACCGCTGGTGGCAGGGGGATTTGCACGCATGTACCACTGCCAGCTCTGAAGACCCGGACCGGCAGGTCGGCAAATCTCCGATGTAAAGCCTGTCATGCACTTTGACCATGTATCTTTATCCTGTCTGGAATCCAACTACCATTATGCTTCCGCTGGCTCCATTCGGAACTAAATTGTCCGGAAACTGACCACGACGCTCCGACAGGAGATTTAGAGTCATCTTTCTAACCTCTTCCGTCCACACCCGGCCTGCCAGGATTCAATGGCCTCTATTGATCCGCTGCTCCAACTCAACGATCGCCGCAACCACCTCATCCACAGTGGGAGTGGGGCCGAAGACCATGCCGGACATGGCTTCATAATCCTTCCGCAAATCGGAGAGCATTCCGTCGTGCGGAGTCAGAGCGAAGCTGCCCGGAACGGCGGAGGCCAGGTCAAGATCGGGCCGGTTGAAGAACATCCTTGCATGGCGAACGCAATCCTCGGCCATCTCTGCATCTTCCGTTGCCTTTCGGCCTATCTCCGACGCGAGGAGCCTGTAGACATCGTAGTAGTGACGCGAAACGCGCTGCCCGCCTCCTTTCAACTCGCCACGGCGGTCCCACCATCGGCGTAGGCCATGCAGAATAACAACCTTGTCCCAAAAGGTACGGCTCGGGTCAACGGTCGTCACGTTGCTGACCGCAAGATCAAAGTTTGGCAGGTCGTCCGCAATGTACGGCTTTACGACGACGGAAGCATGAGGGTCGAGGGCTGACTTCGCGCCCGATTCGATCTTGATGGCTCGACGGATATACGCATTGCCCTCGGCGGTCGCGGTGGGATACCAGAGAAGCAAGCTCTGGCCGTCCGGGTCAGCGGGATCGGGTTCTACACGCGCACGATTCGCGTTCAGGTTCGCGGTCTGGAGCGTCTGCCGTAGCAGCACGCCTAACTGCTCCAACATCGGGCCTTGGATGTATTCCTGGCAGGCGGCTTTGATGGCTTCCAGACGGGCATTACGTTTCTTGCCACTCAGAGCTTCCAACTCTTCGACGGTCGCGGCCTGGCCGATGTCCTCGCGAAAAACCGTGATGTCGATGTCTTCGGAGAAGCGTTCGATCAAGCCGTAGCCTTTGGAGAGCGACGTGCCACCCTTGAAGAGCAGGCGCGGGCCACCGGCCTCCAGTTCGTTGAAGAGCGCGTCGAGCGTCCAACAAACCCAAAAATCTTTCTCGGTATTCTGCTCGCTGGTGCGGAGTCGATCGGCAGCGCCGACAAAGAGGTCGCGGCGCTCCTTCTCACTCGCTGCCAGCACGGTTTGAAAGCCATCGGTCATCGGCTGCTCGAACTCCTCGCACTCTTGATGATAGGGGGCGGCGCGGACGCGCGTCTCAAAGGCTTCCGCTTCTCTACCGTTGGAGGCGCTTCAGCGTTCGCCTGCCGGAGCAGGTCGCGCACGATCATTCGTATCCACTCCGGCAGCGCCGACAGACCGCTGCGTAAGTCGTCCTGAATGGCCTGTCCATGATCGGGGTCTTTAAGAATGGAGACAAGGCGCTTGCGTAGGCTTCCGTCGTCAGACGGAAGCATGTCACGCAGCCAATGGAGCGCCTGCACGAAACGCATGGCAGGGCGGCCCGCCCAATAAAGGCGGCTGGGAGCGGCGGCCTGGAAGTCAAGGGTCAGATTGCCGAGTGTGATGGGCCGCAGGCGGCCATCGGTAAGCACGCCGATGCGGGCCGGAACGGCGTCGGTGAGTCCGAGGTCATTGGCGGCGGTGAGGCCATCGACCACCACCCGGACCTTGCCCTTGCGAGCCAGCGCGTCGATCACGTCGCGCGGGTTGGGATAGGTGGGCTTTCCGGTGAGCCGATTGTCCTGGGGGGTGTCGTAGAAGCCGCGCGCTATCCTCCGCAAGTTGCGGGAAGCAACCAGCCGGTGGAGGGCCTGATCGACTGCGGTGCGCGGCCCCAGGTCGGCAAAGTCCTCCGGGGTCCAGACACGCGGCTGCGCCGGGGCAGAGATACGATCCCGGATAGCGGCTGGAATGCTGGATGCCGGAGTAGACATGGATAGCCTTATGTCAGAAAAATGCAACAAACTTCTGACTATCCCAGTATAGCTTGATGTCAGAAAAATGCAACAAACTTCTGACTAAGCTTTCCGCCTTCGCGGAAAAGCGCTGCATACGTTCGTATGCAGAAGCGCCTTACAGCGCCGGACTAAGCGGGCCGAAGCGGCCCAGTCCGGTGCCAGGATGGTTCCATCCTGGCCAAAACATGTGCGTGTGGTGCGGGCGGGGGGACTTGAACCCCCACGACCTGTTAGGGTCTGCGGATTTTCATACCACTTCGGCTTTCGCCGCCTCGCTAGGCGAGTTCGTGGTCTGGACTATCCCTTCACCATTCCCCGCGAGAGGTTAAGGTGCTGCCCATCTAGTCTCTACACCTTCCCGAAAACATCCGGGCTTGGCTCGGGATTGCCATTCAAGGTTTCCCCGACTTTGAGCAGTTCTACTCCGCCGGTTTCCCTGGCGGGCACTCAATTTCCTTAAGTCCGCTGTGTCTGCCGATTTCACCACGCCCGCGCAAAACTGACGACAGTTCACATCATAAAGCAAGCGGGAATGGCCTATGCTTCTTCAGCCAAGCGGATGGCTTCTACTCGGCCAGGGCCTTTCTTGGAAATTGCCTTTTTCTTTGGACGTGGCCTCATGACGTTGATCGCGGAAGCATCAAGCTGCGTCTTCAAATGGGCCGCATAATATTTCTCAATCATCTCCACGCTTGTCCGGCAGTTCTTGGCAATCTGGTAGATGTCCGCACCTTCGAGCAAGCGAAGGCAAATATAAGTATGGCGCAGGCTATAGGCCGTTCGCGGCCGACCGTCGCGGTCAGTGCGAAGCTTTTCCTCGTCAAGAATCGCGTTGAATAAATCGCGCGGCCATTTCGGAAACAGAAGATCGGCGATACCCGGCTCGTGCCACTCGCCTTTGGCTACGGATGCGGTACGGCTGCCTGACCTTCCCGGTCCGCCTTCGGGCCGTATCCGGGTCTTCAACCGCTCGAACGGTCGCACAGCGCCCGATGTGCTCTTGCAATAGCCGACGCCTCGCTTGCCACGTACTTCAATCTCAAGGATCGTTTGACCGCTACCTTCGTCTTCGATCACCGTGACGTCGCGGAACTCAAGACGCATCGCCTCGTCAGGACGAAGTCCGGTATTGGCGCAGAACAAAACGTAATCGTGAAGTTGTTCTGCTTCCCAACGAAAACGGGGCTGCTTGGGATCATGCGCGCGTTTTCGCGTCGCTTCATAAAGCTGCTTGTACTCTTCCGGCGAGAACCACGCTCGATGAGAAATTTTGGCCGAAGCGCGATAGGGTGCCGACAAATCCGGCAGATGATCGATCCAGCCGTGGCGCAGAGCCGTCTTGAAAATCTGGCGCAACGTCACGATCTCCTGGTGCATGGTGTTATGCGCGGGCGGCTTGCCACGCTGCACCTTGCACTCTTCGAGGCGATGGATGCGGTATTCATTGATCTTGCCAGCGGTAATCTCTGGAAGAACCATGCTGCCGAAGAATGGAACCAAGTGTCCGTTTGTCCGTGCGTGCTGTCCGCGCGCATAGGTCGCGCTCCGCTGTCCCTGCGTCATGATGTCGAATTCGCGCAGGTACAACTTCGCGGCTTCGCGGAACAATTTTCCGCTTTTCAGCTCGCCGTCGCGGAGCTTGCCGCGTAGTTGCAAATACCAATCTTCTGCGACTTCCTTGGCCTTCGAGAGGCTGTCTTCTTTGGTGGTTGTGCGTCGATTCTTCCCGGCCAGAAAACTCGCACACTGCCAGCTTGAGCTATTGGGACGCCTGTAGATGTGGACCTTGCCACCGAGGATCGTGAACCGTTCGGACATGAGCGATGACCTCCGCACACTTCTTGAATATCACAAAAAATGTGTAAGGGTTGTGTCTGTCATGAGGGTACCGCCTCATCACTACAAGTCTTTATTTATCTTAGATTTAAGACCAATATAACCATAGACTTATACGATTTTAAGTCCGCTGTGTCTGCCGATTTCACCATCCGGGCTTGCTGAAGAGGGTGCGCGCCTCAGCTTCATCTTAACGCATCCATCCCAATCTCCCCGTTGAGGGAACCTTGCCCGCTCATCCTGCGTATATCAGCCCAGATCGAACCGCACAGGAGGCGGAGCAGATGCCCATTCGCGAGATCTTCAAGCAGACGCTCACCGCCCTCTGGGAGACAAAGCTGCGCAGCTTTCTCACCATGTTCGGCATCGTATGGGGCATCACCTCGGTCATCCTCCTCGTCGGCCTCGGCATCGGCTTCAACATCGACCAGAAGGAGCATCTCCGCACCATCGGCACCGACATCGCCATCCTCTTCGGCGGCAAGACCGGCGCACAGGCCGGAGGTTACGCCGCCGGTCGCGACATCCGCATGACCGTCGATGACGCCATCGCCATTCAGCAGCAGGCCACTCTCGTCAAAACCGTAAGCCCCGAGCTACGTCGCAGCGTCTCCGAAGTCAGCCAGTGGAACGCCGCCGACCGCGCCGTTCGCGGAGTCTGGCCGCAGTACCAACGCTTCCGCTCCCTCGCCGTTGAGCAGGGTCGCCTCATAAGCGAGCAGGACGAAGCCGAAGGCGCCCGCGTCATCCTCCTCGGAGCCGAGGCCAACCGTCAGCTCTTCCCCGGCAAACCCGTCATTGGCCAGCCTCTCATGGTCGCCGGCTACCAGTACACCGTCATCGGTGTGCTTGAAAAGAAAAAGCAGAACGGAAGCTACGGCAGCGGCCCCGACAACACCCAGCTCTTCGCTCCTTACTCCGCCATGGCCCGCGACTTCCCTCCTCCGGAGGAGCCAGGTGTCATCCGCGGCTACGTCAACAACATCGTCTTCGAACCCGTCTCTCCCGAACTCCACGAGCAGGCCCTCGCCCAGGTGCAGCGCATCATGGCCGAACGCCACCACTTCGATCCCAATGACAAGGAAGCCCTCTGGGTCTGGGACACACTCGAAGGCGCAAAGTTTACCGAGCGCATCTTCCACGTCATGACGCTCTTCTTCGGAGCCGTCGCCCTGCTCACTCTCGCGCTCGGCGGCATAGGCGTCATGAACATCATGCTCGTCGCCGTCACCGAGCGCACCCGCGAGATCGGCGTCCGCAAGGCACTTGGCGCAACCGCCGTCGACATCCGCCGACAGTTCCTCGTCGAGTCAGCCATCATCACGCTGGTCAGCGGCATCGGCGGCCTCACTGCCGGCGTCGGCATCTGTCTCCTCTTGCGCCTTGTCCCGCTGCCAGACTTCGTCCCCCATCCCGTGATCTCGCCCATCGCCATCGCGGCATCGCTCACGACGCTCACTGTCATCACCCTTTTCGCGGGCATGTACCCGGCGGTCCGCGCCGCCGACCTCAGCCCGATGGAATGCCTCAGGACGGAGTAGCGATGAACTTAACCGAAATCGTCCGCCAAAGCATCGAATCGCTTCTCCGAAATCGTCTGCGCTCCGGCCTCACCATGCTTGGCATCGTCTGGGGTCTGGTCACCGTCGTCCTGCTCCTCAGCTACGGTAAAAGCCTGGGCGAGGGTGTGCTCAACGGCTTCCTCGGCCTCGGCGACAACGTCATCATGGTGTGGGGCGGACAGACCAGCATGCAGGCCGGCGGCGAACGATCCGGAAAGAAGGTAAAGTTCCTCGACGGCGACACCGAAGCCGTCCGCGACAACGTGCCCTTCCTCAAAGCTGTCAGCTCCGAGACCGACTCCGGCTTCAGCTTCAAGTACGGGCCCAAGGTCGTCAACATCCAGATCAAAGCCATCGACCTCCCCTACGGCGGCATGCGCAAACTCAACATCGACCAGGGCCGCTACTTCGAGGCCGACGACTTCCTCGACCACCGCCAGGTCGTCATCTTCGGCCCTCATGCCGCACAGAAGCTCTTCAACGGCTACCCGCCCGTCGGCGAATCCGTCGAGATCGAAGGCCACGTCTTCGAGGTGATCGGTGTCCTCAAAAATAAAATTCAGGACTCCTCCAACAACGGCCCCGACAATGAGAACGCCTTTATCCCCTTCGACATGATGCGCGTACTCGCCAACCAGCGCGATCCCGACAGCATCGTCTTTCAGCCCGTCAGCCCAGAGCTCCACGTCAAAGCACTGCAGGCCGTCCGCGCCGTCCTCGCCCAGCGCCACCACTTCGACCCCAAGGACGATAAAGCCACCCCAGACTGGGACACCGTAGAAGACTCCGCCCAGATCATGCAGTTCAGCACCGCGCTCGAACTCCTCCTAGGCATCATCGGCGCCATGACCCTCGGCGTCGGAGGCGTAGGCGTCATGAACATCATGCTCGTCTCGGTCACAGAGCGTACCCGCGAGATTGGTCTGCTCAAAGCGCTCGGCGCAAAACGCCGCGACATCCTCACCCAGTTCCTGCTCGAGAGCCTCACCCTCACCTTTATTGCGGGCCTCATTGGCATGGTGGTCGCAGTCGCAGTCGCCTACCTCATCCCGCCCATGCCGCTCTACTCGGACATCTACAAGACCGCCAACCACGAGGGCGACATCATCCTCCGAGCCTCCCCCGCCATCATGCTCGTCTCTTTCATCATCCTGGCCGTCGTCGGCATAGTCTCCGGCCTCCTGCCCGCCATGCGAGCCTCCCGCATGGACCCGGTAGTCGCCCTCCGCCACGAATGACCGTCGGCAGAGCGAAAACGGCCACTCTGGCAACCGCCCTCAACAAGGACGCCGATACCGGATCGCCTTCTCCTCAAGCACGTACTCCGCCGAGCAGCGATCCGACCCGCAGATCATCGTCTCCAGCCCCGCGCACTGCTGCTTCGTGATCAGCCCCAGGCACCCGCACGAAGGGCAAGCCAGCACGGCCCAGTACGGGTTCTCCACCTTGCCCATCTCGCCCGGCTGCTCCAGCAGAAACAACGTCCCCGGCTGCATCTGCTCCGGAATCCACACATCAAGAAGATCCAGCTCTGCCACCATATTCGCCTCTTCCTTCGAACGGTTTTCTTAGGTTCGCAATGAACGTTTCATGCGCCGGCTACTCAAACCAATGCAGAACAGACCTCACAGAAGCTTTCGTGAACCGCAATATCGGATGCACAACTTCTGGTGCAAAGAATATCCGAATTCCAACGCCTGTCAATGCCTCGTCGCAGGAAAAATTTACACCTTGATTCCCCGCTACTTCGGCGCGTACAACGCCCGGTAGATCTCCCGGTTCCGCAGAATCGCTTGCACGTACTCACGCGTCTCCGTGTACGGAATCGACTCCACATACTCCGGAATATCCTTGTACGTGCCGCTCGCCATCCACGCCCTCACAGGCGCATCTCCAGCGTTATACGCCGCGAGTGCGTACTCCACCTGCCCGTCGAATCGATCCAGCACCTGCCGCAGATTCGCCGTCCCCAACTCCAGGTTCACGCTCGGGTTCAGCAGATCGTTCGCATTGAAGTGCTTCATGTGTTGCTTCTTCGCCTCCGACTTCCCCACGCTCGGCAACAGCTGCATCAGCCCATACGCATTTGCCCGGCTGATCACGCCCGCATTGAACTCCGACTCCTGCCGGATCAGAGCAGCCACCAGGTAAGGATCCACTCCGCTCCTCTGCGAGTCTGCTATCAGCCCCTCCCAGTACGGCTGCGGAAACAAAAGCTTCCAGTACACCTCCGGCACCTCCCCCAGCGGCAGCGAGAAAAACGATATCCCGCTATGCTTCATCGCCTGGATCGCCCGGGTGTACTCGCCGTACGACGTGTAGATCTCGCCCTGCGCCAGCGCTCCCCATTCGTCGGCCGTGTCGCTCGCCTTGATCTCCGGGGCGATATATTCGTTCAGCGAAGCATTCGCCAGCAGCCTCGCCTTGATCAGGTGCGGCTCATTCTCCGGCAGCTCCCCCGTCAGCGGAGGAATCTCCAGCGGCTTCACCCCGCTCAACACCTTTGACGGCTCCGTAGCCGCGGTCAGCCCCTTCAGCATATTCAACCGCTGACGCGCCAGTCCCGCATAGTAGTAGTTGATATACGCCGCCGACAGTGCGTTGTAGTAGTTCGCCGCCTGCCCCAGATTGCGTTCCTGCTCCTCATAGATCCGCCCTCGCCAGTACAGCGCGCTAGGCACCTCGATCCCCCCGGCGTAGTTCACAATCTGCTCATCCATCAGCCGAGCCGCCTCGGCATAGTTCCCCAGCCGGTAGTTCATCCACGCCGTACGCCAGTGCGCGGAGGGAGCGTACAGGCTCTTCGGAAACATCTTCACCAGCAGCGCATAGTGATACGTCGCCTGCTTCGCGTCATGCTTCAGCAGATACATATTCCCGCCCGAATACAGCGCCTCCTCCAGCCACCGGCTCTGCGGAAACCGCTCCACCATTTGCGCGATCAGCGCGTCATGCTGCGTCTCGTCGCTCTCATCGCGAGAAAGCTCCGCCAGCATATACAGCTTCAGCGCCGCGCTGTCGTCGGACGTCTCCGGCAGCTTCTCCACCTGTTTGCGGCTTATCCGCTTCAGCTTCAGATCGCACGCCGCCGCGTAGATCAGCAGCGCGTCGTGATCGGCCTGCGTCAACCCTGCCCCGCTCTGCTCGATCGCGTGATACTCCTCCCCGGCCTCCGTATAACGCTTCGCGTTGAAGAGCTGATCCGCATGAACCTTCAGCTCCGCCGGCGACAACGGCATCCCCATCGCCGACATCTGCCCCCGCGCCATTGCCGCCTCATAACTGAAGGGCAACTGCGCATACAAGCTGCGATACACCGCCGACGCATGGGTCGTATCTCCCGACATCTGGTACGCCCGCCCCAGCGCATACCGAAAGTCCGCATGGGTCGCCTGCGACGAATCCATATGCTCCGCCAGCACCTTCAGCGCCCCCGCGGCATCGTTCTGCTGCACATGTGCGTTCGCCAGCAGCACCGGAGCCTCTCCGGCGAAGATGCTCTCCGGATGCCGCTCCGCAAAGTGATCCATCAGCGCATACGCATCCGACCCGCGGTTGGCCTGCACCGCCGCCTGCGCCCCCAGGTAGTCAGCGTAATCCGCCAGCGCCTCGCCGCTCGCACTCGCCTGCCGGAACGCATTCACCGCATCTCCGTACCGGTGATCGAGCGAGTAAGCATGACCCAGCGCAAGATAAGCCGCCGCCGCTCCCTCCCCAGGATGCGCCAGCGCATAGCTCAGCACGCCACTGTAAGCTGCCGCCGACCGGGTAGCCGCCAGCTGCTGCGCCATCGGTCGCAACTGCTCCGATGCATGGAACGCACTCGTCAGCCGAATAGTCTGCGCAGTAGGCTTCCGCTTCGACCCCTTAGCCGCCGCCCGTCGCCTCACGGCCCGGCTGGGCTTCCCCTTCGCCGCCCTGGAACTCGCCTTCGCCTTCGAAGCTGTCTTGGACTTTCCAGTCTTTGCCGCTGCGCCCGCCGGTGTCTTCTTCGTTCCAGCCGCACTCGAACCTTGCCCCGCCTTCTTCTTCTTCGCCGCTGCGGAGCTCGCCGAAGAGCTTCCTTGCCCCGTCGTCTGACCGGTACTCGAGCGGACACCACATGTCAAAACCATCATCAAAAAGCAGAGACCACAAGTCCTGAATCGCATTCGTACCCGACCGCTCAATATTTCCTCAATCTTGCCCACCTCTTCACTCTAAGGCGTGCCACACAGCCCTGAAACCCGCATTCCATCGCGAACCATCACAGGTACGCTCAGGCACGCACGCGATTGCCAGGTCCCTGAAGTTAGCCTACCGGGCCCTCACATCTCCGGTTTGGTCAGACCACTTTGCGAAAAATCGTCTCTAACTTATTGATAAATAGTAAATTGTTCCACGTGGAACAATTTGGAAGACGGATTGCTACGCAGCCGCCATCTCTCTCATAAGATCGGCGGCCTCGAAGGCGATCTCCGGGTTTGCCCCGTCTCTCGATTGGAAATATGGGCATGCGCGCGAAGCCGCCAAACCGCTTTCCCCAACCCCCGTTCGCCCTTATCCCAACTCAATCTAGTATGATGGACTTCCAGAGACACCGCAGCTTTCCGCACCGTTTCCCTCATGCCTGCCATCCAATCCCCAGCAACGGAAGAGATCCACCCCGACGTAGCGCTCGTCGCGCGCGCCAAAAGTGGAGACACAGCCGCCTTCGAGCAGCTCGTCCGGCAGTACGAACGCCAGATCTTCCGCGTAGCCCAGCACATTACCCAGAACCGTGAAGACGCCGAAGACATCACGCAGGACGCATTTCTCAAGGCATACGAGAAACTCGACCAGTTTCAGGGAAACTCCAAGTTCTCCACCTGGCTCGTCCGTATTGCAGTCAATGAAAGTCTCATGCGCCTCCGCAAGCGCAAGACCAGCAAGACAGTCTCCATAGACCAGGACGTCGAGACCGACGAAGGCTCCATCCCGCGTGACTTTGCCGAGTGGCGTCCGAATCCAGAGCAGCTCTACAACCAGTCCGAACTCGGCGACATCCTTCGCAAGACCATCCAGGGCCTCCCTCCCGGCTTTCGCACCGTCTTCACCCTGCGCGACATTGAAAACCTGTCTACGGAAGAGACAGCGGAGGCTCTCGGCTTGAGCGTCCCCGCCGTCAAATCACGTCTGTTGCGCGCGCGCCTGCAACTCCGCGAACGCCTTAGCCGCTACTTCCGGCAGAAGCAGGAGGGCCAGCCAGCATGAACTGCACCGATCTACTCAGTCATCTCTCCGACTACTTCGACGAACAGCTAACCACCGAACTGCGCGAAGAGATCAGCGTTCATACCGCAGGCTGCCAGCACTGCCGCGTAGTCCTCAACACTACTCACCAGACGATCGAAGTCTACAAGGGCGCCGAGCTCTACGAAGTCTCCCCCCAGCTCAGGGAGCGCCTCCACAACGCCATCATGGCGAAGTGCCTCGCCAAAAAATAGGGCATCCAGCGATGCAAGCGCACGCAGCGATCCAAGCGAAGGAATCTGCTGTTGCCTTTGCCTCTCTGGTTGTCATCCTCGAAGAGGATCTGCTGTTGCCTTTGCCTCTCTGGTTGTCATCCTCATCTCGCAACGTTCATCTCGTTTCTCCGCATCCAACCAGCAAGGGAGCTTAGTCACAACCCTCTGCTTCCAGGAGAACGACTTGATGCAGATCCAGATCAACAGCGACAAGAACATTCCCATGCATGCAAAACTCTCAGGCCTGATTGAGGCCGAGCTTCACCGCGTTCTGGGCCGGTTCGAAGACCAACTCACACGCATCGAGATTTATTTGACCGACGAAAACGGCAACAAGTCGGGCATGCAGGATAAGCGCTGCGTCCTTGAAGCAAGGCCGCGTCATTACCCCAGCTTGACGGTTACAAACGAATCGGCGGATGTGCAGACATCGGTCTCCGGCGCAGCAGGAAAGATGCAGCGTCTGATGGAGACCACCTTCGGCCGTCTGCACGATAAGCATCGCAACGATACACCGCGGATTGTTCCTGACGAGGTGACTCCGCTGCCCGACCTGAGCTGATCGCCCCGTCTACGCGCGTTCAGCCTGCAGACGATGCGCTCGTCAGCGTAGCCGAATTCCGCCAGCGACGGTGCGCGGCGAGCCCAGGGTCAGCAGTGGAGTTCGTCCGGCTTCCACAGGCTGGTTGAGCAGGTCTTGGACCGAGGCGTACACCTGCCAATGTCTGGCGAAATTGTGCTGCGCGTACAGGTCCACCTGCGCGTAGCCCGCCAGCCGGTACTGGTTGGCCTGATCTTCGAACTGCTGTCCGCTGGTGCGCAGATCAACATCGACAGTACCCAGCCTGGCGCGCTCGAACCGCGTCTGTAGCGTGGCCACATTTCGTGGAACCTGCGGCGTCCAGTTGCCTACATAGGCAGGATTCGCCTGATATCTGGTTACAGTTGAGATCGCGAGTTGATAGCCGCCAGTGATCGACATAAAGCTCGCAGGCCGCAGCTCCCACTCGGCGGCAATGCCTTTGCTGGTGAGCTGTCCAAGGTTCTGGCGCTGGAGAAGCGTGCTGGTGGGTGTAGAGCTGATCGTCACTGCCGCCACGGGCCGGTTGACCTGCGTCCAGAAGTAACTGCCGCGAACCGATCCCAACCTGTGTGCGGTCACCAGGGTGCCGAGTTCGAAGCCGGTCGCCCGCTCCGACCGCAGGCTGGCGTTCGGCAGCGTGATTTGCTGGCCTACCTGGCTTTCGCGATAGAGTTCGTCCTGATTGGGTCCCCGAAAGGCACGGAAGACCGAGCCAGTCAGCGATACCACGCCGTTTACTTTCTTGACGACTCCCAGCCGGGGATCGAAGACATTCTCATTGATCGCAGGCAGCGGAGGAGGGGTGCCGCCCGACTGCCTGGCATCGAAGCTTCCGAAGTGATCGTACCGCGACGAAAACGCAAACGACCAGGTCTCCGGCTGCCACAGAACTTCGCCGTAGACGCCTTCGCCACGCTGTCGTGCACTCGTGCTGATCTCATGAAGCTGCTCGAGATCGGTGCCACGGGTATCAAGCACGTCACTGCCAGCGACCAGTGTAAGCGTCCTGAAGGTCGTGGCCCACTGCACCGCCCCTCCCACCTGCTGTGCGGGATCGACATGAAACGCGGTCAGCTTCTCGAACGTGCGCGGCGTGTTGATGGAGGAAAATGTCTGCCGGTAAGTCTGGTCGGTGCCGAACAGGCGTAGCAGAAAGCGGTTGTCGCTCGCCACTGTCCAGTCGCCACCTGCGGCGTACCTCCAGATCCTGGTCCAGTTTTTCTGGATGTTCGTGCCGTTACTGCGTGCATCATTCAACATGTTCCCTCGCAGGAACAAGTCACCGTCGCTGCCTAACGTATGCCTCACCTCGATTCTTCCGCTCTGCGAGTGATCATTCGCGTTTACATCGATCGGTCCGCGCACCTCGGGAGCCGTCAGAATGTAGCCATCGGTGTGGAAGAAGGTACTTGCCGCCAGACCGCTCCACCCATCCTTCGCTCCGGTCAGCAGGCCGCTGAGAATCGACGTATTCTCGGTTCCTCCGGCAAGGTCCAGTCCATAGCTGAATTGCTTCGGAACTACAGGGATTACGTCGATCACGCCGCCGATGGCGCTCGATCCGTACAGGTCTGAAGCTCCTCCGCGCACCAGTTCGACGTCGCGGATGGCCAGCGCGGGAATCTCGTTCCAGTGAATCCACCCGCCGTACGCATCGTTCAGCGGCACCTGGTCGCTCAAGACCAGAGTGCGGCTGGCCGAGGTGGAACCCAGACCGCGCAGCGTCGTACCCTCGGTCGTCGGATTCGCGACCCACGAACTCGTCCGGCGGAACAACTGAAATCCAGCCACCTGTCGGAGCCTGTCGTCGAGCGTATATCCGGGAGCCTCGCGCAACTGTTCTGCCGTCATCATCCGCACGCTGCTTGCGGTTGCATCGAGCGCCAGAGGAGTGCGTAAAGCGGTTACTTCGATCTGCTGAGACGCGCCCGCAACCTGCATCACGACCACCATCTGACTTTGATCGCCTACGACGCGCGAAACGCTGCTGAATCCATCTCGCGTGATCTCCACCGAGGCTTGCGCCTCAGCACTCACGGTAGCGCACCCACTCCCATCGCTCAGGGTACCTGGTGAGGTATTCCCCTTCACCTGCACCTGCGCGCCGGCAATTGCGAGGCCGCCCGCATCCTGAACGCAGACTTGCACCTTCCGCGTATCGGCGAACGCCAAGGGACTGAAAGACATTAAACCAAAGAGAGTAAAAAGCACAGATTGAGGGAGGAATCGCATCTCCTACAATCCTACCTTTGAAAGCGCCTCACCAAAACAGCGTCAGCGTCATTGTTGCTTCGTCGTGGTACTCTTCGGGCGAAGCCTCTACTGCTCATGGCCCTAAGCCGCCGCACCTTCTGCTCGCAAGCCGCACTGCTCTCGCTTTCGCCACTCCGGCTTGTCTCTCAGCCCACACCTACGACCCGGCCGAACGTCGCGGCGATTGACCGCGACCGCATCCTGCTGGGCGCCGGAGATGCGCTGACAAAGCCGCCTGCGACGATCACCTCCATACCCGCGCCGCGCAGCCCAGGCACACCTCACGACTACTACTCCGAGGCCGAAGACTACTGGCCCGATCCCGTCCGTCCCGGCGGCCCTTACGTTCATCGCAGCACCGGGCCGCCAAACCCCGACGCCTTCACGGCTCATCGCGACGCGCTGCTGCTGCTGTGTATCTATGTTCCTGCGTTGACCGCAGCCTTTGTGCTCACGAAAGAGCCCCGGTACGCACAACATGCGCTCGCTCACCTGCGCGCGTGGTTTATCGAACCTGCAACACGTATGAGTCCTGAACTTGCGCATGCCCAGACCATTCTTCCGGCAAAGGCCGGTCGTTTCGAAGGCGTGGTTGAAGCAGTCCATCTCGCCGAGGTGGCGCAGTGTTTTTCGTTTCTGGCTAACTCAGATGCGCTCGCGGGAGCCGATCTTGCGGCGCTGCGGCAGTGGTTTGGTTCCTATCTTGAATGGCTGACCGGATCTCGCCTGGCCGGGCTGGCGCGCGACAGCAAGAGCCATCACGGAAGCTCCTGGCTGCTCCAGGCGGCGGCGATGGCGCGGCTTGGACCAGCGACGGCGGACAGACCGCTCGGCACGCTCCGCCATCAATATCAAAGCAGCACGATCCGGGCACAGATTCTGGCCGACGGCAGCTTTCCGCATGAACTTACGACGGCGAATCCCTACCGCAATTCACTCTTCAACCTGGACATGCTGAGCGGCGTTTGCCTCCTGCTTTCCACACGATTCGAGAAGGTCTGGGACTATGAGTTGCAGGATGGACCCGGAATGCGGAGTGCGATCGCGCGGCACTATCCTTTTATTCTCAATCGCAATGCATGGCCGTATCCTGCGGATGAAACCGATTTTTCGGATCTTCCACTGCGATGCCCAAGCCTGCTTTTTACCGCACGCGCCTACGAGCGGCCCGAGTACGCAAGCCTATGGGAGAGCCTGCCTGCAGATCCGAAGCAGTTTGAGCTGCAGCACACGTTTCCGATTCGCCAGCCGCTGCTGTGGGTCACTCGAAATACGGTCTGAGTGCGCATCTCATCACGCTTGACGCTGTTTTTTCGCTTGCTGGAACTCGCGCACGATGGCGAGGTACTTCCTTGCACTCTCGGTGACGACTTCGGGTTTTCCCGCCGCTACGGCCTTTGCATCGACCAGATCGGAGCCGACCCCCAGCGCGAACGCGCCGGCATCCAGGAACTCTCTCGCATTCGCCAGGGAGACACCGCCCGTCGGGATCAGTTGCACCTGGGGGAGCGGCCCCCTGATGGCGGTGAGATACTTTGCGCCTCCGACAGCGCTCGCCGGGAAGACTTTGACCACGTCGGCCCCCGCCTGCCAGGCGTTGACGATTTCAGTCGGCGTCAGCGCACCCGGAAGCACTGCGATGGAGTAGCGGTGGCACATCTCAATGGTGCTGAAGTTGAGCGCGGGGCTGACAACGAACTTCGCGCCCTCCAGAATGCAGATGCGTGCGGTTTCTGCGTCGAGCACAGTTCCGGCACCGATCAGAAGGTCGGGCCGCTGCTCCGCTAATCTGCGGATGACCTGAATCGCGCCGGGAACCGTCATCGTGATCTCGAGCACGGTTACTCCACCGTCAGCAATCGCTCCCGCCAGTACGATCGCCTGCTCCACAGATTCCGCGCGGAGCACGGGAACCAGACCCACGTCCTCCAACGACTTCAATACTGCTGCCTTATCCACTTGTCTCTCCTCAATCAAACAATCTTTACCAGCCAGAACGAGTCATCGCTGCACCCGTGCGCCGCCGCCCTTCATGATGCGCTGGACCTCGTCGAACGTTGCCATGGTCGTGTCGCCCGGCGTGGTCATGGCGAGGGCTCCGTGAGCGCAGCCACAGTTGACGGCCCAGTCCACTCCCTTGTCGTTGAGAAAGCCGTAGATCAAGCCTGATGCGAATGAGTCGCCGCCTCCTACACGATCGAATATCTCGAGACCTGGCATGGGGCGCGCCTCGTGGAACTCGCCCTCATAGAAACACACTGCGCCCCAGTCGTTGACGCTGGCGGTTTTGGCATGGCGCAGAGTAGTGGCCACCGCTTTGAAGTTGGGAAAGACTGAAACCGCTTTTTTGATCATTGCGTGAAAGCTGGCGGATTCAAGTTCGGCCAGCTGTTCTCCCACCCCTTCGACCTCGAACCCGAGCGCCGCAGTGAAGTCTTCTTCGTTTCCGATCATCACGTCCACGTAACGGGCAAGTTCTCGATTGACCGCGATAGCCTTCTCTTTACCGCCGATGGACTTCCACAGGGAGTCGCGATAGTTGAGATCGTAGCTGATGATGGCGCCATGTTTACGGGCCGCGATCATAGCTTCTTTGGCGACCTCGGGGGTGGTCTCCGAGAGAGCACAGAAGATGCCGCCGGTGTGGAACCAGCGCGATCCTTCCTGGCCGAAGATCTGGTCCCAGTCAATCTGGCCCGGCTTCAACTGGCTTACTGCGGTGTGGCCGCGATCCGAGCAGCCAAGAGCGGCGCGAACGCCGAAGCCGCGCTCGGTGAAGTTGAGGCCGTTGCGGATTGTACGGCCCACACCGTCATACTTCGCCCACACAACGTGCGATTGATCGACACCCCCTTGCAGCATCAGGTCTTCGACCAGACGTCCCACAGGGTTGTCAGCCAGTGCCGTAACGATGGCGGTCTTCAACCCGAAGCAGCGCCTGAGGCCACGAGCAACGTTGTACTCCCCGCCGCCCTCCCATACCTGGAACTGGCGCGCGGTGGCGATCCTCACTTCGCCAGGATCGAGCCGCAGCATCACCTCGCCGAGGCTCACCAGGTCCCATTTGCAATCCTCTCTTGCCCGGATCACCAGATTCTTTGCTTCGCCCTCTGACCTATCCACCTCGCTCACCCCTCAAACTGCCATTCCAGTATAGAACCACAATCTGGAAAAAGTTGCATCTGGATTCGTCGTGGAACCGTCCAGCGCCGACGCCTGCCACAATCGATTGCGGGCGCAGCAAGGCGCGATCCACGAGATTTCCCGCAGAACCCAGTGAACGGACGCGACTACTTCTTGCCTGAGGCGATCTTGACGACGTAGTAGGTAAAGGTGGCGCCTGGCGGCAGGACAGTTTGGTGCGGAATATTCGGGTCGATATGGATGACGTCTCCCTTGTGCATCGGCGTCGAAACTCCACCTTCCAGCTTATCTCCGCGTGTCTCACCGGGCGAGACTTCAGTGGGGTTGACGATCGTACCGCCGGTGACCTCGGTGGCTTCGCCGTCGAGCACAAAAAATATGTCGTTGAAACCGGCATGCATCTCCACACTGCCGCTCTTTGTGCGCACCGCGAGCATCGTCAAATGTCCCGGATACTCTTTGATCGTCACGACAGCAAGTCCGCTGGGGCTGCTCTGCGCCTGGGCAAGCAGGGTTTTGGCCTTGGCCTCAATAGCGGCCATCGAATCGCGGTCAATACCGGTAGTTCCTACGTGCGCTGTACCTGGCTGGGCGAGCGCGGCTACGCTAAGGAACAGACTGGATGCACCCAACAACAAAGAACGCATGATGTTTCTCCCTAAGAAAAGATTGCCCCCACGATACGGAAGCGGAGCGGCCGCGTCAACATGGACTGGCGTTTCGCGGTGGCTGAAGAAAGCGTTCGTGCGATTTGAGCATCCAACGGTCTAAGGAGAACTGACGATGCCACAGAGCGTTCATGATCGAGCCGCGGAGTTCCATAACAAAGCCGCCCACGCGCACGAGGCCGCAGCCACCGCGCACGGCAAGGGCGACCACCTCACCGCCCACGAGATGTCGAAACAGGCGCACGAGTATTCCACCCAGGCGAATGACCACTCGAAGAAAGCGGCCATGGAACATAGCCAGCCGAGCTAGCCGTCTTGCCGCAGGTCATGCCAGATTGCCGGGTCCACGGGGACGCCGAGACGGAGATTCTCCCCGCGGATCCGAAGCGTCTGCTCTCCTGGATAGCGGACCGGGTTGGCAGGGTCCGTCGGAGTTGCGTCGCGCAGCGACTGGAGAATGCCCTCAGCGATCCGGGTAAGTTCGTATGGACCGGCAAGGTTGCTGGGGTCGATGGCGAGGAAGACCTGCGAAATTGCGGATTCGCGCTCGGGGTCGCGAGTGATCTGATGGGTCGCGAGACCGCCCGACAGCATAGCAGCGAGCATGTCCAAGGCCAGGGAAAGTCCCGATCCCTTCCAGTAACCGACAGCAAGGGCACGCTGTGAGAGTTCGATGGCAGCGGCGTCCCGGGTGAGGTTTCCCGCAGTGTCGAACCCTCCCTCAACGGGAAGGGGAACGGCGCGTCTGCTATACGCGGCCAGCGTGCCGTATGAGAACTGCGACATTGCCATGTCGAGGACGACGTGTCCGCCGTCCCTGGGGATGGCAATCACAAGAGGATTGTTGCCGAGTATAGGCGTCGTGGCGCCCCAGGCAGGCAGATTGGCGAGCGTATTGGTCCAGCAGATGGCGAACAGACCCTGATCGGCTGCCTGCCAACCATAGCTGCCGCCGCGCATCCAGTGATTCGTATTGGCGAGGGCTACCGCTCCGATGCCGTTCTGCTTCGCAAGGACAATGGCTCGCTGCATGGAATCCGTCGCGTTGAGATTGCCGATGCCGCGGCGGCCGTCCCAGCGCTCAATGGCTCCGAAGCCACCAGCCATGACGGGCTCGGCCTGAACGTCGACACTGCCGTTGCGAATCGACTCTTTGAATCGGGGATAGCGATTGAGACCGTGCGTGTAGACGCCATCGCAGGTGGTTGCGGCGAACAGCCTGGCACAGCGATCAGCGCGGTCTGGGGATAGGCCAAGTTTCAACAGGTCCCGGTGGAGAGTTGCTTGAAGGTCGTCGAAAGGAACGCGGAGCATGGTTTGATTCTAGGCGGCGTGGATAATCCATAGCCAAGCCATAGAATGGCTGCTGAGCTTTTGGAGGTTGAATGGAAGCGCCGAGTTGGATGAGAGACGCAGTGGCTCCAAGGCCCTCGACGGCACGCCCGATTGTGACGATCGGAAGTGGCGGAATTGTGGGGGATGCACATCTTCCGGCGTATCGAAAGGCTGGATTTCCTGTGGTTGCGCTGGTGGATGTAGACCGGGAGAAGGCGGAGCGGTTGGCTGCGGAGTTCTCCATTCCCTTCGCGACGGTCACGATCGCGGAGGCGATCCACTATGCGCCGGCAAACTCAGTCTTTGATATAGCGGTGCCTGCGAAGGGTCTTCCGGGAATTCTGCCGCAACTGCCCGACGGAGCCGCGGTACTGATGCAGAAGCCGATGGGCGAGACTTTGTTAGAGGCGGTTGAGATTCTAAAGATCTGCAGAACCAAGGGACTTGTGGCCGCCGTGAACTTCCAACTGCGGTGGGCACCGAACATGCTTGCCGCGCGGGCGCTCGACAACGCTGGCATGCTGGGCGAGTTGCACGACATGGAGGTCTCGGTCAGCGTGCACATGCCCTGGGAGCTATGGAGCTTTCTCAGCACAGCGCCACGGCTTGAGATCCTTTACCATTCGATCCATTATGTCGACCTGATACGATCCTGGTTCGGCAATCCGCTCGGCGTCTATGCGAAGACGGTGAGAAGTCCGCGAACGCCCGACCTTGCAGCGACCAAGAGCGTCCTCACGTTCGATTATGGAGACGACAGGCGGGTCTTTCTGGCAACCAATCATTCTCACGATCTTGGCCCAACGATGCAGCGAAGCTTTGTACAGTGGGAGGGAATGAACGGTGCGATGCGCGCGCAGATGGGCGTGAATCTGAATTATCCGGAGGGTCTGCCGGACACCCTGCAGTATGTGGTTGGCGGCAATCCGGAGTGGCACGACGTGCCGGTCAGCGGCAACTGGTTTCCGGATGCATTCATGGGTTCGATGGGATCGTTGCAGTGTTTTGTGAATGGCGAGGCCGATACGCTGCCCACCAACGTCGAGGATGCGATCGACACGATGCGACTCGTAGAGGCTGCTTATCTCTCGAGCGAACGTGGCGGAGTTGCGCTCCCCGAGATCAGCCTGTGACGGGGAGACTGCGGACGGCAATGCGGCATCTGACCTAGAATCAAGCTAAGAGCGATCACCCCATGGACTTGGCGACAAAATCGGCAACTTTGAAGGCGACGCTGGACGAGCTGGGCAGTGTGCTGGTCGCCTACTCCGGTGGAACAGACTCGGCCTATCTTGCTTACGCCGCGCACCGGACGCTGGGCGACAAGATGCAGGCGGTGATTGCCGACTCAGCTTCGCTTCCGCGCGCGGAGTTGGCGGCGGCACTGGCCTTTACCGCAGCGCACGGTATCCCGACGGAGATTCTGCACACCAATGAGTTGGAGCGCACGGCCTATCGGCGGAACGATTCGCAGCGCTGCTATCACTGCAAGGATGAACTTTTTACCCAGATGGAGCAGGCGCGTGCCGCACGAGGATTCCGGCACATTGCGTATGGGATGAATCTTGATGATCGAGGGGAGTTTCGACCAGGCCAGCAGGCTGCCGCGCAGCATCATGCTGTGGCTCCGCTGGTGACCGCTCAGCTTACCAAGCAGGAGATTCGGACCCTGGCACGAGAGGCCGGGCTGGCCGTCTGGGACAAGCCGGCCAGCGCGTGTCTTGCTTCGCGTATTGAATACGGGCGTGCGGTCACGCGGGAGAATCTCTCCCAGGTAGAGCAGGCGGAAGCGGCGCTGCATGAGCTTGGATTCCGCCAGGTGCGCGTTCGTCATCATGGAGAGCTTGCGCGGGTGGAGATCTCCCGGGAGGAGTTGGCCCGCGCGCTCAATGTCGAGACGCTCGACTGCATCACAGCGGCACTCCGCGCCCTCGGCTTTCGTTACGTCACTCTCGACACAGAAGGATATCGTTCCGGTTCCATGAACGAGAGTCTGCGGGATATCCCCCCTGCGTCCGCCATCCGTTCTGCTGCCGTGAAAGACTGAATCGACCGATTGCTTTCGCCCGATTTTGCGTCAACTAATCATGAATAAGATATCTTTACTCGAACTTCTTGCGTCAGTTCAGTCGGGCGCAACCGATCCCGCAGCGGCTGTCGATCAGCTCGCCAAGCTTCCGTATGAGGACATCGGCCACGCCCGGATCGACCATCACCGCGCTCTGCGCACCGGTCTGCCCGAGGTGATCTACGCGCAGGGGAAGGCTCCGGAGCAGACGGCGGAGATCTTTGCGAGGATGGCTGCCGCAGGAACCGATGTCCTCGCGACACGAGCGGATGCCGCAACCGCTGCGCTGGTGCTGGCGATGACTCCAGCGGCGGCATATCACCCGCAGGCGCGGGCGATCACGCTGAGACAAACGGCAGCCGGAGAAGTGAAGGGGCACATCGCTGTGCTGAGCGCTGGAACCAGCGACCAGCCAGTGGCCGAAGAGGCGGCGGTGACTGCGGAACTATTCAATGTGAAGGTGACGCGGTTGTACGACGTGGGCGTGGCCGGCCTGCACCGCCTGCTTTCGGTTCGGGAGGAACTGACCTCGGCCGATGCGGTGATCGTCTGCGCCGGAATGGAGGGCGCGCTGCCGAGCGTAGTAGGTGGCCTGGTGGGCGTGCCGGTCATCGCAGTACCGACTTCGGTCGGTTATGGAGCCAGTTTTGACGGTGCGGCGGCGCTTCTTGGGATGTTGAACTCCTGCTCGCCCAACATCAGCGTTGTAAATATAGACAATGGCTTCGGTGCGGCCTACACTGCCGTATTGATCGCACACGCCTCCAGCCGCCGTCGTGACTGAGAAGGGAACGATAGCTGGACATTGCTATGGGTGCGGCGAAAGGTGATTCACGATGCTTCCCCACGACGACAAACCCTGGGCAAAGCCGCTGGCCTGGACCGTAATCTTCTTGACCCTCCTGGGGCTGGGTCTCCTTTCGTATTATCTCGAGTCACATAACCAGTTTCATCTTCCCGAGATCGTCGGAGTTTTTCTCCTTTTTCTGACGATTGTTCCGCCCAACCTGGCCGTACTCTACCCGTCCTTGTTGCCGCCCAAGCATGTTCAGGGAAATCACCAGAACAACAAATCACATATCCGGTAGCCGGCCGCCGGTACCGCGAGCAGTTGCATGCTCTCTCAGCCTTCTATTGATTGACCCCGCTTGCGAGAAATCCTCCATCGACGACGAGGATTTCACCGCTGATGAAGGTGGAGGCGTCACTGGCGAGGAATATCGCTGCCCCGACGAGCTCATCCGTCCTCCCGAACCGTCCCATTGGCGTACGCATCAACAGCTCTTTGCCGCGATCGCTCTCGTCCAAGAGCTTCTGATTCAAAGCAGTCCGGAAGACGCCGGGGGCGATCGCATTGACAGTAACGCCCCGTGCGCTCCACTCGACTGCAAGCGACCTCGTCAACGCGCCGACCGCGGCTTTACTGGCAGCATAGGCGGTAACCTCCTTGAGGCTGACGAAGGTATTCAATGAGGCGATATTGACGATCCGTCCGTAGCCCCGCTCCAGCATGTGCCGGCCAAAAATCTGGCAGGTTCGCAAGGTGCCCGTCAGGTTCGTGTCCATGATGTCGTTCCAGGTCTCCTCAGCGACCGTAAGCGTCGGCTCCCGCTTGATCTTGCCGGCGCAGTTGATCAGGATGTCGACCTTGCCGAACTCCTTCACTACTCCATTGAGAAGCGTCTGCAGCGTAGCGCGGTCGGCCACGTCAGAGGTGAGCCGGAGCGATCTGCGCCCCGTCGCCTCGATGGCGGTCGCCGCCTCTTCAACCTGCTCGGCGCGCCGCGAGCTCGGCACGACGTCCGCGCCTGCTTCGGCCAGCCCGATCGCCATTGCCAGACCAATGCCCGACGTACCGCCCACCACTACCGCTGACTTACCGCTGAGATCGAACAACGAATGCCCCATCGAAGAATCCTCTCGCTTACATTTTCATTTGGTTGCTGCCCGCGCTGAAATCTTTTCCAGAATTTCATCAGCCACCTCGCCGGCAGGCCTGTCGTTGACAACGCAAATGGCGTCCTTCGGCATCTCGAGCGTCGCGATCTGGCTGTCGAGCAGGTTGGGATTCATGTAGGAATGCTTTCGGACTGCAAGCCGCGAGGCGATCAGCTCTTTCGATCCCTCCAGCAGAACGAATATGACCGTGCCGGCAGGCATTCCTGCCGACAACGTGTCGCGGTAGCTCTGCTTCAACGCGGAACAGGCCAGCACCCCACTCTTTCCTGTGTCGTGCCAGCCGCGGAGGATCCGGTTCAGCTCTTCGAGCCAGGGTTCGCGATCCGCGTCGGTGAGGGCAATGCCGGCTGAGAGCTTTTGGCGATTGGCCAGTGGATGGTAGTCGTCGGCATCGGCGAAGATAGCGTCAGCGCTCCTGGCCAGCAGCGTCCCGACGGTAGTTTTGCCCGATCCCGTAACACCTAATAAGACAACGATCACGAATGCCTCTTTTGCACCTTAGCTACAAACTATCGTTTGACAACAGGCAAGTCGATGTCGGAGCGCGCATCATCCTGGCATCTCGAAGATGGATTGACCGAAGACGATTAGATTGCCATCCGGCGCGACAACCATCAATTCGCGCTGACCATAGGTCTGGTCGATCGGACCGCACACATCCCGCGAAGGCAGCGCATCGAGCTTCGGTTTCAGCTCCGAGTACAAGCCGTCAACGTCTTCGACATCGATGTAATACATGAAACGGCGATTTCCTGGCGGTACGTGTTCGCCTTCTGATTGCGATGCTTTCATGATGCGAACTGCTGCGACCTCACGCTGCACGTATGCGTAGTCGGAGACATGGAGGCAGGCGGTAAAGCCGAGAATCTCGGTGAAAAATGCAACGGCGGCAGTAACATCCTGCACGTGCATGAACGGCGTGATGCGGATGAAGTTAGCCATATCTATCGCCCGAATCGGCCTTCGTAGGCCCAGAGTCCGAGGCCGGGGTTGGAGATGTAGAAGATCTCCTCTCCGTCTACCTGGTTCCAGCCATCGCGGAGTTCTTCCGGATTGTATCTGGCGGACATTTGGCCAAGGTCGCCATACTCGAGGTGGACGGACTCGATCTCTTCGCGCGTGAGTTGCCCAGGACAGTAACGAATCGTGAATCGCCCTTCACTGGAGCCGTGGATCAAATGAGCCGCCGCGCTCAAGTTGGCCGCCAGTTGTACATCTTCTTTTACGGCTTCGAGCGTCCGTGGAGTTCCACAGTAGCCATATTTGCGTATGAGGACGTCGATTGCGCCATCCTCTCCGAACTCATGTACGCCGGGGGCGAGAACAATCAGTTCGGCGCCGTCTGCGAGCGCCATTCGCGTGCGGTATATCGCTTTATTTCCCAGCCAGGTGCTTTTGAACTCGTGCGGATCGAGGAAGACGACGGCTTTCCTGATCTCGCGATCCAGCATCTTGAAGTTGACCTTGAGGCTGAGCGCGGCAGCGAGTTCGAAGCACTCTGCGTCGTCTCCTATGTAGAGACCGCGCATGACCAGCTTACCGGCCTCGTTCTTTCCCACCACGGTCTGCACATAGACGATCGGCAGGTCTTTGGCGAAGTGTTCGCTTGCGTAGTTGAGGACGCGGCGGACAGGCGTGTCGGCGCGGCCCATCATGCGTTCCATCCCATAGACTGCGCCTAAAAAGTGGCTGCGGTGAATACCGAGCGAGCCGCCCGTGCCGATGAAGATGTTCTTGTTGTAATTCGCCATGCCGACGACTTCGTGCGGAACGACCTGGCCGATCGACAGGATGAGGTCGTGTCCGCCGCCCGTCTCTTCCTTTCCGACCAACAGCTTGTTCACCTGAGCAGGCCAGGTGTAGTCGAGCTTGCCCTCGCTGACCTCGCGCATGAACTCGCCTGGCACCTCGCCGAGCGTCACGACATCGTTACGCCAGTCGTGAACACGGAAGAGGCTGCGGGGGGTTGCGCCGTACATCGCGGCGATCTCGCTGTCCGTCATCGGCCGGTGGGTGCCGAGGGCCGGCAGAACGTCCACCAGTTTATCGCCGTAGTATTCCCAGGCGAGTTCGGTCAAGATGCCGCTATGGGAGTGCAGACGAGTAATGTCCGGCGGAATGGCGAGCACCCTGAGCCGATCTCCAAGCAGATGCAACGCCTCGAAGAGATGACCGCGCACCTCCGCCGGCGACATCTCGGTGGTAGGACTTCCGGCGGCACAGAAGAGGCTCATGGCAAGTTCCAATCGTACGCTGCGGGCTGAAGCCGTCGACTCAAAGTTTGTACGCCTTGCGGACGAGGTTCACGGTCAGATCCTGAATGACCTCGAAGGCTTCATCTTCTTCCAGGCGATGTTCGGCTACGAGGCGCGCGAGGAAGGCGCAGTCGATGCGGCGGGCCATGTCGTGCCGCGCCGGAATTGAGAGGAAGGCGCGAGTGTCGTCGTTGAACCCGACCGTGTTATAAAAACCGGCGGTCTCCGTCGCCTGTTCGCGGAAGCGCATCATGCCTTCTGGCGAGTCGAGAAACCACCAGGGTGGTCCTAGCTTAAGCGCAGGGTAGTGGCCGGCAAGCGGAGCAAGTTCGCGGGTGTAGGAGGTTTCGTCAAGCGTGAACAGGATGAAGGTCAGGCGGGCGTCGTTGCCATACTTGCTCAGTAGCGGGCGCAGGGCGCGCACGTACTCGGTGGGCGAGGGAATGTCCGCGCCCTTGTCGCGTCCGAATCTCTCGTAGATCAGCCGATTGTGGTTGCGCACGGAACCTGGATGAAGCTGCATCGTCAAGCCGTCTTCCACGCTCATGCCAGCCATCTCGGTCAGCATTTGGGCGCGAAAGATCTCCTGCTCCTCCGGCACCGACCGTCCGGAGAGGATGCGTCCGTAGAGCGAAGCCGCCGTCCCTGGATCGAGGTCGGCGCTCGCTGCCGTGAGATGACCATGATCGGTTGCGGTCGCGCCCATGGATTTGAAAAATGCACGGCGGTTTCGAAGCGCGTTGAGATATCCGCGATAGGTGCCGATATCCTCGCCTGCGATGTCACCGAGCTTTTCGATATTTTCAACGAAGCCCGCGTACTCGGCGTCAATGACGCAGTCTGGACGAAACGTGGGAATGACTCTTCCCTTCCAGCCGGACGCCTGGATCTCTTTATGAAATTCGAGGGTATCGAGCGGCGTATCCGTAGTGGAGAGGATCTCAATGTTGAACTCTTCAAAGAGCGCGCGCGGACGGAACTCCGGAGTCTTGAGTTTGTCCTGGATGATGTCGTAGGCTTCGTCCGCAGTGGCAGCGCTGAGGCGTTTCTTCAAGCCGAACTGGTTTTCCAGAGTGTAGTCGAGCCAGAGCCTCGTGGGCGTACCCCGGAAGAGGAAATAGTTCGCCGCAAAGATGCGCCAGACCGCGCGAGGATCGACTTCGGCACCGCCGTACACGGGTTCTATACCGAGAGACTCAAGCGAAATCCCCTGGGAATAAAGCATCCGGAAGATGTAGTGGTCGGGCTGAATCAGCAGTGCCGCTGGATTCGTAAACGCCTCGTTCCGCGCGAACCAGCGCGGGTCGGTATGGCCATGCGGCGACAGAATGGGTAGGCCGCGAACGTTCGCGTACAGCGCGGCTGCGATGGACCGAACCGCGCGGTCTGCCGGAAACAGCCTGTTGTCATCAAGCATCGTCTTCTACCTGCTTTAGGTTGCTACGAACTTCAACCCTTGAAGCCTACCAGAAATTAGTCATAGCACGAACTAAAGACGTTTTGAAGAACCAGTCCGCTCGATCCTGCTTCGCAAAAAAATGCTCTGCGATGTGGTACCCAGGAACAATCGCGTCTCAACAAGAAAAATGCCGGATGGGAAGATCCCATCCGGCACAGGGGCGGTTCGTGCGAGCCGACTATGGAAGGTAATACCGGAAGCTGGTGAAGACCATGTTGTTGGTCGCCTTGGGAGCGCCGCCGACACCGGCCCAGGCCTCGCGAGTGAGATAGCTGTACTGCATGGCGTACTGCAATCGGCCGAATTTGGGGCTGTTGTAGAAGCGGTAGACAAACTCCCCTGTTGCTTCGCCGATGATCCGCGTCGCTCCAAGGCAGTTGGCCGGTGTACCCGGGTTATAAGGTGCACCACCGGCAAAGCCGTTACCCGCGGATGTAGGCAGAGTCTCGGTGCTGCATCCGGTGTTGGACGCCGTAACGGGAGCGTAGCCGACGAGCGAGCCAAAGCCCTTTGTACCGGCGAGCGTGTTGAGGTAGGTGGTGCGCTGCGCATACTCAGCGCCGGCGTAGCCATCGAGGTCAAGATTCTTTGTTGGGTGCAGTTCGAGCGAGAACAGTCCCTGATAGTCCTTGATGGGGGCGAGAGTTCCGTCCGGATGGACCGTCGTGTCGGGGAGTTGCGACGAGCCGTAGCGGCCAATACCGGTGCCGCCGAGGCCGTGAATGCCTACGTCGGCAAAGTGGGTGACCGGGAACCGGAGATTGGCGAATGCGCCGCCGCCAACCTTGGTGTTATTGACGCCGCCTGCAGCCGACGGAGTGGCGAGGGTCTGGTTGGGGTAGTAGCGGTCGCGGAACCAACGGCCAAGTCCACCGATCTCGTAGTGGCCGAAGTGAGGGGTATCGTAGGCGACCTTAACAATGACGTCTGGCGCCACGTTGTTGGAGTAGTTCGCGGAGACGTTGTAGAGACCTCCGCCCGCGCCTGCGTTACCGATAAAGAAGTTGGCATTCGCGTTGGTCGCGCCGTAGATGATCTCAGCTTGCTCCAACGAGACGGCTCCGGTGAATCCGCCCATCTTCTGCTGAAATCTAACGCCGGGCTGGCGCTCCCAGCTAAAGCCGACATGGTACTGAGCGTCGATGGTGGCAGGCAGATTCTCGGTGCGATTGTCTGTGCCGGTCTTGGTCTCGGTAACGAGCGACCACATCTGTCCGCCGGTGAAGGTGAATCCACTGTTGGTCGCAGCCTGACCCCAGATCTGGCGTTGGCGGAGAACGTAGCTGTTGCTCTGGTTATCGTTGCTTGTAATGCCGGCGCCCAGGAAGTCAGCTTCGACATAACCTGTGAAGTGATAGGGTCCGGGGTTGGCCACGAACAGCGCCCCGAGCCTGCTCTGGCGACCGGACCAGTTGTACTCGCTGGTGTGGGCCTGCGCAGCGCCCGGGTAGGGCGTGGTGTTGAACGGCGAGTTGACGTCGGCGTTCAGCGAGCGCTGGCGGTAAACCGACTCAGCCGCGAAGAAGGCGACCGGTGTGATGCCTATACCCTTGTAGTGGATCGCAAGCGGCGACTCCATGGCATTTGTAATGGTCTTCTTCGTCTCGGCGACTGTCTGCTGGATGCCGACAGTGGTGGACTTGAGGTCCGTGACAGAACTGCTGAGGTTCGAAACAGCTTCCGTGTTGGCACTGGTCGCAGTGCTCACGGTGTCGGCTTTGGCGGAGGCGGTTGCCGCGTCTGCCTCTGCGCCCTGCGCGGAGTGCTGCGCAGCGGCCAGCTTGGCGTCCTTATCGGCGTTCTCCTGCTTGAGCGCGTCGATCTGGGATTGCTGGGTCAGCATCTGCTCGCGCAGTTCGCGGATCTCGCGTTCCGTCTTGCTCTCGACCGGCGCTTTCTTGTGAACGGCCTTCTTCGTGGTCGTTTTCCTGGGAGCCGCGGTGCTAGTCTGCGCCGGGAGCGATATCGAGCTGATGACCAGAATCGCTGTCATCGTCGCCTGTAGTTGCTTCGTCATGGAACCTCGCAAAGTGATGAAAGGCACGAGGACATCCAGAAAGATGGCCAAGCCACTTGGCATCACCAACCTCCTCCTCTTGCTCTTTGGTTCCCATCCTCTCGGAGGAATGTGAATAGAAAAATAATTTGCGATGTATTCACGGAGAAAACATATCGTCCGGGGCCTGGATACGGGGTTTTGCTGAAAATTGCTCGCTGCAGGCGATGCGCCGCTCAAATCGCCGCTGCAGCTGGGAGCTCCGGTCGTTTACCGTTATCTCCATGACTTTCCTTCGAAGCGCTGTGCTGCTGCTGCTCGTCTCCGTCTCTGTTACATCGGCCTTCGCTGGGTCGGCGCAAAGTTTACCCAGGCTGATTCCAGTGCCGCGCGAGTTGCAGGCCGTAAGCCAGGAGCCTCTCGTTCACGGCATTCGTATCGTCTGTACGGCTCCCTGTGGGGACGAGGACCGGTTTGCGGCAGACGATCTCGTTGCTTCGCTTGAAGAGCGTCGAATCTCCGCTACGGCAGCCGATGGCTTTGAGATCGACGTGGATCGTCTTGCCAGCCATCCAGACAGCCGCTTTATCGCAGAGATCAAGCCGGAGGGGTACATCATTACAGCGACTCCCGGACGCCTGAGAGTCACCGGCGCTACCGCAGCGGGAGTCTTTTATGGATTGCAGACGGTGAAGCAGCTGATCGTGGGTGATGGGCTGCATGCGGTGCTCGATACGGCAAACATTCGCGACTGGCCCGCGATGAAATATCGCGGCCTGGATGACGATCTTTCACGGGGGCCGATTACGACGTTAGCCTTTCAGAAGAAGCTGATCCGGACTTTGGCCGCCTATAAGGTCAACATCTATTCGCCATACTTCGAAAACACGCAGCAGTATGCTTCGAATCCCCTGATGGCGCCTCCCGGCAGCGTGACGGCAGCAGAGGCGCGTGAGCTCGTCACCTATGCGAAGCTCTACCACGTCACGATCATTCCGGAGCAAGAGGCCTTCGGACATCTTCACCACAATCTGCTGTGGGAGCAGTATCAACAGTTAGCCGAGACACCGCATGGAGACGTACTCGCTCCGGCACAGCCCGGCTCAATTACGCTGATCCAGCAGATGATCAAGGAACTCGCGGAACTTTATCCGGGACCGTTTCTGCACATCGGCGCGGATGAGACCGTCGATCTCGGCCGTGGGCAGACGAAGTCCGAGGTGGATGCTCACGGCCTCGACCAGGTATATCTCGATTTTCTTCAGCGCATTGTTACTGCGCTCCAGCCTCTGCATCGCAAGCTGCTGTTCTGGGGAGACATCGCGCAGGGCGCGCCCGACCTGCTGAGGACCATGCCGCAATCGTTCAAGGATTCTACGATCGCGATTGCCTGGGTCTACAGCGCGGAGCCGCGCGGATACGACAAGTTTCTGACGCCATTCACGCGCGCCGGATTCGAGACCTGGGTTGCGCCCAGCGTAAACAACTTTCGAAAGGTCTATCCGAACAACACGACCGCGCTTCAGAATATTCAGCGGTTCACTGCGGATGGACAGCGGCTAGGCTCGACGGGGCAGTTGAATACCATATGGAACGACGACGGCGAGGGCCTGATCAACCAGGACTGGTATGGAATTCTGTTCGGCGCCGCGGCGGCCTGGCAGAAGGGTGAATCATCCATTCCTACGTTTGAAGACTCGTACGCGCAAGTTTTTCATGGCGACGCAACCGGCGACCTGAATGAGGCGCAGAAGGAGATGATGCTCGCGCACGCGGTACTGAAAGAACAGGCCAAGGAGGGCGATGGCGGCAACAGCATCTTCTGGCTCGATCCGATGTCGAAGGACGGACTTCGGATTGGAGCAGCGGTTCTGCCGTTTGCACACGACTTGCGGCTTCATGCCGAACGCGCCTTGACGCTGATCGCACAGGCGCGGACCGCTGCGCCACCAGCCGCTACAGTGACATTGGCTTCGACTTCCGCTTCAACAGAGGCGTACCCCTCAGCACCGACAGCACTGCGCGAGACTGACGCCATCGACGCTCTGGAGCTGGGTGCGCGCCGAATGGATCTGATCGGGCTCAAGTTTCAACTCTCTGAGGAAATCGCAGAGATCTATCAGCGCGCCTACTCCATGCAGGGCACAACGGACAAGCAGCAGCGTGCGGAGGTCAGCCGCGACCTCTCCGATATTAATGGCGTCAACGGGCGCATCCACGACATCATCGACGCGTACTCGCTGATGCGCGACCTCTACCAGCAGGCGTGGTACCGCTCAAACCGCGCGTACGGCCTGCGCCCTGTGCTGGAGCACTACGACTACACCATTGGCATCTGGTATGCGCGAAGCGACAAACTGCGGAGCGCGGGACGGCAATGGTCCGACACCCATACACTGCCGGCCGCCGCCGACATCGGACTGCCGCTACCGGATTCACAGGCACATCCGTAAACCGCCGACAATCGTCAAGCCCTCGGGATCAAGCAGACGGCGACGCGGCTTGTTGTTTCCGATACGCAACGCACTCTCGCACTCTAAGACATGATGCCTGCAACCAACAAGACGTCTCTCTCCATTGGCATTGACTTTGGCACCACCAATAGCTCGATCGCATGCGTTCGCGAGCAAGGTGTTGTGCAACTGCTCTCCTTTCCGACTGCAGCCGGCGTCACCGAATCCTTCCGCTCGGTCCTCTATCTCGAACAGCAGAAGCAGGCAGGGCGCACTCAAATCAAAGGTTTCACCGGACCAGCCGCGATCGAGCGTTATCTCGATGCTGAGCATAAAGGCCGTCTCATACAGTCGCTCAAGTCGTACCTGACCAGCCGTACGCTGACTGGAACGGAGGTCTTCGGGAGGCGGTACGCCATCGAAGATCTCATCGCGCGGATTCTCACCGATCTTCGCCACGCCGCCGAGACCTCCTTCGGCGAACCGGTCCGACGTGCGACAGTGGGACGGCCGGTGCGCTTCGTCGGTGCAGAAAGCGACGAGGATGATGCGTTTGCCGTCGAGCGGCTTCGGAGGGCATTCCTGCACGCTGGCTTCGAGGATGTGATCTTCGAGATGGAGCCGATTGCGGCGGCGTATGCGTATGAGGCTACGCTGAATCATGACGAGCTGATTCTGATCGGAGACTTCGGCGGAGGGACCAGCGACTTCTCCCTGCTGCACGTCGGGCCTGGTGTGCGCCGCCGGGGGCGCACGGCGAAGGACCTGCTGGGCAATAGCGGACTTGGACTAGCCGGCGACAGCTTCGACGCCCGGATCGTTCGAAGACTGGTGTCGCCCGCCCTCGGCTCGGACAGCTTTGAACGCTCCTACGCGCAGGCAGCAGACCGTCCGCCGGTCATCATCCCCGCGGTTCCGGCATGGATTTATCGGAACCTGGAGCGGTGGCACTATCTCTCGTTTCTAAAGACGCGCAACGTCGCGGAGATTCTGAAGAGTGCACGAGGGCGAGCGCAGGAGCCGGAGAAGATCGAGGCGCTGATCAACCTTGTGGAAGAAGATCTCGGCTATCAGCTACACCAGGCGGTGCAGCGACTTAAGATCGAGCTGTCCGTACGGCAGTCCGCTGAGTTCCGGTTTCGTGACGGAAGTATGGACATCATCGCTGCGGTAAGCCGCGCAGAGTTTGAGGACTGGATCGCAGACGATCTGCGGTCGATTGAGAATTGCGTGGACGCGCTGCTCGCAACAAGCTGCATCCCGGCAGGATGTGTAGAGCTTGTATTTCTAACGGGCGGAACGAGTTTCGTTCCTGCGGTGCGACGGATCTTCGAAGAGCGTTTCGGCGCGGAACGGGTGCGAACCGGAGATGAATTCACTTCTGTGGCGCGAGGGCTAGCGATCAGGGCGCAGGCAAGCGAGGCGGGGACTAAGTCGACCTGAAACTCGCGACGGCCGCTCTAACGTTGCGCGCCTGCCAGAGCGCTCCTTCCAGCGCGTCCACTGCGCTATCCATGACATGAATGTGCGGAGCGGCTTTCTCCAGCGCTGCGACCATCGACGACCGCACTCTCGCAATGTGCTCCAGCACGCTGCCGGTGTAAGCCACGTCAATGCTGGTCTGCGGACCGGACTCTTCCATCTTGAGTGCAACCAGCGCTACCAGTTCCGCGAGTTCAGCTCCGGCCCGGTCGAGCACCGCGATGGCCAGTTCGTCTCCAGCCTCCGCGCACTTGACCACAGTGGGGGCGACTGCGGGAAAGTCCGGGCCTGGACGGGCGTTCGCTGTCTCGACGATCTCGCCAATCGTCTTGCATCCCCAGAACTCCCCGATCTCGGCAAGAAGTGTCGTGGGGATGCCTCGATCCCTGGCCCAGAAGCCGGTGCGCAGGGCTTCCTGAGCGATCCAGAATCCAGAGCCTTCGTCCCCTAGTGCCGGTCCCCAGCCGCCGGCGCTGTAGATGTTTCCATCGGCCGCACGGCCCATGACGTTATTACCTGTGCCCGCCACTACAAGGATGCCGGGACCCCCGCGAAACGCGCTCTCAAAGGCGATCTCTTCGTCACCCGAGAGCAGAATGCTGCCGCCCGCCAACCTGCCGATTTCACGCTGAGCCCAGGCTCGCACGGCCTCGATAGTAAAGCCGGCGAGACCGATGCAGGTTCGCGTAACGCCGCTGAGTTCGATGCCGGCGGTTGATGAAACCTCGGTCAACAGGTCGCGAAGGCGGGCGGAAGCTTCGGCCTCCCCTACGCGCATCAGCTTGACGCTGCCCGTGACAGCGCGCGCCAGAGTTCTCTCCTCATCGGCGAGAAGACAGCGCGTCTTCGTACCGCCCGCATCGATCGCAAGAAACAACGCCATAGGGAGCCATGATATGTCACGCCACATGGGCCAATCCAGAGGAGAAGTCCAAACCTGCCGCTGGCGAGTTGCAAGTGTGATGCACCCGATTCGATAGCAGACGTCCACGCTATACACTGGCACGAATGCACGCCGCCTCAATTCCAACGCGTCTCCATCCGTTTGACCTCGCGCTGGTCGCCGCCTATCTGATTGGTATTACGTTGTTCGGCCTGCGCTTCCGCAGCGGCAAAGACCCGAATGCGCGTTCACTGAAGAGTTACTTCCTTGCCGACCGCACCATTCCATGGTGGGCGATTGCGTTGTCGATCGTGTCGGCTGAGACCAGCACCTTGACCATTATCAGTATCCCTGGCGTAGCGTTTGCCGGCGACTTCGGCTTCCTGCAAATTGTGATCGGGTACATGATTGGACGTGTAGTGGTCGCTTTGATCTTTCTGCCGAAGTACTTCCAGGGCGAGATGCTGACCGCGTATCAACTGATCGACCGGCGCTTCGGGCGTGCACTGCACAAAGTAACGGCCGGGCTATTTCTACTGACGCGCGCGGCGGCCGAGGGCGTGCGGGTGTTCGCTGTGAGCATCGTGGTCGGAATCGCAATCGGGACCGGAGACGTCTTGTCGATCGCCATCATCTCCGCGCTGACATTGCTCTATACATTCGAGGGCGGAATGGCGGCAGTGATCTGGACCGACGTGGTACAGATGGCGATCTATATCGGCGGGACGGTGGTGGCGATCGGCACACTGGGAACGCATGTTCCAGGAGGGTGGACGCAAATTCACCAGGTTGCGGCGGCGGCAGGCAAATTTCGTCTCTTCCACTTTGCGCTGAACCTGACGCAGAGTTACACGTTCTGGGCCGGCGTGGTGGGCGGCACGTTCCTCACCATGGCCTCGCACGGAACCGATCAGTTGATGGTGCAGCGTATGCTCTCGGCGAAGAACCTGCGCGAATCGCGGATTGCGCTGCTATCAAGCGGCGTCGTGATCTTCGTGCAGTTCACGCTCTTTCTGCTGATCGGTGTGGGGTTATATGTGTTCTACGGGCTGCACCCGGCGGCGTTCGCTTCAGCGGACAGAATCTTTCCGACATTTATTGTGCGCGAGATGCCGATTGGCATCGCGGGGCTGCTGGTGGCGGCGATTCTTGCAGCCGCGATGTCCAACCTGAGCGCGGCGCTCAATTCCCTCTCTTCGACGACTGTGGTGGACTTCTACATGGACTGGCATCCTCAGGCTGGTGACCGCGAACGCATGATGATCTCGCGCGCGAGCACGGTGGCATGGTCGCTGGTGCTCTTTGCGGTTGCGGTATACAGCGTCTTTGCCGGTGGCAAAGGGCACGTGGTCGAGGTTGGGCTCTCGATCGCTTCTGTAGCGTATGGGGCTTTGCTCGGAGTGTTCCTGCTGGGAACTTTGACGCGTTATGCGACGCAGACGGGCGCACTTGTCGGAATGATCTGCGGCTTCGCGTTGAACGTGCTGCTATGGCTCGACCCCGAACCTATCAGGCTTGGGCCGGTGACGATTCCGCATATCGCATTCACCTGGTACGTTTTGATTGGATCGCTGGTTACATTTGCCGTCGGTACGGCTGCGAGCTATGCGCTGCCGGGAGGGCCCGTGAAGAGCGACCGCCGAAAGATAGCTGCCAGGGTTGCGGGAATCTCCGTGTTGATGGCATTTCCCATCCTCGTCTGCACGCGAGCGATGGCTCAAGCTGTCGTCGGCCCGCAGGCTAGTTCCCGAAAGCCGTATGAATTTAGCGCTGTGAGTACGCTGGTTACACGCGCTATCCAGGAAAAGAAGCTGCCGGGCGCGGTGGTGCTGGTTGGCCATGATGGCAGAACAGTCTTTGAGCAGGCGTATGGCGATCGCGCACTCGAGCCTGCGATCGAGCCGATGACAACAGACACCATCTTCGACATGGCATCGCTGTCGAAGTGCCTTTCCACAGCAGTCGCGGTGATGCAGTTGTACGAGCAGCACAAGCTCGACTTCGACGATCCTGTGGCGAAGTACCTTCCCGCCTTCGCGATCAACGGAAAAGATAAGGTGACGATTCGTGAGTTGCTCACCCACTACTCGGGCCTGCCGCCGGATGTCGATTTGAAAGACCCATGGGGGCTGACTTCGCCGGACAAGGCGGAGGGGATTCGCCGCTCATTGAGCTCGACACTTGAGGACGCGCCTGGCACGCATTTCGAGTACTCCGACATCAACTTCATCACACTCGGCGCGCTGGTGGAGAAGCTCAGCGGTGAGCCGCTGGACGTGTATGCGGAAGAACATATCTTTGCGCCGTTGGGTATGACGCACACTCGATACCTGCCGTTTGCGACGGCCTGCGGCCCAAAGGAGGTGCGTGGAGCAGCGATCGCCCTGGCACCGTCTCCCAGCCAAGAATCGAGTTCGAATGGGCAACTCATTGGAGGAGCTTCGCAAGGCCTCAAGTGTGCGCCCTCTACATGGACTGCCCTTGATCTCATTCCTCATATCGCGCCGACAGCATACGACGACGAGGGCACGCCCGCGACGAATCCAGACTTCGGCCAGATGCTGCGCGGGACCGTTCATGATCCCACGACCCGCCGCATGGGTGGAGTCGCTGGCCATGCTGGTGTATTTTCAACCGCCGGCGATGTGGCGATCTTCGCGCAGGCGCTGCTCGATCGACTTGCGGGCCGCCCCAGCAGGTTTCCATTGCAACAAGCCACGCTGAAGTTGATGACCGAACCGGAGCAACCTGCCACGGCCGCTGTCGGTGCAACAACCTTTACTGCGGATGGCAAAGTGACGAAGGGTATAGCGGCCCGCGGGTTCGGCTGGGACATTAACTCTGCCTTTTCGCGTCCGCGCGGCGAGGTGTTTCCGATCGGCAGCTTCGGTCATACGGGCTTTACGGGGACTTCGCTATGGATGGACCCGCGCAGCGATACCTTTGTCGTGCTGCTGGCCAATGCAGTGCATCCGCGTGTTGGTGGGGCGATCTCCGCCCTGCGTGGTCAGGTTGCGACCGCTTCGGCGAGAACGCTCGATCTCTACAGCAGCAGCGGCGGCGCTACCCAAACGCAAGGAACTCTTACGGGAATTGACGTACTGGAGACGACACACTTTGCACAGTTGCGCGAGGCCGCAGCGCGTCACGGAGGTCACCTGAATATCGGCCTTCTCACCAATCAGACGGGGCTGGACCATCAGGGCAGGCGGACGATCGACGTGCTGCTGCACAGCATTCCCGAGGTAGAGCTTACAACGCTCTTCTCGCCCGAACATGGTTTACTTGGCGAGAAAGACTCCATGAAGATTGGCAACGACGTCGATGCGACTACGCACCTTCCTGTAATCAGTTTGTATGGTGCCAAGGAGGAGCAAAGACGGCCTCCGCTTGATGTGTTGAAGAAGCTCGATGCGGTGGTGATCGACCTTCAGGACGCCGGCGTCAGCTTTTACACCTATGAGACCGTCGTGGGATATTTCCTTGAAGCAGCCGGGCAGACCCACATTGAGATCATCCTGCTCGATCGGCCGAATCCGATCGGCGGCATCGCCGTTCAAGGGCCAGTCTCCGATAACGGCGCGGAGTCCTACACGGACTACATGCCACTGCCAGTCCGGCACGGGATGACGCTCGGCGAACTCGCCATGTACTTCAACAAGGAACGGCTGATTCCGAGCGCCGTCTCGCCGAACGTCCGGGCTCCCATACTGGCGCAACTCACCGTTGTGCCGATGCGGGATTGGATCCGCACACAATATTTTGACGAGACGGGGTTGCCATGGACCAACCCCAGCCCGAATCTCCGCAGTCAGACGGCCGCTATCCTCTATCCCGGGCTAGCGCTGCTGGAGATGACCAACGTCTCGGTTGGCCGGGGTACTCCCGCTCCGTTCGAGCACCTTGGCGCAACGTATATCAACGGGCCCGAGCTTGCGGCCTACCTGAACGCGCGAAAGATTCCGGGCGTAAGCTTCTCCCCGGCAAGCTTCGCCGTGGCCGACGATGCCAACCGCTATCCGTTCCACGGCAAGACGATTTCGGGCATCGCGCTCACCGTCACCGACCGCAAGCTGCTCGACGCGCCCGAGATGGGAATCGAGATCATCAGCGCGATGCACCACTTCTATCCTGAATTTCAGATGGAAAAGGCAGCGCGCCTCATCGTCAACGTAGACACCATGCAGGCGCTCAAGAATAACGCTGATCCTCGCACGATCGCCCATGGATGGAATGAAGATCTCAACCGTTTCAAAGCCCGGCGTCAGCACTACCTGCTTTACCCGTAGCTCGTTCATGCTGCTCTGAGTATCCATTCACGCACCTCTCGCAGGCTAAATTCATGACGTATTTGCGTTCCTTCGGTCACAATAGAGAAGTCGCATTCGGGGGGTTCCATGCCGCGCATCAACTTCCAGCAACAACTCGTCGCTCTCAAGGACAAGCTGCTCGCCATGGCAGCCCTCTCGCAGCAGGCGCTCTCGCTCTCTCTGGAGGCGTATCTGACCGGTGACCTGAGCCTCTGCGACCACGTCACGGAGATCGAAGAAGCGATCAACACAGCGGAGCGCGATGTCGACGAGATGGCGTACGATCTGCTCGCGAAAGAGCAGCCAATGGCGATTGATCTTCGATTCATCCTTTCCGTCATCAAGATCAACGGCGACCTCGAGCGCATCGGCGACCAGGCAATGAACATCGCGTCTCGCACGCAGTACCTGCATGACTCGCCGAAGATCTCTCTCCCCATCGATATTCCCGACATGGGCGAGAAGGTCGGAGTGATGATTCGCAAGGCAATTCAATCACTGCTCGAAGCCGACGCCAGGCTGGCTGAGACCGTGCTGGCAATGGACGATGAGGTCGACGAGATGAATCGCGATGTTCAGTCGGAGCTGGTCGAAGTCATGCAACAGCATCCGCAGGTCAGCGGGCAAGCGCTGAATGCAATCATCATCTCGCGCAACCTTGAGCGCGCGGCCGACCACGCCACCAACATCGCCGAAGATGTTATCTTCTGGGTGCGTGGCTCCGACGTGCGGCACAAGCTGTCACTCTCCGAGGCGGACTAGAGTTCGCCTTCGATGAGACAGGAAGTCACTGCCTCGAACGCCTGCGATCGCGTCGGCCTTGACGAGTGGCGTAGTCACAACTACCCTTGAAATATGGCAGTTGTCAGGATCATGCAGTCCGCAGCCTGTTGCTCGTGTCGTCACGGCCGCGCGGGCCTCTGCCGTTGCCTGATTCGTACTTGACCTTCAAGCCACGAATTACCCGCAACAGCCGCCAGCGCCCACCCCACACGGTGGGCTTTCTTGTCTTCGCAACACTCATTCTGAAGGATCCCCGATGAACTCTCCCGACGCCCCGTCTGTCAAAGAAACCAAGGCACAAAAGTCCGAGCGGCTCAAGCTCGCGAAAAATCCCTGGGACGCATGGGATGAGGTTCGCCAGTTCGCGAGGGAAGGTCGCGATTCAGTGCTGCCGGAGTGGGCCGGCCTCTACTTCAAGTGGTGGGGCGTCTACACGCAGGGAGACGGCGCCGGTGCAACGGGAGGCGTAGGCGGCGAGGGCAAAGCGACCGAGTACTTCATGATGCGCATTGGCCTGCCGAACGGCCTGCTCACCAGCGCGCAGCTTCACGTCATTGCGAGTCTTACGAAGAAGTACGCACGCAATCTCGCCGACATCACGACCCGCCAGAACATTCAGTTGCACTGGTTGACGATCGAAGGCATGATCGATGTGGTCGATGCGTTGACCAAGGTCGGCTTGAGTCCGAAGGGAGCCTGCGGCGACGTCGTCCGTAACGTTACGGGGTGCCCGCTCGCCGGTCTTGATGGACATGAGTTGATCGACGCTTCGCCGCTCGCCGTCGAGATCGCCCAGAAGCTCACTGCTAATCCCGAGTTTTACAACCTGCCGCGCAAGTTCAAAATTTCAGTGACCGGCTGCCCGCTGTGGTGCTCATACCCGGAGATCAACGACCTGGCGCTCACGGCGATCAAGCGCACCGTCGAGGGGCGAGATGAGATCGGCTACACCCTGCGCGTTGGGGGAGGCCTTTCTACCGAGCCGCACATCGCCGTCCGCATACCCGCCTTTATCCAGCAACGTCAGGCCTACGGGGTGGTCCATGCGGCCGTCGAGATCTTCCGCGAGCAGCAGGAGCTTCGCGAAAATCGTACCCGTGCACGCATCAAGTACCTCTTCATGCGGCACGGCTGGACCGCCGAATCCTTCCTCGAAGCGCTTGAAGCGAAGCTCGGCTACACGCTGGCTTCGAGTCCGCTCATGGAAGATCCCGTTCCCGACGATGTCTATCGCGACCATGTCGGGGTCACGCCGCAGCGCCAGTCAGGCCTGTCCTCCGTTGGGGCAAGCGTGCTGAATGGAAGACTCTCGGGCGATCAATTGCAGCAACTTGCTGAACTCGCCGAACGATACGGCAGCGGCGAGTTGCGCGCAACCATTATGCAGAACATCCTCATCGTCAATGTGCCGAATGAGAAGACGGCCGAACTTGTGATCGCGCTCAACAGCATGGGTCTGCACGTTGATGTCTCAGCCTTCTGGCGGGGAGCGATCGCGTGCACGGGCACTGAGTTCTGCAAACTCGCCATCGCCGAGACCAAGGCCTTCAACAAGTGGCTGGTAGCCGAGATGGAGGAGCGCCTTCCCGGCTTCGACCAGCAGATCAAGCTGCACGTCACAGGCTGCACCAACAGCTGCGGGCAGCATTGGATCGCCGATATTGGCCTCGAGGGCAAAAAGATCAAGAAGGACGGCAAGACCGTGGACGCCTTCTACTTTTGCGTAGGCGGATCGGTTGGGAAGTACGCCCGACCCGGCCGCACTTTGGGCTACAGAGCTGCCGCCGATGAGGTGCCTAATGCAATCGAGCGCCTGCTGCGTGGATATCTCGCCGCGCGCCAGCCATCTGAAGACCTGCGCGCATACTTCGCTCGTACGGACGACTCCAGTCTGCGCGCCCAACTCGCCGGCGTCATCGTCGACCCCGTAGCACGCGATGCTCCTCCCGTTGGCGCTGGACTGCACGCGCCTGCAGAGTGACGGTAGAGTACTTTATCTCTATGGACCTGTTCCCTATCTTCCTCAAGATTGCCGCGAGGCCCTGCATCGTCATCGGAGCGGGCAACCTAGCCGAGTCCAAGATCGAGTCGCTGCAGGCTGCCCACGCAAAGGTGACGGTGATTGCGCCCGAGGGCCGGCCGCGCATCGCAGATCTTGCGGCAGCCGGAGAGATCGAATGGAAGAGGCGGGTGTATGCCGAGGGCGACCTCACAGGCAGCTTCCTCGTAGTTGCCGCCACCAACAATCCGGCCGTGAATCGTGCTGTGTATCACGAAGCGGTTGCAAGCAACATTGTGTGCAACGCCGTAGACGATCCTCCATTCTGCGACTTTTACTTCCCTTCCGTGGTGCGCCGCGGCGATCTACAGATCGCGATATCTACCGCAGGAGCCAGCCCGGCGCTTGCGCAACGGCTCCGCAAAGAGATCAATGCGCAGCTTCCGCTTGACGCGGGCGACTGGCTGAACGACCTTGGCAACCTGCGCCGCGAGGTGACCCAGATGGAGCCGCTGAACGAGGAGCGAAAGTGGCTGCTCCACCAGTTAGCGCAGCGCGAGGTCTGCGGATACGATGGCTGTCCTTCGCGCGTCATGGCCCGGCAGCACGCCCTCGCCAATCCCCGGATCAGTTTAGAGGCCGGTCCGTCGCCTGAGAAGAAAACGTGAACGCCGCGGCGCAGCCCGGGAATGTCTATCTGGCGGGTGCGGGTCCTGGAGACCCCAATCTACTGACCCTTCGTGTTCTCCGGTTGCTCGAGACCGCCGACGTCATTCTTCCCGACGATCTGGTGTCCGCCGAAATCGTGGCCCTCGCCCACGATAGAGCTGAGATCACCCCGGTCGGCAAACGCTGTGGACAACCCCGCGTCACACAGGCCGAGATACACATCCTGATGATCGAAGCTGCACGCGCGGGCAAGTCCGTGCTCCGTCTCAAATCCGGCGATCCTCTTATCTTCGGCAGGGCCGGCGAAGAGATCGCCGCGTTGCGCGAGGCCGCGATCCCCTTCGAGATCGTACCCGGAATCACGACGGCCTTTGCGGCAGCGGCCAGACTCAAGACGCCGCTGACCGACCGCAACTCGGCTTCGAAGCTCGTTCTAGCAACCGCCCACCACGCCAGCGGGAGACTGCAGCTCGCGCCAAGGTGGAACGGAGCCGCTCCGGATGATTCGACGTTGGTTATTTACATGCCAGGACGCCGATTTCGTTCCCTGGCTGATGACCTGATCGCCTCCGGTCTGGCGGCTTCCACGCCGTGTTTCGCATTCAGCAAGGCCAGTACGCCGGAGGAGAAGATATTGAGTTCGACACTTGGCGAGATTCAGGACGAGGAAGTCGGTCCCGCTCCAGTCATTCTACTCATCGTTCCAGCCGGAAGCGGCCCGGCACGGAGCTGAGGTCCACGCTCTTCGCGGACAGCTGCGGCTCCGTGGTCTCGTGCTCGCACAGATGCTCTGCGTTGTTGTCGCACCCATTCCTCGAGCCTTCCCTACTCCGGCGTAACGACCGTCTCGCTCTTTGGAATCTTCGCCAAAAAGTCCTCGCCAGTTCCGATGTGTTCATTCGTCAGCCGATATGGGGTATGGGCCATCCACTCGGCCAACGACACATCCTCGTAAAAGGGCGTGGGAAAGACCTCGATAAACTCCACGTCAGTATCCCCTGTGTTCTCGATGTAGTGCGGCATAGACTTCTCGATGTAGCCCACATCGCCCCCTTCGAAATCCATCGTCCGAGCCATGCCGCCTGCCGCAAACACCGTCATTCGGGCGTTACCCTTCACGTAGTATTGCCACTCGTCTGCGTTCGGATGCCAGTGCAACTCGCGCAGGCCACCCGGCTTCAGCGTCACGATGGCCGAGGCTATATCCGTCGCGGGAAAGTTCTTCTGGTCAATGATCCTCACTTCGCCGCCCCTGGAGACTTTGGTGGGCTGCATCTGGCCGGGCCGAAAATCGAACGGATGCGGCACCTTCCCTGTACCTTCCTCGGCCTGCTGCTGCTCCTCGGCCAGCGGGCGCGGCAACTCTCTTGGAAAGATGAACAGCTCCTTCTTCGGCACGTTCGCGAAGGTAGACTCGGGCACACCGAAGTTCTTCGCCAGCACTTCCTTCGGCGTGTGGTGCATCCACTCCGTCAGCAGAAATGTCCCAAACTCATTGAAGTTTCCGTCGTTGAAGACCAGCAGAAAGGTGCATCCATCCGGCCCCAATCCCTGGATCGAGTGCGGAATCCCTCCCGGAAACAGCCACAGATCGCCTTCGTGCACGTCGCTTACAAAACCGCGGCCATGCTGGTCCACTGCCGTGATGCGGGCCGATCCGTACAACATCAGCGCCCACTCCGAAGCCACATGCCAGTGCAGTTCGCGAATGCCGCCGGAGATCAGCCGCATCTGCACTCCCGCCATGGTCTTTGAAAGGGGCAGATCGCGCATTGTCACCTGCCGCGTCCAGCCGCCCGCCTCGACCCGCTTATGTGCTATCGAGAAGGGGTACTTGAACGGAGGCTGTCCACCTGAATCAGCCTCGGGCGGCCACTCCGAGTCGGGATTCTCCTGTGCCAGCGGCACGTTGCCCAGAGGACCAGGCTGAGTCTCGTTGACTCCAGTATGCGTATCGGACGAAGCAGTCTTACGCGGCGTAACCTGTTGCCCTTGAGTCGCCTGCAATCCCGCCGCTGCCACGAAAACCGCCGATCCGGCCTCGATAAACTTACGCCGGCTCAGCCTCGTTTGGTCCTGATCGTCTGCCATGTCTGCCTCCTCGCCTGCCCCTCAGCCAACGGATTTCCTGACTTCTGATGATGCTAACTCGTCCCGCTGGATTTCTGTCCAGGCGGGTCACAAATCCTGTCTTCACGGTGTTTCCGCCACGTTCAATCGTTCTTGCGGCCTCGATTCGACGCAACAATTCTCCGGTTTTCCTCGAACTGATGAGATATCTCTTCAGTTTACTGGCCCGCGCCACTCCAATTCACTTGATCTCGTTGCATAGCGTCGACGCATCCGCACTCATTGGCTACTCTCTCGGCCCTGTAGAAACGCGCCTACTCCGCATGCCCGCAAAAGGGCATCCAACTTCTAGGAGTAACGCATGTCCCGCGAAAGGTAGAGATGCACGCAGAGTATCTATCAACCATCGAGGATGAGATGAAGAGCAGCATCTTCAAGGACAAGAACCAAGCCCCGACCAGCTCCGCCATCGGCATCCTCATCCGTGACACTGCGAACCTGCGTCTTGTAGAAAATGCATCCTCGCAGCTTCAACTCACCCCCGTGTTGCTCTCGGAAGACTCCCTTTCCCTGGACGATCTCATGGATTTCGAGCTCATCGCCGCCGACCAGCCAGCCGCGGTCAAAATCAACGAGATTCTCGTCTCGCGGGAGGTTGGCAAGGCCGATGGCATTGCACCTGCTGTTGTAGCCATCTGCGCCTACGATCCGGGCGCCGTCCAGAGCTCCAAACATCACACCCATCCTTTCGACGGGGTTCTGTGCCTTCCCCAGGCGCCAGCTGTGGTCACCGCGCAGCTCAGCGTCATCCTTTATTCCCAGCGCGCCTTCGCACGGCGATACCAATCGGCCCTTGAAGAGCTCAATCTCAATCGCCGCATCTTCCGTTTCGTTACGAGCGGCATCAGCGTAGCCAGCGCCACCATTCCCGACTTGCCCCTCACCTACGTGAACCCTGCGTTCGAGGTTATGACCGGGTACACTCTCGAGGAGGTGCAGGGCAAGAACTGCCGCTTTCTTCAGGGCGACGATCGCGATCAACCCTCCATCAGACTGATTCGTGACGCCATTCATAACAATCGCGAGATCGTAGCGGTCCTGCGAAACTTCAGGAAGGACGGAACCCCCTTCTGGAACGAGCTTTCGCTCTCCTGTATCCGCAATCGGCAAGGAGTCGTCACGCACTACGTCGGTATACAGAACGATGTCACAGCCCGCGTCGAATTTGAAGCGGCTCTCCGCGAAAGCGAAAAGCTCGCCGCCGTCGGGCGACTTGCCTCCTCTATCGCCCACGAGATCAACAACCCGCTTGAATCGGTGATGAATCTCGTTTATCTGGCCCAGCAAACCGACAACAGGGATGAGCTCGCACAATACCTGGCGACGGCTGATAAAGAACTCCAGCGCGTCAAGCTCATTACTACGCGCTCACTCCGTTTCTACAAACAATCCACCCGTCCCCAGGCGGTAGGAGGAAACGATCTCCTGAACTCGGTGCTGGACGTCTACCAATCGCGTCTTCGAAACCACAGCGTCTCGGTCGAGAGGCGGGAGCGCGCCAATGGCAAGATTGTCTGCATGGATAGCGAGATTCGACAGGTGCTCAACAACCTCGTCAGCAACGCCATAGACGCAATGAACACCGAGGGAGGCCGTCTCCTCGTGCGAACCCGTGAAGGCACTGAGTGGAGCTCCGGCGCACGGGGCATCATCATCACCGTTGCCGATACCGGTAGCGGCATCAGTCCCGAAATCCTGAAGAATGTCTATCAGGCCTTCTATACCACCAAAGGAATCGGAGGCACCGGTCTTGGCCTATGGATCAGCAGCGAGATCGTCGAGCGCCACCACGGACGCCTGCTGGTCCGAAGCACCCAACGGCCGGGCAAGTCCGGAACAGTATTCGAACTCTTCCTTCCGTTCCAGGGTCCTCTCAACAAGTAAAAGGCGCGGCGTGTTGCCGCTTCGAAGATACAACGCTGGGCTCGACACTCGAGGGCGCAAAGCGAGTCCGCAATAGGTCCCGCGCGTGTTTACTGGTGAATTGCTTATTTGTGCGACGCCGCTGAAGTGGAACTCTTCGTCGGAATTGAGATGTTTCTCATCCCGAGAACCTGAAAGTCCTTCAGACCCCCCTTGATAACGTAAACCAGCCGGCTATTCCCGTTTGGGTCGGTTGGACGGAGAAAAAAGCCGGATTCCAGGACAAAATCCCGCGTATTGCTGATGATCCCCTCAATCATCTCGCCATCGTAGAAAAAAACTCGCACCCACAACCCATCTACGACCGGAGCGTGTTCATGAAAGTGCAGCGCCCGATGCTTCAGGTCGCCATCGAACGTCTTGACGAAGAACACCGCTTTGGCATCCTTGGTCGACACTTCCTGAGCCTGTGCCGAGTCCAGCGGCTTAAGCTTGATCGAGTCCAGCGGGTAGACCGGATCGTTCCGCAACAGTTGATCGATCGACCCCAGATCCTTCGGATCGATCAACCCCCGTATCGCATGATTCTCAAACCTGACAACGACCCGATAGGCCTCTTCCGGTTCTTTATCCGCCTTCATGAAGCCCTATGCCTGGTTGCGAGGTGAAAGATCATATTGCTTAATCTTATACAGGAGAGCCTTGTAGCTGATCTGCAAATCGTTTGCTGCGGCCTTCCTGTTCCAGCCCACTCCCTCAAGCACCTGTGCGATCGCGGTCGACTCAGCATCCCCTTTCAGATTACGGACCATCGCCTTCAGTCCGGCTCCGTTTGGCGTCTCCTGCACTGGTGGAGCTGCAGCAGACCCACCCTGGTATGCGGCAGACGGCGAAAGCTCATCCACGATCGACTTCTCTTCCCCGAGCACCAGGTAGCGATTGATCACGTTCTCCAGCTCGCGAAGATTGCCCGGCCACGCGTGTTCTGCCAGAGCGTTCAGCAGATTCGCAGAGAACGGCAGCGGCTGCCTGTCGTAACGCTTGGCACCCTTGCGCATGAAGTACTCTGCCAGCACCGGGATCTCTTCTTTCCGCTCACGCAGCGGGGGAATGCTCAACGTGAATCCGTTCAACCTGTAATAAAGATCCTCGCGAAACGTCTTCTGCGCCATCGCTTCCTTCATATTGATGTTGGTAGCGGCGATGACACGTACATCCACTTTCATTGGCGAACGGCTTCCCAGTCGGGAGAAGGTTCCATCCTGTAAAACCTGCAGCAGCTTGGCTTGCAGAATTGCCGGCATCTCTCCGATCTCGTCCAGGAAGATCGTCCCCCCGGTGCAGACCTCGAATTTGCCTGGCTTGGTCTTCACGGCTCCCGTAAACGCGCCTTGCTCGTAGCCGAACAGTTCGCTCTCCAGCAGATCGGCAGGAACCGCCGCGCAATTCACCTTCAAGAAGATGTTCTGGCTGCGAGCGGACATCTTGTGCGTATACAGCGCAAGAATCTCCTTCCCGGTGCCGCTCTCTCCAAGGATCAGCAGCGGAATATCGGCGCGGGCAACCAGCGAAGCCTGAGCCTCCAGGTCGCGCATCCGTTTACTGGATCGAACGAATGAATGTGTCTCGTTGAGAGGAATCTCCTTCAACGCATCCGCGGCAGGGATTTTCTTCTCTGACGACGCAAGATGTTCTTCAATCGTCTGCTCTATGTCGCTGCCCACAAATGGCTTCATCACAATGGCGCGGACGCCAAGACGGATGACCATCTCGAGATCTCGAAGGTCTGCGGAACACGAAAGCACTACCACCGGCACATTGGGCTTGGTGCAACGGATGTGTGTCAAAAGCGGCATGGGATCGCGATTTGCGTGCAAGGCCAGCAGGAGAAGATCGGGTTGCTCCGCCTTCTCGAGACGATCCAGAAGAACGTGCTCATCCGAAAAGAGACTGAGCGAATACCTGGAGGCGAGGGTCATACGGAGATAATCGAGCACTGCAAGATCAGGCTCAAGTATCAGGATTTGCGCGCGCGACTTGGAATTGGATCTCAAAGCAGACACTGGATAAGACAGCGAAGCTGACATACAGATGCTCCTCATTGCCGGTCCGGATTCTGCTGCCCAGACCTGGACTTTGGTTCTGAACCCCAACGTGATTCGGGTCCGTTGGACTGATTCATCTAGATCGCAAAGCAGGTTCTGGCGTATCGGAACTGCTTTGCGCATTCCAGATTTGCTACAGTGCTCATCTGACGACATGTTACGAACTTTGCCGACAAAAAGGACAAAGCTTTTCCACTCTTCTTCCAAGTAGGCATAGCTTACATGGTAACTGACCGCTTCGAGCGGAAATTTTGGTGCAATTCTTCAACAGATTACTTTGGTCCACCAGAGGAGAGTGACCTTTAAAATATGAAAAAGCCAGCACCCGAGCTTGATCTGAACTCCAGAACGTCCCTCCCGAGGCCGTTGGCCACCAATTCTTCTTCATATGTCTGTTGAAAGCCTTGGGTTGGAGATCAACGTGCAGGCAGTTAGACAAGTACGCAGGTCTGCTCGTTAACGATAAGGAAATGATGACCTTGATTCACCATCCCGAATCCGCCGCTTCACTCAATCTTCCTCCCCTGGACATCATCTTTGGCAAGGCTGCCGCCATGCAGGCCGTGCGAAATAAACTGGAACGGGTAGCGGAGACTGATGTCCCGGTGCTGATTCAGGGGGAGAGTGGCACTGGAAAGGAGATATGTGTGCGCCTGCTGCACGCGTATTCCGTGCACTCCCGCGGCTCTCTCGTAAAGGTAAGTTGTCCCGCGATCCCGCACTCGCTTCTCGAGACTGAGCTCTTCGGCTATGAAAAAGGGGCGTTTACGGGCGCCATGGCGACAAAATTCGGGCGCGTTGAACAGTCCCACAACGGCACCTTGTTTCTTGACGAAGTCGGCAGCCTCGATCTTGCGGTTCAGTCCAAGCTTCTTCAGGTTCTCCAGGACGGCACCTTCGTTCGCGTTGGCGGTCACGAACCCCGCAGCATCTCCACCCGGCTAGTCTCTGCCTCAAACACCGATCTGCGGAACCAGGTCGAGGATGGCACCTTCCGTCTGGATTTCCTCTTTCGTATCAACGCGGTCACGATCAACCTGCCTCCGCTGCGTCAGCGTATCGCCGACCTGCCCATCCTGATCGACTACTTCATCGAGCACTATGCAAAAGTGTTCCACAACACACCGGAATTGCTCTCCAAAAGTGCCGTTCGCCTCATGCAGAACTACCATTGGCCGGGTAACATCCGCCAGCTCGAGAATCTCATTCGCAGCTACGTTCTGATCGGCAGCGAAGAGGCGCTCGTCGCAGAACTGATGCCTGACTCAACAAGAGGTGGTATCACCACCGAGATCGATCTCAGTGAACCCGTTTCGTTGAAAAACATCACCAAAAAGGCGACTCAGGATCTCGAACGGCAGATCATCCTGAAGGTGCTTAAGGAAAACAGCTGGAATCGTCAGAAGACCGCAAAATGGCTTCAGATCAGCTATCGATCGTTACTTTACAAGCTCAGCGAGGCCGGCATGCCCGAGGTTCCCCCGAGGCCGCTGCGAATCCCGAACCTCATGAAAAAAGAGGTGCAGCGGACGCTCAAGCCCGCCCTGGCCTCGCGAACGCGAATCTACTGATCGTCTCAGTCTGGATGATTTACTGTGCGCCTTGACGCCGGAGAATGGTTTTAATCGTCTCGAACATGATCAGCAAATCGAGCCCAAGCGTCATGTGCTTGATGTAGTAAAGGTCAAATTCCAGCTTCTCACGACTTTGCTCCAGCGTCGCGCCATAGCCGTACCGCACCTGCGCCCAGCCGGTCAGTCCGGGACGAATCATATGTCTCAGATTGAAGTAAGGAATCTGCTCGGACAGCCACGGCACAAACTCAGGCCGCTCCGGCCGTGGTCCAACGAATCCCATGTCTCCACGGAGCACGTTCCACAGTTGCGGCACCTCGTCCAGTCGCGTCTTTCGCATAAACATTCCGACCCGCGTGACCCGTGGATCATCTTTGGTAGCCCACTTGGCACCTGATGTCTCGGCGTCCGTCCTCATCGTCCGAAACTTGTAGACCGTGAAGTTTCTGCCCCCAAGCCCCACCCTCGTTTGCCGAAAGAAGATCGGTCCGGGGGAAGAGAGACGAACCAGAAGCACAACAAAGGGGAAAAACGGGAGAAACAACAGCAATCCTGAAAATGCGGCAACTGTGGACACCAGGCGCCGCGCAATCTGCTGCGACGGCTTCACTCTGAATCCTTCACTGTAGATGAAACTGCTCGGACGAAGGCCGTCCAGATAGAGCTTTCCGGTCAGGCGTTCCAGCAGACTGCCTGCCTCTTCAATCACGACACCCTGGAAGCGAAGGTTCAGCAGTTCGCGCAGCGGCAACTCCCCTCTTCGGTCCTCAAGCGCAACGATGACGCGGTCGACCTTTGGCTTTTGCCCTCCGAGCGATTCCATTGCGGCGTTGAAGGCCTCTTTTCGCTCCGTCTTATCCGCGAGATAGCCGCCCCATCCGACCACGGCCATCCCCGCGTCCTTACGCTTGCCAAGCAGATCCACAATGAGCTGCGCTCGGTCTCCTGCGCCAAGCACGTAAACCCGCTCGCGAAACATCTCTCGGCCAATGATCCACTCGTAGGCGCTGCGCCAGACCACCAGCGCGACGGTAAGGAAGATCAACCCCAGAAGCAGCACATAATGCGCCATGTCAACTTCTGGGAAGAGCCACACGATTGCCGAGAGCAGAAAAGAAAGAAAGCCCAGAACCAGCAGCAGGCGAAAATAGATCTCCCACCGCGCTGTCATTCGCTGCGGTTCGTACAGATCGAAGTAGTAGGAGCAAAGCAGCGTCAGGGCGGTCAGCCCGACAATCTTGAGGGCACCATACTCGTAGTTCAGAATCAGGTACGTATCCGGCCCCACAAGCAGCGCCATCGCGAGCAGGAAGCAGCCGCTGACAATCAGCGCTTCACACAACAAAAGAACGATGGTGCGGGTTGGGTAGTACACGTTCAAGAGCCGGATCATCGCTGCAATCGCTCCTCTTACTGCTGGGCGGCGTCGTAGCCGTAGTAACTGCCAACCTCAGGAGCCTCCTGAACGGCATTGAGAACGAACCCCAGTACATTCACCGACTTCAATTCGCTCTGAGCACGTTGAGCGACCTTGAACTTGGTCACGCCTTCGCGTGCTACCAGAAGAACGCCGTCGCATGCCCGGGCAAGGTTCACCGCGTCGGACACCGGAAGGACCGGTGAGGAATCGACGACAATCCAATCGAAGTAGGACGATGCAAGCCGAATGAGCTCTCCAAAACGCGGACTGCCGGATAAATCGGCCGCCTTATCGCCGCCATTACCCCCCGCGATAAACATCAAGTTTGCGAGCATGGGTGCGGCGATTCCTTTGGGATTCTCAGTCATTTCGGGTCTCTGTATAACCTCGACCATGCCTGCTTTGCCCGCGAGATAGTCCGCCAACCCCGGATTGGACTCGCAACCGAGCAACTGATGGATTGTGTACCGCCGCATATCTCCGTCGATCAGCAGAACCTTGCTATTTTTGTGCCGGGCCAGGCTCAGGGCGAGGTTGGTTGAGACAAAGCTCTTGCCCTCCCGCGGCATGCCGCTGGTCACCAGAATCGTCTTTAGCGGCTTGATGTCTCGCAACTCAAACAGTCGCGATCGCAGGCTGCGAAACTGTTCGACCGCAGCTCCGCGGTCCAGCAAAGCCGGCAACTGATTCAGCGAAAGAGACCAAGGACGGGTGATTACCTGACTGAAGTCGAATATCCCCTCTTCTTCTTGGATCGCGGGCACGCCCACAGGCGTGGGCCTAGCCGAACGCTCTGGCCGCTCGTCATGCTCCGCTTCGGCTATGGCCGCAGGAGACGAATGGGGCGCAGCAAACTGTTCTTCAGCGATCCGTGGCGTGGCGCCAGGCCGCTCTGCCTTGCGTTCGGATTCCGCCTTCTGCAGTGCGTCGTAGATGCGACTCATCGATCGTGCCTTCCCGGAATATCTCTCCTGAAACCGCTCATGAAGTTCTCCTCCGTCTGGCTGGACGAGGTGGGCGCGGCCGAGCCTCCAAGGGCAATCGAGGAGACCATGAACGGTTGCACCTCCAGATCCAGCTCTATCGCAACTCCCTCGACCACGCTCCCGGATACCTGCCGCAACTGCTCTACATAGGCCACGATCAGCGAGTGTTCACAAAGCAGATTGATGATTCGCGGAATACCGCGGCTGCAACGATGGACCAGATCCAAAGCTTCTGGAGCAAAGATGGGCCATTGAGCACCGGCGATGCGGAGGCGCTCCGCGACGTAAGCATGGGTTTGGACCTCAGTGAGGGCCTGGGTGCGGCACCACAATGAAACCCGCTGCCGCAACTGCCGGACACTTGGGTGGCGCAACTTCTCTTCCAGCTCCGGCTGCCCTGAAAGCACGATCTGCAACAGCTTCTCCGAGGAGGTCTCCAGGTTGGTGAGCAGTCGGATCTCTTCCAGCAGCTCCCAGGAGAGATTTTGCGCCTCATCGACGACAACCACGCAGGTCTCTTCCAGGCGAAACCGCTCGATCAGCCAGCGGTTCAACTGCAGCAGCATGCCCGACTTGGTTCGCGTGGTGGGCACAATCCCGAAATCAGTCAATACAAATTCGAGAAAGTCCAGAACGTCCAGTCGAGGGTTGAACACGAACGCCGTGGAGACTCTTCGCCCGCTGAAGGAGCTCAGGGCACGCCGCAGCAGCGTCGTCTTTCCAGTCCCCACCTCACCCGTGAGGACGGTGAAGCCCTTTCGAGCTGAGATTCCGTACTCCAGGCAGGCCAGCGCCTCCCTCGTATGCGGCATCATGTAAAGAAACCGAGGGTCCGGGCTGGTGCCGAACGGACTGGACTGCAATCGGAAGAAGGATTTATACATGATCAGCTACCCACATGGATCAGCGGCTCATTGCCGGCGGCTGTGGCGGCGCTTCGACGCTTGAACCAGCGACGCCTGGCTTGCGCCGGCTCCATCTCGTGGTTATAGGCGATCACCCCCAGGGTTGGCAGCTTCGTGAACGCCCAGATGTCACGCTCGCTGCGAAGCGCGGTATCCAGATATTCCAGTAAGCCCACGATCAAAAGTCCTAAAGCAAGTCCCAGAGCAAATCCGCCGCCAACAAATACTGGCCGTTTCGGGGTTGCGGGTTCCTCAGGCAGGTTGGGCTCGTCCATCACGCGGAACTGCTCTCCCTGCTGTCGCTTTTCGAGGTCAGTAGCCATATTGGATTGGTTCATCTTGCTCAGCAGATCGTCATAAAACGCCTGTGCCGTCTGGTTGTCGCGCGTGATGCTCTTATATTCGTCTTCGATCGCCGGACTGGATGCCACGCGCTCCTGATACATGCGCAGTTGCGATTGGATCTGAGCCTGCTCTTTCTTTTTCTGGGCAATCCCCTCATCCATCGCGCGAATTTGCGCTCGAAGCTGCAGGATGCCCACGGAATCGGTCGGTTTGACGGTCGTCACTGGCGATGTCGCGACCACTGGAGGCGGCGCCTGGGCCATCTGCTGGCGAAGTTCCTTGATCTTGCGACGGACCGTCACCACATCGGGGTAGTCGTCCGTATAGCGGGAAGACAGATCCGCCTCCTGGTTCAGAAGTTGCTGCAACTCCGCCTCCTGAGCTCCCGGCGCGGCGCCTCCGTGCTCTGCGGTTCGAGCGGTCTGGCTTTGCTGCAGCGTCAGGATTGACTCCGCATAGCTGCGGTCCTGCTGCATTCGAGCCAGCGCCTGGGTCGCGGCGTCGAGTTGTGTATTCAACGACGTCATCATATTCATATTCGAAGCTTCTGCACCAGGCAGCTTTCCCATATAGGTCTGCTGAAACTTCTCCAATTTGGCGTCCTGCTCGTCAAGCTTGGTCTTCGCGTCGGCCAGCTGCGCTTTAAGGAAGTCCGTGGTCCCTGCGGCTGAAGCCGCACGGTCATTCAGATTTTCACTGACAAACAGCGAGGTAATCTCACCGCATACAAGCTGGGCGGTGCGCGCATCACCAGCCTTGAAGGAGATGAAGAACCCCGGCAGGCCGTTGGTCCGTGCAATGGTGGATTCGATCGGGTTGATACCGATACTCTGTCTCGTCAGGTCGATCCGGTCATCCATGGTCATCTTCGTGTTGGCAAAGAGATTGAACCGTTCGATGATTGGCTGCAAGCGCGACCGGCTTAAAATCTGCTCCTTCATGCTTGCGAGCCGGCCGGTCAAATCTTCGGTGACAACCGGTTTAACATAAGAGTCCGGCACCTTCTGCTGCTCGACCAAAACCAGCGTCTGCGAGATGTACTGCGGCTGAATCAGGAAGGTGATGCCATAACCGAGGATAGGGAAGATGATTACAGGAATCGCCAGGATCCACCATCGTTTCTTAAGAATCGCGGCGTAATCCTGTACCGTCATAGTGCGATGACCAAGCATAGTGGCTCCTAAAATTGCCCCAGGCGCGTAGAACGCGGTGAAAAGGTGATGCCGACCCCAAGCGTCTGCGATGTTCCGCTGAAGGCATTCAAGGCCGCGACTGCGTTGTTAAACGACTGATCCTGGACGGTATAGCTTGCAAAGCCCGAAAGTGAACTGGTGATACGCCGGGTGACCTGGCCTCCGCCGTACGTCGTATCGAACACCGCGTTGACTGGTTGGGAGGGCTCGCCTGCCAGCTGCGTCAATCCCGAAGTTCTCACGTAAGCCGCAGTCAAAGCGATGACCCAATCTCGTCCGTAGGTGCGTCCGACGCTTCCCGAAACACTGTCCGAGAACGCCCCCGGGATCACTCCCGATCCGCCGTTTACGCCTCGCGAGTAGGCGACAGAAGCATAGGTATACCTGCGCGTGTAGGACAGGCTTGCGGTAGCCTCCAAGCTCAGAGTTGTCGGAATCACAGCGCTATCGGAGCTCGAGACCAGCTCTGGCCCGGCGGAGACGGCCACGTTGAGCGTGCGGCTCATGGCGCGCTGATACGATACGTTCAATACCCGCGTCTCGAAATTCGGTTCAAAGATACCCGCTTGCTGTCCGCTGAAGGAATACGTCGCATAAGCCGCGTTCAATCCTGCGGAGCTGCGTGCGTCGATACGTCGATTGATTCCTACCGACCCGGTGGCCTGGGTGCTGTTCAACCCTCCTCCCTGTTCGCTCCCCCCATTTAAAAAATCAAGCTTGGCGTAGGAGCCAGAGCCGTAGACTGACGTGGCATGTCCAAGCTGGCGGTCCGCGCTGCCGGTGATTGAGTTTTCAATCAGGCTACCGGAGGTGGTCAACACCCCCCCCGCCGGGCCGCCGGAAGGTCCCTGAACCGGAATCACGCCAAGATCTCCTGTTCCCGGGATACCCGACAAGCCCGTGGTAGGTGATTGCGGCAGATAGCCAAAAGAATCTGCCACATTGAAGACCCAGCTGCGTGTCACCAGCCCTTGGGAGACGGTGACGTTCTGGTATGTGTATGGAGGCTGGCCTTGTTGGTTGGGAAACAGAACGCCCCCGGCGTACAGCAGACTGAAGGGCAGCGTGACACTCTTGTTCTGGTAGGAAACGTCGCCGGAGAGCGAAGTCGCCTCGCTCAATTGACCCGGACCATAGTATCCATATTGCAGCAGCTCGGACGCACTTAGCGCGTAATGCACGGTTCCATCCACCGGCGGAAGAAAGGGATCCGGGGTCGCCACAGCGACACCGGCAGGCACAGCCTGTCCGTAGGTATTCGAACCTATCGCAAGAACGAGCGCCGCTACGGCTGCCATGAACTTCATATCATCTCTCATGGAACGATGATCGTATCCCCAGGGAGAAGCGCAACTCCCTCGTTAATCCCTTTTAGCGCCTGTTTGTAGTTGAACGGTATTTTCTGCTGCTTGCCTGCTACGGTGCGCAGAATATAGATGTGTTTGGAACTCGCGAACTGCGTCAAACCTCCCGCCGTCACAATGGCCTGTAGTGTCGTCATTCCGGGGGTCAACATAATCGGTCCGACCTTGCCCACCTCCCCCACGAGAAAGATCCTTTGGCTGTTCACTCCCAATACAACGACCGTTACCACGGGGTCTTGAATGTACTTCTTGAGCCGCTGCGTGATATCCCCGGATAGCGCCATTGGGGTACGGCCCGCCGCCGGCATGTCTCCAACCAGAACCAGGGAGATCATGCCATCGGGCCTCACAGGGAATGTTCCCGACAGGGTCGGCTCCTTCCACACAGTCACCTGGAGCGAATCCTCCGGACCGATCACGTACCGCGCGGCATCCACGGGGCCGGCGTACTCCGAGGCGGTTGCTCCGGGAGTGGCAGGTGTCTGCTGCGCGGAGGCCGCTGGCGCGGAAGATCCACTTGCTTTTTGCTGGGGTCCCGCCGATGTTGCCTGCGCCCAACTCGCAGTCGAAATACACACCAGGGTGACAGTCAAAATCCAACCAGACCGGTTCATCCGTTTGCTCGCCTCCACGCGTTGCGTTGCAGTGACATCGTTCAACATCGTCTTCCAGATCGCCTCAGATATACCCCGCGCCTAAGAACAATGAGCTAATTGTAGGCACGACGAGTGCCAAATGTTCGCTCGAACTCGAGCGCTTCTGCAAAAAGCGCAACCGCTCCGCACATCGTCTGTGCTGTATGCAGATTAGCAGCCGAAAGGGATAAATATTTTCTCTTACGAGGCATGTCCCTACCACTTTGGTGTTCCTTTGCCCTTTCAAGCAGAGCAAAACAAACTCCTGGGACCGGCAAGCCAATTGCATACGTGTGGTTCGTGAAGTATAACTCCTTAGAAATGTCAACCAACGGCACGGACGTAGAGCTAGACCCGGTTCCACACCTCCGTGAGGCACCCTCTCAACAGCCCAGGGCCGACTCTCCCTCGTACCTGGCTTGGGTGCCATACGCAGCCATCGCTGCCCTTCTGGCAGTTATTTACTACAAAGTCGCCCTCAAACTCATCTACGACTGGTACACGATCCCGGACTACTCCCACGGTTTCCTGGTCCCGTTTTTCGCGATCTTCCTCCTTTGGGACAAGAGAAAGATCCTCCGGCAAATCCCCATCCGGCAATCCTGGAAGGGCATTCCCCTGGTGGTCGCATCCATCGCCATTCTCATCCTCGGCGTCTATGGAGTGGACCTTTTCACCGCTCGAATCTCGTTTGTCTTTCTTCTGGCCGGTCTTATCTGGACGCTGTTCGGCGGGCAAATGCTTCGCGAACTCCGATTCCCTCTTCTGGTTCTTGTTCTGGCGATACCATTTCCGACCATCCTCTTCAATAAGATCACCTTTCCTTTGCAACTCTTCGCCTCCCGCATCGCCAGCATGATTCTTCCAATGCTGGGCGTCCCGGTTCTACTGGAAGGCAATGTCATCCAGCTTCCGGTCATGAAACTGGAGGTCGCCGAGGCCTGTAGCGGCATCCGCTCTCTCATGAGCCTGTTCACGCTCGCCGTCTTCTATGGTTACTTCCTTGAGCGCACTAGGAGGCGACGCGTTCTTCTGGCTCTGGCCAGTATCCCGATAGCTGTTACCGCCAACGTGTTGCGCATCGTCGGAACGGGGCTCTGCGTGCAGTATTGGGATCCAGTGAAGGCTCTCGGCTTTTTTCATGAATTCTCTGGGTGGGTCATGTTTGTCATCTCGCTTGGCTGCCTCTATCTGATCCACCGGCTCATGCGGCTTATCTCTCCGATGACGACGCCGGAGAAAGCGCAGGTTATCTCTCGATGAAATCGCCAAAGTTCTGGACGATCATGGTGCTTCTTCTGGCAACAGCCTTCGTGCTTGAAAGCCGCGGGGACACCGACAACGTTCCGCCAAGCGAACCGTTGCGCCTGATGCCCGAGACCTTCGGCGCCTGGACCGCACAGGACTTCCCTTTGGACGATGACACTCTCGCGGTTCTAGGCAAGGGCGACTTTCTGAACCGGGTGTACACCACCCGTCAGTTGATGACGAATCCATCCTCGGACGGGATCACGCCCCGCAACGTTCCCACTCCGCCCGTCAGCCTCTTCATCGGCTACTTCGCCACCCAGCGTACCGGACAAACGATGCATTCCCCGCAGCACTGCCTTCCGGGCGCTGGCTGGACCTTCGACTCGCAAAAGTACGTAGATATCAAAGACGTCAACGGCAAAGACTATCGAGTCGGCGAGTACGTCATCGGCAACGGCGAGTCCAGGCAATTCGTCATCTACTGGTATCAGGCTCACGGCCGCAGCGTACCCAACGAGTACGCGGCCAAACTCTACATGGTGACCGACGCGATTCGGACCAACCGGACTGATGGTGCTCTTGTCCGAATCATCACGCCGATCATGCCCAGTGAGCCCGTGGCTGACGCGAGGAGCCGCGCCGTCCAATTTACGCAGCAGATGGCGCCTTACCTGCCGCGGTTTATCCCCAACTAACGCACAAAAGTGGTAGGTTCTGCGTAAGATGGGATACCCTTCCGTGTTGGACAATGACATCAGTAGCCGGTTCCCATGAGATCGATCAAGAATGTTTGAGGAAATAGCGCGATGAGAGCTTCACTTATTCCGGTGTCCCGGATTTCTACAGTCCTGGCAGTCTTCCTCTCACTAGGTTTCACCTCAGGTTGCCATCGCGATCCCAACAAAGAGAAGCATCGTTATCTAGAGAGCGGGGAGCATTATGCTGCCGAAGGCAAGAACAAGGAAGCCGTCATTCAGATCTCCAATGCGCTCAAGGTAGACCACAACTTCGCCGACGCCCACTACCAGCTTTCCAAGGTCTACCTCAAAGAAGGCGCCTTTCAGCCGGCGTTTCAAGAGCTGCGGCGAACCGTCGATCTCCAGCCCGGCAATATCCCGGCACGCGTGGATCTCGGCAATCTCCTCCTTGCAGGGCGAGCTCCCGATCGAGCCGCGGAACAGGCGAACGCCATCCTTGCCATACAACCTAACAACGCGGATGCATTTGCCATTCTCGCCGGAGTTGCGGCTTCTAAAGGCAATCGCACTGAAGCGCTTGCGCAAATTCAGCATGCTCTGGCCATCGACCCTCAGCGAGCCGCCTTTCACGCCACGCTTGGCATGATACAGACCGGTGATCCGGCAACCGCGAGCGATGCCGAACAGCAACTTCGAAAAGCCGTTGAACTCGACGCTAAGAATATAAATGCTCGCATCGTGCTCGCGGCGCTCCTGCAGAAGAAAGGCGACCTCGCGGGGGCTCTCGATCAGATGAAGGGCGCCGTCGCGGCCGACCCAAAGAACCTGATGGCACGCGCCACCCTCGCTGACCTTTACCTTCGACAGAACGACCCGGCGGACGCGGAGGGCACCTATCGTCAGGCGACCGATGACCTCTCCGACACCGAGGCTGGAGCTGGCTTGCTCGCCAACTATTACATCCGAACCAACCAGCTCGCCAAGGGTCAAGCAGCCTATGCCGAACTCGTAGCGAAGCACCCAAAGAGCGCTCCACTCAAGCTCTCTTACGCGCGTCTTCTCATTCTCAATAAGGACATCCCCAAGGCTCGAGAGGTCGGCGCTGAGTTGGCGAAGACCGACAGTAGCCTTCCCGAAGTCGCCATCCTCAATGGCATCCTGCTGCTCAACGACGGCAAGACGGACCAGGCCTTCACCACCCTTCAAAAGGCGGCGAAGACCAGCCCGGATAGCGTCGGGGTTAAGCTGTGGCTGGCCAGGGCTGCGCGCGCCAAAGGCGACATGACCACAGCCCAGCAAAACTATCGCGACGCCGAGAAGTTGAATCCCCGAAATCCGGAGGCGCAGGCCGGCCTCGCTGAAATTTCGATTGAGGCTCGCGACTTCACCACCTTGGAGCAACTTGCCAACTCCGCCATTGCAGCGACACCCCCAGCTTCCAACCCCTATATCTCGCGCGGTATT
>Ga0080006_1166883_pt1 | contig 121184 bp, 106 predicted proteins | sample RS3BMetagenome_FD_69209 | JGI IMG/M metagenome (GOLD analysis project Ga0080006, IMG submission 69209) | Ferric oxide microbial mat and aquatic microbial communities from Rainbow Spring, Yellowstone National Park, USA - RS3B (SPADES... ...
TCCATTGTAGGGATGAAAATTCTTCATTCACGCCCTGAGAACCCCTTGATGGGCAACCAGGGCGGGATCAATCACGCCCCTACGGGCCGTTCCATCTCCATTGTAGGGATGAAAATTCTTCATTCACGCCCTGAGAACCCCTTGATGGGCAACCAGGGCGGGATCAATCACGCCCCTACGGGCCGTTCCATCTCCATTGTAGGGATGAAAATTCTTCTTCACGCCCTGAGAACCCCTTGATGGGCAACCAGGGCGTGATCAATCACGCCCCTACGGGCCGTTCCATCTCCAATGTGGGGGTGAAAATTCTTCTTCACGCCCTGAGAACGCTTTGATGGGCAACCAGGGCGTGATCAATCACGCCCCTACGGGAGGGCCGCTTTCGCAGATGAATTTTCTTCTTCACACCCTGTTTTGCCTGTCGTTCCTCTCTCAGGGCGTGATCAATCACGCCCCTACGAGGTTGCCAGTTTCGATGGTCAAAATTCACCATCGCGTCCCTACGGGAGATGGGGAATTCGATTTCAGGTGTTAAAATCATTATCACATTAGCGACCCCCCAACCCGGTCAGAGTGATGCCCTCGACGAGATAACGTTGCAGAAGAATGACCAGGATGATTCCTGGTATCACCGAGATGGTCGCACCGGCCATCATATAACTCCACTCCGTGCCATGCTGGCCCTGGAACATTTGCAGGCCCAGAGGAATGGTCGCCATATCGGTAGTATTGACCACAATGAGCGGCCACAAGAAGTTGTTCCAGAAGCCGATGAAGGTGAAGAGGCCCAGCACCCCCAGGGCCGCTCGTGACAACGGCAGGATGATGCTCCAGAGGATACGCAACCGTGACGCGCCATCGATCAGCGCCGACTCTTCCAGCTCGACAGGGATAGTTCTGAAGAACTGCCGCAACAGAAAGGTGCCGAAAGCGGTAAAGGCACCGGGCAGAATCAGCGCCTGGTACGAATTGACCCAGCCCAGATAGCGAATAAGCAGGAACTCTGGAATGACGAGGACAGCCTGGGGTACAATCAAGGTGCCAAGATAGGCGACAAAAATGGTTTCACGCCCGAAGAAACGCAGGCGGGCGAAAGCATAGGCGGCCAGACTGGATGTAATTAACACCAGAATGGTGCCAATGCCCGCCACAATCAACGAATTGATAATAAAGCGTCCAAAGGGCAGATAGGTCCAGACGGCGGCAAAGTTCTGCCACTGGATCGGGTTGGGGATCAGTGTGGGCGGGAAGAGAAACACATCCGCATCCGGCTTGAGCGCTGTGTCCAGCATCCACAGGAACGGGAATAGCACGATGAGAGAGAAGATGATCAGAAAAGTGTGAGAGATGATGCTTCCCATGCCCAGGCGTGCTTTTGGCGCACTACTAAGTACCTCAGACTTCATAATAGACCCACCTTTTCTGCAAAGCAAACTGCGCTATCGTGACCAGCATAATCAGCACAAACAGCACACTTGAGATCGTCGCAGCGTAGCCCATGTGGAAGTAGACAAACCCATTCTGGTAGGTGTAGAACACTAGCGTGGTGGTAGCGGTTCCCGGCCCGCCAGCCGTCAAAATGTAGACCTGATCGAAGACCTGAAAAGAGGTGATCAGGGTTAATACCAGGCCAAAAAAGATTGAAGGCGAGAGGAGCGGCAACGTAATCGCAAAGAAACGCTGCCAGCGCTGCGCGCCGTCGATAGCCGCCGCCTCGTAGAGATGCCGTGGAATAGCCTGCAATCCCGCTGAAAAGACCAGCATATTATAGCCAAAGCCGTACCACAGCGACATAACGATTACAGCAGGCATGGCCCACGTGGTCGAACCCAGCCAGTTCGGGCCATGTATGTGGAAGAGAGCATAGAGCAGTTGATTGATAATGCCGTTCTGGTCATACATGAGCATCCAGACGAGCGACACGCCAACCGCCGGTGTCATGACTGGCAGGAACATAATAATACGAAACAGGCTTTTCGCGCGGATGTTCCCTGAGAGCCAGACGGCAGTACCCAACGAAAGCAGGATATTCAACGGAACATAGCCGAACACAAAGTAAAGCGTATTGAGTACAACTTGATGAAATACCGGGTCCTGCGTGAACAAAATTACGTAGTTGTTCAGCCCTATAAACGTTGGCGATGAGAGCAGGGACCAGCGGAAGAAGCTCAATCCAAAGGCCGCGACGAGCGAAAACAGGGTGAAGAACAGGAAACCGATGATATTGGGCGCGAGAAAGAGAAAAGCTGTACCCTGCTCTTTCCACATCAACCGGCGCATGCGCCGACGTGCGGTGACAATATTACGTGTACGGACATTGCGCGCTAAGGCCGCCTGGCCTGCGGCGCTTGTATTTGTGTCAGGCTCTCTAAGCATCATCTTTTCCCTCTAGTATGGGCGTGATTGTTCTCCATCACGCCCATACAGGACTCCCTTACTGACTATTAGCCTGCGTTTGCACGTTTTTGAGGACAGTCGCGGCTGATACCTGCCCGTCAAGAACCTGCAAACCATCCTGGGATAGGAGTGTACTCACCTCATTCCAGTTCGCGGTGGTCAGGTAGGGCACGGAGGTTGCCAGCGTCTCGTTCATGGCGGCCTGAGCGCCGGGTACAGCGTTTTGATACCAGTAGGTTTGCTGAGCGGTGCGGGCCGAGAATGCTCTGCCTGCACTTGCCAGGTATTGCTCGGCGGTTGCGCCGGTCAGCACGCTGATCGCTTTCCAGTCATCGGCCTGGTGCTGAGACGTGGTAGAGATGCCAAAACCGGAACCGGCCACAAAGGTAATTGAACCTTTTGAGCCAGCAGGCATGGGCGCGATGCCGAACTGGAATTTGACAACTGCCTTGTCGTTGATCAAATCCCACGGCCCATCAATCACCATGCCGATATGGCCGGCCTGCCAGAGCGACGGCGTATTGATAGCCTCCGTCGCCGTGATGGTAGGCGAGACGTGATACTGATAGACCAGCTTGGCGTAATTCTGGAAGGCCGCGACCAGTTGTGGATTGGTTAAGTCAAGCTGTCCATTCGATGTCAGGTAGTTCGCTCCGTCGGAAAGCGCGAAGGGAAGCCAGGAGTCAGGGAACGGTGTGGCAATAAAACCATAGTCGTTGCCATGCGTCATCATTTGCGCATCCTGCAAGAATTGCGCATAAGTCCAACCGGCGGTGGGCAAGGGCACATGATACTTCTGGAACAGATTCTTGTTGTAGAAGATCATATACGGGCCGAAGTCGTAGGGTAGCGCACGCAGACTTCCCTGATAGGTCAGGCCGTTGATAATCGTTGAGTTGAAAGCAGAGATATCGAAATTACTGCTCTTGATGAACGAATTCAGCGGCACGAAACTACTGGCAAAACCGGGAGTATGCTGACTCTGCAACGAGATGATGTCGGGGAGTGTACCGCTAGCAGCTTCGCTCTCCAGCTTTGTCCAGTATTCGGGGAAGGTGGTGGTTTCAAACTTGATGTGAATCCAGGGGTACTGCCTGGTGACAAGGCTGGCATCATACTCCCAGGCCTGCACTTCCTGGGTCGAGCCTGTCCACATGAACCAGGTCAATGTCACCGGCTGAGTGCTGTTACTGTTGGCACCCGATGAGGCCGGTTGCGATGAGCCACACCCCGCCAGGATCACGCCCAGTAACACAAATAAGCATCCAAAGGTACGGAGGACGGTTTGTCTTGACAGCATAGTCTGCCCCCTTCGTCAACACTGAACTGACGGTACGCTTATATGAAAAGCTTTTCATAAGAAGGTTACTTAAAATATCGCCGTTTGTCAAGTGGTAAGGTGATGAATTTCCAGGTCTGCGCATTATCCTTCCTTGACAAACAAGGGTGTGGCGTTTTATAGTTGATCTAACAGAGAGGATTCATAAACACATTAGCATGACACTGTGAAATCATTTTCATGTCATGGGGAGAGGATAGCAGCTTATGACAACTATTCAGGAAGTGGCGAAACGGGCTGGTGTCTCTATCTCGACCGTCTCGCGCGTCCTCAACGGCACCGCGCGCGTTAACGATGAGGTGAAAGAGCGCGTGTACGAGGCTATTCAGGCGCTGGACTACCGACCGAATCGTGCCGCGCGTTTATTGCGAGCCAACACTTCCAGAATCATCGGTCTGTTGATCTCCGATCTCCAGAATCCTTTCTTCATGGACATCATTAAAGGTGTCGAGGATACCGCGCAACGCAACGGCTACAGTGTCATTTTATGCAATTCAGACGAGGACGCCAAGCGCGAACAACGCTATCTCGAAGTGCTATTCGATGAGCGCGTGGCCGGTGCGATTATCGTACCGACCCACGAGCAACTTGAGGGCCTTACACGCTTTCAAGAACATGACATTCCGGTTGTGGCGCTGGATCGCCGTATTACCGTTAAAGGTATGAATATCGACGCAGTGCTGGCCGACAACGTGCTTGGGGCCTCTCAGGCCGTTACGCACCTGATCGAGAACGGCTATCGCCGCATCGGCGTGATTACCGGTCCGAAGTCAACCACGACGGGCCGTGAACGCCTGGAAGGCTACCGTCAGGCACTACGCCGTGCGGGCATCACACCTGATCCCGCACTCGAACGCAGTGGCCTGTATAAGGCCGAGGCCGGACGCCAGCTTGCTGAGTCCCTGCTCAGCCTTGACCCACCTATCGACGCGCTCTTCGCCTGCTACAACATGGTGACATTAGGCGCGATGGACGCGCTCTACGCGCACAAGCTGCGTGTACCCGACGACATTGCACTGGTCGGCTACGATGAGATGCCCTGGGCCTCGCTGGGTGCTATCTCCTTGACCACAGTCGTTCAACCGGCCTATGAAATGGGTACGAGCGCCGCGCTACGTCTCTTCCAGCGCCTGCAATATCGTGGCGAATCTGCCCGCCAGGAAATCATGCTCACACCCACACTACGTATTCGCGGCTCCTCTCAGCCACGTTCATCGCGTACAATAGACAATAAGGAGAAAATAGATGCAAAATATTAGTCAGCGACCGGCTACAGCGAGTGGTACCTTCACCATTGGCGGCGACCTCACGGTCTATCGCCTCGGTTTCGGTGCCATGCGCCTTACGGGGCCTGGTATCTGGGGGCCACCGAAGGATAAGCAGGAGAGCATCGCGGTACTGCGCCGCGCCGTCGAACTGGGCGTTAATTTTATCGATACCGCCGACTCGTATGGGCCAAACGTGAGCGAAGAGTTGATTGCCGAAGCGCTCTACCCTTATCCGCAAGGACTGGTCATTGCCACCAAAGGCGGGCTGCTGCGTCCTGGCCCCGGCATCTGGAACCGCGACGGGCGTCCCGAACATCTGCGTGAGGCCCTGGAGGGTAGCCTGCGCCGTCTACGCCTTGAGCGCATCGACATCTACCAGTATCATCGCGTAGACCCCAATGTGCCGCTGGAAGATTCGGTCGGCGAACTGGCCCGTCTGCGCGAGCAGGGCAAGATTCGCCATGTGGCTCTCTCCAACGTCGATGCCGATCAGCTCGCACGGGCGCGCAAAATCGTTCCCATCGTAACGGTGCAGAACCGCTATAACCTGACCGATCACGAATCGGAGCAGATGGTGGACATCTGCGAGCATGAGAACATTGGCTTCATCCCCTGGGCACCATTGGGCGGTGATTCACTCGCTTCCGTTGAGACGCTCAATCAGATTGCCCGCCGCCATCATGCCACGCCGCACCAGATCGCCCTCGCCTGGCTGCTCAAGCGCTCAAGGGTTATGCTGCCCATTCCTGGCACCGCATCGCTCAAGCACCTGGAAGAAAACGTTGCCAGCGCAACCATTCAGTTGAGCGACGAAGAATTTGCAGCGTTGCGCTAAAAGCGCGCTCCAAACATACAATTGAACAGCGATCTTATACGGCTATAAGAAATGATAAAAATTCATCCGCGAACCCGGCGCTCCCGTAGGGGCGTGATTCATCACGCCCTGATCGCTACGCCCTGTTCACCCGGCGCTCCCGTAGGGGCGTGATTCATCACGCCCTGATCGCTACGCCTTGTTCACCCGGCGCTCCCGTAGGGGCGTGATTCATCACGCCCTGATCGCTACGCCTTGTTCACCCGGCGCGCTGCTTTCAGGGCGTGATGAATCACGCCCCTACGGTGTGAGGCCATTGCAGGTTTTGGGTGAAAAAAATTTATTATTCTCTGACCTGTCACGGGAATATCGTTATCAGGAGGGTATGGATGCTTACGTTACCAATCATTGATGCGCACGTCCACCTGTGGGATCCGCAACGTTTCTCCATGCCCTGGCTGAACGGCATTCCTGCGTTGCAACGTCCCTATGAACTGGAAGACTATCAGGAACAGAGTGCCGCTTTCCCTGTAGAGAGCATCGTCTATGTCGAGGTAGATGTTGCCCCCCACGAGGCGCTGCGTGAAGCGGAATGGATTGCTCGTTTAGCGGAGCAACAGCCCATCATTCAAGGCATCGTAGCGGCAGCACGTGTTGAGAACACGACGCATCTATACGCCTATCTTGATCAGCTAGTCGCGCTTGGCCCCCACATTAAAGGCGTGCGACGTAACCTGCAGGATGAGCAAAGCCCTGGATTCTGTCTGCAACCGGCCTTTGTTCAGGGAGTGCAATTACTGGCAAGCTATGGTCTTTCCTTCGACATCTGCATAAGACATCAACAGTTGCCCGACATCATCGAACTGGTGCGCCGTTGTCCACAAACCAGTTTTATCCTCGACCACCTGGGCAAACCGACCATTCGCGCCGGTCAGCTTGACCCCTGGCGCGAACACATTCACGAACTGGCAACCTTGCCCAACGTGGTCTGCAAGCTCAGCGGCATGGTGACAGAGGCCGACCACCAGCACTGGACGCCCACTGATCTGGCCCCCTATATCGCTACTGTTTTATCTGCTTTTGGCGAAGACCGCGTTCTCTTCGGCGGCGACTGGCCCGTCCTGCTGCTCGCCAGCACCTATGCGCGCTGGGTGGAGACGCTGGATGCAGCTACTGCCTCGCTTTCAATAGAAGCACGACGCAAGCTCTGGGCTGAGAATGCGCGCCGGGTGTACCGGCTGTCACACCCACATGTTATTCATCCACAAACGCCAACTGTTCCTTAGTCGGTGGGTGCAGCACCAGTTCCTCGACAATGGCGAGAACAGCGGCGAGGTCACGCAGGTCAACCAGTTCGACCGGGGAATGGGAGTAGCGGCGGGGAATTTTGACTTCGAGTGTGGCAATGCCGCCTGCTACCAGATGGGCCGCCGCCGCGTCGGTGACACTGCCGTGCCCACTGATAACCGCGAGTTGATAAGGGGCACTGGCGCGCTGTGCGGCCTCGATCATAACCTGACGCGCGGCACGCGGCACCAGAAAACCATGTTCACCGGAAGCGGTAGCAGGAGTAATCAGAGCGCCGCGACCAATGCGTGCGGCATAGGACGTATTGCGCGTATCGGGCGTTCCGGCGGCGGGAAAAGTGTCGATGACGATAGCCAGGTCCGGGTGCAACCGCTCATAGGCCACCTTTGCACCGCGCAGACCTACCTCTTCCTGCACCGCGACCAGCGCGGTCAGGCGACAGGGAAGCGCGCGACCTTGCAGGCGGCGCAGCAGGTGCAGCAAGATCACGCAACTGGCACGATTGTCAATGCCTTTGCCCGCTACCCTACTTCCAGACAGACTGCGCAACTCGGAGATAACCACCACAGGATCGCCAATCTGGACGCCGAGCGCTTCAACCTCTGCCGCGCTATCGACACCGAGATCAACATACAGGTCGGTGATTGCCACACCCTGGCGCTGCTCGGCCTGCGAGGTGAGATGACCGGAACGCGCTCCAATTACGCCGGGATGGCCCGCTACCCACACCGCGCGCCCTTCCAATAATCTCGGCTGCACACCCCCCAACGGGAACAGGCGCAGGAAGCCGTCCGGCTCAATATTCGCCACCATCGCCCCAATCTCATCAGCGTGCGCCGAGACGACAATATGTGGCGCGCCCGCCACTCCCGCTCGTACTGCTGTTAGATTGCCCATATGATCGACGCTTACTTCGTCAGCCAGAGGTGTAAATAGTTCGCGTAAGCGTGCAATCACGGGTTGCTCCGCACCCGAAGGTGCATGTAATGCAGTGAGTTCTGCCAGATCGGCATGTAGGGCTTGCAATAATTCCTGATCCTGCTGCATTGATAAACCTTTCTACAAAAGTTGTGCATAGCCTGTAACATATTGATGGATGTTCTGAAAACCGAGGCGCTGATAGACGCGAAAAAAACTATTCCAGACGCGATCTCGCACCAGAACCGCCATCACTTCCTCACTAGAGGCATTGGGAATAATCCGCCAATGAGCAAATGTTAATTTCATTGCTATCTCTCACTTCTTCATGCACACCTTATGCTCAGGCAGGCTTTCAAGTGCTTTCAGTGTATCACAAGGAGCGAAAACAACACCGCAGAATATACATCTGGAAGCCTGATTGCATTATTGATAGCCTGTTTTTGTTTTTAATCCCCAAAGTAGTAAACAGTATTTAAGCATTTTTTGATGAATCTATGGGATTTCCTGAGCGATTCTTTACTGGTATCAGCTTATACTCTTGAATAGTTCCTATCAACATTGATGGAGCGTAAGAAGAAAGATGCCGCTACAACGCCTGCTGGCAGTGGGCGGCTGACCGCTCCATCGTAAGTGAGGAGTCATTTTACAATGGCAATAACCGTTTCTTCGGCAAGAAGATACGATGATGTAGACGTAGACTATCAAAAACCAGGTGTGGGTTGTGTAGAAGAGTTTTTGTACGATTATAGCAATCTCGTAGGCAAGACGCTGGTCGTCAAGCTGGGCGGCAGCACGTTAGAAAATCAGCAAGATGTGTTACAGGATCTCGTCTGGTTGCAAACACGCGGCGTTCATCCCGTGCTTGTACATGGCGGTGGCCCCTCTATCGACACCTGGCTTCATCTCCTGCATATTCCGGTTCACTTCGAACGTGGCTTGCGCGTGACCGATGCACAGACACTAGAGGTCGTGTGTATGGTGCTGCGCGGCCAGATCAATGAGCAATTAGTCGTCATGCTGACAAAGATGGGGGCAAAAGCAGTCGGATTAAGTGGCACCGATGGGTCAATGGTGCAGGCTCATATCATGGATGAAAGTCTGGGGCTGGTCGGTGCCATCGATGCAGTTGACCCGACGCTGCTGGAAGAAATCATCAATGATGGCTATATGCCCGTCATCGCGCCGCTTGGCTTAAGCGCGGATGGTCAATGCCTGAATATCAATGCCGATAGCGTCGCGGCCCATATCGCCGACGCATTGCACGCGGACCAGCTCATTTTTTTGAGCAACGTAACTGGCATTTGCCAGCCAGATGGCTCACTTATTCCCACAATGAGCGAACAGGGCGTCCATCAACTGATCGAGCAAGGCGTGATTCACGGCGGTATGTTGCCCAAAGTAGCGGCCTGCCTCGACGCCTTAAACATTGTTCCCAGCGTGCGGATCATCGATGGCAGGCAAGCTCATAGTCTGCTGCGCGCGCTGTGTACCCACCAACCGCTCGGAACCACGATTGTGAGAGAAGACGCGCGGTCTTAACTTGACGAGCGGCGTTGCTCTGAGGTAGAGTACCTGTGTCTGCTTTTGTGTTCCAGAAAGCTTATTCCAGGTACATTGTAGCGCATACACCGGAGCAACCTTAGATGCAACGCCTCTCCATCAATCCGAAGATCAGTGTCAGTGTTGTCTTTGTCGCAGCCATGTTCATGAGTATCATGGACTCCACTATCGTCAACGTGGCTCTTCCAGCGTTGAGCCGCCAGTTCAATGCCACCGGCACCTCCATTGACGCTGTAGTGATCGGCTACCTCGTCAGTCTGGCCCTGATTATTCCCGCTTCGGGATGGCTGGGTGATCGCCTGGGCACAAAACGCATTTTCCTGGCCTCGCTGGCGCTCTTCACGCTGGCCTCGGCCCTGTGCGGACTCTCCTCCAGCCTGCCCATGCTGATCGGCTTCCGCGTCTTGCAGGGTATTGGCGGCGGTGCCATGACACCGGTGGGCACCGCCATCCTGTATCGCACCTTTCCGCCCGCAGAGCGTGTGCAGGTATCGCGCATTCTCAACATCCCCACCGTTTTCGCACCCGCCACCGGCCCTATTATCGGCGGTTTGCTGGTTGTGAAGCTGTCCTGGCACTGGGTATTCTATGTCAACGTGCCTATCGGCATCGTCGCCTGTGTGTTCGGCCTGCTCTTCCTGGAAGAACACTATGAACGCAGCGCTCGTTCCTTCGATACAGCAGGCTTTTTGCTCGCGGGCATCGGCCTCGCGCTGACCATGTATGCGCTGAGCGAAGGCCCCAACGAGGGCTGGCTGTCGCCCGCTATCATCGTCAGCATAATTCTTGGATTGCTCTGCATCGCACTCTTTGTCCGGGTCGAATTGCGTTCAACGCATCCCATTCTGGATTTACGGCTCTTCGGCAACCGCGCTTTTCGCACCTGCAACCTGGTGTCACTCTTCTCGACGGGCGGCTTTCTTGGCCTGCTCTTCGTCGCCCCCTTATTTCTTCAGCAAGGACTCGGCATGTCAGCACTGACCTCCGGCCTGACCACCTTTCCAGAGGCCATCGGCGTCCTCGTCTCCACCCAGCTCGTTACGCGCATCTATCCCAGCATCGGGCCGCGTCGCCTCATCATGGTTGGCCTGACCGGTGTCGCCATCGTCATGACCTCAATGTGCCTGATCGGGCAGCATACCTCACTCTGGCTCATGCGTGGCCTGATGTTTCTGACCGGCGCGGGCATGGCTTTCTCGTTCACCTCCGTGCAGGCCGCCGCCTTCGCTACCATCACCTCGGCCCAGACAGGACAGGCCTCGGCCCTGTTCAACGCGCAACGCCAGATCGGTGCATCCATCGGCGTCGCTCTATTGAGTAGCGTCCTTAGCTTCGTTGGCATGACACAACCCGGCCCTCACGGCACCACCATTCCCAACCTCACAGCGTACCATGCGGCCTTCATTGCCGCCGCGCTCTTCGCCTTGATCGGAGCCGCTATCGGCATGACAGTCCGCGACAGCGATGCCGCCGCCACCATGCTGCGCTGCTCGAAAAAAGTTGCTCAGAGATACATTTCCGGCCAGTTGGAAGCAGGACAAAGCATATAACATGACACACATTGAATTAAATAAAGATTAAACGGCATTGCATACCCTTTTTGGGGCATACGACGGCCATCCCGTTATCTACGCCCTGACCATCCGTCTCCGTAAGCAAGGTGGCATCATCGCGTGGGCAGAAGGACACAGGGAAGTATTGATACATTGAACCGCATCGATGTGAGTTGGGAGGAGTCACTATCTCACGTCAATGCAAGAGAAGGAAGGGAAGAAGGTGAAGAAAGGGTATGAGTACACCGCAAGATAACACACAGGGGATGGGCCAGTTCGGGCTTCCAGGCAGCAGTTTTCGTGAGGAGGAGACACCGGTCATACCGCCAGCGCATTTGCCTTTGTTGAATCGGCAACACGCACCAACACTACCATCGCTGCCTCAGCTTCCTGTAGCCGGTCAGCAGGGAGCTTCGTCGCCTGCTCGCGCTTCCGCACCCAGGCCAGGGACGAGCCTCAATATCACCGGTCGGCACCAGGCACCTCCCTTTGTCACAGGCGGACAGCATAGCTCTCTGTTCTGGGGGTCGGGACAGGACAAACAGCATGAGCAGTACGAATCAGCCCTGTTTCCCGATACTAGCAAACAGAGCAACTCGCAATTTCGCTTGCCCATGCTCTCCATGCCATCGCTGCCAGCGTTGCCCACAACTGGAGCGCCACCACTCAGACCGGAGACGGACAGGCAAAATGTGCCTTTCGCGCAGCCTGATACCGGCAGATATGGGGCTTCACAATGGCAGTCGCCACCCGATACGGGCCGACAAAGCATCTCACAGTGGCAGTCGCCATTCGTGCCACCGGTGACGGGTCAACAAAGTGTGTCACCGGCATGGTTGGCCGCATCCGCAGGGTCTCGGCCAACCGGCACACCACCATCTTACTATGCACCTGCTGCTCCGCCAGTCTCGGCACCGATGACGGATCACCACAGCACACCGTTGACGTCGCCCGCGCAGCAACCGGTGCGGAAACGCTCCGCTGGTCGCGCAGTCATTATCATCAACGTCGTGCTGGCACTATTGCTCGCCGCGGGTGGGCTAAGCGCGTGGATGCTGACACACCGTATCTCTCCTCTGCAGATACTACAAATACAAAAGCAAAGTAGCCCGCAGAGCGACAAGAGTAGCACACCGATTAGCTCAGCTCCTGCTTTGAATAGCATTACCAATAATCAGCAGATTTCTCCTCTGCTCTTTGGCACCAATATGGGCCTTTACAACGCCGATGATCCCCTGTTACGTTCGGCGCAAACGCGCCAGTTGCTCAAGGAGATAGGTGTGCGAGCAATTCGCATGCCGACGCGCTCAACACTGAGCGATCAGACGGAGATAGCGGCGGCGCAGGCCATTAAGGAGATTGGCGCAGTTCCTCTGGTTGTACTGGCGGGGCCAGAATTTCAGGGGCCAATTCTGCAAACCGATCAGCATATGCTCAGCTTGATGGCGCAGGTCTTCGGCAAAGAGACGGTCTATTACGAATTTGGCAACGAGTCCGATCTGGCCGGTATCTCCGAGCAGACGTATGCAATGGTCTGGAATGAGGTCATACCCGTCTTGAAGCAGCAGTTTCCTACCGCGCGCTTCATCGGCCCCGCCAACTATCAGTTCAACCGCAACTATCTCAGCGCCTTTTTGCAGCAGGCTAACCCGCTACCTGATGGCATTAGCTGGCATGAATACGCTTGCAGCATTCACTGGTCGGCCCAGGTCTGCCTGGAGAATATCGATGCCTGGAACGTACATTTCGTACAGGCACGCGCCGCCATGCAAGAAGCTATCGGCAAGCAACTGCCGATCTGGATTACCGAGTGGAACTACGCTTCCGATACGAACGGGCAGCTTGTGAACGACGGCAAGTCCAATAATCCCGCGTTTATGCAAGCCTGGACACAGAAGGCGATGCAGACGCTGGTGGCAAACCGCGTCTTCGCCGCCATGCAGTACTTCGCCACTGACGCACCGATGCCGCTGGTCAGCAACAATAAGATTGCCATCGAGGGGCAGATTTTCCAGCAGGAATATAAGCAGGTCATGGTCAAAGGTGTCACGCCGCCGATGGCAACGCTGACCTTCCCCACGCCATCGCGCACGGTCAATCCACAGGATGCTTTCTCGTTCGAGGACGGCACCACCGATGGCTGGCAGGCCGTTGGTTATGGCATTACGCAACCTGTCAACAGTACGGCGATGGCCTTCGATGGTCTGCATTCATTGCAGTTTACGCTGCTGAATGCCAGCGAGGAGGATACACCCTTCATCGCTGTTGACGCGACGAAGCTGCCAAACGCCCCGAAGGCCGGACAAACGTTGACGGCCTATCTCTATGTTGTCAACAAGAACGCGCTGGTGAATGCCAAAATTTTCGTCGCCAATCCCCAGGGTTCCTGGATTTTTGCCAATAGCCTCACGCTCACCCCAGGGCACTGGAACAAAATCTGGCTGGGCATGCCAGTAGACTATTCGGATCAGGTCACGCAAATCGGCATCCAGTTCTTCACCTCCAGCCCCGGTGTCAGCACCGAGGTTTACCTGGATAGTGTTGGCTGGCAATAGACAAAATAGAAAACATCCTTAAGTACTACGCACCTGGCATGATCCCAAGCAGGAACCATGCCAGGTGCGTAGTAATGGATTACCAGATAAAGGGGCAATCAATCCAGCAAACCAAGATCAGCGGGAATAGTCTGGCGTCCTTGAAGAGAGCAACGCACAGATGCACGTGGAAGACAATACCGCTCCTTCCAAAAAGCTGCCATGTCTGCGAAGGGCAGATCATTAAATATTGGTTCCTGGCTGGCTCCTGATAAGACCGCTTCTAAATTTGCAATATGAGGAATAATGAAAACTTCACGTCCAATATTGTGGCGAGCAAATTTCTCTGGGAGGCGTAAAACACGCAAAACACTTGAAATGACTTGTTGCCTGATTCTAGGCCCGGTTCCAAAGCCAGATAACGGTTTATCAGGCCAGACTGCTTTGTGGAATGCTTTCATTTTTTGATATAACTGATCACTGAAATGGAAGGTTCCCCAACCTTCACACGGACCTAAAGAAAAGGCCGCCCATATATTGTGCTTTCCATCGGTTCCTTTACTAACCCGATTGTACAAAGAACTTCGTCCAAACGCACTCAGAGTGGTCACTGCAATCAAGGAGGAAGGTAGCACATTTCCTCTCATCTCTGTTATACGTCCTTGATAGCGTTTTTCGTAATCTTCACGTACTTCTTTGGAGGCAGCCGCCAGGACTAACAGTTTTCCGGCCAGGAGTTCTCTATAAGGAGGAAGCGCTCCTAGCGTATATGCATCCATCGTTTGATTAATAAGCTCAATCTTAGACTCATAAGGAATTTTGAACTTCTTGTCTCGTGCTGGTAAGGAAATAGGAGCTGATTGAAGCCCCAGAATACCCATCAGTTTGTTACAGGAGTCATCCCATACGAGATAATCCAATCTTCTACCATATCCTCTGCTATAAGGGAGACTCCATGTTAGTCGGGCAATACGAAACAAAGCATTTTGTTTCGTGTTCTCCACAAGTTCCAAACGCGGCTGAATAGCCTCAGCATTGATCTCCCAGGGATAGGCAAAATAAGAACTATACTTCGACCAATGCTTTTCTAACCATTTCTTATGTTTACTGAGGGCAACCATTCTTGCATCACTATGAGCATCACGGTTATAAGACTTTTCATCGTCTGGTACAACATGTGGAAAAGCTTGTAGCTCTTCGTAGATAGCTCTCTCTAGTTCTTCGGCCTCATTGAATAAACCTTTCTCGTATATTCGGGTCGCAAATCGGTTATCAAATCTTGGCGAAAGTTGAAGCATACTTTGCACTTCCACTCTATCTTAAAATCATAGGCATCTAACAGCGCAGGCCATCATCAGAGATGAACCATTAAGTCGTTATAATACATGCTTAAGTAAAAACAAAATGCCTTCGTCTGAAAAAATGCCTGATCTATTCTACTTCCTCTAAGCTCACTCTGTCAAACCTGAGGGGATGAAAGTTAGATCAGCGAACAATTTACTCCACATGTTCCATATCTAGTACATATGTGATATACTAGCGATTAAAGGTCATCAATGTTTTCTCTGATAACATAGCACTATTAAAATCAAGAGCAAGGTCACTAACCAGGCAAAACAGGGCTGCTTAGAAGGATGAAATGGCTGTACACGGGGGTTCGATATGGCGAGAGACGCGGAACAACCATTCGCAGAGTTACCAACTGCACTTGTACAAGAGATGCTGAATCACACGAAAGACTTAAGCGGAGAGATAGCAACATCTCTTCAAGAGGTACGTACTCAGCGCATGACATGGCGTACACAGCTTGAGAATAACCGTTTGTTGAAGCGCGAAGCCGAGCTTTCATATGTTTCTACGCCTACCACTTGTGGTGTAGATGGCGCATTTGCTATAGAGCGGCTACTCTCGACCGATATTATCGCTGCCGCCGCTGTTGCCGTTGAAGGACTGACACCTCCCTCGGATACACGTTTCTGGCCAGAACCTTATCACCAGGTCTACTTCGAGACAGAAGCTCATGATGCAGATAGTGGAAGCGTTGCTCGTGCAGTAATGATGGGTATGGAGTTAGAACTGGCGGTTAATGCCCCACACGATATTGTTTTTCTGGATGGTTCACTTACAACTCCGCTCATCTACTTCAACCAAGCATTGAGTAAAGCCGAAAATACGCCACACCTCCAGGTCTCTCACTATCTCTTATCGCGTATTAAAGGATTTCTCTCCGCGTATCAGACCATCCTCAAAGCACAAAGAACGGATAAATGTTGGGTAGCTGTTCCTAAGTACACAGCCAGGCACGAGATTGGTCAGCATCTACATTGGCCTGAGTCATATGATGACCGTGCTATTCTTAGTAACATCCTCTATCCAGGTGAGTTCGTCGGCCCGATTACATTACAAGCTCCCGACCAGCCCTGGCACCTTAATACAAAGCCTGTCAAAGCAGAAGAAAGACAAGAGGCTGACACGCTTGCCCAAGATATTACCTATCGACTCATAGCCATTCGTGTCGTATACTATCGTCCATTTTCCTGGATGCCTGCGCTACGACTAGAAATGAGTGCCGCCATTGCAGACACAACTGCTCGCCTGGCCTCGGTTATGCACGCAATAAAACATCAATGTGGCTCTGCCAGTATGATGGAACCTTATCCACTATATATGGCCGACCGCATGGTCAAATCGCTCTCCACCGCTATCTCTACATTCCGTCAGGTAACAAGTCAACACCTGGCTGAAACATATGCGGGCGAAATTAATGATGTATTTCTCAGTTTACACGGCTATAGAACAGAATCAGGCAGGTAGGAATGAATAACGCATCTGGAAGCAAAATCGATCAGTTGATTGACCACGCCGAGCGTATTGGCGTCATCGGCTCACCCTCTTCAACCAGCAAACTTTCCCTCGACATATTGGGTAGTGCTGTCAACAAAAAACTCATCGGTGAACTTGCCTTGTTCCGCTATATGCAGGATGGCAAACGCCACTACGCGCTTGGCCAAATCACAGAAATTACGTTGCGTAATATCTGGCACGAAGACCCAACCATGCGCAGCTTAATTCGACAAAGAGGCACAGTAGATGCTATCAGCGAACGGCAAGATACACATCAAGGAGAAATGACGGTCAGCGCTGTATTTGCGCAAGAGGCTCATGGACACGAACCGAGTATAATGGGAACAGTACCCCCTACAGGCACACCCATTTATATCATAGACAATAAAATACTTGAAGAATTGCTCAAGCCCTACAAGAGACAATTGTTTTTCCTCGGCACCGTCTACGGTTCCACCCCTCTGCTTCCTCTCTGGTTCAAGCATTTCGACTCAGGCGCTGACGGCGCTGGGGAGGCTTATCATCTCGGTATCTTCGGCAAGACAGGCTCTGGCAAATCGGTGTTAGCAAAGATGATTTTATTAGCCTACGCAAAGCACAGAAATATGGGCCTCTTTGTCTTCGACCCACAAGGAGAATTTTCAAGCGGATTAAAGAACCAGGACAGCCCTGAAACTATGGAAAATATCCTCAGCCCAACAATTTTACATAGTCTCGATAAAGCTTTTCATCTCTATGATATTACAAAAATTCAACTGGATCGTTGGGAATTATTCATCGGGCTACTCCGTGATTTCGGCTTCTTTCAAGAACTGGGCATCAGATATTCAAATAATCAGGAGACCGCTGCTGATATTGCCGAAACTTTCTTGCGTAAGTACACACTAGAAGCAGTCGCTACAGACGGTCAGATATTCATGGATTTACTTGATCATATACGTGAAAATGCTAATAGAATATATTCCGAAAAAACTACTATTGAGAGAGTCCAAAGTACTGTTTTCAAAATCAAGGGAAGCCTGATAAGGAACAGTTCTACTCTAAACCTTCAAACACACCCGGCAAAGGAAAAATGGGACAAAACAGTTCAGTTCTTTAAGTCTAAAGAAGGTACAAGAACACCTTCTAGTATTGTAAGATCGGTTTTGTCCTCTGACAAACACGCAGAGAAGCCGATTATTATCCTTGATCTTTCTCAAAGACCTCCAGATATTAAGCAAAGTGATTGGGAAGACAAAATTAAGCCACTCTTGCTTGACCGCTTCATTGATGAGCTTGTTTGGAGTGCCGAAAGAGCCTATCAAGAAAAGAAGGGGTTAAATACTCTTGTTGTGCTTGATGAAGCACACCGACTTGCTCCACAGGGAAAATCTAGCAATGACCGTATGGAGCGTATTAAATCTGGTCTCATTGATGCGGTGCGTACCACGAGAAAATACGGCTTGGGCTGGATGTTTCTTAGTCAGACGCTTTCAAGCCTTGACACAGAAATAGTACAACAATTGCGTATCTTCTTCTTTGGCTTTGGCCTTAGCATGGGCACGGAATATCAGAAATTAAGAGAGTTAGTGGGTGACAAGGAGAGTCTGGGCCTCTATCAACGGTTTAAGGACCCGCAATCGTCCTTTGACGCTACATCCAGGGAATATACCTTCATGACTATCGGCCCTGTTTCTCCTTTATCATTTTCTGGAACCCCTCTCTTTCTTCGCGCATTTAATAAGGTTGAGGATTTTATCGAAGCCAACAACATCTCTATACAGAGAAGACTAATTTGAGCAAACTGATCAAGAAAACTGAACACAGTCAAAACAGACCAATCGCAATACTGGCGTGAGTCAGGTCCTCGCGTCTCGTTCTTCGAGGCGGCTTGTAGGCCCTGGACATCAAGCCCTAACGAGAGCAGAAATTGTCGCATCTTCTCCCCTGTGCTATAATCTTGTCAGCATCTCATTGACTCTAAAGAGGTGATTAAGGCAACCGTTGGGAGGATTTCTCGTGTCAACTGTGAATATTGGGTACCTTTATGCCGGGATCCTGTTCGTTGCTGGTTTCTTCTTCGTTATCCTGACGACCACAGTGACAAATATCCTGGCACCCCATAAACGTACAAAGGAAAAACTCCAGACCTATGAGTCTGGCGAAACGCCTATCGGCTCTGCCTGGGTTCAGTATCCATTAGGTTTCTACATCTTCGCTTTACTTTTTGTTGCTTTTGATGTAGATATTGTGTTTATTGTCTCCTGGGCCATCATCTTTAAACAATTAAGTATCTTTGGTTTCATCGAAATTCTCTTCTTTATTATCGTTCTGGCGCTTGGCCTGGTCTATGCATGGCGCAAGGGGGTAGCACGATGGATCTAGTCCCACGCTCTACCTATGTGCCCAGCGCAACTACCGGCTACCGAGATCAGAATACCGCGCTGGCACGTGATCTGGCTCCTATCGCGCAGATCACCGGCGAACCCATCGCTCCGCAAACACTGAAGGGCGATTTTCTCTCGCTCGAAGTTAAACGCGAGAACCTGGTAGCCGTATGCCGTTTTCTGCGCGACCAACTGGGCTTTGACCTGCTCGTTTGTATTTCAGGCGTCGATATGCTCGACCACCTGGAAACGGTCTATCATCTGCGCTCCACCACGCGCGGACAACTGCTGCAATTGAAGGTGCGCATCGATAGCCAGAAGCCAGAGGTCGATAGCGTAGTTTCTGTCTGGCCGACGGCCAACTGGCTGGAGCGCGAAACCTACGATATGTTCGGCATTCGCTTTACCGGCCACCCCGATCTGCGCCGTATGCTGCTCGACGATGACTTCGAGGGTTTCCCGCTGCTCAAGAGCTTCCATCAGGTACCACTGACGGTCAAACCCCAGGCTACGACGCAGGTTGATCCCAATCTAGCCGTCGCGGGCAACTTCCAGCAGCAGCGCCTGGAACGGGTAGTGCAGAAGAAGTTCGGTCAGGGTATGGAGGAACGTCTCCACCCCGGCACTCCTACCTTCGGCAACGCATTTCATGGCCCATTGATCGGCAAAGAGCCGGAAACGACCAGCAGCAACACAGGGCAGGAAAAGCAGTAGTGGTATATGGCAAAAAGCAGAACACGGAGAACACAGAATCAGTATACAGGCAAAACAGGCCAGTCTCAGCGCGCACAGCGACCAGCGCAGGCGACCGCGAACGCACCTGCTGCGCCCTCACAACAGATACAGCGCATCAAAACTGTGCAGAAAGCACAGCATTTGCAAAGCTTGATTATGCCCGGCATGGTGGCACTGGGTTGCTGGGGTCTGGCGTTCTCCTTCTTGTTTCTGACTAATGACCAGAACCACGTTCTCTTCGGCGCTCTGGCCGCCTTGATGGCGCTGATGTGGTCGCTCAATCTCGGCTTGCGTGTACGAAAAGTGCTGCAACAGAAATAGAGACAGAACAAATAGAGGCTATATATGGCTACAAATCAACAGATAAATGCAGGCGTTGAGGGAGCCGAGGGCACTCAGTCGCAAGAGATGTTGCTCAATATGGGGCCGCAGCACCCAAGTACGCATGGCGTGTTGCGCCTGGTGTTGACACTCGAAGGCGAAACGGTCGTTGATTGCACTCCGGTCATCGGCTATCTCCATCGTGGCATCGAAAAGATTTTAGAGAATCGCCCATACATGGGCGGCATTCGTTACATGGATAACTGTGATTATCTTTCACCCATGTTGAACGAAACCGCCTACGTGGGAGCCGTCGAGCAATTGATGGGCATTGAGCCGCCACGCCGCGCACAATATATTCGCCTGCTCACCAACGAACTTCAACGCATCGCCAGCCACCTGGTAGGTATTGGCACCTACCTTATGGACCTGGGCGCGGTCACCCCCATCCTGTGGTGCTTCCGTGACCGCGAGGGCATTCTCTCCCTGTTCGAAGCGCTGGGCGGCAGCCGCTTTAACGTGAACTACCTGCGCGTCGGCGGCGTGCTGCACGATTTCCCTAAAAACTGGCTCAAGGAGTGTTCTGCCTTCCTCGACCAGCTTGAGAAGAACATGGTCGAACTGGAAGGGCTGATCACCGGCAACGAAATCTTTGAGGCTCGCACACAGGGCGTCGGCTACATCGACCCCCAGCAAGCGCTGGCCTACGGGCTGACTGGCCCCATGTTACGCGCTTCCGGCGTCAATTGGGACCTGCGCGTCAACCGTCCGTACATGGCCTACCGCGAGATTGCTGTCCGACCCCAGGTACGTCAGGAAGGCGATTGTTTCGCACGTTACAAAGTGCGTGTTCAGGAAATATATGAGAGCATCCGCCTGTGCCGCGAGGCCATCGATAAGCTGCCGGGCGGCCCTATCGGTACACGCACGCCCATCGCTTTGCGTCCGCCGCGCGGTGAAACCTACTTTGCCCTCGAAAGCAGCAAAGGAGAACAGGGCGTTTACCTGATTAGCGATGGTAGCGAGTATCCCTGGCGCGCGAAAGTTCGCGGCCCGTCCTTCGTCAATCTGCAAATCTTGCCCGAATTACTGCGTGGTCACAAGATGAGCGATACCATCGCTATCCTGGGCAGCCTGGACATCGTGCTAGGCGAGGTTGATCGCTAGAGTTTGTGGAGTTATTCCTATGCATACATTTGTCCTGAGTTATCTGGGGCTGCGACTGGCGAGTAATCCACCCAATATCTGGTTACAGATACTGGAGTTCGTCATCGCTTTCCTCTCCATCTTCGGCTTCATCATGACCAGCGCGATCATTCTGATCCTGGCCGAGCGCAAGATCATGGGCTGGATGCAGGATCGCTATGGGCCATTGCACACCGGCCCCTGGGGCCTGCTCCAGACCGTTGCCGACGTGGGGAAGTTGTTGCTGAAAGAAGACATTCACGCCGGTAGCACCGATAAGGCCGTCTTCCTGCTGGCCCCTTCGGTCTTTATGGCCCCGGTTATCGCGGCTTTCGCCGTCCTGCCTTTCTCGCCCTATATCGGTCTGCCCGGCACGGCGCTGGCAACCGGCATCGTGTATCTGGTCGCCATGAGTTCGCTCGATGTGATCGGGGTGATCATGGCCGGCTGGGGTTCTAACAACAAGTATTCGCTCATTGGCGGCTTGCGTTCCGCCGCACAAATGATCTCTTACGAGCTGCCGCTCGTCCTGGCACTCATCGGCGTTATTATGTTCACCAGCGTGCTGGCCGGTCTGCCCGGCTTCCCCTCTTATGGTCAGAGCGGCGTCGGCACTATCTCGCTCAAAGAGATCATGGATATCCAGAATTCCGCCTGGCACAAGACGGGCATCGGCATCCTGGATTTCATCTTCGAGGGTTTCACGCCCTGGACATGGTTCTTCCTGTTCCAGCCGCTCATGCTGGTCGTCTACTATACCTGCGGCCTCGCTGAAACAAACCGCGCCCCCTTCGATCTACCTGAAGCGGAGTCTGAACTGGTGGCCGGCTACCTCACCGAGTACAGCGGCATGCGCTGGGCACTCTTCTTCCTGGGCGAATATGGCAATATGACGATTGTCTCGGCCATCTCGACCTACCTGTTCCTGGGCGGCTTCTCTGGCCCCGGCGTAACCTATCTGCTCGGCCTGAACTCATTTGGATGGAGCTTCCTGGCCAATATTCTGGCCCTGATCTACTTCATCCTCAAGGTCTACGCGCTCTGCTTCGTCTTCATCTGGATTCGTTCGACGCTGCCACGTCTGCGTGCCGACCAGCTCATGCAGTTCGCATGGCTCATCCTGATCCCGGTTACGCTGCTGAACATCCTGGTAACAGGCGCTATCTACTTAGTCGTCGCAGCGCTCGGCTTGCCTACCTGGGTCTTCCTGGTTGTGACAGCCGCCATCAACTGGGCCGGTCTCTTCGCCTTCATCAGAATCGTCGGTGCCGCCACCAGTGCGACCACGCGCCGCGCCCAGGCCCCGGCCATACGTGCACAACGCCGCGCCGCTCTGGCGACACCTGCCCTGAGTGGTACCATCCCGGCGCGCATCCCAGAACTGGCGCAAGAGGCAACGGCTGGCAAGCAATAAATATGGTTAATGGATATAGTGACCCCCAGGGTGGATGCGGAAACCGCATTGCAGGGTTTCCGCATCCACCCTGACTTTGTCTCCGGGAAAAACCGGTACTCTGCTCAGGTGCTACTCCCAGAAAACGCCTATGACAAAAATTCATTGGTATAGAGCGCGCTGAAGTTCATGCTCGTGATGGGCTTGCCGGAAGCATCCAGAATAGCCTTGTTCTTTAGCATGAACTCCGGGTAGCCCTGCCAGGCGGCGGCATCCTGCCAGCCCCATTTATGGCCGGGGTCGGTATAGTGCGCACTGAGGAACTGCTGGCTGGCATAGACCAGACCTGTATCGGGGAAGGTTCCGGCGGGCGCGCCATCAATCAGCATCTTCGCCGCCTGATTGGGATGCTGAATGGCGTAATCATAGCCCTTAACGGTTGCCGCCATGAAGCGCTTGAGCAGGTCGGGCTTCTCCTTGATCTCCTGCGGGCTGGTGATAATATTCGGTGTGTAGTAATCAGGAATGCCGAAGCTGGTAATCGGGAAGACATTTAGCTTGTAGCCTTGCCGCTCGGCCTGAATGACCTCCCAGCCCTCGAAGACCCAGGCAAAGTCGATGCGATGGTTCTCCAGCGCCTGCATCGCATCAGTACTTAAAGTGACATTCTTGAAATCGCCTTTGCCACCGGCATTTCTGATAATGGCGCTGACCACTGCCTGCTCATAGGGCGCGCCAAAACCACCGTAAATCTTGCCGTCAAACTGTTTAGGGCTGGTAATGCCGGAACTCGCCAGCGCGACCAGCGCTGAGGTGTTGTGCTGAATAATGGCCGCAATGGACACCACCGGCTGGCCCACCGCCGCATCCGCGACAATACCTTCCGTCGAGCTAATACCCACATCTACTTTACCGCTGCTCACCAGGACATCAGGCGAGACGCTATCGGAATAGGGGACGATCTGGAGATCGATGCCCTCGTCACGGTACCAACCCATCTGCTGGGCCACGTAGATACCTGTGTGATTGGTATTAGGCGTCCAGTCCAGCGCCAGTTTCATCGTGGTAATCGGCCCCTTCCAGGGTGTGGCCGAGGGTGCCACTGTCGCTTTCTGCGTGGTTGCAGCGGCACGCTGTTGCAGTACATAGGCTCCCACCACGACGATAATTAATAAGACAGGTACGCCAATACTTAGCAAAAGGCGCGTTCTTCTATTCATTGTGTATATCCTTTCTCCCTGCACTATAACCAATCATGCCCCAACGGTTTTTCTTGCACGAGAGTCGCCGAGGGTCGAGCGTTGATACCAGGGTAACGCCATCCGCTCAATCCAGACAACCAGACCGAATAAAAGCAGACTCAATAGCGCGGTGACAACAATGGCATCAAAGATCAGGACGATGGCGAACGAGTGGGCGGCGTTCTCCATGTAGATGCCCAGACCTTGATAGGCTCCAACATACTCCCCAAAGATCGCGCCCGTCACGCTGTAGGTCGCGGCAATGCGCAGGCCCGAAAAGAACGAAGGCATAGCATTGGGCAGGCGCACCATCCACAGTACCTGCCAGCGCGTCGCGCGCATGCTCTTCATCAGGCGCAACAGGTCAGGGTCGGTTCCCAACAAACCATCGGCACAGGCAACGGCTATAGGAAAGAAGCAGTAAAGTATCACGACGATGACTTTAGGTGTCAGGCCATAGCCGAACCAGATCAGCAACAGAGGGGCCAGCGCGATCATCGGGATGGTCTGCGAGGTAATCAGCACGGGATAGATAGTGCGGCGAATCCAGCTTGAGCTATCCAGCAGCACGGCCAGCACGACACCGAGCAGCACCGAAAGCGCCAGCCCGATTACCGTCTCTACCAGCGTCTGCATAGTATTCACCCACAGGTCGCCCCAATGCGTCACCAGCGCCTGCGCGATCACCGTCGGCTGCGGCAAAAGCGTTGCACTAATCAGTCCGCCGCGCACGATTACTTCCCACAAGGCCAGCACCACGATCAGAAACACGAAGGCCGGGCCATAATTAGCAATGCCACGCAATGCCCGGTTGCTCATGGGCCGGGTACCCACAAGAGGCACCTCTACATTAACCAATGGGGTATCTCGCTCGTGGCTTATCTGCTGGTTGCTCTTCATGCCCCTTGCTCCTTCATTAAGACCTGTAGCAGTTCCTGTTCCAGTTGTACGGCACTGGGGAGCGAGAGATGTTCCTGGCGGCGTGGACGCGGCAGATCGACCTGCACGACGCGCAACACGCGGGCAGGACGCGCGCTGAGGACGTAGATGCGGTCGGAGAGCAGGATAGCCTCACGGACATCGTGCGTCACGAAGAGAACGCTGGAATGAAAGCTTTGCCACAGGTCGAGTAGCCACATCTGCAATGACAGCCGCGTGAGAGCGTCCAGCGCACCAAACGGCTCGTCGAGCAGGAGAAAGTCGTGATTGAAGAGAACGGTGCGCAAGAGAGCCACGCGCTGGCGCATGCCCCCGGAGAGCGTGCCGGGGTAGCTCTGCGCGAACTCGACCAGCCCGAAACGCTTGAGCAGTTCATGTGCCTGCTGCTGAGCCTGCCGACGTGGCACGCGCCGCACGTCCAGGCCGAGCATCACATTTTCTTCCACCGTGCGCCAGGGCAAGAGCAGCGGCTGTTGCAGCATATAGCCGCACAGACCGGCGCGCTCCACGTCGCTGCGTCCGTCGATCTCGATTACGCCCGCCTCCGGCGTATCAACACCGGCGACAATATTGAAGAGCGTACTTTTACCGCAGCCACTTGGGCCGATCAGCGTTACAAACTCTCCGCGCGCCACCGTCAGATCGATAGGAGTCAGCGCCTCTACCAGCCTGCGCCCGTCACGATAGGTCTTGCTGACGCCGCGCACCACCAGTTTTGGCCTCTTCAGCATCTCCCCTGGTTCCATGCTCTCCACAGTCGTCATCACACCTCACCTCCTGAATCAGCCGCATAGCACGGCACGCAAAAAGGCCGCGATCCCTGATATGAGGGTCGCGGCCCGTCATCACGCTGTTCAAATATCATAGAATAGTGGCAAGACCGTCGCCGCTTCCCTCCGCAGGTCCTAACCTGATCAGGTTCATAGGGTCGGCGCAACGCCCGTCGCGTGCGCCTCTCAGCCACTCGGCTCCCCTAGCAGCACAAAGCTCCGTGTATGCAGTTGGTAATGTATTGTAAATCGCTTGCTCTCTGTATTATAGGATAGGTCAACGGGCCAGCGCAAGGGGAATACAGGTCTATAAGTTATCTGGTTATTTTGAATATTGCGTTTATTTCGGATACAGTGTATACTATCAATGTTACGAGACGCTGTAGGGAGAAAACCACTCACACGAACAGATACGATATGTGAGAGGCTAGAGACATGCCAAGGAACATATGACCATGAAAACCCTGGATCCTGTCACACCACAAGAGAGTGAAAAGCCGAAACTACGAATGCTAGGAGGTGTTTTTCATGTCGAACAGGTAATGCAGCCTACTCAGATGAAAAAAGAGATTCCTAAGCTCGTCGGCCCAGGAGGATTTGAAATAGAGTTACCAGAATCAGTCTTCCAGGCGTTATGCCAGGTTATCTACTATATGTTGCGAGGGCAAGCAGTAAGCATTATCCCTGTGAACAAGGAGATAACTACACAGGAAGCCGCTGATTTTTTGAATGTATCCCGACCATTTCTGATCAAACTCCTTGAACAAGGGGAAATCCCTTTTGTGAAAGTTGGTACCCATCGACGCATTCGCTTCAGCCATATCCTGGAGTATAAGAAACGTCGGGATGAGATTAGAAAAAAGGGGCTTGCTGAAATTACTCATATTGCTGAAGATGAGGGTGTATACGACTAACCCTTACAACGCCTGTCTTTTTAAGACAGGCACTATTGTATTTATCAGGTACCAGACCTGATTGCTCCTTGTAATAAAAGGGATATTGTATCATGTCCTCTTTTAGAGTAGTCCTGGACGCAAATGTAATTTTTCCAGCGTCATTGCGTGATATACTGCTACGAGCTGCTAGCGCAGATTTGTACAGGCTCTATCTTACTGATGATATCTTGAACGAGACATGCCTTAATCTCGTAAGCAAAGGGAAGATGACCGAGGCTGGCACTCACCGACTTTCACACGCGATCAGAATGTCTTTTCCAGAGGCGTTTGTGACAGACTATCATCTCCTGATTCCTTCTATGACGAATCAGGAGAAAGACCGCCATGTACTTGCCGCAGCGGTGAAAGCTGGCGCACAGGTTATTGTGACTACGAACCTCAAAGATTTTCCGCCAAAAAGCCTCGCGCCTTTCGACATTGAAGCTCAGTCACCTGATGACTTTCTTGTACATCTCTACTATCTGGACTGCGAGCTTATTGCCAGGATTATACTGGATCAGGCCGGAGAATTAAGGAAACCCGGTAAAACTGTTCCTGAGCTGTTAGACATCCTGACACAACATGCTCCAACATTTGCCCGCCTTGTCCGCACCCATTTTACATTCAGCACATATTCCTGGCTTGATTCACCACGATGAGTAAATTCGATATTCAATGCGCTCCACTCAATCGACCGGCCAGATAGCAAGGCCGTGATAGACCCCGGTGAGACAGGCGATGCAAGCAGAGGCGCGTTGAGTGATAATAGCCATCTCCTTTTCTCTCTATTGGGAGAGAATACTGACGTAGTTGGACGGCAATGTGCAGCCCTGATACATCTTTGCCAGCAGTTGTTCTTGATTCTGCACGGTCACATTGCTACCAGCACAGTTTAGCGTCAGCGTAATTGCGCCCATTGCCAGGTCCTGGCGCAACGGCTTGGGATGTCCACTCTCGTCCAGCACACCGATAGGCCAGTAATAACCGGCGGACGTAAAATCCTCGCCGCTAAAGTAGAAGAAAGGTACCTGATACTTCATCGCCGTCTGCACATCGGTAATTAGTGTTAATATATGCGCAAGTGCGAGAACATAACTGGTCTGATCGAGGCCACAGCCCTTAAAGCAGCCCGTACCCTCGACTACCCAGAGATGCTTGCCCAGCGCGCCGCTATCCAGGTTCACGTTGAACTGCTGCGCCCAGAACTGGAACAGTCCATACAGGCTATTCACGCTACTATCGGGATAACCATTATGCCAGCTATCAATCAGGCCCAGCGTCTGCGTATGCCAATCCCAGTGCCCTCCCGGATGCACCTGCGTATTCATGGCCTGCTGCATCGCATTCAAATAAGCGACCTGATTGAGCAGCGGTTGATAATCGACGCCGCCAACATGCGGATCAAGCGAGCCGAGCAGCACTGGCGTATTGGGATTGACTGCGTGTACCGCTTGCTGACACAAATCGTAGAATTTAGCGAAGTCCTGTGGCTTGATATAGAGGAAGGACACCGAAGCATCCTGCTTCATCTCCTCATTGCCACATTGCACGGCGTCCGCCCCACCCTGCGCGGCATCCTGCAACGGCTGCGTGTTATAAAGGCTCGCGTTATCCTGGCCCTGGCAGATCGTCAACAAGACGCGAATGCCCTGGCGATGATAGTCAGCAATTGTGTCTCTCAAAACGCTTCCATACAGATTGCCCCAACCGCAGGAGGGGTAGCCCAGGCGCACCCAGCCGATGCCGGGATAGTTTTGTCCCGGTGTTGACTGAATGCCCAGGATTTGCGCCGGACTCTCGGCGGGCAAAGGTGTTGGAGTAGGCGTAGGCATCTGGGTGGGGGTTGATGTGGCACGCCCGACCGCCTGTACGCCGGTAACGGGCTTCTGCACTGGCGGTGGCAAGGTTACGAGATGGTATGTGAGGAAGGCGAGTACAATACACACCGCCAGTACCACAATAAAAATGACCGTCGAAGGTTTCTTTAAGAAAGATGGACTCTGCACGTCATTCATTCCTCAATATCTTCATATCTTTATAGAGCAGGTTCGATGTCTATTGAGTGTATTGTACCATGAGTATGCAACCAGATTACCACTTGATTATGAGGAGTAAGGACAACGCTATTTACCGATACAAAATTCGCTGAAGATGCGCTCTAGCAGATCATCGCTGGCGGTTTCGCCGGTGATTTCGCCGAGCGCGTCATAGGCAGCGCGCAGATCGATGGAGGCGAAGTCGAGAGGGAGTCTTTGTTCGAGGGAGGCAAGCGAAGCGCGCAGGTGCTCTGCCGCGCGCCGCAACGCCTCCTGATGGCGTGCGCTCGTGACCAGCACGCTCTCGCCGGTCAGCGTGCGCCCTTCCAGCACAATGTTCGCCAGCGTCTCTTCCAGTTGTGCCAGACCCGCGCCGGTCAGTGTCGAAGTTGTCACGTAGTCGCAGCACGGCCAGAGTTGCTCTACTATATGCCGCTCGATGCGTTGCTCGCGGTCAGCTTTGTTGAAGACAATAATTACCGGCCTGGGATGCCCCTGCTCTTCAGAAGAGATCGGGCCAAAGCCCATTGCACGCAACTCTTGCGAAACCTGCCGATCCTGTGCAGTGAGCGGTTCGGAGCCATCGAAGACAAGCAACACGACATCGGCGCTCTGGGCGGCGGCGCGGCTACGCTGCACACCGATCTGCTCTACCGGGTCGTCGCTGGGTGTGATACCGGCGGTATCGATCAGGTGGAGCGGGATACCGCGCACGTTAGCCACCTCTTCTACAGTATCGCGCGTCGTACCAGCAATTGGCGTGACGATGGCGCGCTCAGTGCGCAGGAGAGCATTGAGCAAGCTGGATTTGCCCACGTTGGGACGGCCAATAATGGCGGTGCGCAGGCCCTGGCGATAGAGCCGTCCCTGCTCGGAACCGGCCAGCAGGTGCGCGACATACTGCTGCGCTTCCACGATCAAAGGACGCAATTCTTCCGGCTGCGGCGTCGGCACGTCCTCTTCGGGAAAGTCAATGCTGGCCTCGATGCGCGCGATGACGCCCAGAATGGCGTGACGCGCCTGCTCGACCTGCTCTGAGAGCTTGCCGCGCAACTGCTGCATGGCGAGGCGCTGTCCGGCCTCGGTCTGCGCGTCGATCAGATCCATGACAGCTTCCGCCTGCGCTAAGTCGAGGCGACCGTTGAGGAAGGCACGCAACGTGAACTCGCCCGGATTTGCCATGCGCGCACCCTGGGCCAGCACGGCGCGCAGGATGCGTTTCAGCACCAGGGGGCCACCGTGTCCCTGTATCTCCACCACATCTTCGCAGGTGTAGGTATGAGGGGCGCGCATAAAAGCCACCAGCACCTCGTCCAGTATCTCGCCCGTCTGCGGGTCGATGACATGCGCATAGGTCAACCGATGCGATGGAGGAATATCCGTTCGATTCCCTGGTCGGCGCAGGAGAGGCAGCGCGATCTGAAAAGCCTCTGCGCCACTTATTCTGATAATGCCAACACCCCCGATGCCTGGCGGTGTGGCGATAGCCGCAATAGTATCGTTTTGCATACGCCGATTATAGTCTATTCGGCCCGCTTTGGGTAGGGGGGATCAAAGGCTCCCCATGATAATGCGTTCCGGGTGGGTATAGACATTCATGCTGTGGTCGCGCAGAAAACCGACCAGAGTGATGTTGGCGCGCTCGGCCAGTTCGATAGCCAGGCTGGAGGGGGCCGAGATGGCGGCGATACAGGGAATACGCGCCCGCAGTGCCTTCTGGATAATCTCGAACGAGGTACGCCCACTGACCATCAGAATGGCTTCTCTATAAGGAAAGGTATTATGGAGCAGCGCGTGACCGATTAATTTATCGACGGCGTTATGCCGTCCAACATCCTCGCGTAGCAAACGCAATTCGCCGTTGGGCGCGAAGATCGCGGCGGCATGCAGACCCCCGGTATACGTAAAAACCGCCTGCGCGGCGCGCAAACGTTCGTCCAGCGTGTAAATGACCGACGCGGGAATACGCAAGCTATCTGTCTCAAGCGGGGGAGTATCGATCACGAGATCGGCGATGCTGTTCTTACCACACAGACCGCAACTGGCCGAGACGGCGAAGTGGCGCTCGAAGGCCACCGGCTGCGCCTGCACAGTGGGCACGTTCGGCAGGCCGCGCGGGCGCAAACGCACGCTCACCACGTTTGCCAGCGGCAGGCCATCCCCATCTATCGCGTCCTCGATACTCAGCACATCCCCGACCTGCTGAATAACACCCTCAGTTAGCAGAAAGCCCATCGCCAGTTCGTGGTCATGGCCTGGAGTACGCATAATGACGGCCAGACTCTGCTGCTCAATACGAATCTCAAAAGGCTCCTCAACCGTTACCTGCTCTTCTCGCTCGTAATGATGCTGCTCTTGCCAGTGCGTTACATTGACTTGCATGACTCGTTCCGGGTCAAGCACTGAACGCCAGAAACCGGAGAGTGCCATAGCCTACCTTCCTCTTTTTTGCTCCGCTGCAATGGTTGGCTGCGTGCCGGTCGTGACTTGCAGACGCTCGCCCGGCGATGGCAGACGCTGGCGCTTGAAGTAATATTTGCAGGCACCGGGTCGCACCGGGTCCGGCGGCTCAATGGCGACCAGCCCCCAGCCCTGTCGCTCCAACCAGTTCCACGCCTCAAACTCATCATCGAAATCGCGGATGACATTGCCCGCGACCGTAAAAACCATTGTTCCTAACAGGTAGCAATGTTCCCAGTGTACCATATTTTTTCCTTCTCAGGTTGCGCAAACGAATGCGGTTTCATTAAAGATGAACGGTACCTCTATCAGGAATTGCCGTGTCATGTGAACATTGACGCCTGTGCCATGCAGTGCTACCATAGAGGTGATCTCAACATACCTTTTATATTAAAGAACACTGACAAGGGATTTGAGCGTATGCATCATTTTGTGAGAGCAAGCGACGAGGTCTTACGCAAACGTGGCTATCGCCTGACGCCACAACGCCATATGATTTTGAGCGTTATTCAGGAAGCGAACGAGCATCTCAGCATTGAACAGATTACCGAGAGAGTTCAGCAGCGCAATCCCTATGTCAGTCTTTCCACTGTCTATCGCACACTAGAACTGCTGCGCGAGCTGGGGCTGGTGCGCGAGAGCCATCTCTTTGGTGAGCAACCGCATTACGAGGCGGTGGGTGGTCACGCCCACCTTCATCTTATTTGCCGTCGTTGCCGCATGACCATCCACTTAGATGATGAACTGCTCGGCAATCTCCATGAACAACTCCAGGCCCAGTACCACTTTCACGGTATGATGCTCGACCTGGTTGCCGCCGGTTACTGCGACCCCTGCTGGCAACTGATGCAACAGGAGGAACAGAAACCGCCCGACGACAAACCCTCTGGCGCACCCTGACGTGGAGACGACATCAATCCTGTCCCTACGATGTCTCACCTGGCACTTTTTTTATAGCCCGTTTGTCATAGATACTTGTAGTCGTGAAAGGCATATGGCATAGATTGATGAATACATGTGCATAGATCATGCTAAGGAGGTGCATGCGATGGATGACTTGCCCGAAGACCATAACGGGCCGCATTCTTCACAAAAACTAGTGTTGCCGGGTATAGAGGCCCCTTTCACGGAGCCACAGCGCTATCAAGAGGAAACGACCGCCTTTCCTGCCGACCCTCTCTACAAAGCTGGTCGCTATCGAGCAACCATGCCGACACACCGACGGGCAGACCCGGTCTATCGCTTCCTCTATCTGAGTATCGCGCTGGTCATTACCGCCTGTATTATCCTCTTAGTACTGGTCGGCCCTACGGTGGCGAGTATGCTCAGCCACGCGCCTTTTTCTTCCACCTCGACCGGCCCGACCGGTTCTGCGGGTGGCCTCAATCCCCAGCCAACCTTTCCCACCCCCGGCGGCGGTCAGGGCAGCACACAGAGCAGTCAACCCACTGTCAGCCCTGTGCCAACTCTCCTGCCGACTCCAACGGTGTCAGCTTCGCCAACCCTCACACCGGTTGCCACCTCAACAGGGCAATTGACGGTACAGATCATCAGCGTCCCACAATTTGTCAGCAATAATTCAACCGTCATGGTCGGTGTCACGACCAGCCAGCCATCGGCAACCGTTCAGCTTGTTGTGAGCTATAATGCATTTCCTTACCTCTATAGTAGTCCAAAAGAGTTTACAGACACGAATGGCTTTGCCTCTATCCCCTGGCACGTACAGGTCATTCCACACGGTCAATTTGTGGTCGCGCGCCTCTATGTGGTCGCTCGGAGCCAGGATGGGCAGCAAGCGCTCTCGCCAGAAGTGACCGTGCAGATCGGCGGGCATGTCGGAGGTTAAATTGTCCATGACACAACAGATTAATATTCGCGGTGTCCAGGAAGCCGCGCATGCCGTGCGTCAGAATATTGGGCGCGTAATTGTCGGCAAAGAGACTGTGGTTGACCTGCTCATGATTGCCCTGCTCTGCGAGGGCCACGTGCTACTGGAGGATGTGCCCGGTATCGGCAAAACCACGCTGGCGAAATCGCTGGCCCGCTCACTTGGCTGTAGCTTTCAACGCATCCAGTTCACACCCGACCTGCTCCCTTCCGACATCACCGGCATTACCTTTTTCAATCAGAAATTGGGGGAGTTTGAGTTTCGCCCCGGCCCCCTGCTCGCTCAGGTCGTGCTGGCCGATGAAATTAACCGCGCGACGCCACGCACGCAATCCGCGCTGCTGGAGGCAATGGAGGAGCGGCAGATCAGCATTGAACGCGAGACATTGCCGCTCCCGCGCCCCTTCATCGTGCTGGCAACCCAGAACCCCGTCGAGCTAGAGGGTACCTTCCCGCTGCCGGAGGCCCAGCTTGATCGCTTCCTCATGCGCCTGCGCCTGGATTATCCCAGCCACGCCGAAGAGCGCCTGATTCTTCAGCGCTTCAAAGAGGAACAGCCGCTACAAACACTGACGCCGGTTCTCAACACCGACCAGTTGCAGGAGTTGCAGCAGATGATACGCTTTGTGCGCGTGGACGGCAGTATCGAAAATTATATCGTTGACCTCGTGCATGCCACACGCAACCACAACGGCATCGAACTGGGCGTCAGCCCGCGCGGCACGCTGGCTCTTTATCGCGCCGCCCAGGCCAACGCGGCTATTCGTGGACGCGCCTACGTCATTCCAGACGATGTGAAAGGCATGGCACGCCCGGTACTCGCGCATCGCATGATTGCCACCAGCCAGGCGCGCATGCATGGGCATGATATGGAAAAAATCGTAGACGATGTACTGCGTAGTGTCACCGTACCGGTAGAATCCTGAGACATATGGAACGCATTACTTCACTGGATGGCATACCATTTAGCGGCACCGGCATCCAACCGCGCTGGTACTTGCTGGGCGCGGCGCTGCTGCTTCTGGGCATTCCCTTTCGCCAGCCCCTGCTGGTGGTAGTCGGTCTGCTCTGCCTGCTGGTGGTGATCCTTGTTGATCTGGGCGCGCGCTACTGCCTGCGCAACGTCCAGTATAAACGTCAATTGAGCGAACAGCGCGTCCTCTTCGGCGAAGAGATCACGCTGACCCTCACCGTCGAAAACGCCAAGTTACTGCCGTTGCCCTGGCTGGAGAGCGCCGACGCCATCTCACCGGCCCTGAAGCTGCGCGGTCAGACGCTACACCGCGACGTGGCCAGCGGTCAACTGTTGCTCGAAAGCCTCTTCAGTCCCACCTGGTATGATCGCGTCACGCGGCGCTATACGATTGAATGCCGTGAGCGAGGCGTGCATGGGCTTGGCCCCACGCGCCTGCGCAGTGGCGATATTTTCGGCTTCGTCACGCGCGAAATGAGCATTCCCAATCAGCAATACGTACTGGTCTACCCGCTCGTCGTGCCGATCACCAGCTTTGGACTACCTGCACGCCATCCCTTCGGCGACCGCCGCGCACCCCGCCGTTTGCTCGAAGACCCCGCGCGCATCGTCGGTGTGCGCGACTATGCTTATGGCGATAGCCTGCGTCGCGTCCACTGGAAGGCCAGCGCGCGCGCCATGAAGCTGCAAAGCAAAGTTTACGAGGAAACCACAACCTACACGCTTAACCTCTTCCTGAATATGTCGGCTCGCCTCGATGCCCACTATGGCATCCATCCCGAACTCCTGGAACTCTCGATCTGTGCCGCCGCCTCGATTGCCAGTTGGGCATGTGACGAGGGCTACGCTGTCGGCCTATACTCCAATAGCATGCTCTACATCCCTGACGAAGAGAGCCACATGGACAGGACGCTGGATGAGCAAGGCCAACCGATACAGAGCGGCGAAGAGGAGATACGTGCTATGCTGCGGCGTCGGCGCGTCCATATTCCCGCCGCCAGCAATCCAGAGCAGAAAATGCGCATCCTGGAGGCGCTGGCCCGTCTGCAAAGCTACTTCGGCAGCACTATCGAGGATACCTTGCAAGCCGAGCGCGCCCGCTTAGCCGCCGGTTCCAGTGTCGTACTGATTACCACTAGCATCAGTGAAACGCTGATCGAGCCATTATATCGCTTACGACAAAACGGCCATCCGGTGACAATACTCTTTGTTGGTGATACACTATCTCCAGTACGTTTATCCGGCATCACCGTCTATCATATCGGCGGTGAGGCAACCTGGGCAGCATTAAAAAGCGGCCAGAGCAGCGTGAGCGACCAGTCAGCACGGACAACGCCCGTAGCCACAGGCTTTGCATTGTAATAGGGAGAAATTGCTATGGCTTACAACGACGAGCAATGGCAAGATGAACAAGACGAGATAACCTTCGTTGACCTGCCCGACAGTGAATTACAGCCACTTCGTATCCACATGTTGCATTATGGGCGGCGTTTACACGCACTGACGCGCCAGCCGCGCCTCGCCCTCCTCCCCTCGTTGTTCATCATCTTGCTCCTGCTCGTCCTGCTGAGCAGCTCAAAGCTTTATCAGCACGTTACACTCACTGCCACCCCACCAGCGCCCCATGTGGGATATTTCCGTGTCAACTCGATACAGATTATCAGTGTCGGCGGCACACCGCAACAGAGTAGTTTCATTATCCTGGATTCCAATAATACCTGGCGCTCCGAGGGGATGCTGCCCCCCACCAGCAAGACCACGCCGGTCTGCTCGACAGGGACGAATATCGGGGCTATCCACAGTGTCGGTAGCTATCCGGTCTGGATCAAAGGTATTCTCGGCCCACAGGCACATGTTGCGCTCACCTCACAGGCATATGAAGTTGCCCCCTGGAAAGGCTGGAATATTACGCTCCAGGTCGCGGTTATCTATAATCTCAACCAACCGGTGACTCTCAGTGTCTTCTCGCCGCCACAAAGATTTCCAGCGGCCTTTGCTACCAGTTCGCTCAACATCTATAGCACCAGCCTTACACTGGACGAACAGTTTCCAATCCAGCATAATGTGCCTGACGGCAATAAATTCCGCAATATCTGGAATATCACACTGCACATTCCGGCCAGTGGTTGCTATAAACTGCAAGCGGACTGGATGATGAATGAATGGAGCATTTTCTTCACCGCCTCTCCCACATAAAAAAAGCCCCCGGCAACACTGCCAAAGGGCATATACTCTTTTTCATCTCTTTAGCGCTTAAACGTTTGGAACCCATTCTTCCGCGTGCGGCAAGGCGTGATCGCTCTGCTCCTTGTCGGTCACCGCAGGGGGTTCGCTGCTGGGACGTAGACGCAACAAAGCTTCCAGTTCGGCCTGCTTGTACAATCGATTGCGTTTGATGCCCTGCTTATAGCTTTTAAGGATGCCGCGACTAACATATGCATATAATGTTGATAATTTCACACCAAGCAGGTTACAAGCTTCCTGCCCATCCAGATAGTTTTCTCCGTTCAACTCTATCACTGGTTGCCCCTCCTTCCGTCAATAGATACTGGCGAAATGCTTCTCGTTCAGACGCCGACGCTCTCACCTGAATGTAGCCGTTACCTCTTTCTTTCTCAATGATAGAAGCCTTGCGCTATTTTGTCAACATATGCAAAAAGCATACAGTCACTCTGGTCTCTCCAAATCAACTAAAATCAAGTAGAATCAATATCCATTGACTTTTATCCAGCTTCATGGTACAACAAGAAAAGACAAGCAGCTTTATAGTGGAAACCGGTGTTTTTTAGCAAAGGAGCTTCACCCATATGTCAGCGATCATGCCGGATACCGGCAACACCCCGATGATCACGCCGCTCCGTCCCCAACGTGGTGGCCTGGAAGGCATCATAGCGGCAACTACCGCGCTCAGCAAAGTCGAGATGGCCGGGCGTCTGATCTATCACGGCTATAACATTCACGACCTGGCACGCACGGCCACCTTTGAAGAGGTTGCCCACCTGCTCTGGTTTGGCCATCTGCCCAATCGCCAGGAATTGACGCGCCTTCAGCAGCAGCTAGCCGCGCAACGCACGCTGCCAGCACAAGTGTTGAATGTGTTGCGCGACTTGCCCGCCGAAACCGAACCGATGGATGCTCTGCGCACAGCTACCTCAGCCTGGGGGGCCATCGCCATCAAGGGCAAACCGACCGTTGAGCAGGCTATCGCGCTGACGGCACGCTTCCCGCTCTTCCTGGCTGCCTTCCATCGCCTGCGTAACCAGCAAGAGCCATTAGAGGCACGGCCTGATCTGGGCTACGCCGCCAACTACCTTTATCTGCTCAGTGGACGGGAACCGAAAACAGAACATGTCAGGGGTCTTAATGCATACCTGGTGCTGCTGGCCGACCATGGCATGAATGCTTCCACCTTCACGGCGCGCGTCGTTGCCAGCACCGAGTCCGACATTGTTTCCTCAGTAGTTGCTGCACTCGGCGCGTTGAAGGGGCCATTGCACGGCGGAGCGCCTTCCAAAGTGCAGGATATGCTCAACGCCATCGGCAGTGTTGATAATGCCGAACCCTGGCTGCGCAGCGCGCTGGCACGTGGCGAGCGCCTCATGGGCTTCGGACATCGCGTCTATAAGGCCGAAGACCCGCGTGCAGAGGAATTGCGTGAGATGGCTCGCCTGGCCGATCCGCAGAGCTTCGTGCTGGCTAGCCGCGTTGAAGAACTGGCGATCCAGTTGTTAGAGGAGCAGAAACCCGGTCGTCGCCTCTACACCAATGTCGAGTTTTACTCTGCCGTCCTGCTGGCCTCGGTTGGCTTGCCCGGCGATCTCTTCACGCCCACCTTCGCCATCAGTCGCATCGCGGGCTGGACGGCTCATATTCTGGAGCAGGTTCACAACAACCGCCTGATTCGCCCGGATGCCGACTACACCGGCCCGACGGACCTGCACTTTGTCCCTCTCGATCAACGCTAATCTAGCCAGGAACCGATGAGGTGTGCCCTCATCGGTTCTCGCTTTATGTTATGAAGGCTTGTTCTATGCAGCAAACAGTATCATCTCGACCCACGCCCGGTGCCTGGAAACTCTTCCAAATCTGGAGTAGCATCGGCTTACAATCCTTCGGGGGTGGTGCGTCCACCACTTTCCTCATTCAACGCACCTTTATTGATCGCTATGGCTGGATGACAATGGAGGATTTCAACCAGTACTGGAACCTGTGCCTCTTTGCCCCCGGCATCAACCTGATCGCCCTGACCGTACTGATCGGACGTCGGCTGGGCGGTGTAACCGGCATCATCGCCTCGCTGGTTGGCCTGCTGCTACCCAGCGCAACTATCACCTGCCTGATGGCCGCAGGCTTCGTGCAGATTCAACACCTACCCGTTGTCCATGCTATTTTACGCGGTGTCATTCCGGCAACAGCGGGCATTATGGGCGTGGTAGCTTTTAATTTCGCCCGTCCCGTCATCCAGCGCGCTTATAAAGAAGGCAAGGCACAGACATTCCTGAGCCTCGCGCTCATCCTGCTCAGCGCGCTGGCACTCATCTACTTCAATCTGCCGGTGGTTGTCGTGCTGCCCTGCACCGCGCTGCTGGGCATGCTGCTCTTCACCCCCTGGCGCTCAAGGCCAACTCCATCGACGCCCCCGTCTGCGCGCGAACAGGAGGAGATAGCGCATGATTGACCCGCTGCTCTACTTCCTGCTCTTCTTTAAAGCTACGCTCTTCTCCAGTGGCGGCTTCAGCAATCTGCCAAGCCTGCATCAAGATTTGCTCGCTCGCCGCTGGGCCACCGATACCGATTTCAGCGAGTCGGTCGCTATCGGCCAGATCAGCCCCGGCCCCAATGGCCTGTGGGTCATTAGCCTGGGCTACCTGACCTATGGCTATCTGGGGGCACTGCTGGCGCTGGTCGCCATCACGCTGCCGCCGCTCATCGTGCTGCTCGTCTCCGCCCTCTATCGGCAAATCGAACGTCAGCGCTGGGTGCCCGGCTTCATGCGTGGTATCTCGCTAGCCGTCGTCGGCATCTCGCTCACCGTCTGCTGGACGATTCTGCATCAACCTGGCATCGACTGGCTCGGCTGGCTCATTGCTATTGCCGCCTTCGCCGTAGCGCTCAGCAAGCGTGTGAACTTCCTGCTTCTGCTTAGCATAGCGGGCCTCATGGGCTACCTGCTCTATCGGTGACGAAGGGGCGTCGATAGCCGTTGAATACTTGTGAGAAGGTCTGCTGTATTGCTAGCAAGTTGCTCAAAATTGATGTATTATTAACCATACTACACCGTGCAGGCAACGAGGTTGCCAATAGCAAGCCATCCAGCAGTAGACGAACCAGCAGGGCAGGAGGGATACAAGACAAATGCCATCAAGTGAAAGGGAGCGTTCCGAGCGCAGAACGTATCGCAGAAGTCCTGGACGACAATACGAGAATGACTATGATCCGTTGCGCCACCAGCATAGTCACAGCCGAAGCGGATCTATGGAACAGCGAGGACAGACGCTCCAGAGCGGAAGTATATCGCAGCAAGATCGGTGGCCCACACGCACCAACGCTACTGCACACACCAGCACCGCCATGTTACAGCGCCCCAATTTACGTCGAACACGCCAGCTCTTGCGCCAGAATATTATCGCCAGCAAAGGGCGCGCCGCCGTCGAAGCGGCAGAGCAGCGTGAACAATTTCTCCAGGCCATCCCGGAAGATGCCCCTCTCGATCAACAAGAACAGCACGAGATACGCGCCTCACGCCACTATCCGTCGCAGAATGGTCGCTCTCCACTGTATATCCCTTCCACACGCGAACTAGAAGATTTTGAACAGGAACCCTGGCCGGAGGAACAAGATGTAGACCCCGACCTGGGCATCGATTACGAAGACCCGCTCGATGCGCGCCTCGGCTACAGGGAACTGGTGCCGCCCCGCATGGCAACACGCGGCGGTCAGCGCCAACCGACCCGTGTCCCCACGCGCAGCGTGCGCCCCATGCCGGAGTACGAAGATGAATATGAGGATAACGAGGACGACTACGAGGAGGAAGAGGAACAACCGGAACGGCGCAAGAAACGCAAAAAGAAGCTGTCCCGTCGTGGTTTGCTGGCCGGTATCGGCATCGTTGCGCTCGGCGGAGCCAGTGCTGCGGCCTATGAACTGGCTCCTAAAGTGCCGGGGCTGGCCGGTAATCTGGGAAATAACATCGAAAAGCAGTTGCAAGAAGCCTTCAACCGGGGAGTCGAGCAGGGCGCTAACGCGGTACGGCAAGATTTCGTCAACTCGCTGGAGAACCTGGAAGGCTTCACGCTTGATGGTGCTATGACCTCTGTCAAGCTGATGCGGGCCGCCTATGACACCTTTGTCTCGCCCATCGTCAAATTTGGTGCGACCATAGCCACCGATTTTCTGACGGCAATGGATCGTGCCTACATGACCGCGCGTGGCTGGCTGCGCAACATCGGTCAGGATAACAGTACGCTGGCCGCCATTCAGAGCGTGCTGGATAGCTGGACAACGCAGGTTGCAAACATGCCCAAACAGCTTGACGCCATCACCGAAGCCGACCTGGACGGTGCCCAGGCCTACCTGCGCGCCTTGCAACAGAAGCTCGCCGAAGAGAAAGCCAAACTGGCCGCTGACCAGAAAGGCACACCAACCCCGGCTCCTACACCCACTTCGACGGCCCAACCTAAGCAATAAATCCTATAGGGGCGTGATACCGGCGGGCCTGCTATCCATCGGGTGGCTACGAGGCCCCTCACCAGTTCCTTCTACCTACCCACGCCCCTACCATATATTGAATTAGCTGGAATCAATGACGGTCGCCCTGTTCACACTCCAATATCCTGCCTGCCTCTTGTTTCGCTATAGAAAAAGAGGAATAGTTTGTTCCTCTTTTGACATAAATGATATTAAAATGCCGTTTTTTTGTATCGGATTGCTTTCGAGGTTGCGTGGTAGACGTGAAGGCTACGTATCTACTATCCTGGCTTATGTAGAGATTACAGTCGTGGCAGAGGTTCAACGAGGGGTAAATTTTAGGAGGAAAGGCTTATGGTTCGCTTACAATTCCGACTGCGCAACCAGAATGTGATCAACTATTTACGTCAGAAGGCTAACGGTGAATCGAAATCTGTGCAGGCCGAGGCGACGACAAAGGAGGATATCTCGCGTCTCTCGACAAAGCTCTCTCTGCCCACACTGACACGTGGCGAGGAAAAATCCGCCGTTTTGAAAGGAGGCAGGCCGTCGAAAGCCATCTCGGCAACAGCAGTGGCCCGTCCGCAAGGGCCGACGCTTTTGAGCGGGCAGCACTCCCAATCCGCTCCAGCCGCTCGCAACATGGTCACAGCGGTAATGGAACCGCTGATCCCCCCACGTCAAAACGTCAAGACAGGCGTATTATCGTTGCTGGATACACCGACCTCAACACAGCTTGCACACGTTCCGGCACACATACAAACCGTTGATACAAAGGAGAGCCGCGAACTGATCGCGCGCGCGCCGTATATCTTGCCGCTAGATGCAGTAGAGACGAATAGGCTCGATTTCCAGCACTACGCTTTACGTCAGGCGCTTGGCGGTAACTACGCTGCGCCAATTAATCATCCGCAGAGCATTCTGGATGTCGGCACGGGCACAGCGCGCTGGGGTATTGAACTGGCAACCATTTTTCCCCACAGCAGCGTCATCGGGCTGGATATCATGGTGCCACATTTAACGACTTATCCACGCAACTTCGCGTTTGTACATGGCAACGTGCTGGATGGTTTACCCTTTGCCAACAGCACCTTCGATTTTGTGCATCAACGCCTGCTCTTACCGGCCTTGCCGATGCAGCGCCTGCATTTCGTGTTATCCGAGCTTGTGCGTGTAGCCGCGCCGATGGGCTGGATCGAACTGGTGGAGGCAGATGTCAATATCCAGTCCGGTGGCAGCGCGAACAGGAAGTTGACCGAATGGATGGTAGAGGCCAGCCGCCATTATGGTATTGATCCATGTCTGGGCACGCGCGTCGGTGAATTTTTGAGCATGATGCGCCTGAAAGATATTGAGGTGCGCTCGGTTTCCTTGCCGGTAGGCCACTGGGGCGGACGCATCGGGCGACTCATGGCAGCAGATATGGTTGCGCTCTATCAGGGCATGAAACAACGCATTCTAGCTCTGACCGGCGTCAGCAGCGAAACCTACGACTATACCTGTCTAAAGATGCAGCACGAATGGGAATACAATCGCTGCAAGATCGTCTTCCACATCGCCTACGGGCAACGGAAATAAAAGGCATGGGCAATGTAAATTTTTTATTTAATCAACTCGATTTATGATAATGATGGGAAATTGGGTGTAAAGAAGAGCGCTACCTGTTGCCTCTCATCCGCGTATTTGGTACAATGAGCCTGACTTGCAAAAGTAAAGCTTTATCCTCGGTGGGTGAGACGAAAGGTACGGTAGCAGCCTGTGTCAAAAGTACTTGCGATTGCCAATCAGAAAGGTGGAGTAGGCAAGACCACGACAGCGATTAATCTGGCGACGTATCTTGCAGCGGCGGGACGCAAGGTGTTACTGGTCGATATGGACCCCCAGGCCAATACGTCAAGCGGGATCGGTGTGGCCAAGCTTACCCGGCAGTACACCATCTATGATCTGCTGGTACAGTCGGACGAAGAATTGACAATATTTGACATCCTGGTGCCAACGCCACGCCGCGAACTGGTGGTCGCGCCCTGCACAGTAGACCTGGCAGGGGCTGAAATGGAGTTAGTGGGAGAGATTGCACGCGAGAGTCGTTTGCGGCAGGTGCTGGAGCCGATTCGCAGTCGCTGCGACTATATCATCATTGATTGTCCGCCCTCGCTTGGCCTACTCACGGTCAATGCGCTAGTGGCTGCCGATGCCGTTATCATCCCTATCCAGTGTGAATATCTGGCACTTGAGGGACTCAGCCAGTTGCTGAACACGATCAATATTGTCAAGAGCAAGCTCAATCCCTCGCTCTCGATAGCGGGCGTGGTGATGACGATGTTCGACCCCCGCACGCGCCTATCCGGGGATATTGTACGCGAAGTGCGCAATCATTTTCCTAACGAGGTTTTTCAGACGATCATCAGCCGCAATGTGCGCTTGAGTGAGGCTCCCAGCTTCGGCAAGTCGATTCTCGACTATGACCCGACCTCGCCCGGTGCCTTAGCTTATCGCGCGCTGGCTGAGGAGGTAATGGCTCGTGGCTAAGCAGAAATTTGGGCTTGGACGCGGCCTCGATGCGCTCATCTCCGGCGCGTCGGAGGTGATGGCCGCGCAACAACCAGGGCGTCCAGGGGCGGAGGCAGTGACAGAGGTTCCAGTGGAGAGCATTATTCCTAATCCGCGCCAGCCGCGCCGCATCTTCCGCGAGGATGATCCCAAACTGCTTGAGCTAAGCGCCTCGATTAAGGAATATGGCCTGATTCAGCCGCTTATCGTGACCCGCCTGCAAGGATTGCCCCACAAGACAGAAAACGAGCAACGGAGCGCTGGATGGTTCGCTACACCGCAGGACGGACATGCTGAAGCTGTCCCTACGGAGGACGGCTCAGACAAGGAAAGTATCCTCTACCAGATTATCGCCGGTGAGCGGCGCTGGCGCGCTGCGCGCCTGGCCGGCCTGACGCGCGTGCCGGTGGTAATCAAAGAGGTCACGCCACAGCAGATGCTGGAAATGGCCCTGATCGAGAACATTCAGCGCGCCGACCTCAATCCCATCGAGGAGGCGCTGGCCTACCAGTCCCTCATTCAAGACTTTGGCCTGACACAGGAGATGGTGGCGAAACGGGTCGGCAAGGATCGCTCAACCATCACAAACTCTCTGCGCCTCTTACAGCTCGCCCCGAAAGTGCGCGAGATGCTGATGAGCCAATCCCCCTCTTTCACCGAAGGGCACGCGCGCGCCCTGGTCGGCATCGAGCGCGACGAAGATCAGATCACCGCCATGAACAAGATCATTGCCTTGCATCTCAACGTGCGCCAGGCGGAAGAACTGGCGGCGCGCATCAAGGCGGGCCAGGATCAAGAGTCAGCCTTGCGACAGATGGCACCCGCGCCGACAAAGCCGCCGGAGATTGCCGAGCTAGAGGCCCAGTTCCGCTCTGCGCTGATGGTAAAGGTCGATCTCAGGCAGAGCGCGAAGGGCAAGGGGACTCTTGTCCTACATTTTAACGATCAAGAGGAACTGGAACGTTTATATAGCCGATTGGTGAAACGCGAAGAGTAGATTGCGGAGAAAAATTATGACAACGGCAGAACGCCCATTTGACAAAGTACGGCGCAAGCTGGTCGCGGCACGCATTGAGTTTATGAGCCAGTTAGCAAAATTCAACAAGGAAGAGCTGGCGCATTATCCCAGCGAGGGCGAATGGTCGCCGCTGCAGATCGCCTACCACCTCTATATCACCGACGGTATGGCGCTGGAGCAAATGCGGCGTGTTCAGAATGAAGACAACCCGCTGCTGCCAAACCTGGGCGAGAAAGCCCCCCAGGAGACGCGCGCGGCTGAGCCGCCCGTCTCGCTGGATGCCGTGCTGGCTGGCATGGCGGCGCGGCGCGAAGAGTTATTCTCCTATCTCGCCAGCCTATCCGACGAAGCCTGGGAACGCCCCTTCCGCTCCGCCGAATGGGGCCAGCGCAAATTCTACCAACTGGTGAACGTTCTTCCCATCCACGACCAGCAGCACGCCCAACAGTTGGCAATGATGAAGGAAAAACAATAAGAACAATTATTGCATCACAAAGATGCAAATCATGTTCATAATAAAACAATTGTTCTTATTTAGAATATTTCATTTTGCAGTTCGGCTAAAAACGCCCGCATGAAGGCGGTGCGCTGCTCCGCCAGGGCGCGTCCGGTTGCGGTTGACATAGTATCGGAGAGTTTGAAGAGTTTGCGGTAGAAGTGGTCGAGCAAATAGCGTTTGTCGTCGGGTTCGCGCTGGTGCGCGAATGGATCGTCGGGATGGTAGGTTAGCGTCTGCTCGTTGCTACGCAAGGTGCCGACAATGGCCCAGCGGATAATGCCGATGGCCCCCAGCGCGTCCAGGCGGTCGGCATCGCGCACCACTCGTGCCTCTAAACTGCGTGCCTCAATGCCTTTGCTAAAGCTATGCGCGATAATCGCGTGCAGGATGGCCTCTTGCTGTTGTGCCGGTACACTATAGCGTTGCATAAGGTCGCGGGCCATTGCCACCGAGAGGTCGGCATGGTGGTCGTCACCGTGTTGCGCTTCGGTGTGGCCCAGGTCGTGCATGAGCGCTGCCATGCCGACGATGAAGCGGTCGGCATGTTCCTCGCGCGCAATATGCAAGGCCAGAGTATAGACGCGGTTGACGTGTTCCCAGCCATGTGCTATATCAATGATACCGGAGAAACGTCGCCGTACTTCAATAAAAGTCTGTTGCAGTATCTCTTCTTGCTGAAAATTTGTTTCCATGTGTATTGAGGGAAGACCCCTATCCTTTCGTTGAAATGGTATATCACCTCTTATTATTATACCTCACGCAATACGGAATATGAGCCATATCGAACGTTTGATGAACTTCACCGACCGCAAGCGACCAAGCAGGGCGTTTTTAACCATCGACCTCGGCTCCGTAGGGGCGTGATTCATCACGCCCTGAGAAGGGAGCGGCGGGCGAGCAGGGCGTCATGAATGACGCCCCTACGGCATGATGCCTTTGCCGGTTTCAGGGCAAAATTCCTTCATCACCCCTTGCCTGGTCGCCGAGTCGCTCTCAGGGCGTCATGAATGACGCCCCTACGGCATGACGCCTTTGCCGGTTTCGGGGCAAAATTCCTTCATCACCCCTTGCCTGGTCGCCGAGTCTCTCTCAGGGCGTTTTTAACCATCGACCTCGGCTCCGTAGGGGCGTCATTCATGACGCCCTGCTCGCCCGTCGAGTCGCTCTCAGGGCGTCATGAATGACGCCCCTACGCCATGATGCCTTTGCCGGTTTCAGGGGAAAAATCCTTCATCACGCCCTGCTCGCCCGTCGAGTCGCTCTCAGGGCGTCATGAATGACGCCCCTACGGCATGACGCCTTTGCCGGTCTCAGGGGAAAATTTCTTCATCACGCCCTGCTTGGTCGCCGAACCGCTCTCAGGGCGTTTTTAACCATCGACCTCGGCTCCGTAGGGGCGTCATTCATGACGCCCTGCTTGGTCGCCGCTCCCTTCTCAGGGCGTCATGAATGACGCCCCTACGGCATGACGCCTTTGCCGGTTTCGGGGCAAAATTTCTTCATCACCCCTTGCCCGCCCGCCGCTCCCTTCTCAGGGCGTCATGAATGACGCCCCTACGGCATGACGCCTTTGCCGGTTTCAGGGCAAAATTCCTTCATCACCCCTTGCCTGGTCGCCGAGTCTCTCTCAGGGCGTCATGAATGACGCCCCTACGCGATGCCCGGCTTTTCTAAAACATTTCGAGGTAGGCAACATTTGGTATAATACAGATGCATTGCAGGATGCTGTGTCAGACAAACAACAACGCCTCTGGCGGGCAGGAAGGCAGGAGGAGAGATGAACCACCGCACAAACGAACCGGAGCCGAATGGCACACATATCTGGCTGCGCTACGCCACACAGTTTAGCGTAGGTGAACGCACCTATACGGTTGAAATGGGTGTGCCCATGCCTGTGGGAGCCAGCGCTGAGCAGCGCGAAAAGTTGTTGCGCGAAGCCGAGATGGGCATGGGGCAATTAACCCAGGTTGTCGAGAAGCGTGTCGCACAGATGTTACGTCAGTCGCCAGCCGCACAGGTGCCCTCTTCTACCGTTGTGACGGGAAGTGGGACGACGGCGAAAGCGGCATCTACGCTGCCGCCGCGCTCGACGCAGCGGCCCGTACCCACCTCTTCCGTGCAGCCTGCCGCCACTCCATCACCGCCGACTATCGAGACGCCTGCTCACGTCATCAATCCCAGAAGACGCGGCGAGACTGAGGAGCATCGTATAGCCGCTCCGCGCGCCACCACAGGCAATACCACCACCATGCCCATTATACCGCGTCCCTCCGTCGGCTCAGAGGTCAACATTCCCTTGCGAGATTTCCTCGCGGCGATCCGTGAGAATCTCAACCTGACGCCTAAGCAGGCAATGGATATGCTCAAGGTCAAATCACTCAACGGCTTAAATTTGCGCGAGGCATTAGATAATTTGCAGGCGATGGTTGCCGGGGGCTTTAGCGATATCGATCAACTGAAGGCCGCTCACCCGGAGTTGCAAAATGCTGCCAATCGCATCGCGCCCGCCGCCAGAGATGCGGAGCCGCCTGAATCTGAGCCTGAATTGGAAATAGTCAAAACCCCTTCGCGCCCTCTGCAGCATCAGGAGCCGGGGAGCAACAACCAGGCGCAGTCTCATCAACGGATCGAGCCGGTGAGTACACAGGTGCGTGAACAGCCGGTCGTACTCAACCGCTTCGACGAGGAGATTGGCCCGGATGAAGATGAGCAATCAGAAGATGATGAACTGCTAGACCTGGACGAGATAGAGGAGGAGGAGGAAGAAGACGGACTGAGCGCAAATGACCGGCTGCGTGCCGGAGAGATTCTGGATGAATTGCGCGCGATACGCGGCTCCCATAACGTCAGCACCGAGCGACTCAAAGTGCTGAACCGCCTGGTCTTGCAGCAGATTGAGGCGGCGCAATTAAGAGATTTGCTGCAAGGTGTGTGGGGAGTAACCACGCCCGCGAAGCTAAAGGTAGAGCAGGCTGAACAGATTATTAACTGGGCCAAGCAGGACGATTTTGTGAGCGAGGTTGAGGCCGTCCTGCAACTGCTAGGGGAGGAAAATTATGCGCGTGGTAACAGGTGAGGCCAAAGGGCGCAAGCTGAAGGCCCCTAAGACGATGGGGACACGTCCCATCATAGATCGTGTCAAGACGGCCCTTTTCGATATTCTCTCGACCGAGGTTGAGGATGCGCGTTTCCTGGACCTCTTTGGCGGGACGGGCAGCGTGGGCATTGAGGCGCTGAGTCGCGGGGCCTCCCACGCCACCTTTATCGAGATGAACTATAAAGTACTCCAGTTGCTGCGTGAAAATTTGCAGATCACGCGCCTGGCCGACCGCGCTGAAACCCTGCACGGCGACGCTTTCAAGTTTTTACAGAGCGCGCAAGGGCGTGCGTATGATATTATCTACGTAGCCCCCCCGCAATATCATGAGATGGCGGCGCGGGCACTGCAATTGTTAGATGGCTCCCCACTGGTCGCGCCGGGGGGACTGGTGATTGTGCAGATACATCCCAAAGAGCGCGTCGGCGTGGCCGCCGTGCCGTGTACACATTTGCGGCTGGAGGATGAGCGGCGCTATGGCAGCACGCTCTTGATGTTTTATCGAGCAACGACGGAGAATCCTGAGCATGGAGATACAGTTCAAGAAACCTGATTATATAGTCATTTATGTGAGTGATATGGCACGTTCTACGGCCTTCTACCGCGACGTGCTGGGCTTGCCGCTGAGGTTTACCTCGCCGGGCTGGACGGAGTTCGCTACCGGTGATGTGACGCTGGCCCTACACCTGGGCGGCGCACCCGGAGATGAATCCACCGAGCGACGCCCACCCGCCGGTCGTGCACAACTGGCCTTTGTGGTCGATGATATTCACAGCGCCTATGAAGTGCTGAAGGCCAGAGGCGCGCATTTCTCGATGCCACCGGAGAAACAGGTGACGGGGCGCACGCTGGCAACATTGCGCGATCCCGACGGCTTTGGTATCACGCTGCAAGAACGCTAGATTACAAGCTAAATTGCAAGGTTGCAAGGACGAGAGGGTAAAGATATGGCAAATAAGCCGGGAGGCGGGCGTTTCGCCTTTATCGACGCGAGTGAGGCGGCGCGACGCCTGGGCGTTGACCGTATCACCATCGATCAATGGATCAAAGATGGGCGTATGAAGGCGTATCGGGCCGGGCCGAGCGTGTTTGTGCGCGTCAACGAGGTTGAAGCCATCTATAAAGAGCTTCATCCCGATGAGGGCATGGAACAGGCGGTGGCTGCCGACGAGAGTGAAAGCGCCGCCGGAACAGCCGGGGTTAAACCCATCGGCCTGCTCAAACGTCAGCAGGACCCGCAGATGCGCGTCTATCTGCGCTTACAGGCCGATACCAAGTGGTACGACATCTCCGACGACGACATTCGCGCCTGGTTCCAACTGCTCGACCCCGAAGGCTACGAGCGTCACCGCCGCAATGCCGAACACACCATCAAAAAGTTACAATTCATCATCGATTTGATCGACCAGGCGAAACAACGACAATAAATTCCTTTCCAATCGAAATCGGTACCGTAGGGGCGTCATGAATCACGCCCCTACGGCATGGTTTCTTTATCTGCCCTGCTCGCCCGTCGAGCCACTCTCAGGGCGTGATGAATCACGCCCCTACGGCATGGTTTCTTTATCTGCCCTGCTCGCCCGCCACTCCGCTCACAGGGCGTCATGAATCACGCCCCTACGGCATGGTTTCTTTATCTGCCCTGCTCGCCCGTCGCTCCGCTCTCAGGGCACGATGATGATTTTTTCACCCCAAACCGGCAATGACCTCATCCCGTAGGGGCGTGATTCATCACGCCCCGCACGTCCATCACGCCCTGCGCATCCATCACTCCTTACTGGCCCGTCCGTCGCTCCGCTCTCAGGGCGTGATGAATCACGCCCCTACGGCATGGTTTCTTTACCTGCCCTGCTCGCCCGTCGAGCCGCTCACAGGGCGTCATGAATCACGCCCTGTGAGTCCATCACGCCCTGCACGTCCATCACGCCTTGCTGGCCCGTCCGTCGCTCCGCTCTCAGGGCACGATGATGATTTTTTCACCCCAAACCGGCAATGACCTCATCCCGTAGGGGCGTGATGAATCACGCCCCGCACGTCCATCACGCCCTGCGCATCCATCACTCCTTGCTGGCCCGTCCGTCGCTCCGCTCTCAGGGCGTGATGAATCACGCCCCTACGGCATGGTTTCTTTATCTGCCCTGCTCGCCCGTCGAGCCGCTCTCAGGGCGTCATGAATCACGCCCCTACGGCATGGTTTCTTTATCTGCCCTGCTCGCCCGTCGAGCCGCTCTCAGGGCGTGATGAATCACGCCCCTACGGCATGGTTTCTTTATCTGCCCTACTCGTCCGTCGCTCCGCTCTCAGGGCGTGATGAATCACGCCCCTACAGGATAGGTGAAGTATGGGATATAATATGCTGATGTTTGCCGTTTCCTTTTCGTGTGGGAACAGCAAAAGGAAGGTGCTAATCGCATTGTAGTGAAAGGAGTTTGTTACATGGCAATTGCCCCAGGTACAACCATTGCGGATTATCTTATCCCCGCGCGCGCCAACCGCACTCAGGCGCTGGTGCGTGACGGGTTATTAGTCATTGGAACCAGCATCTTATTTATTCTCTCAGCGCGCGTCAGCATCCCGCTCGGCTTCACACCGGTGCCAATCACGCTGCAAACGTTGGCCGTGATGCTGGCGGGGGCGGCGCTCGGCAGTCGGCGCGGCGCACTGGCGGCCCTGCTCTATCTGGCGGAAGGCGCGAGCGGTCTGCCGGTTTTTGCTACCGGCGGTGGTCTGCTCTATCTACTGCTGGCTCCAACGGCAGGCTACCTGTGGTCTTATCCTATCGCGGCCTTCGTCGTCGGCTGGCTCTGTGAACGCGGCCTGGATCGCAGTTTCGCCACCTCTCTGCTGGCGATGCTCCCTGGCTCGATCATCATTTATCTCATCGGCGTGCCCTGGCTGGCTGTGGTCACGCATATGAGCGCGGCCCAGGCTCTGGTTGCCGGCTTCTTACCTTTCATCCCTGGCGACACCATCAAAGTTCTCATCGCGGCTGCTCTCCTGCCCACCGCCTGGACGATTGTAAGGCGCGTTGAGGCCAGAAAATAACCTGCAACAAATAAATCAGTAGGGGTATCCTTCATGACGCTTTGTGTGCAGATCGAAGAGGTTCGAGAACGTCATGAAGGACGTCCCCACCGATTTTATTCATGCTCATCATGGATAGATTCTTGTCCAGAACGGCTATACCCCGTGTGAACTGCGCGCTAGATGCCATTTTTCAGTTAATACTATTCATTTAGCAGCATGGGTTTTCTGCATCAGGGCGCGTACTTCGTCGGGAGTAAGGTAGCGCCAGGAGCCGACGGGCAGTCCTTTGAGAGTGAGTGGGCCGACGGCAACGCGCACCAGTTGGTGTACAGGATGGCCAACCACCTCCAGCATGCGCCTGACCTGGCGTTTATGCCCCTCGTGAATGATCAGTTCCAGCCAGCTCTCGCCACCTACATGGCGCAGTACACGTACCTGTGCGGGTGAGGTGCGAAACATGCGGCCATCATCCTCTGTAATTGACACCCCCTCGCGTAAGGCGCGAAGGGCCTGGGCTGAGGGATGGCCTTTGATCAGGGCCTCGTAGCGCTTCTCTGTGGCATAACGGGGGTGCGTCATGCGCAAGGCGAACTCGCCGTCGTTGGTGAGCAGCAGTAGACCGCTGGTATCGAGATCGAGGCGACCGACAGGATAGAGACGCAGACGGCGCAGCTCCTCCGGTACGAGGTCCAAGACGGTGGGACGCCGCTGCTGGTCGGTGACGGTTGAGACATAGCCGGTGGGCTTGTGGAGCATGATGTAGACGTGCTGTGTCGCCAACTGCACCGGTTGAGCATCGACAGTCACGCGGTCCCGTTGAGGGTCGATGCGCGTCCCTGGTGTTATCACCGTTGCGCCATTGACCTGCACGCGCCCCTCACTGATCAGCTTCTCGGCATGACGACGCGAAGCCACCCCGGCGTGTGCCAGGAAGCGCACCAGACGCTCACCCTCCTGCATATGCTGTCCTTCGGCTTGTTCCTGTCCTTGCCGTGTGTCATCGGCGTTCATAGGCTATCTCTCCCGGCAATGCAGACCGCGCAGCGTTTGTCGCGGCATGTTTGTTGATAGATATAATGCAACCCCTGCTGTTGACAACTACCTTTTGGCTCGCGCTCCAATCTTAGCTGGGCGCTCATCATGCGAGTGATAGCGTTAGAAGGCAGGCCAGGATGCGTGCGGTAGAGCCATTCCGCCTGTGCCAGTAGCGCAGTGTCGTGTTCCAGCAGGGCTATCGCCGCCGCAAAGGGTAACACGACGTTGCAAATCAGTATATCAGAGCGCGCAAGGCTCAGGTCCGTCTCACGAAAGAAGGTGCGCAGGCGAGCGAGCGTGGTGGAAGCAGGCTGCGCACATAGATGCTCGCGCAGGACTGACCAGAGCGCAGGTAGATAGGCAAGCAACGAACGCATGCTATGCAGGCGATGGGCATCCAGCGGCGGCGGGTCAAACCCATGCCCCAGCGGCTCTGGCAGCTTCAGCGATAGTCCGAGTAGTCTAGCGCCAGCCGCGCGAAAGAAGGCACGATCACGCCCATAGGCCAATCCTTCGGCCAGCGCGAGAAAGAGACAGTATTCATAACCGGTTTGCTGTTCCGGCATCTCCAGAGCATGCAGTTGCTCGATGAAAGCAGCGGTTTTCTGTTCAAAGCGTAGCAGTCCCGCCTGTGTAAGCAGATGTTCGCGCGCAGTTGCGCTCATAGACGGTAACACCTGCTGGCAAGGCCAGGGAGACGGTGCAAGCGCTTCGGCCTTGAATAGCGGCAGATCGGCGAGCGAACAGACGGGGACGATGTTGCCATCCTGGCGCAGCGTTGGTTGAAAATCGTCGCAGACCAGCACAACATGTAGCATGACCTGATTATAACGTGCATCGTGTTGATGACCGTGTTGTCGCCACTCGCTGGCGGCGCTGTGAAACTCGACATCGCCCACCATGCGCGTCCCGCTGGCGGGTACGAGCAGGACGGCATCACGCACATCGGGTCCGACAGCACCGCCAGGGCGTCCGGCATAGAGCAATCGATAGTGACCACCCTCGCTGAGCGGCAAGTCGCACGGCACCACCAGTCGCCACCAGCGCCGCGCCACCTCGCGCTCATCGGGTATCTCTTGCCAGCGTTCATGGATGGCCTTCGCTGGCTCACGCACCCTGCACATAGCGCTTCAAGCCGTTTCTCCAGGCTGAACCGCTTGCATACGCCTTACACCCGGCAGCTTGAGCGTTTCCATCTCTTCCTCGTCGGCAGCGATCTCCTCAACCGTGTCGAGGTCGTTGAACAACGTGGAGCGCAGAACCTGAGACTGCTCTATCTCGCGGCTATGGGCTTCGGCGGCAAAGGCCATGCCTTCGGCGACCTGAGCTTCGGCCTCGGCATTGATAGCTACCTCGCGCGCGCGTACCTCGGCGGCCTCCGCATTCGTCAGCGCTTCCTGGGCGGAGACGACATCCTGCTCCGCTTCCAGCAACGCCTGTTGTGCCGTCGCTCCACTAAGGACATTGCTCTCAACCAGTGTCATCACCTGCTGCAACACGGCCTCGGCCTGCGCGGTATGGCGGCGGGCCTCGCGTGTGCGGGCTGCGCAGGACTCGGCATGAGCCTCGGCCTGCGCAGCAGCTTCGGCGGCGGCATCGGCCACCAGCAGCGATGTGACCGTCTCCACCGCCGTCTCCTCTTCCTCAATCTGCTCGATGGCTGCTGAGGCAACAACGGATGAGGTATCTGTCTGTTGTTGTATCGGCCACAAACCGATGGGGCGCGGATGCGGCGCGTAGCTACGCGGCGACTCCATCATGGCCCGCTCATACTGATTCAACAGTTGTGGTGCAGGCATATCGAAATCGGCAATCAAGACGGGCGGGGCATGTTCCAGTTCGTCGCGCTCCAGCGGCTCGCCGATATCCTCGCGCTCCTCATCTTCATCCTCTTCATGGATCTCAAGTATATCGTCCTCTTCTTCCACGTCATCCTCTTCCTCTAAACGTTCGCTATCTTCATCCTCGCGTTCCCTACCCGGCCCTTGCATCTCTGCAAGACTTGACGATGGGGCGGATTGAAGACGCTGCTCAACTGCTTGCGCGATGTGTACTTTTTCCTGCGCCAGCGCACTCAAGCGCTCGGCCTCTTCCTGAAGCTGGTTGGCCTCTTGCAAGAGATGATGCGCCTCACCGCCGCTCACCTGCACCTGTTCGAGCGAGCGCAGGGCCTGAGCTGCGCGTTCGGCGGCCAGACGGGCAGCACGCTCGGCAGCTTCGGCAGCGGCGCGCGCCTGCATAGCCGAAGTGCCTTCATCCACTGAGACGACCGTCTCCTCTGTCATCTCCATCACCGACGTTGCCGCCTCCTCAAAGTCTTCAGAGGGGATCACCTCCACCCCTGTGGATGGGGTAAGCGGAATATGAGATGGGGCAAAGACTTCGTTCACCGACAGCGTTTCTTCGGGGAGCCGCTCGCCGATGATCTCAACGGCATCGAGAAGCTGAGTTAGCTCGTCTTCGCGCTGCTCCTCCTCGTCTTCACGCGCAGTCACCCCCTCTTCACGCGGGGGCATTGTCGGCGGGAATGGCTCCGCGCTCGTGGTGGCCTGAGAGGCAAGGGCTGTTTCATCCACAGCGGCCTGCGCCGCCTGCTTCTGCTGCTCCGTCTCTATAGGGGGGGTCGGCGGGGCGACAGGAGCAGCAGTGGTGGCGCTGGCGGCGGTGATGGCCGCCAGTTGCTGATGCACGAGGGTCAAGCGGGCCTCAAGGCGCTGCACGCGGGCGACGCGCTTCTGAACGCGCATCTCGGCTCGCCGCAGCCGCTCAAGGGCCTCTTCACGCTCGCTGAGAGCCTGCTGTAGTTTTTCATTTAATCTTCGTTCACGCTTACGAAGCTTCTTTTCGCTCTCTATCATTTCTTCGTGCAGAGAAGACATATCCTGGTTCGTCATCGTAACCTACCTACCCTTCAAAGGCAAGAAAAGGTTGCCTTGCTTACCCTTTACGCTCTTTATCGTCCGCTCGTTCTATTGCATAGGGACAGAGATAATACCACGACGCCGGGGCCATTCCCAACCATTGTTACTCTTATTGTACCAGAAAATGGCCCGGTTCTCAGCATAGAATAGCCCCATAATCACCACGCTTTATAAGCCAGATGGGATACCCCTATCCCACTTGCTCTTCATCCGGTGATTTGTTACACTGGTGGAAAGAAATCATGGTCATGGAATTATATCAGGAGCTGTCTATGCGCATGATTGATGATAGCCGTCCCAAGTACGCCGCTGTTCTTAAAGTGTTGCAGGCGTGGAAACAATTGCCAGAAAGCGACGTAGCGCGCATGGTGCGCCAATACTATCTCATCACCGACGACTTTCGAGAAATGGAAGATCAGGGTTTGCTCACCATGACCTTCGTTGGTGATGAATATATGCTGGCCTCCACGCTGCTGGGACGCATCTGGCTGGAAGAATATAGCAAGGAGTAAAAAGTAATGCCCTACGATGACGACGAGGAACAATTTCCCTATGCCACGATTGGCACCGACGATGCGAAACGCATGATCGAGGCAGGTACCCGTGTCATTGACGTGCGTCAGCAGGCGGAATGGAATCGCGGCCATATCGCCGAGGCCGAACTGGTGCCGATCAGTGGTATTTACTCATTTGGGAAAGCCCTGCAAGAACTGCATATTATGCCAGATGAAGAGGTTATTTTTGTGTGCGCGGTAGGACAGCGTAGTGCGATGGCGGCGGAGATCGCCTCTCTGCTCGGCTTGCGCAAGGTCTATAATCTGGCAAACGGCATGAATGGCTGGGTCAATCGCGGCTATCCCATCGAGCGCTAGGAGACCGTGTAAGGACAGATTTACCGTGTTCAAGGGGCAGGATTATGACCAGCCTGATTTTCTGTGAGCGAGCATCTTAGAATAAGGAGTGTGTTGTATGCCATTACTAGAAGGCAAGAAGGCGCTGATCTTCGGCGTTGCCAATCATCGTTCTATCGCCTGGGCTATCGCGCAGGCGCTGTCCGCCGAGGGGGCGCAGTTGGCACTGGCGTATCAGGAGCGCATGGAGAAGTACGTGCGGGACCTGGCGGCCAAGATTCCCAACACGCCGGTGGTACCGTGTGACGTGCAGAGTGATGAGGAACTCGACGCCGCCTTCGCTAAGGTCGGCGAGTTATTTGGCGGCAAGCTAGACATTCTCATCCACAGTGTAGCCTACGCGCCACCCGCCGAACTGGAGAATCCATTTATCCAGACCAGCCGCGCCGGTTTCCACACGGCCCTCGACATCAGCGCCTACTCGCTGATCGCCATGGCGCGACGCGCGCAACCGATGATGCAGGCCAGCGGCGGCGGCAGCATTCTCACGCTGACCTACATGGCGAGCGAGCGTGTGATGCCCAAATATAATGTAATGGCGGTTGCCAAAGCAGCGCTGGAATGCAGTGTGCGCTACCTGGCCTATGAAATGGGCGAGCATAATATTCGCGTCAATGCTATTTCCGCTGGCCCGCTCAACACGCTGGCGGCACGCGGCGTCTCCGGCTTCACGGCCTTCCGCGAGCAGATGGGGCACGTTGCCCCCTTGCGCCGCAATATCGAGCAAGCCGAGGTGGGCGATGCCGCGCTCTTCCTGTGCAGTCCTCTGGCCCGCGCCATCACCGGCGAGATACTGTTCGTAGATGCCGGTTATAATATTATGGGCGCGTAAACCATAGTGCAAAAGAAGCGAAACAGCCGCAAGGAGTGCGGCTGTTTCGCTTCTTTTGCACTTTCGTATTTACATTACATCATGCCGCCCATACCGCCCATACCGCCCATACCTGCACCGGCAGCAGCAGGAGCAGTCTCTTCGGGCACATCGGTAATCAGCGTGTCGGTGGAAAGAACCATACCGGCAACGCTGGCAGCGTTTTGCAAGGCAGAGCGCGTCACCTTGACCGGATCGATGATACCGGCTTTGAACATATCCACGTACTCGCCCGTCAGCGCGTCAAAGCCCTGGCCACGCGGCAGCTTACGCACATTCTCGACGACGACCGAGCCATCTTTACCGGCATTGAAGGCGATCTGGCGCAACGGCTCCTCCAGGGCGCGACGCAGGATGTTGAGACCGGTGGCTTCATCGCCGGGGGCCACCTGCACTTTATCCAGCGCGGAGATGGCGGCAATCAGGGTCGCGCCACCGCCGGGAATGATGCCCTCTTCAATCGCGGCGCGTGTCGCGGAGAGTGCATCTTCAACGCGATGCTTTTTCTCCTTCATCTCGACATCGGTCGCGGCCCCAACCTTGATGACACCGACACCACCGGCCAGTTTCGCCAGGCGCTCTTGCAGTTTCTCGCGGTCATAGTCGCTGGTGGTTTCCTGAATCTGTGCGCGAATCTGGCGAATACGCGCCTGAATCGCCTGTGGTGAGCCAGCGCCCTCGACAATAGTAGTGTTATCTTTGGTTGCCCTGACGGTGCGGGCACTACCAAGATCGCGCAGCGTGGTACTTTCCAGCTTCAGGCCACGCTTCTCGGTGATGACGGTTGCGCCGGTTAGAATGGCGATATCTTCCAGCATGGCCTCGCGGCGATCACCGAAACCGGGAGCTTTGATGGCGACCACGTTAAAGGCACCGCGCAGCTTGTTGACGACCAGGGTCGCCAGTGCCTCACCATCGACGTCTTCCGCGATAATGACGAAGTTCTTGTTGCCGGTCTGCAAGACGCGCTCCAGCACGGGCAGAATGTCGGCTACCGCGCTGATCTTCTTGTCGGTGACGAGGATGTAGGGATTCGACAGTTCAGCCTCGTTGCCCTCCTGGTTGGTGGCCATGTAGGGCGAGATGTAGCCGCGGTCGAATTGCATACCCTCGGTATACTCTTTCTCCATTTCGATGCTGCGGCCCTCTTCCACCGTGATAACGCCATCCTTGCCGACCTTCTCCATAACTTCGGCGATTAGATCACCGATGGCGGGGTCGGCGGCGGAGATGGCGGCCACCTGGGCAATCTGCTCGCGCGTCTCCACCGGCTTGCTCATGGCCTTGATCTCCTCGATCACTGCCTCCACGCCTTTCTCCAGGCCACGACGCAGGATCATAGGATTGGCACCGGCGGCCACGTTCTTCAGGCCCTCGTTGACGATAGCCTGCGCCAGCACGGTCGCGGTGGTTGTGCCATCACCGGCGACATCGTTGGTCTTGGTCGCCACCTCTTTGAGCAGTTGCGCGCCCATATTCTCAAAGGCATCGGGCAACTCTATCTCACGCGCAATAGTCACACCGTCGTTGGTAACGGTCGGCGCGCCAAACTTCTTATCCAACACCACGTTGCGACCCTTTGGCCCCAGCGTGACTTTGACTGCGCCCGCTACAGCATCAATACCCTTCTTGAGGGAGTAGCGAGCCTGGTCCTCAAACTGCAATCGTTTTGCCACGAAACATCAACTCCTATTCAACAATACCCATAACATCGCTTTCGCGCAGGATTAAATACTCCTCGCCGTCGATCTTCACCTCTGTTCCGGCATATTTGGCAAACAGAACGCGCTCCCCGACTTTGATCTCCATGTTGGAGCGCTTGCCGTTATCCAGCACCTTGCCGGGACCGACCGCCAGCACTTCACCCTCCTGAGGCTTTTCTTTCGCAGTATCCGGTAGCACAATGCCACTCTTCGTGACGGTTTCACGTGCGAGCGGCTTGACAACAAGACGATCACCCATTGGCCGTAGCTTTACACTGACTGCTGCCATACTAAATTCCTCCCAATTTGTTCTCTATTGTATAGAAGGTGAGAGCCAATCTATGCGACTGTTAGCACTCTCACCTTGAGAGTGCAAACCGTCAATTATAATACAACATTGTTAGCCCGTGCGCAAGGGGGGTGAAAATGTTTGAGCAAGAGAACAGAGCGAGTGCAAGCACCGCCCCTATCCTACACGGTATTGCCATGCAGGATAGGGGCGGTGCCTTGCACACGTCCTGCCTACTGTATCTATTAGCGCATGGCTGCTGGTAGCAGGAAGTAATAGAGCAGGCCGACGATGATCAGCCAGGCCAGCAGGATCAGTGTCCAGCCCATGTTATGGCGAATAACTGACAGAACAAAGGATTCAAGCCATCTTTATGGCATTGCCAGCAACAATCGGGTCATTATCATGGCCCTCTATATGCTGGCAATCTATATCGAAAAAGAAGTACCTATGACAAATCAGTAAGTTCGTAGGATAGCCATCCACCTCCGTCCAGAAGCAAGAGATTACTATTGTTGACCAACTATGGCCCTACTATATTACCGGGGTCTAGTTGCCAGGTGTAGTGGAGAAGCCCAGAATCGCAGCCTGTCACCCACGTGTTCGGATTGCCATATTCAGCTCCAGCTAAATCCTGTCCATAAGTATTTGGGTTATAGTAAATATCTGTACCCCCACAGAAGGGAGTATTGTGCATATGGTTATAAGATTCGCCATAACACCAATTACCGTCGCCTCCAGAGGCCAAGCGATCACTAACCTCGATCCATCCCGAGTAGGTGTACCATTCACGTTTATCACCTATATCACTAAATAAACAGCTTGATGGGTCTCCAATACAAGTTGTTACGGCAGATACATTAATCCCTGCAGGGTCCCACCATGTTGTATAGATTTCATTATATCCGTAGCACCCAGCGCCGGATGTAGCGAAGCCATAGTTGGACAATGGATGTAGTCTGCTCTGGAGTCCTGAACCATATCCCTCACGAACGAGATCACTGCAAGTCGCAGGATTATACGCGATTTGCTGAATAATCAGGGGAGCCTTGCTAGATCGATTCTGCATCTGGACGACATGATGGCAGACTCCATTGACTACCTTACCTTTAATCCACACGGTCGTAAATTGAGAGAGGCCAGCTTGGGCGGGGCTGACATTATAGTAAATCACGCCTCTACTCACGTCTACACCACTGGCGGCAGTCGCAGTTCCCACCCAGGACGCGACGCACAAAGTTACAAGTACAACAATCATTACTCCCCATCTGATAGATTTGATGAGTGCAACTTTACACATTGGGAACTCATCTCCTTTTCTTCTATAGCACTGTTGTACCCTGTTCTTAATTATGCCTTAGTTCCCTCAGTTTGTCAACCTATCCTCAACCAATATATCTACATAACTCCGAGGCAGTAAAAAGATTTTGGGGCTAGTTCGTATGTACTCTAGTTCTCAATTGGCTCACAAAATGTAAAATACACTTGACTTACATATATATAAGCTAGCTAACCGGCATATTAAGTAAGTATCAGAATTGCGTCATGCCCTGTCCATTGTTGACAGAACTTATGACTATTTCGTACAATCCAGAAGATGCCACTTTACAAACTTTAGCTCTCTATTTCTTTTTCGAGCGATGCGACAGACCATTATGAACGAGCAAGAGAGGCGTGATGCCGCAGATGCCCAGTACGCACTCGGTAGGCGCTACAGCACTACTGCTGAGGGGGATCAGCAGGACAACTTGCAACGGGCCATTCGCTGTTTTCAGGCCGCCCTGGAGGGCTATCGGCTCGATACGGCTCCCATCGATTGGGCTAAAACGCATCAGGCGCTCGGCATTGCCTATCGTTACCTGCTTAAAGGGGATCGCCAGCAGAATTTGTGCAAGAGCCTCTCGCACCTGCAAATCTCGCTGGAAATCACAACGCGCGAGCTGTTCGCGCCGATCTGGGCCGAGATGCAGTATCAACTCGGCCTGACCTGCCTGGAAATCTGCCAGGAAACCTCCCTACATTCCAGATCGGGCATAGAGGCGGATATGACCTATGTCGCCAAAGCCTTGCACTATCTTCAGGCCGCGCTCGAAGTCTATACCTTTGAAGCCTATCCCGAAGAGTGGGGCCGTGTGCAGAGCAGCATGGCCGATGTCTACACCTTCTGGATCGACGAGGATTTCCACAAACATTTAGAGCAGGCCATTGCCTGTTATCGCAACTCACTGCTCATCTTTACTCCCGATAAAGAGCCGGTGTTGTGGGGCCGCACCCAGAAGTTGCTGGGCAGGCTCTATGCGCTGCTCCCCCCTGGCGAGGCCAACGAGAATCTCTACCACTCGCTGGACTGCTATCAGGCCGCACTGCGAATCCTCACGCAGACGCGCTATCCTTTGCTGTGGGCAGACATCAAGCAACATATGGGTACAGTTTATCGTACACTGGCGCAGAACGAGGCACCCGGCTATCTCACAAAGGCCATCGCCTGCTATGAAGAGAGCCTGCTGGTCTATACCCGTGAAGAAACGCCGCTGCTCTGGGCTAATGTGCAGAGCAACCTGGGGTATGCTTGCAGTCTGCTCAGCATTGGCGATCAGCAGAGCAATCTCAGGCGCGCCATCGCCTGTTTTCAAAATGCGCTCACCGTCTACCAGCGCGAAACGACGCCGATAGAATGGGCCAAGACATATAACATGCTCGGTCTGACCTATCTCGACCTGCCCGATGACGAGCAACAATCGTATTTACAGCAAGCTATCGCCTGTCTGGAACAGGCTCTGCTGGTCTACACACAGCAAGAATTTCCGCTCGGTTGGGCCGCGCTGCATCAGCATCTGGGCAATGCCTACCAAAATCTCATGCAGGGTGAGCGCGACGCGAACCTGCAACGGGCCATCATGCACCATCAACAGGCCCTGCAGGTCTACAACCGCAAGGCTTACCCGCGCTACTGGGCCACCATCCAGTATAACCTGGGTCAGGCGTATGTTGCTCTCACCACGGGCGACCGTCAGGCCCATCTGAAAAGGGCCATTGCAGCTTTCCGCGCTGCCCTGCTGGTCTTCAGTCAAGAGGAACCATCGGCGGCCTGGGCCGCACTTCAGTTCAGCCTGGGCGACGCCTACCACAATTTGCAGGAAGGCGACCGACAGGGACATCTGGAAGCGGCTATTGCCTGCTATCGAGAGGCGGCGCGCTTTTATGTGCCCGACCGTTTTCCACTGGAATGGGCGGCTTGCCTGAACAATTGCGGTAACGCCTATTGCAGCCTGCCTGATGGCGATATTCGTCAGCACCTGACCTCGGCCATCGCCTGTTACGAGGCCGCGCTGGAAGTACTACAGCTTCTGTGTCCCCACGACGCGCAAACAAAACATATTCAGGAAAATCTGCACAGGGTTCGCCAGACCCTGCGCCGCTTGAATACTTGAGCAAAGCAAACAGAGCACCTGTGCGGCAAGGCAAGCACTCGCCCAGTCAACAGTTTACAGCATTTGACAATTCCCCCCGTCTAAGGCTATCATGCTCTATAAAGAGCGACACTTCTCTCAGCAAACATTCTCTAGCCTCGCGCAAGAGCGAAGGAGCAACATCTCATGTCTGAACCCACAGCGACCGGAACTGTGTTTCATACGTATCGTTTAGCCAATGGCTTGCAAATTGTGGCGCAGCCCATGCCAGATTTTGAGTCGGTGGCTGTTTCGTATTATGTGCGCACAGGATCGCGCGACGAATATGATCCGAGCATCGCGGGCGTCTCACACTTTCTGGAACATATGATGTTTAAGGGCACGCAGACGCTCAACTGGCAACAGATCACTCTGGAGTTTAACAAGATCGGCGCGGAACTCAACGCTTTTACCTCACACGAATCCACCGTCTACTATGCACGTGTGCTGGGCGAGTATCTGGATCGCGCGCTGGCACTGCTCAGCGACATGATGTATCCACGTCTGGACGAACACGACTTTGAGACGGAGAAAGAGGTGATCATCAACGAGATCGCACGTTCAGAGGATCAACCCTATAACACGGCCTATCGCCGCCTGATGCAGACCTACTTTGGCAACCATCCACTGGGCCATGATGTGTTGGGGACGCCGGAGAGCATTCGCGGCATGAAGATTGAGCAGATGCGCGATTATTGGAAGCGCCGTTATGCCGCCAACAACCTCGTTCTGGCAGTGGCCGGCAAGTTCGACTGGCCGCATGTGCTTGAACTGGCGGAGCAACATTGCAGCAACTGGCGCGTCGGCGAGAGCGGACGCGATGTCTCTCACTACGAGCCAGCACATCCCATTAATAATGTCATTGTGGATAAAAAGCTCAAGCAGCAGATCATGCTCATCGCTATGCCCGCCGTTGATGTGAAAGACCCTGACTACTATGCGGCCGCCCTTGGCGGCAGCATCCTGGGCGATAGTGACGGCTCGCGCCTCTACTGGAACATCTATCAGAAGGGATTGGCCGAGTCGGCCAGTGCCGGTATCTGGGCTATGGAGGGCACGGGCATCATGCTGATGGAGGCCAACTCAACGCCGGAAATGGCCCCGCGCGTGCTGAAACTCCTACACGCCGAACTGGATAGCCTGCTCAACGACGGTATCTATGAAGATGAACTGCAACGCGCCAAAGACAAGTGGATTAGCTCGATGGTGCTGAGCAGCGAGTCAACCTTCTCGCGCATGCGCACCATCGCCAACGATTGGGTAACAGAGGGCCGCCTGCTTACCGTTGAGGAAGAGATCGAGCGCGTGGAAAAGGTGACGACCACCGATGTGATGCGTGCTCTGCGCCGCTTCCCCATGCGCGAAAAAAAGGTTCTCACTGCGCTCGGTCCTCTCACCGAAGCAGAGCTACTGGCCTGACCCTTCTTATCCGAAAAGCTGTCGGGATAGGATTGATTGCACTGTGAACCCGATCAATCCTATCCCGACGATAGATTACAGACTCTGGTCGGCTTGCTCGAAACGGCTGGCGGTCTCCTGCAGGTGTCGCCCGATGGACTCTCCCCAGTTCGTCAGGCTCATCACCGAAGAGCGCCACTGCATGAGCAAAGTATCAAAATGCTGGCGGCTGACACCGAGCCAATCTCCTTCCAGTTGCGCCACTGCATGCTGAATCTGTGGCTCCAACTGATTTTCGATCTGTTCGTTCAACTGCACAAACAGTGTGCCAAGCTGACGCATCAGATCGGTATTGACATGAATGCTCCCCATTCTATGCTGCTCCTTCTCCATATCACCGGGCAACGCGCTGGCAGAGTGAGACCTGCCAACGCGCACCACAGGATAACGTTAAAGACTCTGGTCGGCCTGCTCGAAGAGTTGAGCCGTGTTCTGGATATGAAGCGCCAGTTGCTCGCCAAGCTGCACAACCTGGTTGGTAGCATTGCGCCAGTCCTGGTAGAGCTGGTCGTAATGCTGACGGCTGACACCCTGCCAGTCACCCTCAACCTGGCTAGTATAGCCCTGAATCTGCGCCTCGATGCTGTTCTGAATCTGATCGTTGAGTTGATAAAAGACCTGACCCAACTGGCGTAGCAAATCAGTATTAATATGGATCGTACCCATGAAAACGCCTCCTTAATAGGTGGTGTGTGCATACAGTTTTTCAACACTATCCGTCGGTAACGCGATGGACAGTTTCGATAACACGTTTCTGTCTCTCGCCTCACCTGTTACCAGTATGCCTCTTCGCTAAACAGAAGAAGATCAATCCACCGGTAAAGCGAAGCTGAAGCATCGTTTCTCTTTTGTCCGGCTGATCCGTGTGATAAATATAACTAGAAGAGATATATACAACTACGTCTGGGAGAAAAACGATGGAATACGAAAAGTCGGATATACAAGAGGTCACGCCACAGGAGCCATCTCGCCCAACGCCAGCGCAAAATACAGCCGAACATAAGATAATTCAACAAGAGTCGGTTCGCCCACAAGACACCACCGAACACGAGGCCAGTCATCAGGAGCCAGAAGAGCGGCAACGGACGCAGAAGCTCAAGGCACCAGGGGGCAATAGCTCGCACGAGCTTCCGCCGTTCGCGTTGCAAGATAGCATTATCACAATTGGACGTCTGTCCGATAACATGCTCGTGTTAGATTCTCAGCAGGTATCGGGTCATCATGCGCGCCTGGAACGAATCAACGGCACCTATCGTCTCGTCGATCTACACAGCACCAATCATGTCTATGTCAATGGGCGTCGTATCAAGCGCAAAGAACTGGTGCCGGGCGACCAGATACGTATCGGGCCGTTTCAGCTCACCTACACCGGCACGCACCTGTTGCCCAAAGACGAGAGCATGGGCATCCAGGTCGATGCGATCCATCTCAAACAGGTGGGGCCACGACGAACGCTCTTGCTGAATGATATTTCGCTCGATATTCCCGCGCGCTCGTTCGTCGCAATCGTCGGTGGTTCCGGTACCGGCAAGACCACGTTGCTCAACGCGCTGAGCGGCCTGAAACCTGCCAGCGAAGGGCAGGTTCTTTATAATGGACAGGACTATTACCATAACCTGGAAGTTTTCAACACACAACTGGGCTACGTGCCACAGGACGATATTATCCACAGCAACCTGACGGTCAGACGTGCACTCTATTACGCCGCGCGCCTGCGCCTGCCCAAAGACCTGACCTACACGCAAATCAGGCGGCGCATCAACGAGGTGCTAGAAGATGTAGAGATGGCGCATCGCCAGCACACGCTGGTTAGAAAGCTCTCCGGCGGCGAGCGCAAGCGTGTCTCCATTGCCCTGGAACTGCTTGCCAATCCCAGTATCTTCTTTCTGGACGAACCAACGTCCGGTCTCGACCCCGGCTTAGACCGTAAAATGATGCTACTGCTGCGCAAACTGGCCGATAAAGGGCACACCATTGTGCTGATCACACACACTACGCTGAATATTCAGGTCTGCAACTACGTATGTTTTCTGGCACGCGGCGGTCGCCTGGCCTATTATGGGCCACCTGAAGAAGCCAAAGACTATTTTCATACGCGCGATTTTGCTGAAATTTACATGGCACTGGAGCCAACCGAGGAACAGCCCGACGTGGCACGTGAAGCCGAGGAACGTTTTAAACGCTCTGACTACTATCAAAAATATGTCGCGCAACCGCTGACCGAAGGCCCTGCCGCGCGTGCTGTCTTGCTAGCACCATCTGAACCGATTACGTTGCCGAGACACGGTCATCCCTGGCACCAGTTTCTCCTGCTCTCTCAGCGCTATCTGGCCCTGCTCAAAAATGACCTGGGCAACCTGCTCCTGCTGCTCTTGCAAGCACCGGTCATTGCTTTGATTCTGTGGTTTCTGACCAGCAGCACTACCTTCACACCAACCAGTATTGCTACCTGCCCGACACGCGCCAACATCCTGGCTAGCTCCGGCCCCATCGTCTCTATTAACTGTTCTCGCGTAGTTGACATTCTGAAAAGTCCGTTGGGGAATCTGATAGCACAACAGCTGCATATGTCGAAGGTGCAGGTTTTGCAATCCTTCATTATCCCCGGCTCCGGTGCGGACGCCCAGACGATCCTCTTCATTATGGGCTTTGCTGCCATCATGTTCGGTTGCATTAACGGTGCGCGCGAAATCGTCAAAGAGGCCCCTATCTATCGCCGCGAGCGCATGGTCAATCTGGGTATCGGGCCTTATATTATGTCAAAGGTGGTCGTGCTGGGTATACTCTGTCTACTGCAAAGCGCCATTCTGGTCTACCTGGTCAATCTTAAGGCCCCTCTGCACCAGGGCATCTTCTTGCCTGTGCAGCTCGAAATCTACATCACGCTGGCGCTGGCCTCACTGGCCGGGTTGATGCTGGGCCTGACTATCTCGACCATCGCGCCCAATACCGACCGCGCCATGAGCTTCGTCCCTCTGGTACTGATCCCACAGGTCATCTTCTCCGGCATGCTGTTCGAGTTGAGTTCGCCCGCGCTCCAGATTATCGGCGCAATCTTTCCTATGCGCTGGGCAATGGCCGGTATGGGTTCCTCGATTGGCTTACATCCCGATAAACTCGGTGTAGACAGTTTCTCCTATCAGGGTACGCTATACGTCTCTCTTAACCCTGCAACGGCTGTGCCGGGAGCCATCACACATCTGCTGCTAGTCTGGGGCATTCTCCTGGCTATTATCATCTTACTCTTCAGTTCAACAGTGTTCTTCCTGCGGCGCAAGGATGTGCGAAGAGCGTGAAACATAAGGGTGGGAAGCAGGGTACCCTGGACGTTGCTCCATACGCCCTCACCCTGTCCCAAATGGCTATTCTATATAGTCCAACATTCCTACTATGCTATAATAAATGGGATTGCTACCGATAGCTCTAATCAGAAGGAAAAAATAGTATGCCTGAAGCAGAAGAAGCGAAGGAGCAGATGCCTATTGTCGCCTGCATCACCGTTGGCCCTTTCCAGGAGAACTGCTACCTGTATGCCTGCCCACAGACACATGAGGCGGTCATTATCGATCCGGGAGATGAGCCGGAGGAGATTCTGAGCACCATTCGGGAATTGCAGCTTATACCCAAATATATCATTAATACGCACGGTCATATCGACCACATCTGCGCCATCGATGCTGTCAGCGCGGTCTATCCTGTACCCCTGGCTATCCATCCCGCCGATGTATCTATGTATACTGATGAGCTAGCTGCGCGCATGTTCGGGCGCAGTGCCCCACTGGTAAAGCGGAAACCGGACATCCTACTCAAAGAGGGCGACCGGATTAGCTTCGGCACGCTCACGCTGGAGGTGTTGCATACTCCTGGCCATACCCCTGGCGGCATTTGCCTGCTCAGTCAGCCATACTGCATTTTCAGCGGTGATACGCTCTTCCGTCGCAGCATCGGGCGCACGGATTTACCAGGGGGCAACTATCAACAACTTGTCACGTCTATTAAAACAAAATTATACCCGTTGGATGAGGATTTGATGGTCTTTGCCGGTCATGGCGAGCCAACAACCATAGGGGAAGAAAAATATGAAAATCCCTTTGTCACAGTAGAGGAGTAACGAGAGTGTCAATCATCTGCGTTATTGGTACAGGCTATGTGGGACTGGTCACGGGCACCTGCCTGGCCGATATGGGCAACCAGGTCACTTGCGTCGATATCGTCAGCGAGAAGATTGAGCGCCTCAAACGGGGCGTTCTGCCTATTTACGAGCCGGGCCTGGAGGAGATGGTCGAGCGCAACGTGCATGCCGGTCGCCTGCGCTTCACGACCAGCTATAGCGAGGGCCTGGACAACTGCGAGTTTATCTTCATCGCCGTCAATACTCCCACCGATAATCACCAGGGCGGTGCGGATATGCGCTACGTAGAGAGCGCGGCACGCAGTATTGCCGAGGAACTCGATCACTACGCTATCATTATCAATAAAAGCACGGTACCGGTCGGCAGCGGCGACGTGGTTTCGCGTGTCGTCCGCAAGAATTTAAAGCGGCCCGATGTCAACTTCGCCGTCGTCTCTAACCCCGAATTTCTGCGCGAAGGCTCCGCCGTCTACGATTTCCAGCATCCCGACCGCGTGGTGCTGGGTTCCTCTGACCAGGAAGCGGCCTATAAAGTGGCGCGGCTCTATATGCCTCTGCGCTGCCCCTTCGTGATTACCGATCTGTATACCGCCGAAATGATCAAATACGCTTCCAACGCCTTCCTCGCCACCAAAATCTCGTTCATCAACGAGATCGCACAGATCTGCGAGCGCCTGGGCGCAGATGTCAAAGAGGTAGCCGTTGGCATGGGCTATGATAAGCGCATTGGGCATGCATTTCTGGATGCGGGCCTCGGTTACGGGGGGAGTTGTTTCGAGGCTGATGAGACGGTCTTCACGCTCAATAGCCCCAACGTGGCGGCGGAACGCTTTGATACGCTCTTCGCTAAGGGTGGGACGTCCCTGCGCGGCGATGTGGTAGAATTGGTGCAGCCAGAACATCAGCGTGTGCTGGCCTTTGATCTGGAGACGGGGAAACCGACGCTGGCCGATGTCAAAGCTATCACGCGCCGTTCCTACACAGGCAAAATGGTCAAGATCAATACCAGTATGGGTCGTGTTCTCAATGTCACCGCCGATCATCCTGTGATTGTCTACAAAGATCGGCAATTCAATGTCTTGCAGGCTGAAGCCGTTGTGCCGGGTGACCAGTTGCTGGCCCTTTGTACACTGCCTGTGGTCAAGCAAGCTACCAGCCTTAACCTGCTAGAACTGCTACACGGCACAGCATTAGAATCCGATGTCTATGTGCAACCCGTTGATAACACATTTAGCGAACAATACGAGCAATTTGCTACTGCAATCCCGGTGGAGATGCTCAAATATCCCTACGAGATCAAGCGTCACAATCGTATGTCGCTACGGCTGTTCCGCTACCTGAGCGAGCGCAATCTGCTGAATGCGCCTGCCGAGAAGTTGCGCCTGTATACCGCCAAAGGCGCGGCTACCATGATTAACGCCGTGATCCCCGTTGATGCAGACCTGCTGCGTCTGTGCGGTTATTATCTGGCTGAAGGCTATATCGCACAAGACACAGGGCGGGCCGGTGCGGTGCGCGAGCGCGTCGGGTTTACCTTCCACGAACAAGAGCTGGAATATATCGCCGATGTGCAGCGCATCCTGGGCCGCTGGGGCCTCAAGTTCATTGAACGCAACACCACTCATGCCCTGACCACGCTGGTTTCCTCACGCATCTTCGCCTGGCTTATACGTGATGTGCTGCGCTGTGGTACCCGCTCAGAAGATAAGGCATTGCCGCGCCTGGTCTTTAACGTGCCGATAGAGCTACGCCTGGAACTGATTCGCGGCGCGTTCAGCGGTGATGGCGCTGTCACCACCGTACAGAACGGGCAGAACGTGATACTGGAATATGCGATCGTCAGCAAGGCGCTGGCCGACGGTATGACGTTGCTCCTGCAAACGGTCGGTGTTATTCCCTCTATCCACACCCGTATGATGAACAAATCGACTCGCATGGCTTACATTTTGCGCCTGAGCGGTTATGAACAGATAACCGTGCTGAAAGACGCCTTTGGCGGCAAACGCCGCGCGCAGATAGACAGCATCCTGAACGGTTATCGACGCCATATCCAGCCGCACGGTTATCAGCGCTTTGATGGATTTGCCACACTGGCTGTGCGCTCCGTCGAGCATAAAGACGTTGAGACGACAGTGTATAGCATGGAGACCAGCACGGGAACCCTGATCGCGTCATCGGGCCTGATCAGCCACAACTGTTTTCCCAAAGATGTTCGTGCCTTAGCACACATGGCGGCTGAAGCCGGTTTACATCCACAACTGCTGCATGCGGTTATGGAGATTAACCACGATCAGCGTCACCTGGTCGTGACCAAACTCACTAATATTCTTGGTTCGCTGCGTGGTACCACGATTGGCATACTGGGCCTGGCCTTTAAGCCCGATACCGATGATATGCGTGAGGCTCCCTCGGTTGACATCATTCGCTGGGTGACAAGCCAGGGTGCGCAGGTGCGTGTCTATGATCCTGTAGCGCGCGAAACCGGACGCGCCGCGCTGGAGAGCGCCGGTACACGCATGGAGCAGGTGACATTCTGCGATGATGCCTATGCGGTGGCCGAAAATGCCGATGCTCTCGTGGTCGTAACGCAATGGAATGAGTTCAAGGCGCTCAATATGCAACAGATTCGGGCGCGGATGCACCGTCCGGTGCTGATCGATGGACGGAATATCTATGACCCCGCAGAGATGAACCGGCTTGGCTTTGTCTATCGTGCGATGGGCCGTGGCACGGGACCGGCCCCCTCAGTGCTGCCCGCCAGCGATACCAACGGTCACATGGCCGCCATTTCAGGAGAGGCATAAATGCATGGATGAAGACCGACCATTGCTCTTTACCCCGCTCGTTCGGCAAGCAGGCGAACCGTTACCGGACTGGCTTTTTGGCCCGGCGGGCATGGCCGGTCTTCCTGCGCCACTGCTGCCGCCACAGGGCGTCAACATCGCCGTTGGCGTCGATATTATCGAGGTTGAGCGCGTGCGCAGGGTCTACGAGCGGCACGGCGAACGTTTCCTTCAGCGCATCTTCACCGAGCTGGAGGTACGCCAGTGCCGGGGCAAGGTGACGCGCATGGCAGGTCGTTTCGCCGCCAAAGAGGCCATCAGCAAGGCGCTGGGCACCGGTCTACACGGCGTCGCCTGGCGCGAGATGGAGATCGTGCAATTACGCAGCGGTCGTCCCACCGTGCGCCTGCATGGCAAGGCGAAAGCGCGCGCCGCACAACTCGGCATCAGTGCCTTTGATGTCAGCATGGCCGACCTGGCCCAGTTTTCCATTGCCGTCGCCGTCGCCGTTCAGACGGAGCGTAAACAATAAATACCGCCTGAGCATCACGCCCGGCGAGCTACAGGGGCGCGTTAGCAGCATCACCCGTCTGATCCTCTTCAGCTTTCTTTCCCCCCGCTCTTCTGTCGTCGGCGTGAACATCAGAACTCTCGGCATTACCGTGACACCGGCGTTGCTCTGGTGCAATCTGCGTATCCTTTTCCTGCTGCTGCTCCGTAACCGCCGGTTGTGCCGTGTTGCGTACTGATGCTACAGATATCTCTTTACGCCTGCGCAGATAACGCATCAGCAAATACCAGAAGATAAGGATGTTAATTATAACAGTCAGAACTTTCGCGACGGAGAATGCGCGCACCAGTTCCCAGCCGTCAAGAGGGAACAAAGCGGCAGTCTCAACCACAATCAGCACTTCCACCCAGAAAAAACCACGCCAGAGTCCCCAGGCTTCAATCGCCTCAAGGAGCGCATACACAATTGAACCCAGCGCAAGCAGCAGTTCCGTCTTCAAGGAGATGGTCGGGAACAAACGGATGAGCGTGGTGGCGACCAGGTCATCCGGGTCCTCAGCCAGTTCCCGTGCAAATAACCTCTGTAGAGGGTTGGTGATATGATGTGTATAGAGGAACAGTAGCAAGACCGCCATTACAAGCAACACACCGCCCCAGAGAGCTTTCTGGAAGACAATCAGGCTGATGCCCAGCGGACGACCAAACAGCGTCCTCTGCTTCCTCGCCGTCCAAAGTTCGGTCACAGTTTTATACATAGAAACTCTCCTAATTGCAGGGATGCCTGGGTGGTTTGGTAACATCAGTTTACCAGATACTTACCATTCATATCCTACCTATGCTATTATAATCACAATCTACCTTTGAGAGGAGAAAATCATGCCAACATTTGCAGAGTTTTTTGCCGGAATAGGGTTAGTCAGGATGGGTTTAGAAAGACAAGGATGGGAAATAGCTTTCGCGAATGATATAGACCCTCAAAAGTATGAGATGTATAGAAGCCAATTTCCAGATGCTGAAAAACATTTTTTGCTCGGAGATATTAATAAAGTCACCGCAGATCAAGTTCCAACTATAACAATGGCTACCGCCTCATTTCCCTGCACTGATCTTTCTCTCGCAGGTGGAAGAGCAGGCATACATGGCAATCATTCAGGAACCTTTTGGAGCTTTATACGTATCCTGACAGACATGGGAGAACGCCGCCCTCCTTTCATTCTCATAGAAAATGTGGTTGGTTTTCTTAGTTCCAATGGCGGGAATGACTTTAAGGTAGCTCTAAAAGCGCTAAATAATCTAGGATACAGCGTTGATAGTTTCATTATTGATGCTGTTCATTTTGTTCCACAAAGCAGGAAACGCCTCTTTATCATAGGCATTAGAGACTATTCTATTCCAGAATGTGGAAAAATCATGATTAATGATATAAGGCCGAAAGAACTGGTAAAGTTTTTTCTCGAAAATTCTGACCTTCGATGGCATATTCGCAACTTGCCACCTCTTCCCACCAATCACCGCCCATTAAGCATTCTTCTTGAAGATATACCTCACGAAGCACCTGAGTGGTGGAGTGCAGAACGAGCAGAATACCTTCTTAACCAGATGAGTCCGCGCCATCGCATCATCGCTAACCATTTGATACAAAACAACGCATGGTCATACGGCACTGTTTTCCGCCGTATGAGAAATGGCCGATCCACAGCAGAACTCAGAGTAGATGGTATTGCTGGTTGCCTTCGTACCCCCCGTGGGGGCAGTGCCAAGCAAATTTTATTTAAGGCCGGCTTCAATAGATATTTCGTTCGATTATTAACTCCAACTGAGTGCGCTCGTTTAATGGGCGCAGATAACTATACTATTATGGTTTCACGCGACCAGGCATTATTTGGCTTTGGAGATGCTGTATGTGTGCCGGTGATTGCGTGGATTGCACAATGGTACCTCAACCCGCTCTTGAAAGAGTTATTACTGCGGCCCCAAGCCACACATTTAGAAGAAACAGCACCAGAGCAACAATACCTGCTTTTTGTCTAGGAGTAATAAACGTGGAACAAAGACCAGATGACATAATATTAGAAGAAAAAATTAGAGCTGCATACGAACATTGGTACGAGAGTTTGGAAAAAGATAGTAGCAATGGGCTACCTAATTGGGGGCCGTTATGCACTGGATTAATTATGCTAGAAAGGCTTATAAAAGACTATGATTTAGATATTGAACATCATAAAACATCAAACGGCTCGCAAATTCGAGGGCAAGGCCTTTCTCTAGCACATAAGATATTTGCTAAATTCGGTATATCAATGAAATTAAACAGTGGCGAATTTGGTCGCACAAATCGCAGTTCTGTTCCTACTGCTGAGAAGCTGCTAAACGCTTTGAAACCTTTACATTTAGAAAGTTTACCTGTTGATGAACGAAACAGGATGCTTTCCCAAGTACAAAAAAGATTGCTTGATGCCTTACTTATGTACTCAGATCATTTTCAAGTTAATACCCAATATAACCCGGCCATGAGTACAGAAAAATTTGTGAAATCGGTGCTTGCCCAGGGAAATGCTAAAACATCAGGAGCTATAGCACAACATTTAGTAGGCGCTAAATTAGAGTTAAGATTTCCACATATAAAAATTTCTAATTATTCAGCATCTACAGCAGATGCGCCTACTGAACGATCAGGCGATTTCATTATCGGCGACACTATATTTCATGTAACAATGAATCCAGGAGATCTTATTTTCCCCAAATGCCTCAACAACTTAAGAGCAGGCTACAGAGTTTATCTCTTAGTACCAGAAGAGCATATTCGCCTTACGATTAGAAAAGCCAAGCTTTACGGACTAGCGGATGACATTGTGGTGAAATCTATTGAGTCGTTTATAGGCCAAAATATTGATGAGCTAGGGCAGTTCTCTACTGAACTTTTGCAGCAAGAACTTATGAAATTAATAGAGATTTATAACAGGCGTATACAGATTGAACGTTATGCGCCGGAGATAAGCATAGAAAATGGCATATCTGTTGAGCTAGAACCAGGAGAGGGACGCTAGCTGAGCAACGGTGGAAAGTTACTCTGTATATTCCTCTAATTGGGCATAAGAAGATATAATAGAAATGGCCTAGTCAGGTGATTTGACACCGCAGTTGGGAGCGCAAGAGAGATGTTCGACGGAGTATTTGATAGCGAGAATAGATCAGCCATGCCCGCCATGCTGGATATATGTACGGGAGCAGGTGGTGAGGCACTGGGTCTTGAAAGGGCCGGGTTCCAGACCGAAGCTGCCGTCGAGATTGATGCTGATGCGTGTCAGACACTGCGCGTCAACCGTCCATCCTGGCGTATCATAGAAGGCGATATACGCGACCTCAATGGCCTGGACTATCGCGGGATTGATCTGCTTGCAGGCGGCGTGCCATGTCCCCCATTCACCATTGCAGGCAAGCAGCTAGGCGCTGATGACGAACGCGACCTCTTTCCCGAAGCTTTGCGCCTGCTGGAACAGGCCCGGCCCACTGCTGTTATGCTAGAGAACGTGCCAGGTTTTGCCAGTACCAGATTCGCGGCCTACCGCAATGACCTCATCATGAAGATTACGCGCCTGGGCTATGCAGTGGATTGGCGCATTCTTAACGCCTCATACTACGGCGTAGCTCAATTACGCCCACGTTTCATCCTCGTCGCACTCCGGCCATATTATTTTGAGCGTTTTGTCTGGCCACAGCCACAACGCAGCCTGGCAACTGTTAGCCTCTCCATAGGTGATCTGATGGCGGAGCGCAACTGACCTGGTGTTCCGCGCTGGCATCGACAAGCCAATGGTATTGCGCCAACACTGGTTGGCGGCTCTAAAAAGCATGGTGGCCCTGATCTCGGCCCCACACGTGCGCGCAAACAATGGGAACTACTTGGCGTTGATGGACGCGGCATCGCCGACAGGCCACCTGGGCCAGATTTTCCCGTCGACGGCTTGCCCCGCCTGACTTTGCGTATGGTTGCACGCCTGCAAGCGTTTCCCGACGACTGGATATTTACCGGTGGCAAAACCGCCGCCTATCGTCAGATTGGCAATGCGCTTCCCCCCCCCGTTGCGCAAGCCGTCGGATGTTCTCTCCTGGCCGCATTATCAGGAAGGCAGTCAGCACAGATGTCGGCCCAGACACGTTTTTATCAACCTACCCTCCTGTAAGTCCCCGTAATAAGGATGAGTTTATGACGGAAAGAAAAGGTTCCCGACAGCGTATTCTTGAATTTCTGCTTGCTAATATCGGGCGTGTCATAGAAGGCGACGAGATACGCGAAGCTTCTGGCAACGTCTCTGAATGGGCCAGGCGAGTACGCGAGCTGCGCGATGAAGAGGGCTACCAGATACTAACCCATCGAGATCGACGTGACTTGAAACCTGGACAGTATCTCCTTGAAACGCCCAGACGCTTGCCCAGCTTCGCCCGCTCGATTTCCAAAGAGACACGCGCTTACGTGCTGGAACGCAACGGCTATACATGCCAGATGTGTGGCCTCGCTGCTGGTGATCCTGATCCATTTGATCCAAGTAGAACGATGCAGCTCACAATGGGTCATATCATTGATAAATCGAAGGGTGGGAGCGATACACCCAACAATCTGCGGGCGATTTGCACTAATTGCAATGAAGGGTTACAAAATATTGCCCCGCCCAAACCAGATCGCATCCACTTATTAGCGCAGGTACGCCGTGCCACTATCGATGATCAGCTTTATTTATTGGAGTGGTTGGAACGGAAATTTAATAAGAGTCGAACAAAGTTACCCGATTAGTCAGAGGCAATAGTATCTCACATTGTCAGGCGACACAGGGCAACGCCTGTTTTCTGTGTAACCTTTGTGTAACCTCTGTGTAACCGACCTGACGGGAGGTGACGAGCCATGACCCACAGCATTCCAAAGGCTCATGATGGTTATTTGCAGCAGCTTGCGACACAGGGAATTCCATTGGACTCTATCACTATTGGCACAGAGGCTTGGTTCAACTGGCTGGAGCAGCATCACTCGTTTTCCTTTGAGACCGGTAATCTGCGTTTCACCGCGCGTAAGGAACAACGCCCCGGCGGCTGGTACTGGTATGCGTATCGGCGCAGTCAGGGCAGACTGCACAGCGTTTACCTCGATAGATCGGAAGAGTTGACGCTTGAACGGCTCAATACGACAGCACAGGCCCTGACGCGAGCAGGCGAGGCTCTTGAGAATGAGACTCATCAAACTCACGGTCAGATCAGGAGTATGGCTAAGCAGCTCAATAAGCCTGAGCCGGTACTGGCATATGCCCTGCCTACGCCGCTCACTCCTTAACGAGATAGAGATACTGAGGTTGTTCCTTTCTAGTATTGCATCTTTGTAGTAGCCCTATAAAAAGTCATTCATCAAAAAAGCAAATAGCTTACGTTTACTATAGCGACAAACACAACAACGACGAGTCACCTGGGATTGTGGTATTCCAGGAACAACAATCAGGCCGATTCGACCAAAGAAAGGAGTGTGCAATGATGACTCTTCGTGACGCACTCAATCGCGGCTACAACCTGCTTGGCGTCGGTATTATCGTTCTCAGCGGCCTTTCGTTCTTCTCTGACCTGCCGGCAGAGATCGATCATCTTCCACATATCGTAGATGAGGTTCTGCTGGCCGTGCTTGCCATTGTGGCGCTCGTCTGGTACTTCATGGGACGCAATAAGTATTCTCACACCGTCATACCGATTGTCTTTGCCGTGATCGCGCTGGCAATCAAGGTGCTGGGGCTGGTTCTCGAATTTAGCGATGCCAATGATCGCGGCGACGAATTTGGCGCGCTCGTCCTCTTCGTGTCCCTTATCATCCTGCTGGTCTGGCAATATGTCGCCACCCGCCGCCTGACGCAGCAGGCACAGGCGACCGAGCAGGTCGCGGATACCGTGCGGGCCAGATAGCTGGAACGCGGCTCATTACCGCTCATATAGCCAGACACGCATCTCCCCCGGTTGACGCTGATCCCAGGCGTAATACGGGATGGCGACGAGTGGATATGGACGAGATGCGGGCGGCGTGGTACGATAGAGCATATCTGACCAGTCCGCCACTTCGAGAGCGAGCGCGGTGGTTTGTAGGAGCATAACACCGTTCAGGAGCGTCGGTTCAAAATAGCTCTCAAAGGCGGCATTGGCGGGCAAGCGGAGATGGTGCAATGGAATGGCATTATCGGTCTGCTCGACGCAATAGACCAGGGGGCCGCGTTGCAAGGCAACTTGCCTACTGTCCGCCCGCACATCCGGGTGGGCATAGACACGCTCAACGGGCATGGCTAGCTCCAGCGTCACCACATCGCCGGTGCGCCACTCGCGCTCGATGCGTACATAGCCCTTATGAAGATTGGGCGCGATTGCCTGTTCCTCATCATTGATGCTGAGCGCGGCGCGTCGGCACCAGCCTGGGATACGCAAGTGTAGCCCGAAGCGTAGCGGTTGCTCCATAGCAAGCTCAAGCTCGATGTGGCCGTGCCAGGGATAGTCGGTGTGCTGCTTGAGCGTAATGCTCTGTCCCGCGATTGGAATATGTACGCTGCTACCAGCGTAAAGATGCACGAATAGCTCTGACGTATTGACGCTGTAGAGATAGCTACCGAGGGAGGCCAGCAAACGCGCGATGTTGGGCGGGCAGCAAGCACACGAGAACCAGGGCTGGCGATGATGCGTGCCGTGACTCTCTAACGGGTTGACATAAAAGAACTCGCGGCCATCCAGCGACAGGCCACTGAGGACGCCGTTATAGAGGGCACGCTCAAGCACGTCCGCATACTGACGGTCGGGTGTAAGCTGAAGCATACGTTGGCTCCAGAAAACCAGGCCGATAGAGGCACAGGTTTCCGCATAGGCATCGGCATTGGGCAGGTCGTAGTCGGCGGTCAAGCCCTCGTTGGAGGCAGAAGACCCCAGGCCGCCTGTGATATAGAGGCGTTTAGAGGTGAGATGCCGCCAGAGACGTTCGCAAGCCTGAAGAAGTTCTATGTCTTGCAATTCTCTTGCCAGGTCGGCCATCGCGCAATACAGGTACATTGCCCGCACGGCATGACCGACCACCTCGGTTTGCTGGCGCGGCGGCAGGTGAGACTGGTTGTATTCATAGGTTCTGGCCCAGAAGTTTGCCGGAGCCTCGCCGCGCGCTTGCGCCTCGCTATCGAAATAATGCGGTTGTCGTCCCCTTTCTTCGACAAAATACTGGCTTAAACGCAGGTAGCGCGCCTCGCCGGTAGCGTGATAGAGCTTGATCAGCGCTAACTCGATCTCCTCGTGGCCGCTATAGCCGCGCCGCTTGCCACGCTCTGTACCGAAAGTGGCATCGATATAGTCGGCATAGTGGCAAGCGGCATCGAACAACACGCGCTTGCCGGTGGCCTGAAAATGGGCGACGGCGGCCTCGATCAAGTGCCCGGCGCAGTAGAGTTCGTGCCAGTCGCGCAGATTCGTCCAGCGCTTCTGCGGCTCAACCTGCGTGAACCAGAGGTTGAGATAGCCATCAGGCTGTTGCAGGGAGACGAGGAAGGCGATGGCCTGATCAACCAGGGCCTCAAGCCTCGCATCGAGATGAGTTGCCAGACTGTAGCTGGCCGCTTCTATCCACTTGGAAATATCGGATTCCCAGAAAACATAGGGAAATGGTGACATGCCCGCGTGCCAGTGTTGTAGAAAGCCGCCGAAATGCCCGTCCTGCTCCATCTGTTGATAGATCGCTGGCAAGGTGCGTTCGCGCAACAGTTGCAGACGTGGTGCCCAGAAAGTGTCCTCAAAAGTCACGGCTGTATATGGTACAGGAGTGGTACGAATAACGTCGCCAGTCTGTTCTTGTGCGTGAGAAGAGCCTGATGTCGTCATATAATAAAATCCTTACAACAGTTTTGGCATCGGGGGAAGCGAACCAGTTCTCCGACATGGAAACACTATCGCCACCTCATCCGTATCCCATTATGAGCTTCCTTAAACCATCAAGAAGCCTGAAGTAAAGTATAGCACAACATGGGACGGATGGAACTAACCTTTGCTCTGCTCAGCATACCTCATGCACAAATGTGACGCCCACCCATGTGAAACAGATCACAGGCAGGGCTGCCACGAGTGAGGTATACTAGGATATTAGTATCGGTTTGTCTGACACAAAGATGGCGCTTGAAGAGATAGAAGCATGAGTTGTATTGGTACGGCGGGTCACGTCGATCATGGAAAATCCACGCTGGTGAAGGCATTGACGGGCATTGACCCTGATCGCCTGACGGAAGAGAAAGAGCGGGGCATGACAATTGACCTCGGTTTTGCCTGGCTGACATTGCCGAGCGGGCGCGAGGTCAGCATTGTTGATGTGCCCGGCCATGAGAGCTTCATCAAAAACATGCTGGCCGGTGTGGGCGGCATTGATGCCGCGCTACTGGTGGTTGCCGCCGATGAGGGGGTGATGCCGCAGACGCGCGAACATCTGGCGATTCTTGACCTGCTGCGCGTACCGCGTGGCGTCGTTGCCTTGACGAAGGCCGACCTGGTCGATGACGAGTGGCTGGAACTGGTGCGCGAAGAGGTAGAAACGCTGCTCAAGCCGACTACGCTGGCACATGCCACCATCTTGCCCGTCTCGGCCTATAGCGGCCTGGGCCTGAAAGAACTGGTGCAGCACCTGGATCGCCTGCTGCAAGAGGCCGAGGAGCGGCAAAATATCGGGCGTCCGCGCCTGCCGGTGGATCGTGTTTTTACTATGACCGGCTTCGGCACCATTGTGACCGGCACGCTGCTGGATGGCACCTTTAAGGTGGGGCAAGAGGTCGAACTGTTGCCCGGTGGTATCAGGACGCGCATCCGTAATCTGCAAACGCATCGGCAGCAGATCGAGCTTGCGCAGCCGGGGAGTCGGGTAGCCATCAATCTGGCCAATGTGGCTCGTAGCGATATTAAGCGTGGAGATGTGGTGACGTTGCCGGGACAATTGCATCCTACGATGCTGTTCGACGCGCGTATCCAGTTGCTGACCGATGCGCCGCATCCGTTACAGCACAATACGCAGGTGGATATGTATAGCGGCGCACAGGAGATTTCGGCCCGCGTGCGTTTACTTGATAGAGAGGAGTTGCAGCCGGGTCAGAGCGCGTGGGCACAGTTGCGCCTGAGCCAGCCCGCCGTAGTGGCCCGCCGTGATCGTTTTATTTTGCGCATCCCCTCGCCGAGTCTGACAATTGGCGGCGGTGAGGTCATCGATGTGCAGCCACGCTACCATCGACGCCACCAGGTAGCCGTGCTAGAGAATCTTGAGCGACTCGCGCAGGGCACGCCGGAAGAACTGATTCTGGCGGCGCTGGATCGGCGCGGCGGCCCGAAAACGTCTACACGCTTCCAGGGTTATACTATTGCTGAGATAGCTAAACAATGTAATCTGGCTATCGACGTGACACAGCACACGTTGACGACGTTATTATTAGAGGGAAGAGTCCGACAGATCGGTGCCGGGGGGGGTGAGGAAAGCAAAGACAACAAGGGCCACGAAGGCGTATGGTTCGCGCAGTCCGTCTGGGAGCAGATCGTTGCCGAAACCACGCGCATGCTGAGTGATTATCACCGGCAGTATCCCTTGCGTGGTGGACTCTCGAAAGAGGAATGGCGTACTCGCCTGGGCCTCTCGGCTAAGATGGCCACGCTAATTTTTTCAGCGCTACAGGCTGAGGGTTACGTGGAATCGGTGACAGGCAGTAATGCCCCCTTCCTGTATGTCACCGCTGTCCAGAGCGCCGGTGGGAGTCTTATTCGTCTACCCGATTTCACGCCGCGCTTCACAGGCGAGCAACAAAAACAGGTTGAGCTGCTGCTACAGCGCTTCGCGGAGAACCCGTTCTCCCCGCCAGGGCGAGCAGAGGCAGAGGCGATGACCGATGGGGAGATCGTGGCGGCACTGATTGAGCAGGGACGTCTGGTCAAACTGAATGAGCAAATACTCTTGCTCAGAGAAACCTGTGCAGAGGCCATTACGAAACTGGTGCATTACTTACGCATACATAGGACGATGACAGCAGCAGAGGCCCGCGACGAGCTGGGTGCGACGCGCAAAACCGTCCTACCTTTGTTAGAATATATGGATACGTTACGTATTACCAGGAGAGTCGGTGACGAACGTGTGCTTGGAATTGCCGCCGAGAAGATAGAGTAAGACTTGCTGGTGCTGCTATAAGCAAGTGCCAGAATGAGAGTGATATAAAGACACGGATGGCGGTAGGATTGATGAAACCGTATACTAGCTATGTAGTGTAAGGTGTTCCGTTCTGTAACAAAATGCGTTAGAATAGAGTCGCAAGGGCGAAGAGAATTAAATTGAAAGTCGCCTGTAAGTGCGGAGAATTATGCAAATCGAAGTTTTGGGTGAGCGATACCAGTTACAGGATACCATAGGTCGCGGCGGAATGGCCGTGATCTATCGTGGTCGTGATTTGCGCATGGATCGCCCCGTTGCCATAAAGGTGCTGCGCGAGGCTTATAGCACGGACCCCAAGTTTGTGACCCGCTTTCAGCTTGAGGCGAAGGCGGCTTCGTCTTTGCAGCACCCCAATATTGTGCAGGTCTATGATTACGGTTACACCGATGGCAGCTACTTCATCGTGATGGAACTGGTCGATGGCTCTGACCTGCGCCGCTACTTGCGCTCTCGCCGTGTGCTGGATGTGGAGCGCGCCATGATTATCGCCCACGATGTTGCGATGGGACTGGGCGCGGCCCACCGTCGCAATATTGTCCACCGCGATGTGAAGCCGCAAAACATTCTGATCGGGCGCGATGGCTCCATCAAACTCACCGACTTCGGCATCGCCAGCGTCTATAACGACATGAACGCGGAGCGTCTGACCACCACCGGCATGACGCTCGGCACGGTGCAATATTACGCGCCGGAGCAAGCCCAGGGCGAGATTGTCACGCCCGCCGCCGATGTCTACGCACTGGGTATTGTGATGTACGAGATGCTGACGGGCCGCACGCCCTTCGAGGGTGACACGCCCGTCGCCGTCGCCATGCAGCACCTGCAAGACGCGCCTCTGCCGCCCAGCAATATTAACCCGAACATTCCGGCACCGCTGGAAGATGTCATCCTGCGCTGCCTGGAGAAAGTGCCGGAGATGCGCTTCCGCGACGGCAACGTGCTGGCAAAGACGCTGGAGCAGCTTGGCGAAATGCAGACCGGACGCGGTTTGCCGCCAACAATTAGTTCCAGCGGGTCGCCCAGTGGCGTGAATCAGTCTCCCATTCCCCCCCGGCCCAACATTTCCCGGCCAGATCGTAGCAGTGGGGGACAGGGCGCGCTCTCATCATCGCCCAATCACCAGTTTCCGCCCTCACCGGCAACCTTTAACCCACCCGGCAACGGAACCTACGCCGCCCCAACCATTGCTGAGGTCAGTGCGCCGGTTGAGCCGGGCCAGCCCTATGCGGGCTATCCTCTTGCCCCCGATAGTGTCGGGAGCGGCTCAACACGCCCGTTCGACCGGGGCACGCTGGCCCGCTCCGGGGTGGTACAGGAGCAGCGCGAGTCGCGCTTCGCCAGTATCATTACCGTACTTATTCTGCTGGCTACCTTGCTCCTGCTGGGCTTCAGCATTTATCTCGCCTATATGCTTGGCTTTCTTAGCTTTGGCAGTCACTCACCCACGCCAAATGCGAATACCGTCGTGGTGCCCAACCTGATCGGTGACACAAAAAGTCAGGCTCTAGCAACAGCGCATAACCACCAGTTGAACATTAATTTTGTCAATCAGGGCGATTGTGTCATTCAGCAGGGTACTAAGCCGGGCGACATAGAACAGGCGGGCAGTTACATCTCTGTAACCCTCGGTTCATGCTCAACCGCAACACCAACTGTGCAACCGACCATGCCCGATCTAACAAATCAACCGTTGAGTAACGCCCTCACTACTCTGCAAAAACTGGGTATTACTAGCGAGGTATACAAGGATGCTGGCTCTAATGGGGCATTAGGCCCGAATACCGTTATCCGCACAGACCCAGCAGCAGGCGCGTCTCTCCAGACTGGTCAGACGGTGACGCTCTATATCGCTAACTGTTCTGCCTCTGTGTGCCTGGTCAATGGGGTAACACCAACGGTAACGCCGACGAAGACCGCGCCTTCGCCCACGCCGACCAGTACGCCGCCAACACCCACACCAACCAGCGCGCCGCCGACGCCGACGCCGACTAACCCGCCGCCAACACCGACGCCGACTAACCCGCCGCCAACACCGACGCCGACAAGCATCCTGCCGGTGCCCAGCCCGACGTAATAGAGAGCCGGCGGGGCAACCGGCTCCTAACAATGAAAACAGGCGTAGTGCATAATAAATTTTGACCCTCAAAACCAACAATGGTACCATCCCGTAGGGGCGTGATTCATCACGCCCTGAGCGTGGAGAGACGAGCAGGCCGGGCCGGGCGTCATCAATCACGCCCCTACGAGAGGGCCGCAGGGCGATGCGCAGGTTGGGCCGGGCGTCATCAATCACGCCCCTACGAGAGGGCCGCAGGTCAATGCGCAGGTTGGGCCGGGCGTCATCAATCACGCCCCTACGAGAGGGCCGCAGGGCGATGCGCAGGTTGGGCGTCATCAATCACGCCCCTACGAGAGGGCCGCAGGTCGATGCGCAGGTTGGGCCGGGCGTGATGAATCACGCCCCTACGAGAGGGCCGCAGGTCGATGGACAGGTTGGGCCGGACGTGATGAATCACGCCCCTACGAGAGGGCCGCAGGTCGATGCGCAGGCAGGCAGGGCGTCATCAATAGGTCGATGGTGAAAATTCATTCTCGTGTCATTGTAGAAGCGTGCCCTGGCGGTCGCCATGCCCATTGCTTGCTCATTTCCTTGCCGTTTTGGCCCACGAGACAAAAAAATATGCTATACTATTAAGTAGGCAGCATCTCTTGTAAGTGTTCTGACGTTTATCAGGCGTAGTGCCTCTAGTGTAAACGAGGAAAGCTTATGGGTATTGCCCTCTTCAAGAGAGTCAACAGATAGGGGCGCGGCTGGCCACACTCAGTACCGATCAGGGGGTGCGACCAGCCGCGCCTTCATTTTTTCTTCACTAATGAATTTCAACCTCGTAGAGAACCGCGCCCTCCGCGCGATTTATCGCCTGTTCGCCGTTCATGTTCCATCCTCGTGCGTAACTAATCTCTCTCATTTCTGCAGGGATAGATGGTCATACGTTCACAGATGATAAATCGCGCAGTGAATGCGATTAAAAATTTCCTACACCTGCACATATGGGGCGTAATAACCGCGTAGTGAGCGCGGAATACGGCCCGCGATATAGGTGCCACTAAGCTGATGTTCCTCGCAATCCACGTGGCCACGCCGATGGAAGAGTTCTACCAGTTCGCCACGATTGAAAGGAATCGTTACCTGCATGCCGATCATGTTCTCCGCCAGCACGCGCGCGATCATCGCACATAGCTCTGTCAGACCGCGCTGATGCAGTGCCGAGATGGGCACGGCGTTGGGATAGAGCGTAGTATCCAGCTCGTCGGGATCATCGAGCAGGTCAATCTTGTTAAGGGCGGTGACGCGCGGTTTTTCGGCGGCTCCCAGCTCCTGTAATACGTTATTGACCGTCTCGCTCTGTTCGATGGCATTGACGTGACTGACATCGACCACCTCAAGCAGCAGATCAGCATCGACCACCTCTTCCAGCGTGGCGTGGAAGGCAGCGACCAGTTTGGTGGGCAACTTCTGAATAAAGCCGACCGTATCGGTGAGTAGCACCTCCTGGTTGCCGTTCAGATGCAGATGGCGTGTGACGGGATCGAGCGTGGCGAAGAGTTTGTTTTCTGCCAGCACTGCCGCCTCGGTGAGTGCGTTGAAGAGGGTCGATTTGCCCGCGTTGGTATAGCCGACCACTGCAACCACCGGGATGGCCTGGGCCATGCGTCGCTGACGGTGCAGCATGCGCTGCAAACGCACCTCGTCGATGTCCTCTTTTAGTTCCGAGATGCGGCTTCTGATGCGGCGGCGGTCAATTTCCAGTTTTGTTTCACCGGGACCGCGTACACCGATGGCTCCGCCCGCGCCCGCACTGGCTCCGCGCGAACCACCGGCCTGGCGCGAGAAATCGGCTCCCTGGCCGATTAGGCGCGGCAGGCGATACTCCAACTGGGCCAGTTCAACCTGCAAACGGCCCTCACGGGTATGGGCATGTTGAGCAAAAATGTCGAGGATTAAGGCCGTGCGATCAACGACGCGCGTGCCAAGCAGTTGTTCCAGGCTGCGTTGCTGGGTGGGAGTTAATTCGTCGTCGAAGATCACCAGTTCCAATTGCAGATGCTTTACCAGGTCGCTCAACTCCTGCGCTCTGCCTTTACCGATATAAGTCAGTGCGTCAGGGTGGGGAAGATGCTGGATCATTGCTCCCAGCACCGTCGCTCCAGCGGTATGGGCCAGCGCCTCCAGTTCGCTTACCGAATCCTCGCTACTCCAAATGGTTTCATCATTATCGGTATCGACGGCGACCAGGTAAGCGCGTTCCGGCCCCTTATGGACGCCAGTATCAAAGAGACGAGCTTGTTTGACCGTGGTTTCCTCCCCTATATATTGCAAACAACAGACACCTCTACTCATAATTGTACGGACGTACCAGGCCAATTGCAAGGGTCAGAACCCGCAACTATTGGGGCAATTTTGGCAGACCATGCAGGTTCTGGTTGAAGATGCTGTTGACCTTCGCAAACAAACTGTTCGTGACCGCCTGATTATAGAAGTCGTGCCAGCTTTTGAGCTGATCGAAGGATATTTTCACACCGGGGATGATGCTAGCGGATTGCTGAATAGCATTGACATTGGCTTGCAGCGTAGCCAGGAAGGTACCCAGCGCGATTAGCAGCACCAGCCAGAGCAGCCAGGCCTCGCCAAAGCCGATGATGCCACCGAGCAGGGCATCGCCAAAGCCAATCACCGGTATCTTCTGAACGAAACCGCGTACCGCCGTTGCGACAATATGCAGAATCAGCACTACACCGAAGAACAGGACTACATAGGAGATCAGCGGTGTAGCGGGTAGGCCGTTCGCAGCCAACAGGGCGGTAAAGCGTGGCCCATAGTAATAGGCCACCCCGAAAGCTATCGGAATGCTGAGCAGGTTGATCAGGCTAAACACCGCGCCATTGCGCAGGCCATTAAAAACCAGCAGCGCAACCGTAATCAGAAACAATATATCGATCAAACTGAGTGACATTTGTTTTCTCCACACTCATGTCAGATTAACTCTATCGTTGAGTTATTATCCTACTCCTAAAGACGTGGAATCAAGCAGCAATGTAACAATGATAATGTGATCAGTGTCACAGTCTAAGCCACCAGTTGCGTGAGCAGGTCGTTCTGGATGGCGATGGCCGAGCGACAGAGTTCGGTAAAGGCCTCGGCCCCCATCTTCTGCTCCACCGCCGCCATGAACCGTTCAACCCCGCCGACGGTGGGATCATGCAGCGAGCGGCGCAGTTGGATGGCTGCGATCAGGAGCGCGATGGCCTCTTGATGCTGCTTCTGCTCGTAGAGCAACATGCCCAGGTTGGTTAGAATGAGGCCCACCTGGCTGCTCATGCTAGTGGACTTGCCGTGTGTCAGGGGGCCGGTTGCCAGACTATAGGCCTGACGCAGTGCTTGCAGGTAGTATTCGCGCGCAGTAGCGTAATCCTTGACGCTGTGATAGAGTAGTCCGATATTGTGCAGTAGCACGCAACGCAGGCGCGGGTCAGGGCGTTGCTGATCGAGCAGCAGCGCCTGCTCGAAGTTTGCCCGTGCCTGCTCCAGATTGCCGGAGAGGCGGAAGATCTCGCCCTGGTTGGTCAGGGTCACGGCTTCCGCATGCGTGTCACCCATGTTGTGTTGGATGGCGAGCGCCTTCTGATAATAGAACTGGCTTTGCTGATATTCGCCGGTACGCCCGTAAAGCATAGCCAGGTGACTCATGACCAGCGCCTCGTCACGTTGTTCTAGCTTACCGAAGGGGGGCAGCATGGCAGTATATAAGCCAATCAATGTGCCCAGCGCTCCCCACTGTACCAGGCTCTCGTGCAATCGCTCCTCGAAAATGGTGTTGCAAGCCAGTTGCCAGCGCCGTCCCAGACAGAGGTGACGCACCACGGAAATCAGCGGCCCCACCTCTTGTAAACTGTGACGTTGTCCGCGCGGCGGCATCTCGCGCTGAACAACCAGGCGGTAATAGTTGGCAATATGCAGGTGCGCAGTGGCAATAGCGGCCTCTCGCGCCTCAATCTCCTCTTTGCTATCGCCACCTTCCAGAAAATGCTCCAGCACATACTGGCGCAGCAGGGAATGCAACGTATAATATCTGATGCCCTGCTCCGTCACCTCCTGCACCAGCGAAAGCTGCACCAGCATGTGCAACGCCTGCTCGAACACGAGGACGCGCTGCCGTTCCTGAACGTCCAGCGCGCTGTTGCCCAGGATAGCTATTGCGATACCGGCAAACGGCACCAGTTCATGGAAGAGGCTGAGCATACGCACGATGGCATTCTGCGTCGGATTAAGATGCTGGTAAACGCGCGCGCACAGATTGAAGGCCACTTCCCCATTCCACAAGGTTTGATTTTCCGGTGCCTCCAATAGCTGAGCAAGAGAGAGGTTGCCCAGGTGTAAGAGTGCGTGTACCAGGGTGAGCGCGAAGACGTGACCGGCGCACCGTTGCCAGACTAATGATAGGGCTTCGGGCGACCCCTCCACGCCGCGCTGTTGCAGCAGCATCTCCCCTTCGGGCATCGTGATGCGCGAAACCAGGTAGGAGCGCACGCGCGACTCGGTCATCTCTTCATTGTAGGGCGAGTTATAGCTGGTCAATATCAGGCGACTCCCGCCCAGATCGGTTTGCAGCATTTGCAAGAACAGGGGCAAGGAACCGCGTCCGGCTGCGCCTTGCTGCGTCTCAGGGTGCAGCAGGAGTTCAAACTGGTCGATGACTACCAGCGCGTTCTCGTTGCGCCTCCGCAGCGCGCGCAAGAGCGTGGAAATCTGTTGCTCCGGTGTCAACAGGAACAGGGCAGGCTCCTCAGCCTTGATGCCTTTGAGAATGGCCGCGATCAGGTCAGGGAGCGTAGTGTAGGTATCGAGCGTGAGCCAGACCAGGTGACGTGGCGCGGGCATCCCGGCCTGCTGGGCCAGCAGCAGGCGTTGATAGAGCAGGGCGGCCAGTGTTGATTTGCCCACACCCGGATTACCGATCAGCAAAACTGCGCTGGTGTTGCGTTGTATCAGCATGCGCAAGACGGCATTGACCTCATCGGCACGTTGCGCAATGACTCGCTGGTCGGTGAGGGGCGGCGTAGTGGCGAAAATGCCGAACGTAACCTTTTTATGGGCAAAGGCCCCTCCCTTATCCGGGCGTGGCGGGATTACCGTCGCTGACGCGGGCGGAGTTGAGGGTTCGGGGCGGGTATCTGGTCTGGTAAGCTGAATGGTGCGCTCTGGCTCCATGGGTTCTATACTCCACTAACAACGGCCCACTCAGGGCTATCCGGCTCAACGCTTGTGTTTTTGTCGTCAAATAATAAACGGATAGTGCTGAGGTTTTGTTGATCGATAGCCTGAATATGCTATGTCCGGGAGTGGAGTTGGCCCGTTGTTTGCGCCAGCTTGCGCAGGCGATGCTGCTCGGCCAGTTCGTATTTATTGTTAAACATGCGGTTGCCGCAGTAGATGTTACGGCGTGCAAATGGCTCTGGGGTTTGCTCCATAAGATATGCTTGTACCTCCGGTTTGTGAGCCATAGGCGCATCGAACCAGGGTTCAGAAAGCATATAGAGAGGATTATAAACCCAGGCAGGGCAAGGAACAGCGTAGCGCGTACAGAGGTATTCGACAGAGGCGGCACAAAAGACGGCCCAACGAAACTGTTCTTCTGTCGGTTTTTCCGGCAATGCGATGGGTGTCTTCACCAGTTCCGCACGACGATCTTTAGCATAGTCGAACCAGTCATTCATGAAATTGCCTAATGCCACCCAGGGTCGCTCTCCCTGGCAAATCTCCTGGTAAGTAAAAGCCATCGTTTGTAAATGACCTATTGTTTTCATCACAATCCTCGCTACTGCTGTTTGTCTTCCCTGGTAGAATTGTACCATATTCCTCTATGGGAACAGGATACCTAATGTCTTGTCAAGATTGTTGATTTGTTGAACTTGCTTGTCAGGAATGTAACGATCAACTACTTGCTGAGCATGAATACGCGTATTAATGTGTAACTGCTGACAAAGTAGCTGAATATCTTCTTTATCTTTCTGACGACCTGCCAGTAGTTTAAGAGCTAGAATATAATCCGCTTCAGGAATATAGACCTGAAGCAACCCGTAGGTGCGCCACAATGTCCCTTGTGGTATTTTGCTAACATCGCGCAGGAAATCTCCAATAACATCGTTAATCCAGGTGAGTGGGATGTTATTTTGTCGAGCGACAATGCGTGCGGCCATTTTAAAGGTCTGGTAAAGCGGCGACGTTGTTGGATCATCGATGTCACTGAGCAATACATCAATATCGTTTGTTACACGGTTGCTACTCATTTGAGTGAGCATGAACGCGCCGCCAATGAGCAGGATTCGTACCGGTTGTTGCACGCCCTGTTGCTCTAAAGCTTGCCCAAGCTCTGCCAGATATTGCTCCATCTCCTGTCTCTGCATGGCTTATTCCCCTCTATTGCCGTTCTGCTTTGTATAATGTAGCATATATACCGAAAACATAGTGCTATTCTCAAGGAGTATTCCTGATGGATATGGAAATACAGCCGGGCACGACCACAACAGAGACGGCGGTGCTGGACGAGGGACGGCAGCAGAAGGCGCGGGAGTATGCGCGTATTCGGCGGCGACTCACATTTGTCAACCTGGGCTTTGGCGCGCTGTGCATCGTCGTGATGCTGGGCTTCGGCCTGGATCACTGGCTGCGCAACCTGCTCGCTCCCCTGGGCGCGTGGCAGCCGGTGCAGGGCTGGCAACCCTTGCAAATCTTGCTCTACTTTGTCATTCTGATTGTAATCTACGAAATTCTTACCTTGCCGCTGAGCTACTATAGCGGCTACATTTTGCCGCATCGCTACGGCCTCTCAACTATGAAGCTCTCCGGTTGGATCGCTGATCTGCTGAAAGGTTTCGGGCTGAGCCTGGTCTTAGAGGCGTGCGCGCTGGAACTGATCTATCTACTTCTGGCGGTGCAGCCGCAGACGTGGTGGCTGTGGGTGGCGCTGGTCATGCTCTTCTTCTCGGTGATTATGGCCAACCTGGCCCCCATTCTGATTTTCCCCCTGTTCTATAAGTTCAAGCCTCTGCCGGAAGGTGAACTGACCACCCGGCTGATGGCGCTGGCGCAAAAGGCCAGCACGAGGGTACGCGGCGTCTACTCAATGGAGATGAGCAGCAAAACTACAGCCGCCAACGCTGCCCTGATGGGCCTGGGCAACACGCGCCGTATCGTGCTGGGCGACACCATGCTCGACCGCTATAGCACCGACGAGATCGAGGTGGTGCTGGCACACGAACTGGGTCATCATGTACATCGAGATATCTGGAAGCTGATTATTAGCCAGGCCATTCTTACACTGGTCGGCCTGTATATCGTCAATCTTCTGCTGCACTGGGTCGTGAACTCGCTACATCACTACCAGGCCCTGACCGATCCAGCAACCATGCCCTTCCTCTTCCTGCTGATGGGCCTGTATGGTCTGATCGTCATGCCTATCGGCAACAGCTACACGCGCCATGTCGAGTACCAGGCCGACGAGTATGCCCTGGAAACCACACGCAAGGTTGAGGCATTCAAAAGCGCCATGACGCGCCTGGCGAACCAGAATCTCGCCGACGCCGATCCCTCGCCGCTCGTCGAATTTCTCTTCCTCGACCATCCCTCCATCAAAAATCGCCTGCGTCACGCCGACACCTTCGCGCAAAAACATGGATTAGTAAATTCGATGCAATAATGTATTTGGCTCACATTATTGCATCGAATTGATTACGCTTTCAGCGCATCCATCAAGGCTGAGAGCTTCGCGGCAGCCTCATCGATGCTGCCGCCGGGCATACTAATCAAGGGTTGATCGACACCGGCTTCGGCCCAGGCGTCGAGGCGAGCTACCATCTGTCCGGGTGTGCCGATAATCGAGGTCATGTCGAGCAGACGCGGGCTGACGGCAGCGACCGCGCTGCGCAGTCCCTGTTTATTGGCCTCGATGATAGCCTGCACATCCTCGCCAAAGCCGTTGCGCGTCAGCATCTCGGCGTAATAGACGCCCATGCGCGCGACATAGTAGGCCAGCGGCTCGGCGGCCTTGAGACGTGCCCTGGCGCGTGTTTCATCGTCGGCGTTTTCGTCCAGGATAATAGTTGTGATGTAGGGAGCAATCAGAGCGCTATGCAGCGGGCGACCGGCCTTTTGCGAACCCTCGTCCAGTTGCGCGCGCAGTTCGCTCCATTTATTGCCGGGCCAGTAGACCGGCAGGATGCCATCGGCGATCTCTCCTGATTGAATGACATTCTTTGGCCCCATCGCGGCGATATAGATCGGCAGATCGGCGCGCAGTGGCTTGAAGCGTAATTTGAAGCCACGCTCAAGGTTGAAGAATTCGCCATGATAGATGAGCTTCTCCTCGCGCAGAATCATGCGGATGATCTCGACGTATTCGCGCGTGCGCTTGAGCGGTTTCTCGAACTTGACGCCGTGCCAGTGTTCAATGACGTTAGCACCAGAGGGGCCAAGGCCAAGAATAATGCGCCCGCCGGAGCGTTCGTCCAGCGTAGCGGCGGTGCTCGCGATCAGGGCCGGCGTGCGCGAGAAAATATTGGCGATGCCCGCGCCGATTTTAATGCGTTTCGTGGCGCGTGCGAGATCGCCCATCGAGGTAAAGAGTTCATAGCCCCAGGACTCGCCCAGCCACACGGAGTCAAAGCCCAGTTCGTCAGCGACCTTGACCTTCTCGATAACGGTATTCCATTCCGAGGGGAAATTGGGCGAATCGGCCACCAGACCAATGCGCGCGCGATAGGCTTTCTGCGCTGTACTATTTTGTTTTGGGTCTATTGTCATACGTTGACCTGTCCTTCCAGCAGTGGTTGAAAGTATCGACATGCCCTATTATAGCACCACAGTATGCCGGTCAGGCACGCACAGATGGCAGGCGCTTGAGGATAAAGCGCAGACTGAAACCCTGTACGAGTAGCGAGAAGAGAATGACGGCATAGGTAGAAAAGACCAGCAGATCACGTCTCGGCAAACTGAGCGGTAGCGCCAGCACCAGGGCCAGCGAGAGCGCGCCGCGCAGTCCACTCCAGAAGAGGACGAAGCGCCAGGAAGAGACTTGCATGCCTTCCTTTTTAGGTAAGGAACGCGGCAGCAGCAACACAACCAGTAGTCGAGCCAGCAGCACTAGCAGGATGGTGACGCCAGCCGCGACTAAGAGCGCCGGTGGATTAGGGGTAGAGAGAAAATAGAAAGGATCAAGCTGGAAGCCGACCAGCAGAAAGAGCAGCGCATTAGCCACGAAGGCAACAGTACTCCAGAACGTTTCGACGGCCTGTTGCGAGCGCTCTGACATACCGGTTTCTCGCCCATAGCTGCCGAGGATCAGACCAGCGATGACAACGGCGACAATGCCGGAAGTGTGCAGGGCATCGGCGAGCAAATAGGTTCCATAGGCAGTCACAATGGTCATCGTCGTTTCAATTAAAGCGTCATCCACGCCGCGCAACATACGACTCACGGCAAAACCAATGGCAGCGCCCAGGAGTGTACCGCCCCCGGCCTCTAACAGAAAAATACCGGCTCCCTGCAGCCACGGCTGGATGGCAGATTGTGCAGAGGAAGACGAGGTTGTGAGCAGGAGCAATGTCAGAAAGACCTGATACAAAGAACCGGCAACACCATCATTGAACAGGCTTTCACCCTCGATAATCGCGGCAAGCTGCGCATGCACACGCAGTTGCCGAAACAGACCCAGCACCGCTATCGGGTCGGTTGGCGTGAGGATAGCGCTGAGCAGGAGAGCGGTGAGCCAGCGCAGGCCGAAGAAAAAATGCAGAGGTAGCGCGATGAAGAGCAGTTCCAGCAGCAGGCCAGGGCCGATCAGGATAGTAATGGCCAACCAGTTGCGCCGTAGCTGGGGTACTGAGATAGACCAGGCACCCTCAAAAATTAAAGGGGGTAAGAAGACGAAAAGGACGAGGTTAGGAGCAAGGGTAAAACTTATATTGAAATAGGTGCCGAAAAAGCTGATGACCAGTCCCACCATGACCAGGCCCAGTGTATAGGGTACGGAGAGGCGACGCATCAACAGAATAGTGACTAACGCGATCAGCAGTAAAATAGTGATAATACGAACGACTGTGGTGATGTCAGGCATGTGTCTCCTTTTTAAACACGATGAGACGCTTTCACTACAGGTCATTGTACCACCTTCGCTGCTCAGCCTGATTGCTTTGCAGCAGACGATCTGTTAAACGGTCGTCTGCTGCTGTTTCTGAACATACCCCTGCTAGTGCTGTTGATAGTCTTCATACTGCTACCAATACGCAAACACCTTTGATCGTCTCTCTATGCCATTCTGCCCCTCTATATGGTCTGAGCAGGCATATACCTGATATTCTAATCTAGCCTTTCGCCTTGCTCTCCTGCCCGTTCTGGAACAGCGGGAGCGCGCCGATCATGTACTCGATGCCGGAGAAGGCCGTCCAGATCACGGCGACGATCAGCAGGATATCGGCGATGAGCTGGAGGATGTTGCTGAAGGTGACGGTGTGGCTGTTGAAGGTCAGTGCCAGAGGGAAGAGCGAGAGACCGCCTGCGCCCAGTCCTTTTGCCAGCAATAGAGTGCCCATCGCAACCAGCGTGATGAAGGTTTTTTGTTTGCCCCAGATACCCGCTGGAATCACGTGCCCCTTCGCGGCTGCCATAGAGCGCAGGCCCGTGACCAGAAATTCGCGCGTGATGATGACGAAGACAATCCAGGCCGGTACCAGCCCAATCTGCACCAGACCAACCAGGATGGCCGAAACGAAGACCTTATCGGCGGTGAGATCGAGAAATACGCCTAGCGAGGAGACAACATGCAGACGGCGCGCCAGATAGCCGTCGAAGAAATCGGTGATAGAGGCCAGCACAAACAGTAGCGTGGCCACTAAAAAAGCCCAGGGTTGGTTGACAAGCACGAGGATGAAAACCAGCACAGTGGCCAGCAAGCGACTCGTACTCAATATATTAGGGACGTTACTCATAAAAAACTCCTCACGTCTTCATTGTCGCTGCCAGAGTTCATAAGTGCTACTACTACATAATATGCAACCGGCGGCCTGAATGCGCGCGACATCTCCGGCAGTGCGGATAAAGCCCCCGGCGATGAAGGGTCCAGTCAGTAAGTGCTGCAAAATGCGGGCCACATCTGGAAAAATGATGCCCGGCAGCACCTCTACAATGTCGGGCGCGGCCCGCGCAATCGTGCGCACCCCCGTCTCTAACGCGGAATCGTCGGCGAGGAGCAAGCGTTGAATTGTCACCAACCCCTCGGCCTTGCCCGCCGAAACCAGTTGCGAGCGACTGGTGATGATCGCATCGACGCCAACCTGATGTAGATATTGAATACCCGCGCGGTCCTTGCCCACACCACTGATCAGATCCAGGTGAACCACCACGCCTTTGCCGACACGGTGCGCCTGGGCAACAAAAGGAGCCAACTCGAAGCCATCGCCCTTGAGGATAAAGAGCAGGAGCGCATCTGAGGTCAATGCAATCTGCATATCCTCCCCGCTTTTAATCGCTGCCGCCACCGGATACCGCTGGGCCAGTTGTAAGAATTCTTGCTTCGTCATGTCACAATCTCATCAATCTCATCCGCGACCCTTGACAAACATGTTTCTGCCGAGTATTATCATTATAAGACAACCGAAACGGGTTGTATAGTTTGGACATAGAAGCGCAAGACAACTAAATAGCTCAATGGGACAGTGAAAATGAGAAGTCCTGAGCCGACCTTGAGGAAAGGCTTAGGGCTTTGTTGTTTTTTAGCTACGACCAGAGGTGCATTATGCATAATCAATCTGGTGGCTCACTGCTCACCTCTCTTAAACAGGATACGCGCAGCAAGATCATTCCGGTGATCGAGCAGAAGACACAATTCTCGCGTGTCTTCGATCTTCCTGCAGCGCGGCCCATCCTGTTGCGGCACTGCAACCTGTTTGAGCTGAGTGGTCTTCTTGAGCGTGCAAGACAACAACACCTACCAGTCTACGTTTATATTGACCAGATCGATGGCATCCACGCGGATAATGCAGGCATTCGCTACCTGAGCGAACGTATGGGCATTACTGGCATTATTTCCAATCATCCACGTGTTCTCGCCATCGGCAAAGAGTATGGACTGGAAACCATTCAGCGTATGTATGTGCTGGACTCAACGGGATTAGACGCGGCCCTGGAGGCGCTGGATACGTCAATTATCGATCTCCTCGATATTTCGCCCGCGCTGGTCGTTCCGCATGTCATCCCGCGTCTGCGCGCACCATTACCGCTCCCCTTTCTCGCCTCCGGCCTCCTGCTGGAAGCGCAACACGTTCGTTCTGTGTTACAACACGGAGCAAGTGGCGTCTTTGTAGCGCGTGATGATCTCTGGTCGGTAGCTTAACTACATCTATTACCTCTTGCGCCGACAAAGCTGTCAGCGCATTGAACATACATCTTGTCATCGGTATAAGCTCGCATATTTATGCCCGGCTTATACAAGCATTACGTTGTCACAAGAGTGCGGACAACCTGAGTAGGGTCTGACTATGCAGTCTACCCAGGCCGTACCGAATATCCGGGGCAAAGTCTGCCCAAGAAAGGAAGAGGTTCTCATGGCAAAGTACGTATTGGCTTTAGACCAGGGCACCACCAGTTCGCGTGCGATTGTCTTTGACCACGAGGGGACTATCGTGAGCGTTGCGCAGCAAGAGTTTCCTCAACTCTACCCGCAGCCTGGCTGGGTGGAGCATAACCCGGAGGACATCTGGAACAGCCAGCTTGCTGTGGCGCAGGAAGCCATGAAGAAAGCGGGGGCGAGCGCGAGCGATATTGCCGCCATCGGCATCACCAACCAGCGCGAAACAGCAGTGGTGTGGGAGAAAGCCACCGGCAAGCCCGTGTATAACGCGATTGTCTGGCAGAGCCGTCAGACGGTGCCTATTTGCGAAGCACTGACCGCCAAAGGCTTTGACAAGGAGATTCGCGCCCGTACCGGTCTTGTCACCGATGCCTATTTTTCCGGCACCAAGATCAAGTGGATACTCGACAATGTTGAGGGCGCGCGCGCGAAGGCCGAGCGTGGCGAACTGCTCTTCGGCACCATCGATACCTTCCTGATGTGGCGTCTCTCCAACGGTCGCGTGCATGCCACCGACTACTCGAATGCCTCGCGCACGTTGATCTACAACATCTACGAGAAAAAGTGGGATGATGTGATTCTCAACGAACTGGGTATCCCCGCCTCCATGTTGCCTGAAGTCAAGCCTTCCAGCGGTGTCTTTGGCGAAACCGATCCCTCCTTCTTTGGCGCGCCTATCCCCATCGCGGGCGTAGCGGGCGACCAGCAGGCGGCCACCTTTGGTCAGGCTTGCTACGAAGTCGGCATGGCAAAGAACACCTATGGCACCGGCTGCTTCATGTTGATGAATACCGGCAACAAAGGCGTGCCCTCGCAAAATGGCCTGCTCACCACGCTCGGCTGGGGCATCGGCAATGAGATTGTTTACTGTCTCGAAGGCAGCATCTTCATCACCGGCGCGGCGGTGCAGTGGCTACGCGATGGCCTCAAGGCCATCACCAGCAGCGCGGACGTGGAAGCGCTGGCGAACACGGTACCCGACAACGGCGGTGTGTATCTCGTACCGGCCTTCGTCGGTCTGGGCGCGCCCTACTGGGATCCGTATGCGCGTGGCACGATCATCGGCCTGACTCGTGGTTCAACCATCGGTCATATTGCGCGCGCCACGCTGGAGTCGATGTGCTATCAGACACGCGATGTGCTGGAAGCGATGACCGCCGATAGCGGTGTGACCGTCAAGACGCTGCGTGTTGATGGCGGCGCGGTCGTTAACAACACGTTGATGCAGTTCCAGGCCGACATCCTGGGTGTGGCCGTGCAGCGCCCGAAGGTTTCGGAGACGACCGCGTTGGGGGCTGCCTACCTGGCAGGTCTGGCCACCGGCTTCTGGGGCAGCCAGCAGGAAGTCGCGGAACACTGGGCGGTTGACCGCACCTTCGAGCCGCAGATGAGCGCCGACCAGCGCGAAAGCCTCTATGCAGGTTGGAAGAAGGCAGTTAGTCGCGCTCTCAAGTGGGAAGAGGCCAAATAAGCTCTGGGGCGTGGAACTGGCCACGCCCCTCGGTTCCCGTTCTTATCTATCGTGTTGTCTCGTTTTCAAGCATGCATGGAACATGCTTACCGCAAAGGAGCAAAACACTATGGCACAAACTACCATCAGCAGACCCTCGGCGCTCAGTGGCACCTGGGGTGAGGCTATCGCCGAATTTTTCGGCACCATGGTCCTGATCCTCTTTGGTGACGGTTGTGTCGCCGTCTTTGGACTGTTCACCCAGTTCAACGGCCCTCATGCCGCCCCGACAGCTTTTGCGCATACGTGGACCGTGATCATCTTTGGATGGGGTCTGGCGGTCATGCTCGGTATCTACGTCTCCGGCGCAATTAGCGGCGCGCACATCAATCCGGCGGTGACAATAGCCCTGGCGGTGACAAAACGTTTTTCGTGGAACAAGGTTGTTCCCTACATTATCGCACAACTGCTTGGTGCATTTGTGGCGGCAGCGATCCTCTACTTCGTGTATCAGGGGGCGCTGGTCAGTAATGCTGGCACATCTGGGGGAGCGGCCTTTGCTACCAACGTGGGCTATGTCTTCTATACCAGCCCCAAACCATTTGTTGGTTTGTTTGGCGCGTTCGGCGATGAGTTCCTCGGCACGGCCCTGCTCGTGGGCTTGATTCTAGCTATCGTCGATGGACGTAACCAGCCGGTACAGGCGAATCTGAACCCGTTCATTATCGGCCTTTTGATCGTGGCGATTGGCGCTTCCTTCGGTATGAATACCGGATACGCCATCAACCCGGCCCGTGACTTTGGCCCGCGCCTGTGGGTGGCTATCGTCAGTGGTGGCGCAAGCCTCTCACAGAACAACTACTACTTCTGGGTTCCCATCGTCGCTCCGATTCTCGGCGGCATCGTAGGTGGGCTTATCTACGACTACACCATCGGTAGGGTTCTGGAGGCGCGCAAGATCGGCAAATCTGGCGAAGCTGAGACAAAGGGCGAAGCGGTACGTGAGCCTTCGGTCAACTAAGCGAACCTGTTTCTTGTGTCTCGTCACCCGCCTGTGAGGCGTGGGAATCGCGTTCCACAGGCGGGGAAGGGACATTCTAGCGAGAAAGGAGAAGAGGTGAAGCGAAAGATAGGGTCACGATGGTTTGGCAATTCACCCTCGCTCCACCTCTTCACATACTACTATGCAACCACTATCAGCGACAACACGCATGCACAATCTGTCTCGCATGGGAAGCGAAGACTTTGATATTCTGGTCATCGGGGGCGGTGTCACGGGCGCAGGAGTCGCGTTGGACGCGGTGGCACGTGGCTACAAGGTAGCCCTCGTCGAGAAGGCGGATTTTGCCAGTGGTACCAGTAGCAAATCGACCAAGCTTGTTCATGGGGGCATTCGTTACCTGCCGGAATTTGATTTTGCTCTCGTGCATGAGGCGCTGGTTGAACGTGGTCTGCTACTGCAGAACGCCCCATTCCTGGTTGCGCCCCTGGCTTTTGTGCTGCCCATCTACGAGGGTGATCTGCACCCGGTCGGCATGCCTTTCACCACGCCCAGAGGTATCGGCCTGAGCTACCTGCTGGATATTGGCCTGTGGATGTACGATATTATGGCCGGTCGTCGCAATATCCATCTGCATCGCCGTATTAGTCGTCAGAAGGTCATGGAACTGGCCCCGGCTATGACCACACAACGCTTGAAAGAGGGCTTTGTCTACTACGACGCACAAACCAACGACGCCCGCCTGACCATCACGCTCATCCGCACTGCCGCTACCTACGGCGCAACCATTGCCAACTACGCCGAAGTGACTGCGTTCGAGATGCAGAACGGCAAGATTGTTGCCGCGCGCGTGCATGATCGGCTGGGGGGTCAGGACATCACCCTCAGGGCACGCCATTTCATCAACGCGACGGGCATTTTCTCTGAGCAGGTAGAGGCACTCACCGGCAAAACACCGCAGGTTTCGGTCGAACCCAGCAAGGGCGTCCACCTCGTCTTTGCGCGCGAGAAGCTCATGCTCGGTAAAGACGCCATTGTTCTGCCCGAAACCGACGACAAACGTATCATTTTCATCGTCCCCTGGGAGTCGCGCGCCGTCGTCGGCACCACCGATACGGGCAGCGGCGACCTCGACCACCCTGTCGCCAGCCATGAGGATGTTACCTATCTGCTGGAACACCTCAAACGCTATCTCTCGGTTGATATCAGCCAGGACGATATTCTGACAACCTATGCCGGCTATCGTCCACTGCTCAAACCGAGCGGCACCGGAACCTCGACGGCGAAGCTCTCGCGTTCACATTCGGTACTGCAAAGCCCTTCCGGCCTCGTAACCATTGTTGGCGGCAAACTGACGACCTACCGCCGTATGGCACAGGATACCCTCGATGTCATCAACCGCCGCGACGGCATGAAGCCAATTCATCCGACGGAAAGATTGCTCTTGCAGGGTAGCGCGGGCTGGCCGGTGCAAAAGCAGAAACTGGCTCAGCGCGGCATGGCCCTGGGCCTGGATGACGCCGTCATCGAACATCTGGGCAAGAGCTATGGCACGCAGGCGCAACAGGTGCTCGACCTGATCGAACAGGATAGCAGCTTAAAGCAACGCCTGATTCCTGATTTGCCCTACGTGCGCGCCGACGTGGTCTTTGCCTGCCGCCAGGAGATGGCGATGACACCGTATGACGTGCTGGGCCGCCGCACCGCGATCTTGCTGACAGATGGTCAACGCGGTCTGGGTGCGGTAGATGAGGTGGCGGCGCTGATGGCCCGCGAACTCCAGTGGTCGCCTGAGCAGCAGCGCGAACTGGTCAATGCGTATCGCGCTGCTATTGAGCAGCAGAAGGCCGCCGAGGTCGCAGCCTGACCAGCACAGCGTTTGGTTTGTTGTATTCGATGAGATACAATTACGATTGGATGGACTTTAACAATTTACCCACGGCTACTCGTAGGGACGGAATAAGCCAGGCTTCCCTGCTCCCGTAGGGGCGTGATTCATCACGCCCTGCTCGCTCGCCTGCTATGCCCCTCTCCATGCCCGTCTCAGGGCGTGAGCAATCTCGCCCCTACGGCATGAGCGCTATCAACACAGGGGCGGCGCGATTATCATCTCTCAGGGCGTGATCAATCACGCCCCTACGGCATGAGCGCTATCAACACAGGGGCGGTGCGATTATCATTCTCTCAGGGCGTGATCAATCACGCCCCTACGGCATGAGCGCTATCAACACAGGGGCGGCGCGATTATCATTCTCTCAGGGCGTGATCAATCACGCCCCTACGGCATGAGCGCTATCAACACAGGGGCGGTGCGATTATCATTCTCTCAGGGCGTGAGCAATCACGCCCCTACGGCATGAGCGCTATCAACACAGGGGCGGTGCGATTATCATTCTCTCAGGGCGTGAGCAATCACGCCCCTACGGCATGAGCGCTATCAACACAGGGGCGGCACGATTATCATTCTCTCAGGGCGTGATCAATCACGCCCCTACGGCATGAGGCCATTGCCGGTTTCGAGGGGAAAAGCTCATCATGCCGTCCCTACAGAATTAAAAGCCCGGTATCAGAGCATAGAAGTTGGGTACCCTTTGTTTTGGCGTTTATTTGATGAAAAACATCGAGAGGATGTACCATGAAGAAACTCATCAACAAGCCGGAAGATGTGGTGAAAGAGGCGTTGGCCGGAATGGCGGCAGCACACGCCGACCTTATCACTGTGGACATCGAAAACCAGGTCATTGTTCGTAAGGATGCACCGGTGCAAGGCAAAGTCGGCATTATCTCTGGTGGCGGCAGCGGTCATGAACCGATGCACGGCGGCTTCGTCGGCTTTGGCATGCTCGATGCCGCCTGCCCTGGTGCGGTGTTCACCTCACCAGTGCCAGATCAGATGCTGATCGCTACCAAAGCCGTCAATGGTGGAGCAGGTGTGTTACATATCGTCAAGAACTACACGGGCGATGTGATGAACTTCGAGATGGCGGCTGAACTGGCCGAGGCCGAAGGCATTCACGTAGAGAGCGTGGTCACGAACGACGATGTGGCTGTGCAGGATAGCCTCTATACGGCGGGACGGCGCGGCGTTGGCGTCACCGTGCTGCTGGAGAAAATCGTAGGCGGCTTCGCGCAAACGGGCGCACCGCTCGATCAGGTGGCGGCACTGGCGCGCAAGGTCAATGCACAGGGACGCAGCATGGGCATGGCACTCACCCCCTGCACCGTTCCCACCGCCGGGAAACCTACCTTTGAACTGGGCGAAGACGAGATGGAGATCGGCATTGGCATTCACGGCGAGCCGGGACGCCGCCGCGTGAAACTGGCTCCCGCCGATGAGATCACCGAGATGCTGGCCACACCTGTTATTGAAGACCTGGGCCTCAAGAGCGGCGAAAACGTGCTGGCCTTCGTCAACGGCATGGGCGGCACACCACTGATCGAACTGTATATCGTTTATAATGCCCTCAACCGCATCCTCAAGGGCAAGAACATCAACATCGTTCGTTCGCTGGTCGGCAGCTACATCACCTCGCTGGAGATGGCCGGTTGCTCAATCACGCTGGTGCGCATGGACGATGAACTGATCAAATATTGGGATGCGCCGGTACATACTCCTGCATTGCGCTGGGGCATGTAACCCGTTTCGCCTATACTTCGTAGTTTATATTACGGCATGAGGGTATGCCATATCATGCCCTCATGCATAAAAGGAAAGCGTTGCCTATGACGAATGAGGATATGATCCGCTGGCTAGAGGGCATAGCCGATGCATTGCATGAAAACGCGCAATACCTGACCGAACTGGACGCGGCCATTGGCGATGCCGATCATGGCACAAACATGGATCGCGGCTTTACAGCGGTGCGCGCCAAATTTCCTGCGATGCAGACGATGGATATGGCCGGTCAACTCAAGACCGTTGGTAGCACGCTGGTTTCGACGGTGGGCGGTGCCAGTGGGCCGCTCTACGGCACGGCCTTCCTGCGTGCCGGTAACGCTATTGCCGGTAAAACCGATCTTTCAGCCGCTGATGTAGTTGCCATGCTGGAAGCCTTTCTCGGCGGCATTGTCGCACGCGGCAAAGCGCAACCGGGCGAGAAGACCATGGTTGATGCCCTGACGCCCGCGCTCACTGCCGCCAAAACGGCGCTGCAAGAGGGGGCCGGCCTGGCCGAGGTAACGGCGCGTGCCGCTGCCGCCGCCGAAGAGGGCATGAAGGCCACCATCCCGATGCTCGCCACGAAGGGGCGCGCCAGCTATCTTGGTGAACGCAGTATTGGTCATCAAGACCCCGGCGCAACCTCTAGCTGGCTCATGCTACGCTGCCTGGCCGAGGTATGCGCCGGGTCGGTGTAGGGGCGGGATTGCTCCCGTCCTATCGGTTTCGGTCGCAAAATTCATAATTCCGTCTGTGCGCAATTATAAATTTTTCCGTCGAAGTCGGAAATCTCGGAAAGGACAGGAGCAATCCTGTCCACCATGATTCATCGTGCGTGCCATCGGATGCCTTGCGTCCCCCGTATGAAGCTGATGCATCATCTTTCGACGGGATACATGGGTCTGCCGTGAGGCGCGATCAAGTGCGCGGCGGACGTGATCAATTATGTCCCTACGGATGGCTTTTATTGCCGGTTTCGTTGGGTAAATTCCATTATCTTATCTGACACGTGATTAATTACGCAGTGTGCGTGATCAATCATGTTGCTAATATAACGCAGGCGAGCATACATATCTTTTTTCAGAAGGAATACCATATGACGGTAGGGCTGGTCATTGTCTCACATAGCGCCCAGTTGGCGCGTGGCGTCGTGGAGCTTGTCGATCAGATGACGCAGGGGAAGGTCCCCCTGGTTGCTGCCGGTGGAGCAGGCGAGGGAATTTTAGGCACATCCGCCGATACCATCGCTCAGGCCATCGAGCAGATTGATTCATCTGATGGCGTACTCATCCTGCTTGACCTGGGCAGCGCGCTCCTCTCGGCGGAGATGGCCCTGGAATTTCTCAGCGACGAGCAACGCGCCCATGTGGCGCTCACATTCGCTCCACTGGTCGAGGGCGCAGTGGCGGCAGCAATGGAAGCGGCGCTTGGGCGCTCGCTTGCGCAGGTGAAGCAGGCGGCAGAACAGACGGCACAGCGCATACACCTGCTCCGGCTCAAACCGATCCCCGATGAAAGTCCAACCGAGACATCGCCCCCGTCTCAGGTGAGTACATCCTCCACGCCTGCACCATTACCCGTCGATAGCCTTGAAGTAACTTTGCAGATTACCAATCCCTCCGGTTTGCATGCCCGCCCGGCCAGCCTGTTGGTACAGACCGCTGCTGCTTTCCAATCCACCATTACTATTCAGCGCCCGGCAGGCCCGCCGGTTGATGCCACCAGTATCCTCGCCGTTCTCTCGCTCGGTGTGCGCCAGGGCGAAACCATTGTTGTGCGCGCCAGTGGCCCCGATGCTGCCGCCGCGCTGGCAACGCTCAAGGCGCTGGCCGAAGCCAACTTCCACGAACAACCAGCACCGACACCATCAGCCGCTGTAACTGCACCAGCGCCATCGATTGCCCCGGCAAGTGACAAAGCGGCACCCGCATCGCCGGAACAGCCTGCTGATAGCTGGCAAGGTATCTCAACTTCCCCCGGCTACGCGCTCGGCCCGGCTTTTGTCATTACTGATACCGCTCCTGTGTTGGCAGGTATCGAACAACAGATTATCAATGATGAACAGGTTTCACTGGAACAACAGCGCCTGCACGACGCGGTACAGAAGGCGGTACAGGAATTGCATGAACTGGCGCAAAGGCTCAAGACGCATATGGGGAACGAAGCCGATATCTTCAACGCCCAGGCGCTCATGCTGGATGATCCCGAACTGAAACACGAAGCCGAGCAGCTTATCGAGCAACACCACCTGGATGCCGCGAGTGCGCTGGCGCGAGCCGGAGAGCAGATGGCCGACACCATCGCGCAGTTGCCCGATCCGTTGCTGGCCGCGCGTGCCGCCGATATTCGCGACGCCGTAGGGCGGGCCGTGCGTTTCTTGCGCCCTGAAAGTGTGCAGAGTCCCCTTCAGAGACTCCGCCAGCCCTCTGTTCTGATCGCCCATGACCTGACCCCTTCAGATACGGCACAGTTACGCCCGGAACTGGTACTGGGTATCGCCACCGTGCAGGGTGGGCCAACGGCGCACGCGGCTATCCTGGCACGCGCGCTGGGTATTCCCGCCCTGGCCGGCTTGCCGGAGATAGCCTTGCGCCAGCTTCGTCCCGGACAGGAGGTGGGCCTGGATGCCAGCAAAGGCAGGCTGTATGCCGCGCTCTCGTCCGAACTACGCACTTTGCTACAACAGCGCGTGCAAGAGCAGCAGCAGCGACAGACCTCGCTCAAGGCCGGAGCGGCACGTAGCTATACCCCCGTTACGCTAGGCCGACGCAAGATACAGTTGCTCGCCAACGTTGGTAGCGTGGCAGAGGCCGAGGCAGCGCGTCAGTGGGGTGCGGGTGGCATCGGCTTACTGCGTACCGAATTCCTGTTAGCCAATACGGCGGTCTTTCCCGACGAACAGCAGCAGCGCCGCCTCTATATCCAGGTATTCCAGGCCTTTCTCGGTCAGTCGCCGACGCGACGCGGCCCCGTCGTCGTGCGTACCCTGGATGCGGGGGCCGACAAGCCGATGCCTGCGCTGGAGGCGTTGATTGGCTCTACGGAGGAGGCCAACCCCGCGCTTGGCGTGCGCGGCATTCGCGTTCACCTGGCCCACACGGAGCTACTGGAACAGCAGATACGCGCATTGCTGCTGGCCTCCGTCGATACCGGCATTGAATTACATATCATGTTCCCAATGGTTTCAACAGTGGAAGAGGTACACACGCTCAAGGCTATTATGGCACGAGTGCAGAGCGAGTTGCGGCAAAAAGCTATCGCGCTACCACCACGCATCCCGTCAGGTATCATGGTTGAGGTGCCGTCCGCCGCCTTGATGGCTCCCGAACTGGCCCAACTGGTAGATTTCTTCAGCATCGGAGCCAACGACCTGCTGCAATATACGCTGGCCAGCGACCGCACCAACGCCGCACTGTCCACTCTTTATACACCCACGCAGCCAGCGTTGCTGCGTTTCATCCACATGATTGCGCAGGCAGCCCGTCAGGCAGGCAAACCGGTAGCGGTCTGCGGCGAGATGGCCGGGGACGCCCGTCTGGCCCCCTTGCTGGTCGGCCTGGGAGTCGATGAATTGAGCATGGCCCCCAGCGCGCTGGCTGCCGTCCGTGCCACGCTCAGCAAACGCAGCATCAAGGAACTGACCGCGCTGGCCAACCGTGCCCTCAAACTCACTACAGTGGCCGAAGTCGAGGCTCTCTGCCGGGAAGCGCTATTCAGTTGATTGCTCTCGCTACCTGTAATGATACCGCTTGTGGCCATCAGAGCGGTAGTTATCAGACTTCAGACCCTTTGCGTAGTTTCTCCGTGTGCAGTATAATACATATACAACGTCAACAGCACGGTAGACACAAAGGGGTGCTACTCGCACGCGCTCCGTAGCTCTTGTATCGGTCCGATAGAGTAATACCCCTTGCAGTTATCTCTATCTTGAAAGTGGGCGCGAGTAAGAGCAAAGAGGCCGACGAGACAGAAACAGGAGAGAATGGGGCGAAGAATATTTGCATGCGTAGCATCGGCTGCCTTCACAGGTTTCTCTATTCCCGCGTAGTGCGTACCCTCCTCTGCCTGACCTCCGCCTGTCGCTGTTCCTTGTCGTCTCGTGCTGTCCTCACGCCCCGGAATTGAGGAAAAGATGTATAAAGGTCAATCTGGTATGTGGTCCTGGTTGTTCCACCGTGTCTCAGGACTCGCAATCTTGCTTTTCCTGTTTATCCACATCGTTGATATTTCCCTGCTCGGCTTCGGCCCCCAGGTGTATGATGAGGGCATCGCCTTTTTCGATACTATCATCGTGCGCCTGCTCTCGCTGGCCCTGATCGCGGCTGTTCTCTATCATGCGCTCAACGGTGTGCGTATCATGTTTATCGACTTCTGGCGCAAAGGGGTCTATTATCAGAAGCCGATGTTTGCCGGCGTGATGGCGATAACGATAGTGGCATTCATTGTGTTCTGCTTCTTCGTTATTGGCCCTGTGATACCCGGCGTTGCGGCATGGTTCGTCCAACCACTGGCAAAGCTGCACTAGAGAACCTTGAAGAGGAGTGATCGTATGCGTATGTCAACCGGTTTCGGCCCACGCCCGGCGGGAGGCGGCTTCGAGACGTTCTCCTGGTACTTCTTCCGCGTCTCCGGCGTTGTTCTTATCTTCATGGTGATTATTCACCTGATTATCATGCATGCCTCGAACGATGTCTCTTGCACGACCTATCAGTTCGTGGCGGCCCGCTATGCCAACCCCTTCTGGCGGCTCTATGACTGGGTGTTACTCACGCTAGCGCTGACACACGGCGTCAACGGCCTGCGCATCGTCATCGACGACTATGTACACTCACGCGGCTGGCGTCTCACCTTGCTCTCAGCCGCCGGACTGTTGCTACTGGCCTTCTTTATGTTGGGAACGATTACGCTCATCACCTTCCACGCCCCGGCTACCAATCTGGGGCCAGCCTGTCTGGGTCACTAGATGAGAGGAACCACTATGTATCATAAATTTGATGTCGTGATTGTTGGCGCGGGCGGCGCGGGCCTGATGGCGGCCATGCAGCTTCCCCAGGCCAGTGTCGCGGTGCTTACAAAGGTCTATCCGACGCGCTCGCACACGGGCGCGGCACAGGGAGGCGTTGCGGCGGCCCTGGGCAACCAGGAAGAGGACCACTGGAAGTGGCACATGTACGATACCGTCAAGGGCGGCGACTACCTGGTCGATCAACCAGCGGCAGAGATTCTCGCCCGTGATGCCATTGACGCGATCTACGAACTGGAACATCGCGGCCTGCCCTTCAATCGCACGCCGGACGGACGTATCGACCAGCGCCGCTTCGGTGGTCACACGCGCAACTTCGGCGAAGGGCCGGTGCGCCGCTCCTGCTATGCCGCCGACCGTACCGGTCACATGCTGCTCCAGACCATGTATCAGAATGCCATTAAGAACCAGGTACGCTTCTTCAACGAGTTCCTGGTGCTGGATCTGCTGATTAACGAGGGCCGCGCCTGCGGAGTAGTCGCAATGGAGATTCGCTCCGGCGAAATACACACCTTCCATGCCAAAGCCGTCATGTTTGCTACCGGCGGCTATGGACGCGCCTGGAAAGTCACCAGCAACGCCTTTGCCTGCATGGGTGATGGCATGGCGATTGCCTACCGGCGCGGCATCCCACTGGAAGACATGGAGATGTATCAGTTCCATCCGACGGGCCTCTATAAAGTCGGCGTGCTGCTGAGCGAGGGTGCGCGCGGTGAGGGTGCTAAGCTGCTCAACGGCAAGGGCGAGTACTTCATGGAACGCTACATGCCCACGCTCAAAGATCTGGCCCCGCGCGATATCGTCTCGCGTTGCATCATCCAGGAGATCAAGGACGGCAACGGCGTCGATGGCAAGGATTATGTCTACCTCGACCTGCGCCACCTGGGCGCGAAGGTGATTACCGAGAAGCTGCCCGATATTACCGACTTCGCCCGTAACTACCTGGGCGTCGAGCCGATTACCGAGCCGGTGCCTATTCAGCCGACGGCCCACTACGCGATGGGTGGCATTCCCACCGACATTGATGGGCGTGTCGTCATTGATGCTCAATGGACACCGTTCCCTGGCTTCTACGCAGCCGGCGAGGTGGCTTGCGTCTCCGTACATGGCGCAAATCGCCTGGGCACCAATTCGCTGGTAGACTTGATCGTCTACGGTCGCCGCGCAGGCAAACATATGGCAAAGTTCATTCAAGAGGCCGACTTGCCCCCGCTACCCAACGAGCCAGAGGCCCACGCGCGCCAGTTGCTGGACCGCCTCTACAGTTCACAGGGCGGCGAATCGGCGGCGCGTATCCGCAGCGAACTCCAGAACGAGATGCTGGAAAACGTCTTCGTCGAGCGCACCGACAAGGGCCTGCGTCACGCCCTGGATACCATCGATGGCTTGCAGGATGCCTATAAGCGCGTACAACTGCAAGACAAGGGCAAACGTTTCAATACCGAGTTGATGGAAGCCGTTGAGCTTGGCTTCCTGCTGGATTGCGCCGAGGCCACCATTCATGGCGCGCTGGCCCGCACGGAGAGTCGCGGCGCACACTACCGCCTGGACTATCCCAAGCGCGATGACGTGAACTGGCTCAAGCACACCCTGGCCTACAAAGGCACCAAAGCCCATGATGTGCGCCTGGACTATAAGGACGTGATTTTGATTGACGATCCGATATTCAAGCCCAAAGAGCGCAAGTATTAGAGAACATGGTTATCATTGTAGCGAGCGCCACAGGGTACCCGCCAGGGCACCCCTACAATGATGACGTTCATTGTAGGGGTGCCCTGGCGGGTACCCTGCCGACTGAGAACTGGGAGCAGAGATCATGAACGTATTAGTGCGGATTAAACGCTATGATCCTGAGAAGGACAGCAAGCCGTATTGGGCAGAGTATCGCGTCGATGTCGATCCCATTGACCGCTTGCTGGATGCGTTGAATATCATTAAATGGACGATGGATGGCTCATTGACCTATCGCCGCTCCTGCGCACACGGCGTCTGCGGCTCCGATGCTATGCGCATCAATGGGCGCAACAGGCTGGCCTGCAAGGTGCTGATGCGCGATGTGGGCAACCGCGTGACAATTGAACCCATGCTGGGCTATCCGGTGATCAAAGACCTGGTGGTCGATTTTGAGCAGTTCTTCGAGAAGTACAAGTCAGTCAAGCCCTACCTGATTACGTATGACAACGAGCCTGGTACCGAGCGTTTGCAGAGTCCAGAGGAACGCGCGCGCTACGACGAGGGAACCAAGTGTATCCTGTGTGGTGCCTGCACCGGCTCCTGTCCGTCGATCTGGGGGAACCCCAACTGGGTTGGCCCGGCGGCTATCGTGAACGCGCATCGTTTCATCTTCGACAGCCGCGATCAGGGGGCACAGGAGCGTATAGCGATTCTGGGCCAGCGTGATGGCGTGTGGCGCTGCCGCACCATCTTCAACTGCACTGACGCCTGCCCGCGCGGCATCCCCGTTACCGACCTGATCGAGCAGGTGAAACGCGCCATCATCTATAACGACACAAAAGTAGAATAGCTGTCGTGTGCTAACCGGTAAAACGTGCACAGGCCAACCGCGAGAGTTGGCCTGTGCACGTTTTACCGGTTAGCACACGACAAAAGGAAGAGTTTATGGCTACCGAGGTTGAAAGCTGGCAACACCGCGACATCATCACCAATGGCATTCGGATGCACTACGTCACTCAAGGTCAGGGGCCGCTCGTCGTTCTGCTGCACGGCTTTCCTGAGTTCTGGTACTCCTGGCGTTACCAGATACCCGTGCTGGCAGCGCAGGGCTATAAGGTGGTCGCACCCGACCTGCGTGGCTATAACGATAGCGACAAGCCCCGCCGGGGCTACGACGTGCCCACACTGCTGCGCGACATCAAGGGGCTGATCGAAGGACTGGGTTACGAGAAGGCCGTCATTGTCGGCCATGACTGGGGCGGCGTGCTGGCCTGGGCCTTCCCCATGCGCTATCCCCACATGACGGAGCGCCTGATCGTACTCAACGCACCGCATCCGTGGGCTTTTCAACGTGAACTGCGTCATGCCAAACAATTGCGCATGAGCTGGTACGTGCTGGCCTTTCAAATTCCCTGGCTGCCCGACTACCTGCTCGCGCGCCATCACGCCCGCCTTATCGGTCAGACAATTTATCGGATCGCTGTACGCAAAGAGGCATTTCCGCCCGATGTGCTGCTACGCTACCAGGATGCCATGAGCAAGCCACGCGCCATCACCTCTGCACTGAACTATTACCGTAATCTCATGCGGCGTGGCATCTTTCGCCCCATGAGCAGAAATACACAAAGGAGTATTGAGGTGCCTACACTGCTGATCTGGGGCGAACAGGATGTCGCGCTCAGCATTGAGCTAACAAAAGACCTGGAACAGTGGGTACCCAATATTCAGGTACAACTCATCGCCGACAGCGGCCACTGGGTACAACAAGAACAACCAGAGTTGGTGAATCACTCTATACTGGAATTTGTATCGAACGGGTGAGCAGAGCAAGCGCAAGACAATGGCGCTACAATGAAAACGAACAGGGCTGGTAGCATCTCATTGTAGAGGCATACCTTTGCGGTCGCCCTGCTCGCCCTTCATAGCGTACTCACAGGGTCAATATCCACTTCCCAATCGCCTGGGTCGATGACGCGCAACAGGCGGTGCAGGTCGGGGCCGCGCACGAGAATTTGCCAGCGGTATCTGCCGCGTATGTGCTCCATCAGCGCGGGTGCGGGGCCGACCAGTTCCGTCTCGCTCAGTTCCAGGCGCTGAATCCATTCGGTCAGACGCTGCGCCATCAGAAGCGCCTCGTTCTGCGCTTTGTGGCGCTGTTCATGACTATACGAAAATTTAACAAACTGGCGGAAGGGGGGATAGCGGTAGCGCAGGCGAGTCTCGATTTCGATATTATAGAAGGTATGATAGTCATGGCATGCTGCTGTCTCGATGCAGAAATGCTGCGGATTGAAGGTCTGGATAATGACACGACCAGGATGTTGTCCACGTCCGGCGCGGCCCGCTACCTGGGTGAGCAGCGTAAAGGCGCGTTCCGGTGTGGCATAGTCCGGTAAGGTAAGGGCGATATCGGCGGAGATGACGCCCACCAGCGTTACGCCCGGCAGATCAAGCCCCTTCGCAATCATCTGTGTGCCAACCAGGATATCGGCCTCGTGGCTGGCAAAACGCTCTAAGAGGTCTTCATGGGCATGGCGCACGCGCGTGGTATCACGATCCCAGCGCAGCATACGCGCCGTCGGAAAGTGCTTCTGCAACGTCTCCTGCACCTTCTCCGTACCGAGGCCGAAATAACGAATACCCTCGCTATAACAACTGGGGCAGCGCGTCAGCATTTTACTGATCTCGCCGCAGTAATGGCACAGCAGGATACGCTCGGTGGCATGATACGTCAGGGGAATATCGCACTGTTTGCATAAGGCGACATAGCCACACTGGCGACAAAGGATGCTGCTGGCCATGCCGCGCCGATTTAAAAATAAGATCGCCTGCTGGCCCTGACTCAGCACATGCTCCAGTTCTTCCTGCAAGCGACGACTGAGGATACTGGTATTCCCGGCATGCAATTCGTCGCGCAGATCGACAATCTCAACCGGTGGCAACGCCGCACCCACACGCCCCGGCAGTTCCACCAGACGATACAGGCCCTGCTGCGCCCGATAGTACGTTTCGACAGCGGGCGTGGCGCTGCCCAGCACGACCGGAATGCGCAGTTGTTGGCCCAGAGCGACCGCTGCCGCGCGTGCGTGATAGGTCGGCCTGCGCTCCGCCTGCTTATAGGCCGGTTCATGTTCCTCGTCCACAATCACAATGCCCAGATTGGGAACGGGAGCGAAGAGCGCCGAACGCGAGCCAATAACGACATCGACCTGCCCCGAACGAATGCGCCGCCACTCATCGTAGCGTTCACCATCGCTGAGCGCGCTGTGAATAATGGCAACACGACCGGGGAAACGGCTCGCCACGCGCTGCACCGCCTGCGTGGTCAAGGCGATCTCCGGTACAAGAATGATGCCGCGTTTGCCCTGTGCAACCAGGGCTGCCAGCGCCTGCAAATACACCTCTGTTTTGCCACTGCCCGTAACGCCGTGTAACAATACAGGTTGCTGTGGGTCGGCTTGCAGAATCGCCTCGACCGCTCGCCGCTGGTCAGAAGTGAGCGTGAGCGGCACGCCGGGCGTTATAACGCGACCGCGCAAAGGGTCGCGGCGTACCTCTGCCTCTTCGATGGCAATCAGCGAGGCACGAGCCAGTTGACGGAGTTGCGCCTCGGTAATGCCACACGCCTTGCGCAGCATATGAGGCGTCCAATAAACCTCCTGCATGGCCCCGATGCTCTGCCTGCCATGCTGTAAGAGATCAAGCGCCGCCAACTGGCGTTGCAGTGCCAGCACGACCTTATCCTGCACGGGCGGCTCCATAACAGCGGTCATGGAACCGCCCCAGGGGTCAGGTTTGCGCGTGGCAGAGCGACCGCCAGCAGGGCGCGTGTGAGGGGACAGGGCGACCGCCAGGGTGGCCCCTTGCCGTGCCTGTATTGTCTGCTCTGCGTGCATACGCCACACCGCAAGGGTCTCGTCATCTGCCACGAGCCGTACCACCCGTTTGACGGCGGCTCTAGCGCGCGGGGCCTGCAATTCTGCCTCGCGTGTAATCAAGCCGCTGGCCATCGCCTCTTTTATTATCTCACGCGCTTTCTTCTCGCCGAGCATCTGCTTGAGGCGCTGTGTATCCAGTTTGCCATCGGCGAGCAACAGGCCGATCAGTGCCCGCACACGCGGCGAAGCCTCCGGCATCTCCTGTTCATTCTCATGAAGGCCTGTGGCAAGTTTCAACACCGTCTGCGAGCGTTGCATCAGCCCTGGCGGCAACATCATAAAAGCCACCTGAGCCAGCGGCGTCACATAATATTCCGCCATCCACTCCGCCAGCCGCATCTGATGGGGCAACAGGGCAGGCATCGGGTCGAGAATACTGTGTAATGGACGGATGATATAGGATGGAGCATCTGGCAACTCTTCTTCATGCATCGACCAGATGATACCTTCAATGAGGCGTTGACCGTAGGGTGCAGCCACCAGTTGACCGGGCTGGAGCATGGCTTGTAGTTCGGCTGGTACTGAGTAGGTGAGCATGGATTGCCCGTTTTGCCAGTTGGCAGCGGGCGTCACGATCTCGGCCAGCATCTCGCGCGTCTCAGCCATTTTACCGTCTCCCAAACTCTCGCTGCAAGGCCGCCAGACTGAAATGGACGGTGGTAGGACGCCCGTGACAGCAGCTATAGGGGGCTTGCGTCTGCTCCAGTTGCTCCAGCATCTCGCGCATCTCGCTAACGGTCAGAAAGTAGTTGGCTTTGATGGCGGCTTTGCAGGCAATGTTCGCCAGCGCGCGCTCCTCCCAGGTCTCTGTGTGGCCCAGACTCTCCGGCGCGGTTAGCTCTAAGAGCAGGTCGTGCAGCGATTGTGTATTCAGGCGCTTTGCCAGCACATCGGGCACTGCTGTCACCGTAATCGAGCCATCGACGCAGGTCAGCAGAAAGCCGATCTGCTCAAGCTGGGCCTGATATTCCTCAACGGCCTCTATCTCCTGTGGCGACAATGCCAGTTTCATCGGCGTCAGTAAATGCTGCGATAGCGGTGTATGCGCCTTGAGCGAGGCCACCATGCGTTCCAGCAAGATGCGCTCGTGTGCCGCGTGCTGATCGATCAGGTATAGTCCGTCTTCCCCCTCCGTGACGATATAGCTCTGCGCAAGCTGACCGATAACGCGCAAACGAGGCAGTTTTTTCCTCGTTGTAGTAGTCTCCATCCGCGTCGGCAGCGCCTCCTCCGACGCGCTCCATGCTAACATAGTGTTTGTTGATAACGACGATAGCGACTGTGTGGGCGGGGGCTGGTCTACCACGTCCGCGCGTTGCCCGACCGATGGTGTACTTTGCTCGTCTGCCGCCGACTGCTGATGTACCTCGTCGGTTTGTTGGTCGATCTGTGGCGCTACCACCTGTTCCGAACGTTTAGCAACCGGATGCACATGGCTCTGCCAGAGGCGGGTGGTCAGCGGCGGTTTCGTGCCCGTCTCTTCCTCCGTCACGGTCAACCAGGGATTATCATAGGATAGTGTGTCAGTATCATCCTCCAGTGGAAGGATGGCTTCAGAGGATTCACGCTGTCTATCCTCAACAGGGGATGCCGCCTGTTCGTCGGTTATATCGTCAGTGGACGATGGGCGTGCTGAACGGGCCTTTGCCGACGAATGTGGTACATTTGTTTGCGCGTTCTCTGCCGCTGGTTGCCAGTGCGGCATCTGCGGCTCTTCGAGCAGGGCCTGGCGCACAGCGCGCAGCACAGCCGCAAAGACGCGCCGTTCCTTCAGAAAGCGAATCTCGGTCTTGGCCGGATGCACGTTGACATCGATCAATGACGGATCAAGCTCGATGTTGATAACCGCGATAGGATGGCGTCCGCTGAGCAGCAGTGAGTGATAGGCTCCCTCGACCGCCGAGGTCAGCGTGCGACTCATGACCCAGCGCCGGTTGACAAAAAAGGAGATATACTGGCGCGTGCTTTTGTAGCAGGTGGGACGACTGGTATAGCCCGTTACAAGCGGCGCGCTGGCATCATCGCGCGATTCCATAGGGACGAGCGGCACCATCTGTTCCGCCACCTGCAAGCCGTAAATCTCGACCAGGACGCTGGCGAGCTTGCCATTGCCGGGAGTGGCGAAAATCTGCTTGCCCTCGCTAAAGACTGTAAAGCGGATTTCGGGATAGGCCAGCGCATACTGCTCCAGCAGGTGATGGCAATGGCTCACCTCCGTGTTGCGGCTCTTGAGAAACTTGAGGCGGGCCGGTACGGCGCTAAACAGGTTGCGCACGGTGATGGTCGTGCCCTCCGGCGATGCTGCGCTCGTCACCTCGGAGAACTGCCCATTGACGGCGCTAATCTGCGCGCCTTGCTCATAGCCGCGTGCATGACTGACCAGCGTGACCTCGGCCACAGCCGCGATAGAGGCCAGCGCCTCACCGCGAAAGCCAAGCGAGCGAATATGCTCCAGGTCGTCAATCTGTGCCACCTTGCTGGTGGCGTGGCGCGCCAGCGCCAGCGGTAGCTCGTCGGGCGGAATGCCGCAGCCATTGTCGGTGACGCGAATCAGTTGCAGGCCGCCGTTGAGCAGGTCAACACGAATCTGGGTAGCTCCGGCGTCAATACTATTCTCGATCAGTTCCTTAACCACCGACGCGGGTCGCTCGACTACTTCTCCGGCAGCGATCTTGGCGGCAACATCGGGCGCGAGTTGACGTATGGGCATAATCCATGCTCCTATTGCAGAGATGTTCTGCTAGTAAGAACGATTGTTCACCGACTATTATAACATGGCTGAGAAGTTGCTCAGACGAACCCCTTGACAGCTATGCTAAAATACTGACGTAACATGCCGGTGTAGCTCAGGGGTAGAGCGTTCGCCTTGTAAGCGAATGGTCAAGAGTTCGAATCTCTTCACCGGCTTTTTTATAGCCCACTTTCAACAGCCTTGCTATTATCACCCCCTGGTTTACGTTTCCCCACTACACGAAGAGACGGCTATGCCTGAATAACACGGTATTAACACAAATACGTTTTGCTGGCTTTCTAGACTGATGTAAATAATGTTGGTTCAGAAAAATCTGATTCCTCTGTTTCTTCTGAAGCACCCATATTGACTGGGTTTTCAAGAGGAAATAATGGGGGAACTACTGCTGCCATCCTGGTTTCTGCTGCCTTGAAATAGAGTTCATCGACCTCAATACCGATAAAATTTCTACCCAGTTGCAGCGCGGCCACACCGGTTGAGCCGACGCCCATAAAGGGGTCGAAAATGACATCGCCGGGATTGCTTGCCAGGTTGATTAAGTGGCTCAGCACCTTCACCGGCTTCTGCGTCGGATGGACGGGATTTTTGACACGCTCCTTGCCCATGCAGATGGGGCTTTCGATAAAATTGTGCATTTCCTTTTGCTTCGTGAAGTTCCAGGTGTGGCCCTTATTCCATGCGCAGACAATCAACTCGCAACTGTTGAGGAAACCGGCGCGACGCAGCTTGGGGGGCGGGTTTGTTTTATGCCAGACCATGAACTGGAAGGTATCAAACACGGGGTCGAAAACCTGATGCCACCGGCCCAGCAGGTTATAACTGGTGAAAGCAAAAATGTTGCCGGTGGGTTTGAGAATCCTGACAAAATCCTCAAGCCATGCGGCTGGATCAAAAATAATATTATCCCAATCAGCAACATCATTATTAAATTCCTTTCTCCAGGACATCTTGATGTTGCCGGTAGAATAGCGGCCCAGATTATACGGCGGGTCGGTCAGGATCATATCTATCGAGTGATCTGGTATCTTTTTGACGTATTCAGCACTATCGCCTAAAATTAATTCGTACTTCCCCATCTTTCCTCGCACACGGGTATCTTTACAGATAGCATTCTTTATCAGGCGGGCAAAACCGGCGATGTAACAGCAACCGACAGGGCAGAGGATGCCAGAGTGAGCGCGAGGCATCGCTCTGGTATTCCCCATCCTTGCAGCGATGTCTCACGCTTGCCTGCCCTTTTTGTCGATGATAATTTATTGCCTGACCCACAATTCTTGTCCAGGTTTATAGCCCTTCACAAGATGGAAGCCATGAGTGGCGAGCCACTGATGGAAAGGTGTGACGCTTTTGATGGTCAGGCGATAGGTATAGAACAGTACGGCGTGGACGCGCGGGTCTGAGGCGGCCTGAATCAGTTGTTGCAGGGTCAGATAATGCGTATTGATGCGCACAAGCGAGGTGTCAACCAGCGAGGGCGGTGTGCTACGATTCGCCAGTGCCGCGATGAACTGCGCGTCGGTAATCACCAGTTGCCCCGGCTTCGTATACTGATCTAAGGTCTGCGCCACCTGGAGTGTCTGCTGAATAGGAGCGGAATTGGCCTCAATCAAGGCCCCCTGGAAGTAAGCCTGTTCGCCCTGGAAATTGAGCGTCAGCGCGGTAATAATCATAACGAGTGTGATGGCTGTGCCGACATTGCGCAGAATTGCGCCCCGCGTGCGCTCCAGTTTGAGCGGTGCGATGCCCACGACCGCCAGCGCGACCATCGGCGGAATGAGGGCGACGAGATGGTGATGGAAGAGCGGGTCCTGATCGAGCAGCACGAGAATAGTCGCGCCTAACCAGGCAAGCAGTGGTAAGACGCGCCAGTCACGGCGCAGCAGAGCGATGATGGTGCTGACAAGCGCGGTAAAGGCTGTGATAGAGGTCAACAGATTGACCATCATGGGGAAGTTATTGACCAGCGTGGCTTTGAATTTCACGCCCGCAGTGGTATGGAAAGTCACAACGCCGGCCCAGAACTGATGGAACGAGCCAACGAGGTACGGTAGCACGAACACTGCCGTTGTGAGCAGAAAGGCCACAACGCCAACGATGAGTGAAGTCGCGTAGCGCAGACGTCGCTGGCGAGGTTGACGGAAGATGCGCCAGAGCTGCGCCAGCATCAGCAGGCCAATGGGTACCAGGATCGTCACTCCGAGCAGCTTGCTCAGGATGCTCAACGAAGCGGTGATGCCACAGAGCGCGCCCAGCCAGAGGCCCGCTGCGCTCTCCGGGTTCTCCCACCAGAGGTAGGCCAGTCCAACGGACAGCAAGGAGAAACCGGCAGAGGGGGCTTCGGCCTGAATCTTTTGCGATTGCGAGAGATAAAACGGGTCGGCGACCATCAACAGCAAACCGGCCAGCGCGCCCAGACGCCCGCTGATAGCGCGTCCCAACAGGAAGGCCCCGACCAGCCCACTTAGCGAGACGATGGCGATGCCCAGGCGCGCCGACCACAAGCTTTGCCCGAACAGCATATAGAAGGGATAGATGAGCAATAAGAAAGCGGGCGGCTGCGAGTAGAAAATAGACTTGTAAAGCGGATAGCCCGCCGCCATTGCGCGCAAGGACTGCCAGTAGACACCTTCATCGTAACCGTCGCGATCAAAAGGGAGACCCAGATCATGTAAACGCAGGTAAAGCCCCAGCAGAAGCAGCACCAATCCTATTGCGTAAGTGAGAGCCGTCTGCCAGCGCGGCGAGAAGGGAAAGCCCGAACGCTCGCTCTCTCCGGCACTTTTCTTTTTATCAGTAATCGTAACTGTTGACATATAATCCTCATAGACTGCATTCGCGCCACAATAAACCTCTTTGTATGAAACGATTGGTCGCCCTGTTTCGACAAAACAGCCCTGGTGAGATAGGACTATCAGCCGGTCAGGTTTATTTTAGATGGAACGAGAAACCAGCCATCTGATCGCCTGACGGTCATATGGCTGGTTTCTTGTTCATTTTCTAATTGCCACGCATATACCGTGCGATTTACGCGATATATGGCTCATCGCCGTTTGAGTTGGTATCGAGATTGAAGAACGGCATACCGTTCTCTGGCAGCGGTGGCGTGGGCAGATGGCCTGCATCGAAATTGAGGCGACTGATATCCCATGTCGGGCTGCCTGCTGAGCCGTTGCCATTGTTGGAGCCAGCCGTGAGCAGGTGGCCGTTGTGTCCGTTGCCGTTACCGAGAGGGCCGAGCAGAGGCTCGAACTCAGTCAGCACCGTCTTGGCCACCCGTTTGGCATCGGCCTCATCGATCAGTTGCTTGATCTCGTCGGCGACCAGTTCGTCGCGCTCAATCAGCGCCTCAGCGACGGCGATCACGGCCTCGCTATGCTGCTGGAAGAGTTGCTTGACGGCCCTGAACTGCGATTGCAACACGGCCTCGACACGCTCCGAAAAGTCTTTGATCATCGACGGATTGACACCAGCAACGCTAGAGAATGCCAGATAGGAGGTGAGAGTACCGTCCATGCCATAGACACCAACGTAGGCTGAGGCCAGTTGCGTGGCGGTGGCGAAGTCTCCGGCCACGCCGTTCAGATTGACGTTTAAGAACAGCTCCTCGGCGGCGCGTGAGGCCAGCGAGACTTGGATGCGGGCCAGCACATCTTCCTTGCTGTTGGTAATGACTGTTTCTTTCTGCCGCCAACCGGCGAAAGCGGCGGCTCCTTCCACGTCACCATGACGGTGTAGTGTCACGAAGGACGGGAAGAAGCGTTCCATCAGATAGTAGCAGGCAACCGCGTGACCGGCCTCGTGATAGGCCAGACGGCGGCGCTCAATCGGCGTCAATTCGGCGATCTGGCGCAGGCCATATTCATGCACGTCCTGTGCCTCGATCAGGTCTTTGTAGGTGACCCGGTCGCGTCCGTTGAAATGGGCAATGATGGTTGCCTCGTTAATGACGTGCTTGATGGCGACCGGGGTATAGTTCACCATGCGCGTTGAGAGGGCAGCGATGGAGATCGTCGGGTCATGCTTGACTTTATCCAGGTAGTACTGAATAACCTCGGGGCGGTATTTATCGGTTGGCGGTGCTACTTTGATCTGGCGGTCAAAGCGACCGGGGCGCAGGAGGGCCGGATCAAGCGCTTCGGGCAGATTGGTTGCGCCCACCGTCAACACCGGCTCTTTCTGTGCGCGACCATGGTAGAGGCCCAGGGTACGCAGCACTTTTTTGAACCAGCCGGTTTCGATATTGGGCGGGTCCATCTCCATCAGCAACTGGTTGAGGCCGCCGGTACCGGCCATCATGCCAAAGAAGCCACCGCCCATTGCCATATTGGTTTGACCGCCACCGCCGCGTGAGGCACCAATGGCGTCGATTTCATCCATGAAGACGATACAGCCGCCATACTCACGTGCCAGGCGGCGCGCCTTACTATAGAGCCTGCTGATCATCAACACGTCCATGCCGATAAACATGGCGCGGAAACTGGCCGCGCTGGCATAGGCAAAGGGGACACCAGCCTCGGTACTCATACATTGTGCCAGATAGCTCTTGCCGGTGCCTGGCGGGCCGGAGAGCAGCAGGCCACGCACGGGGGTACCACCCATCTCCTCAAATTCTTTGACACCGCGAATCAGCGCCACGATGCGGCGCGCCGATTCAAGCACCTCTGGATTGCCTTTGTAGTCGTCAAACGTGACGCCGGTTTCGCCGGGCATGACCCAGTACAGACGCGGACGGCCCAGGAACCAGAAGAGAGCGATGAACTGAATAAGGATATAGAAGACCGCAAAACCGATCTCCAACGCATATGTCAGAATGGTGCCGGGGTCAAACGGCCCGACGGGTTTGCCCTGAACGAAGAACCAGACTACCAGCGCGCCCAGCGCGAGCCAGATCCACTGGAAACGCATAAAGCGTCCAAACTGGTCGAGGCCGCGATCAATGGATTTATCGAGATCGCTGCGCTTGCGCTTCATATCTTTTGCTTGCTTTGACATGGGAATTGCATCCCTTTCTGCGAGAGCATAAAAGAAGAACAACTATTGCAAACTCGGACGGGCCGAGACGAAATCAATACCCAGCAAGGTATTATGATAGGAGGCGAAATGCCAGATAACAATGATTCTCCCGCCGCCCAGACTGGCCGGTTGCGTCATATCCACCTCAACCAGCGTATCCTGCGTGCCGTCAGCGGCTGTGGAGGTACTGATGACGCGCACAGCGTTCCAGGTCATGCCCACTCTTTGACTGTACTCCCCGACTAATAGTCCGGCGTCGGGAGGAACAACCGAGGGAGGAAGATTTTTCTCGACCGCTATCATGGTATTCACATCACCGCTGTACAGGGCCGACAACCAGGCTTGTGCGTATGGATTCAGTTGTGGATTGTTCTGAATGCTCTGCTGAATAGGGTTGCTGCTGGGGCCATTGAACGGCCAGTAGCCGGTCACGAGACGTGTGGTGACGCTGATGCTGAGCAGGAGCAGCACAAGCGTGATCAACGAGGCCAGCTTATGGCTACGCATCCAGGTAATGGCGTAGTAGATGACCTTAATAGGTGGACGCAAAATAGCCTTCACAAAGCGGGCAGCCGGTGTTTCTCCCATGCGCGGTTTGCTGGGAGTCAGTGCGACTTGTTTCGCTGCGTCTGCTTGTTCCCGCTGCTCCGGTATGGGGGGACGTTGTGGTCCCGGTAGAGTAGGTGGTGCTGTTAGCATGGACTTCACATCTCGACTTTCTCGTAAGGACTGTGCAGTGATTGACTTGACCAATGTGACTGCCCTACAAGGAGAACATTATTGCTGGTATAAGATACAGATGCAGATTGCCAGGTTCCCTTATTCCTTATAACGCCCTTGAGACACAGTTGTTACAAGTACCTTACACTAGATTGGCGTTTTATGCAAGATGCTTTGAAATCAGTAGAGCAATGAACATGACAAACAGTAAGTGTTCAGACTTGCCCTAAGGGGTTTGCTTGAGTGAGCAAAGCCACACATTGAGAGAAGGGATTGAGTCCCTGAGCCATCCAGGTGCCAAAGAGGCTGGCCAGACCCATGCGCGTGG
>Ga0080006_1191165_pt1 | contig 120611 bp, 129 predicted proteins | sample RS3BMetagenome_FD_69209 | JGI IMG/M metagenome (GOLD analysis project Ga0080006, IMG submission 69209) | Ferric oxide microbial mat and aquatic microbial communities from Rainbow Spring, Yellowstone National Park, USA - RS3B (SPADES... ...
CGTATTGTGTCATAAACTTGCGATATCTTCTGGGAGCCGTTCATACGACGATGGCAAGAAGGTTAGATAGACAGCCCAATTTTTATTTGAACAGTATCATTCCTCTGAGAAATCTATAAATCCAAACTACAGAAACAACCCAAACGACCATAATGAAGTTAAGCACCTTAGCTCTAATCGGTCTTGCCATCCTCGCTGTAGCCATTTCAAGCGGATCGATGGCCCTAGCAGTTGTCCAGCCGAACATCATTACGAGCTCACAGAACTACTCTTGCAATCTAGCGCCTGTCAATCAACAGGGCGACGGTTGCCTGTCGCCCCAGGAAGACAATAACGCCCTCGAAGTTGCACCGTATCTTGATAGCACGAGCCCAAGCAACTCCGTGATCTGCGTTGGGTATTACAACCCTTCCACTGGCGGCCAATGTACGAATATCACGGCCGGTAATTTAGGCTCCATTTCCGGTGGTGGAAGCTATTACTGCATATCGGTGAACACGGAGTCATATTCCGTATCCATTTCGATGACCTGCACAGGGTATTGGAACTAGGCAATACCGTTTCCTTTTATTCTTGGATGCGAGGACTGGCTGGATGAGACGCCTGGTTCTCGGGAAGGTTCACGGCGATGCCTCTTGGACGGTCCTTCTGGTTCTTATATTGGCCTCGGGCCTAACAGTTTGGGGACTTGTTCCATCCGTTTCAGGAAGTCTACAAACAGGGCTTCTCGAATACGGCAACCGGGTTTCAACCTATTTGGTGATCCAAAGCAATAACGGTCAGCTACTTGGGAGCGGCAGTCCACTGTTAGAAAATCTCATCCCACAAATAGAATCGATTCATGGAGTTCAGGCGGTCTACCCTGTCAAGTATAACTATACCTATGAACCAGCTTTCTTCAACGTTTGCCTGCCCGGCGGCAGTGGCTGCAGAAATGCGTCTATACTGGAGGGTTTCGCATCGGCGGCAATCGGGGGTGAGAATGGCTATCCCCAGTCGCTCGTTACCTTGGTGAAGGGGCATATGCCTCAAGGAAACGAATCAGCTTTCGTCGTGAACAACTCCGAACTGGGGACATTTCATAATGGAACCTACCGGTTCGAAATCGGCAGTAACGACTGGAATTCTAGGCAGGGGGTCAAATTCAATGCGACCATCGCCGGTGTATCCGCCCTCAACCCGTTGACGGGTCTGATTCAGATCCTCTGGAACCGTACCTTTCTTCAGAACGAACTCGGTTCCCGGCTCTACAACTCAACCTTTGGGGGACCTCCAAATTTCATGATAATCAAGGCCGACAATGTCGGGGACGTACAAAGCGTCGCGACAAGCGTCAGTAAGTTGCTAGAGAGCGGTTCGAACTTCAATGTAATCTATGACCAAGCCACACTGCTGGCATTGCAGGCATTGGAGTCCCAGTCCGCGCCACTTTACTCTCTCCTCACTGGTGCCTCACTTGTTGCGACAATAGCAGTGGTTCTTCTTGTCTCGTATCTCGGCGCGGCGAGGAGGGCGTGGGAACCCGGTCTCTTGTTGACTCAAGGATGGACGTGGTCAAAATATTCAAAATTCGTTCTGTTATACCTGATTGCCATCGGCCTCATCGCTTCAGCACTCAGCATAATGGCCGTGGTGAGCATAGGGCATTTTCTGCTTTATCAATACCAGGTTTCTGGGAACATCCTGACAATCAGAACGACAATCAACCCATTCTACCTCATTTCGAGCGTTCCTTTGTCTCTGGCGGTCTCGGCTGTCGTTTCGCTTGTCACGACCGAGCGAATGAAACACATGGGCCTCGACAACATTTTGAGGGAGTATTGAGATGATTGAGTTGAAGGGTGTGTACAAGAATTATGGGGCGATCAAAGTAGTCGAAGGGATGAACCTCCGGGTAGAGGATGGAAAATCCCTCTGCGTCCTCGGGAGAAGCGGATGCGGCAAATCCACCCTCCTGAAGCTCATCGCTCTGATCACGAGGCCGGACAGAGGAAGTCTGACAGTTGACGGTGAGGACGTTTCTAGGATGACAGACGCTGAAATGGATAAGATGCGGAGGGATAAGGTCTCATATTCGTTTCAGGAACCTCTCCTGATACCATACATCACTGTCTTGGAGAATGTCACCGAGGTTACAGGCGTGACGAGGGAGAAGGCTGTCGAGCTGCTGACTTCTCTGGGTCTCGGTGACAGACTGAATTACAAGCCACCAAAGCTGAGCGGAGGGGAGAAGAAGAGGGTGGACATTGCCAGGGCGATACTCAGAAGCACCTCGGTACTTGTGGCCGACGAACCAACGTCCAACCTAGACCCAGATACCGGCGAAAGGGTAATGGAGATGCTGAGGGCCCACACGGAGAGAGGAAGAGTTCTGGTTTATTCTTCTGTGGAACCGTCGGAGGCAAGGTTCGCTTCGCAAGTCATCAATATGGAAGAGAAATAGATGCTAGGATAGCGACCGTCTTCTCTGACCAGCATTGGATGGATTGCGACAGATTCAGACCGAAAGTTCGAAAGCCCCTACCAATTTCGAACTGCCCAAGTTTGCTACTTGCAGATTAGTCCCCCTCCGTGGGATTCGCTTAAGAAATTAATTGCATCCCATCGGGCCCGCTATCATTTGATACTGGGCCCTGTTTCCTTGAACGACCCCGCTGGTTGCCATCTCTATCTCGTCAACGAATTAGCTGGAGCGGTATAAATGCGCCACTCTCGTTATCGAAACTACTGCACTCACGAGACTGCGCACACATAACAAGGTTCCACCATCTCACTGTCAAAGGACGGCTGGAAGAGGCCAAGTCTGGACGGAGATGATGCGTTTGTTGTCATCCATGATGTCGGCACCTGTGTTTTCGGTCCCGATGTCTATTACGAGGTTCATGATAGAAGATGCTCCTAGACTACCATTCCCTTAACGGTTGCTGTTAGTTGGAATTCGTTCGAGATTGAAAGTTGGCTGCATGCGGTTGGCCGACCTTTATTTTCGGGTGTGCAATTATGGCCATTTACGTGCCTTTGCCTCAAGGTCTGCCCCGGTCGAAGCAGATAACAAAACATCATCCTGCGCCTGACGACCAGAGGTATTGGGGTTCGAGTATTGGGGTAGAGCTATGACACATAATTAAGACGCCTAGCCATTGCCTGAACACAGATTCCGATGTCTCAAAGCCTTCCGAGGTGGGGAGCACAAATATCGTGTCCCTTGGAATATATGCAATGAACGCACTAAGACTGACAGAACTGCTACAGACTAGTGGGCGCCGCAGCCGCAGGAATCCGAACGAACGTTCGGATTCTCTATCTTGAAGCCAGTCCTCTGGACGCTTTCATAATAGTCAATTTTTGAGCCCCTGATCAGCTCTGCGTTCTGCTTTGCGACCAGGAACTTGATCCCGCCCACCTCCTCGACCAGGTCAGAAGGCCCTGCCTGACCCTCTAGGCTCAGGCTATACCTGTATCCGCCGCTGCAGGCGCACCCGCCACCCTGATACACCTCAATCCTCAGATATGACCCGACTGCCTTCTCCTGCTCAAGCACCTGGGCGAGCTTCTCCCTCGCCGTGGGTGTTAGTATCACGAGTGGTTCCAATTTCTGCATTTGGCAAGCGAAGTGCCGCATCGTATTTATGCGTTTTCTCTCCGTCTTGCACTCCTGGCCGCCGCCACTGTGGCGAAGAGAAGAAACAGCATCACCAGCCCTAAAGCCACGGAAAGGAGTGCCAGTATACCACCATTTCCACCCGTGCCGAAAACTATGGGAAATGGGCCTATCAATACGAAACCGCCAGTAGATACCTGTCCGCTCGCCAGTGAGCCCGCAAAAACAAGAGCGAAGCCAAGCAGCACAAGTGCGAGACCCAGAAAGAGCAATCCCTGCCTCATGTCAGACCACATAAAGCAGAATCGTGAGCACCACAAGAATGATCGCCAACAGTATGGCGATGCTAGCCCACTTCGCATCCGAGCCGAAGATTATGGGTATCGGCCCGACCATCACAACACCACCCCCTCTTACTTCCTTGCGGCCCTCGCCGTCGCTCGAGAGAAATGCTGCAAAAATTACAACAAAGCCCACTAACATGAACATGATTCCAATCCAGACCAGGTCATACAAGGCGGTCGACAGAAGTCATTCGCTCGATAAAACTTTTACCCAACCGGAAGTCGAAACACGCGAGTGGTCCCAACGCCCGACTACAGGTGGTGCGAGAGGTGCATGGCAAGGACAGAGCACGAGGCTGTCGTTGACACGAGGGACTACAACCCGAGAGGTAGAGGGCTGTACAAGTGCAAGCGGTGCGGCAGGGTCAAGTCCATGCGTCACCTCCGCCCTAGCTCGGAGATAGGATACTGATTTTCACAGCCAGCACATTCTTTTACACGTTCCTGCAAATACATCATTAAATACACTGCGCAATTTGCATGGCCTTGATGACAGACTCCGAGCAGACTACCGTGGTGCGACCTCAGGTCTTCGTGAGGGAAAGCACAGGGCTGGTCAAGAACGTCTCGTTCTTCGACAGCATCGCGATGAACATTAGCAACATGTCTGTCGGTGCGCTCCTCGGCGTGATTGGAATCTCTGGCCTGGTCCCGATGGTATTCGCTGGTCAGAGCATAGCGGGCGTGAATCTAGTTCTGCTCTCTGTCCTCGGTTTCGTTCTCTCATTTCCTCAGATAATTGTCTACACGATAATGTCACGCAGGTACCCAAGGACCGGTGGTGACTACGTCTGGGTGAGCAGGGTATTCGGAGGCGCCGCAGGCAGCATACTCTCTTTCATGGGATACACAATGGAGACGACAGCCTACCTCGCTCTAATAGTGCTCTCGACAGTCTTCGCCATAGGCTCGGTGGGTCTGTTCTTCACATTCGACCCCACGCTACTTGGGCTGGCTGTGCCAAGCAACGTGCCTGGTGCCATCCCTTCGGCACAGTTCCTTGTCGGGGCGCTCATCTTCACCCTACTGATCGGAATCAACATCGTGCGGCCGAAGGCAGGCTACAAGCTTGTGTCCGCCCTGACAATATTCGGTTTCTTCGCCCTGCTGCTCGCAATGGGCGTTCTGCTGTCAGCCGGCAACTCGGGCATTCAGAATTTCATGAACAACAGCTACATGTCGATAAACGGGACGAACACGTACAACGTGGTGGCGTCCCAGTACCCGGGTGGTTTCTTCAGCTGGGGGCCGACCATCTTCCTCCTGCCTCTCATGGCGGCCTTTGTGTACCCCTGGCTCAACGCGGCGCCGGCCGTCGCCTCGGAGATAAAGGGCAAGACGGCGCTCAGATGGAACGTTCCGATATCTTCCGTTCTCGTGTTCGCATTCCTCACAAGCTCGATAGCGGTAATGTACTTCGTCGGGGGGCAGGCCTTCACGAACGCTGCATTCGCCAACCCAACGCTTGTTTTCGACAAATCATTCAATTTCTGGACACTTGCGATGGGCGTCTCGGGCAACAGCATTGTCGCAGCCCTGATAGGGCTGGGCTGGATACTCTCCAACCTTAGTGTCCTCGCCTACGGCGTGATTGTTATCTCGCGCTACCTTCTCGCACAATCGTTCGACAGGTTCCTTCCGGCGAGGATATCGAACGTTAGCCCGAGGTTCGGCTCCCCGGTTCTCGCACACATCGTGGACCTGGTTCTCACACTCGGGCTTGTCGCACTTGCCGCCTTTTACTACTCTGGCACCTCGAGCCTCTTCGGCGCAATACTCGCGTCCATGGTTTACTTCATCTTCGTCGGGCTGGCCGCTGCAATCCACGGGATAAGGAAGGAAAAGGGAGGCACAAAGATGCTTCTCGCCATAGCTGGCATCCTGAATGTCTTCGTGTTTGGCTTCCTCTCATACGAGTTCCTGGAGTACCCATCCGTCTGGTCCCTCAACAACCTGACGTACACATTCATAGCCATCTCTGTCATAGCCGGTGCACTCATCTACTTCGGGTCTAAAATCTACAACAAGAGGCGCGGAATAGACATATCCCTGGCTTACAAGGAACTGCCTCCAGAATAGTGATGAGTTCAGGCCGGGTCCTTGCAGACGCGGTGCTTCTGAACGACTGGCACGCGGTTGCGAGGGCAGAGGATGTAAGCGAGGGCTCGATAGCGAAGGCAAGACTGCTCGGCGAGGACCTAGTGATCTGGCGCAACGACGGTCGCATCAATGTATGGCAGGACCTATGCATTCACAGGGGGTCGAGGCTGTCACTAGGCTGGGTTGAGCAGGGGAACCTGGTCTGTGCGTACCATGGCTGGACTTACAACGCTGACGGCGAGTGCGTCAGGTTCCCTGCCCACCCAGACCAGAAACCACCTGCGAAGGCACGCGTCAGGGTGTACGCTTCCTCGGAGAGGTACGGTCTTGTCTGGGTCTGCCTGGGCAGGCCCGAAAGGGAGATACCCGAGTTCAAAGAGTGGAACGACGCTTCCTTCAGGAAGGTGCTCTGTGGACCATACGTGTACAGGGCCAGCGGCACAAGGGCAATCGAGAACTTCCTGGACGTGGCTCACCTTCCATTCCTTCACTCTGGCTATCTTGGGGATAGGGCGCACGCTGAGATAGGGGACTACCAAGTCGAGCTCACAGACACGGGGGTCGTGGCCAGGGGTGTGAAGATATGGCAGCCAGACCCCGACGGCACGGGCGTCGGGAAGAACGTGGTCTACACGTACAGGGTTCTCCGCCCACTGACGATACACATCTCCAAGGAAACGGACGAAGGCATACTATCAATTTTCTCCACAGTTTGCCCAGTCACTGAACAGGATTCTGTTGCGTGGCTCTGGCTAGCCATGAACTACGCGCGCGATACACCAAGCGAGGAGCTGAGGGCCTTTCAGGACAGAATCACGGGCCAAGACATACCTGTTGTCGAATCCCAGAGACCCGAAAGGCTACCGCTAGACCTTCAGGCGGAGCTGCATCTCAGGTCGGACCGCATTGCAGTAGCCTACAGGAAGTGGCTCAGGCAGATGGGCATGACATTCGGTACTGCCTGACATCTGCGCTCGGGGAGCCCGAGCAACTCTTATAACAGAGGAAACCAAAATTTGTCGCATGGCCTCCCAGCATGGGCCTCCCGTGAAGGTGGAGTTTGTCGGGATCATGCCGACTCTCTTCGCACATTGCCAGCACTGCATGGAGGTGATGCACGAGACAGGGATGACTCCATACTCGGAGCAGCTCGAGGAGTACCCTGAGGACGTAAAGAAGCAGTACTTTGAGCTCTCGGAGATGGCGCAGAGGATCAGGGACGAATTCTCGGGGAGGGTTCTCTTCGACGCGATAGATTCAGCCTCACCTCAGGGGCTGTGGCTCACGATCAAGCACCGCATACTGAAGACGCCGTGTATACTCATCCAGGGCAGGAAGGTCTTTGACAGAATTCCAAGCTACGAAGAGCTGAGAGGAAAGATACTCGAGGCAATCGGTGCGATGCAAGAGGCCTCAGGGGTATCAGACGGCCCTTCCAAGTGAAAGGACGAATTTAACGAAGTCGGGGAGCTTCTCCCCCTTCAGCTTTGAAACAACCCTGATAAGCGATGACATGGAATCCAGCTCCACGAGCTCTATGTCACGGAACTCGGCAAGTCTGCTAGCCATATTCGACCGTTCAAGGAACTTCGTCGCCGCCTCCGTGTCGGACGCGAATACGATGTATCCGGACTCCTCGATGCCCCTGACGTTCAGCTTCCTCATGTTTGGCTCGTTCTCAGAGTATTCGGTCAGTTTCTTGTTATTCAAGGAGTTCAGTCGCAGCTTTGACCTGACAGGCCCTTCCACTATCCCCCAGCAGTTAACCCTGTCGTAGTCGTTCGTAAGCATGAAGAGCGGGTAATACATCAGGTTCTCCCTTGCCCCCAGGGAGAGAGAAAAATAGAGCTCCCTGTATCCTGTCGACCTATCCTGCATTTCACACCTTATACGAAGCCCAGCGTGCCCGAAAGAATGGAACTGGACACGCGCCCTGTCTTTCATGTTGCTCTCAAACCAGTGGGCGTATCTAGTCAGCGTCCTGTGCTTCCAGTATGAACCAATTATGTAGACTATTATCAGTACGACACCGAGGGCGACAACAACCTCAACATCTGTCACAACGAATGCCACTGTCGACGCCCCTGAAACGCTTCACTGCGCACCGACAAAAATTGGAGGGCGGGTTTCCTACCCGCCTTCTCTCTCCAACCTGGGGGCGGCATCTGTCGCCTCTACCATGGATGCTGATTGAATTGTCGTGACAGGACTTACAGGAGGTCCTGCCGCGCCCGTCCTGATCGTCCTGTATGCCCTGTACCCGTCGTACGTGAGCACCAGGCCAAGTATTGTCAGTATCGTTGATATCACGCCTGCGGCTATGCTTCCATATGCCTTGATCCCGACTGCAGTGAATCCAATTGTGAAGGTTGCATAAGCGGTGTAGGCCAGAGCCACTATCGTTGTTGTAAGCATGAACACTGCGGGTATGCCTGTGAATATGTTTGGTCTCTTCAGTTTTGTGAGCCAGAGCGTTGTTACAAGAAGTGTGACTCCAGCGAGCAGCTGGTTTGAGCCTCCGAATAGTGCCCAGATGAACCCCCACAGGCCGGCCGGCGTCACCCTGTAGCTAGTCAGGAGGTATGTGATTATCGAAGCGATGACTGAGGTGAGGTATATGTTCTTGAACGCCTTTATGCCTGACATCTCCGAGATGGCCAGTCTTGCGAACCTCAGAGCAAGCTGAGTGAGCGTGAGCCCAAGCACCAGAACCATCAGAGACATCACGCTTATGCCAACCGTTCCACCGAATCCAAGGTTGGCCAGATACCTCGCGCCGCCCTGAACATAGAGTCCCAATGACGCGACCACCTTACCCTGCCACACGCTTACAGGAAGGGCGCCGACTGCGACCACAGACGTCAGTCCAAGTATCCCCTCCAGAAGCATGGAGCCTCCACCCACAAAGTGGGCGTCGGATTCGTTGTCCAGCTGCTTGGATGAGAGGGAGGAACCTATCAGGCCGTGCCAGCCTGAGCATGCTCCACATGCTATTGTGACGAACATCAGAGGCCAGAGCGGGAATGAAAAGAGGAACACGCCCTGCCCGGCGCCGAACGTCAGCGGCGCGAACAGGCTCGTGTATAGTGGTGCTTGGAACGTCTGGGGCGCAACGAACGAGCTGCCTATGATTGCAGCGACAACGAAGTATGCCACGTAGAATCCCAGATAGTTGATCGGCATGGCGAATGCCCATAGCGGCAGCACCGCGCCGAGGAAGCTGAAGAGGAGCATTATGCCCAGTATGACGTCCTGCTGTGTGAGTGCGTCAGGAATGGCCGATGTGAACGCTGTGTTAATCGCGGCGCCGAATACCACCTGGACTAGGTAAACGGAGATTGTCATCAGCACAAGGGAGAGAGCAGTGACAGCCAGGACGTTTACCTTTGCCTTGAACACGGCGAAGCCTGCTCCTATTCCAAGCACTGCCATTATGATGAATGAAATGAGGGAAGCGAATCCACCAAGCTTCGCGTTGGAAACGATTGGAAGGAGAGCACCAAGGAAAGCGGCGAATATGAGGATGGTATAGAAACCGAGGAACCAAATTAGTACTGTTCTGGCCCTGGCGCCTATGAGCTGGTAAGTGAGTGGTCCCAGAGAGGCCCCCTCATTTCTGACCGACGACACCATCGCGTTGTAGTCGTGCAACCAGCCCATCAGAGAGTTGCCAATGATTATCCAGAGGAACCCTGGAAGCCACCCCCACACGATAGCAAGCGCTGGTCCAGTCACGGGGCCCAGCGCAGCGATGCTCTTCCAGTGCCATCCAAGCATGACGTACTTGTTGGACGGGAAGAACTCCACACCATCCATGTAGACGTGTGCCGGTGTTGGTCTTGTAGGGTCGGACTGAACTACGTGCTTGTCGAACCACTTGACGTAGAACTGGTAGACTAAGCCATAGACGACAATGCCGCTCAACATCACGATGAGCGACTCGTACATTTTCTTCCGAAGATAGTGTCTGGCGACTATTTAAGCATGAGAAGTCGCGCGATTTAACGCGTATTCCGGTTATCAGGCGGGGCCAGATGAGCCCAGGTCGCCAGCCATCCTAGCGACCATTTCGATCCCGTTAACCTCCCTCTCGTACAGTGGGATTCTCGCCCTCACCATCCCGGGGAACTTCTGCTCGATGACCCTCATGTAGCCCGTCTGTTCGTTGATTCTGTTGGCAACGTAAGGAGACAGACCAGAGGCTGTAACCTTGGGTATGACCTCGTTAACTATGACACCACCTACTGGTATGTTGAACGCCTCGACCCATGTGACGAACCTCTCTATCACAGCTATTGGCAGTGCCAGTGGCAGCGTGACGAAGAAGAAAGCTGTCCTCTCCTTATCCGTCAGAAGCCTCCTTCCTTCCTCTGTCTTTTGCCTGGTAGCTATCAGCGTCGCGAGCAGCGGGTCCTTCTTGAGCTCCTGCAGTATCTTCTCCCTCCTGAATGAAAGTTTGGCCCTGAATGAGAGCGCCTCCTCCCTGCTCTTCACCATCTTGTGAAGCCAGAGGTCGTAGACACGCGACATCCCCAACAGCCTGTATGTGTGGGCCACAGGTGCTGTATCGAAGACAAACGCGTCAAACTTCTCATTGATTATCAAGTTGATCATATCATCGAACATCGCAGACTCCTCGAACGCGGGATTGGTTGTGGCTATCTCAACGAATGGCTCTGGGTCGACTGGGATATCGGCGAACTTCAGGAACTGCACTAGCCTCTCACGTATGTCCGCCTTGTACCTCTCTATCGTGGCGCTGACGTCTATCTCCACCGCGAACAGGTTCTTAGTCCCCTGAACCTGCTGGATGCCTTTCTTCCAAAGGTCCTGACCGAAGAGGCTTGAAAGGCTGTGGACCGGGTTTGTGGAAGATATGAGCACTCTCTTCCCAATCTTCTCTGACAGGTAATAGGCGGCCGCGCCTGCGACTGCAGTCTTGCCTACTCCTCCCTTTCCTCCAAAGAAAATGTACTTCAGCTGATCCTTCCCTGAGACGAAAGAGGCAAAATTCTCCGACGACCTTTCCGCCTGTAGGCTAAGAGCCATAGAGCAGGTCAGCCACTTTTTCTATCATATGAAGCCCCTTTGGCTCCCTGTCGAGCATGGGAACGACGCCCCTTATCAGGTCGCCGAACTCGCTATTTATCTGGCTCAGGTACTCCTGCTGAGACGCGACCTTGTTCTTCAAGAAGTCCGGTACGCCGCTCGCGTTCGCTAGTTCGGCCGGGTACACCTGGTTCACGACCACACCACTCACGGTAACGTCGAAGGCCCTGAACATTTCCAGGGCCTTCCTCGTATCGAGGATGGGCATCAGCTCGGGTATCAGTACGTAGAAGAAGGCCGTGTGCGTCTTATCCCTGACCATCTTAGACACGAAATCGAGCCTGTCCCGAATGAACTGGAGCTCGTTGAGAACAGCATCCTCTTGCGCGAGCCCGCCTTTGCTCCCGAGCACTTTCGCAGTCTCCCCGTATTCGTCAGCCTTCCTCCTCACTTCAAGAATCTTCACTACCCACTGGTCCAGGATATCAGCCATTCCCAGGAACCTGACTGCATGGCCGTGCGGCATCATGTCAAAGACGTAGTAGTCGTACTTTCCACTTGTCATCAGCTCGACCATCGCGTCGAATGTCGCCGATTCGGCCATCGCTGGCTCCGCGGAAGAGGAGCTTATGTAATCCTCCACCTCCTGCGGAATCGTATCCATTTTGTACATGTCCTTTATCTTCTGTCTTATCTCTGCCTGATATTCTGCTATCCTCTTGTCTGCATCGATCTCAAGCGCGAAGAGGTTTGGCGCTATCTCGACCTCCCCCTGGCCGAAGATCTTCCTCTCGAATATGTCAGATAGGCTTGCCTGGGGGTCGGTGGAGAAGACACAGACCCTCTTCCCCTGCTTCGCGAGCCAGTACGACGTGGCTGCGGAGAGCGTCGTCTTTCCAAGGCCACCCTTACCGCCAAAGAGTATGTACTTGATCTGGTCGTTCGACCTGAGGAACTCGGCCATCCCCTTTTTGACAGTTTCTGCCACTGTCATTTCCATACACTAGTATAGCGAATCAGTGATGTCCCTGTCGCGGAGGAGAGTCTGTTTCCAAGTCTTCAGGTAAGGGACTGCGTACGGCAGCAATCTCAGGCTGTAGTAGGGCGGAAGGACAGGAACGCCAAGCATGTCTCCCATCGTTATAAGCATGAACAGGTTCTCCATGTGCATCCTGACCCTAAGGGCATATGTCACCATCCCGTGCAAAGCCATCCCGTACACAAATCCCTTTGCAGCCTTCACGATCTCCTTTTCTTTCTTCTCGCCACCCTTCATTTTGTCCTCTTCAGGCAAGGTACCATGATGCGTGGCCGCCCTTGATAAATACTCTTCCCTGACGCTGGCAGAGGATTCACTCATCCGAGTATGGCCCGTCCTGGCCTTTGACCCAGCTGTGTGGGGGAGGAAAGCGGCTGCCACTGGGTTGCACGCTACTCGTGCCCCAAGTTGTATACAACATTCTTCACCGACTGCTGTCTGGTGCCCCGTTTCTGAGGTAATCACAGTCGTGAATTAGCCCTGTTGCTGCGAGCGTCGTCCGCGGACCTCCTTTGCCCAGTATTCCGAGGCAGCGGCCACCCCTAGGACTGCCACCAGGAACGCAGCCAGGATGAAGAAGAAAACGTAGTGCTGCCAGAAGGAGAGCCAGTCCTGCGCTCGCCAGCCGAAGAGAAGTGCTACGACTACCGAGAGGGGAGAGAGGAGAGCGACCGAGGCGCCTGCGATAGCAATTATCATGTTTGCTTTTCGCTTTTCCTTGCCTGCGGACATCGCCCAAGCCAGACGGTACCCCGGCTTAAAGATGGCCTGTGCATACCTATCAATGCCCTTCACCGCAGGTGCGGCATGGAATTCAAGAGAGTCGTGCTGAAGCGGCGGATGGTGAGGCATTTCAGAAACGAGCCTGTCTCACCTGAAGTGATCAACAGGATAATGACGCTTGCCCTTCACGCTCCTAGCGCAGGTTTCAGCCAAGGGTTCGCATTCGTCGTCGTAGCCGAGCGAGAGACACGGGCAGAGCTGGGCAGGCTACAGGGCGAGGAGGGATACGCCCAGGCAGGGTTCCACAGGTGGGTATCAGAGGCCCCGGTCGATATCGTCGCATGCGTCAGTGAGAAGCTTTACCACGACAGGTACAGGGAGCCGGACAAGCTGAGGGAGGACGGCACGGAGATAGAGTGGCCAACACCGTACTGGTTCTTCGACATCGGGTGCGCATGCATGATAGCCCTACTCGCGGCCGTTGACGAGGGGCTGGCAGCCGCCTTTACAGGCGTCTCAAATGTGGCAGGTGTAAGGGAGCTGCTCGGCATACCCGAGCACTTCCATCCCGTTGGCGTTATTTCAATCGGCCACCCAGACAAGGACGTCAGGTCTCCTTCACTCAAACGAGGCAGGAGGCCTTTCGAAGAGGTCGTTCACTTCGAGCACTGGTAGGATCTGTTTGATGAGAGCCGGCGGAGGGCTGCGACCCCTCGACCCCACGCTTACGAGGCGTTTGAGCCCTCAAGGGTGTGCTCTACCAGGCTGAGCTACGCCGGCATCGTGTGGGGCTGCCCAAACGCTCCCAATAAATGCTTGACGAATTGGAAAGTTTTTAGAAACAAGTAACGAGGCTCCCAATAGTGCGGGGGTCGCCCAGCCTGGTCAACGGCGTGGGACTGAGGCTCCCATCCCTTAGGGGTTCGTGGGTTCGAATCCCACCCCCCGCACCACAAGTTGGACGGAAACACATCCTCAATATGACAGGAAGAGCAAAGTTAGAGCGATGGTTGAGGCGGAAAACATTGTTCTAAACACCAAGTCGTTTGCGGAGTTCCTCAAATGGTTCAGAAGCGAGGCGGCGAGGGAATCCTACACCAAGAAGCTGAGGCACTTTCTAGTGTGGGCAGGAATCGACCTGGACGAATTCCGATCAGCACAGAGCAAGCTGCCTATGACGGGAAGGTAACGGTTGCGTACCTGTAACCAGCGGAAACTCCAATACACGAAGGCCCAGTGTCGTAAACATAAAACATTGGGTAACCGTAAGTTCCACCGCTTAATCCATAGATTCCATTCGTAAACTGAACCGAAGGATTGTATTGGAAGTCGCTGCAAGCGTAATCATAGCTCTCGAAGAGCGCTTCAGGATAGGTCATGGTGGTTCCATAGGAAACATCATTGAACGTCCACGATTGAGACCAAGATTCGCATTGCGAGGCCTGATACCCCAGCATTGCAGCAAAGATGCTATTGCTGGATTGGAAATACTGTATGTACTGTTCAGAACATCCAGGACTTTGAAGTTCGTTCGTGAGAACCTCATCGACTACATTCCCGCTAGGATTGAAGCTCCAAAATTCCACACGCCATCCGCAGAGTCCACCACCTGCTTGGCAGTGCATTCGGAGCACCTCCTGCACAAAATAATTTGTGTTCGTTGTTGCACCTTGCCATATGAAGGTGTTTTCCAAAGCTGGGGCTTTCAGCACGGGTCCTGTATTTGAGTCGACCCAATTGCCAGTGTTCCCCGCAAGGTTGTATTGCCCGCCCGCAAACCATGAACTTGACGCACTGACCGAAGGCACAACAAAGAGCACAATAGCCGCGAATAGGAGGGGAATGAGACGAACGAATTTTCTTTCTCTCATGCAACTACCCCTGTACATTCAGATTGAAGCCAGCCAAGAATCCGGAATGTCCGATCCCATTCGGATATACAACTGCTACTTGCATGGGATGGATTCCCACCCCTGCAGTAGCTCCCACTTGAATGTGGAGAAGCGTAATTGTTGAACCCACATTCAAGTTCAAGTTGTTGGCTGGCAGAGTGATTGCTATTCCGGCTGAGCTTGAGACGAACACCGACGATCCTGCTCCGACAGGAGTTGATTGTGCACTAGCCGTAATGCTTACAGGCATAGACTTGCTCGAGATGACCGTGATAACAATCGTCACATTCTGCCCCCTTGTCACGCTGTATGTGGGATAGACAGCACTGCTGTTCAAAAGTACAGAGAACGGTACTTCGACCTTTTGATTCGAAGTGCAGTTTGGGTAGGGGGGAGGACATGGTAGAGTTATTTCGTTCAAATTGGGAGCCTGATTAGCTGTTCCTGCGGAGGTTGGCGTGTAGCTGACGGCAATATAACCAACCACAACAGCCAGGGATAAGATTGCCACAATAATCAGACCCAAGAAGGCGAGCTTCATGCCAGCCGTATATGATTTGACTATCGCTAATAGACATTTTTCCGAATAATCAGAAAAAACCTTATAACACAAGGTCATTTCACAAATGACAATTTTGCGGTGGGCTCCCGCGCTATCCACTGTGCTACTCCTGTTCGCCTTAGCAACTACCGGACTGACCATCATCACGCAATTTGTGCTATCGGGACCCTCTCCCCCCTTGCCTCCAAGGAGCAATTCGCTACCAGTCCCTGGACAGTTGTTGGATACATTAAGGTGGTTCTCAACGCTGGCGGCGCCAATTAGTTGGACAGGCGTCATCTCCCTTTGGATGTGGCGCGGTCGCGTGAGGTCCAAATGGAAGGAACTTGGATTTGATCGAGACGTTTTTCAGCTTATGACACGAATGAGAGGTGCTGCAACTCGATTGGCGGTGCTAGAGGCCCTCGTTACCCCTGCGGATAGGCTCCAACTTGCGAAAAAACTAGGACTGGACTGGAAGGCTATAGACAACCAAGTTAGTATCCTGCTTAGGTATAACTTGATTTGTGAGAAAGAGGCCTTCGGCAAAGTACGAATCTATTCGGTTAGTGAGAATGGTAAGAAGTTACTACGGCTGATGAAGAAAATTGATACCTCAAGGGTAGATACCCTTCAGCTTGGATCTACTGCCGGTTCTTGATATGCTGATTCACCTTTGGCCACACGATTCTCTTGATCGACAGACTGAGTAAGTAGTTCACAGATATTTAGGACAAGCACTTGCATTTCTGTGTGTAACCCTTTCTATATCAGATCGGGAAGACTCTTGCTCGCAGGCATCGGTGCAATCGGGCGGCTTGGCAGAATTCTTTCTGGTTTGTCGCACACTAGAAGTTTACGCATTTATGCTGGATGAGCAACAACAGGAGAACTTGGTCGTAAGTTGCGTCGAATTCTCGCCCAGCAAGTCGGGTTCGAATCCCACCCCATGCACTTTGGTTGAACACGGTGCGTTTCCTCCTCATTGGTACGGGATAGACGATTTGGACTCATATGAATAGAGAGCAAATCTGTGTCTAGACTCCCCACCATGACTGCGTGGGAAGGACGATTACGCCAATTTACGTCGATAAACTCGTGGGTTCAAATCCGGTGGGACGCATCTAATTATTCAAGAGAATCACTGTCGGTGGACCTGAGAAGGAATTTCTTCTCACATGGGTGTGAAGAGAGTTTCCCCGGTTCGAACTCAATGATAAACAATCCTCTGACAGGATAATTGGAACACTGCAGGCATTCCACCTGGTCCTGATGTGTAGTAAGTATCACCTATTCCAAAGAAAATACAGCTAAGAGACCGATATGCTACGATGGATGGAGGCTTATTTGTAGGAAGCGAGCCTTGTTGCGTGAACCAATAGGATATCGGGGCGAGGAAGAAAACTATCACTACCGCTATCGCAACAATGACAACGGCCGTTTTGGTAGCTCGGCGCGTTAGTATCACCTACTCTAGAAGAAGCAAGGGCCTTCCCTTATCCTTCAGTCAGAAATAGAGAACTGGGTTGATGAATACACCGCCCCTTTGGCTATCACCGTTCCAGAGGATGTTCCATCAGATGTTATGTAGTACAACCCAACCGTGTATGAGCTACCTAGATACCCATACTGATAAGTACAGCCACACCACTTCCCGGTCTCCCACCATCCAGTCATTACATTCGGATTTGGACTCCACACTACCATCCGCTGAGGATTGGACAACGCATACTGTTCCATTATTCCTTCCGATGACTGGAAGTCGGTCTGCGGAACGTATGGGTTGTTGTACGAATAATAGTAATTCCAAGAGCCGACAGTCCATTGGAACGTAGGTTCTGTCTCACTATTGACGAAGGCAAAAACGAATTCATACGGGACTCCACTGATCGTCGTAGGATTAGTAGGCGTGTAACCGATGTGGAAACCAGCCGAGTCGAATTCGAACCATGCCTCCCAACTTAGTGCACCACTCTGACCGTAGTTGCTACTAGCAGAACAGTCGTTCAACTCATTGACGCAAACATCAATACCACTCTGGAGAAGAGGGGTGTTGGCGCTGTCCGTGGGGCTTAACCCTGTCCAGTACGAAGTCGCACAAGTTGAGCCAGAGTAGCATGCAGATTGCCAAGTCAGACTCGCGGAATACACACCCGATGTGCCCAACGTACCTGAGCTACTGTTGCAATCGAATCCATATCCACCTGAGTCGACCGTCAAGGAAGCACAGTCGCCCCCACCTGCGCCTGACCAAATCAGATTATAGGCCACCGGGTAGTGGCTAGGAGCGGGTCTGCTTACCATCGGCACACGAACCATGTTCCCCAGGATTTGGGGAACGCCTGTTGGATGGGTGGAATACGGGTCCTTCAGTAATGCCTCGTACGAAGTCAAGTTCATAAGGAATTGAGTACTCGACACGTTGTAAAAAACGTAAGGTCCCACGGGTCCTTCAAGATTCCTGTGTTGTTGGGTGGAATTACGGCGGGTTTCAGCTGGATTGGTCCGGATGCGCCTGACGTGTACGACGGCGCTAACGAAACCATTACGAGCATGAGTATTGCCACAAGGCCCAGCAGTTTCAAGTCTTGTAAGGTTTCGAATTACGAATTTTCATGGATAAATCTTTCTGTCTGCTTTGTTGCGCGATTCTTTCTCATGACCAACTCCATGTTAATAGTCGTTCCAATGTAATAATCAGCGGTTCCTTAAATTAGCATGATAAGATACAGCATGCAACAGGGCTGGAAAGGAGCTAAGCCTTTAGCTCGACGATCTACGGGTGCGACCGCCGCGGCAAGGAGTTTGATACCCTCGGCGAATACGATGAACATCTTCATGTCTCACCCCGCTGCGGGTTAGCCAGGAGGAATGTGCAGGATGGGTAACAGTTGCGCAAGGTAGAGCACTTTACGACAGGGCTTCCCGTTAAATGCAACGCGAATCTAACGAACTGTGCAGTCTGAATCTGGCACTGAAAAGTGCGCTGAACTTGACGATGACTATCAGGGTCAAGAAGTCCGACTTGCGCTCCATGCTCAGGTTAATAGACGAGATAAAAGACAAGCTTCTTGAACTCAGGAGGTGAACTCGTGGTGGGCCGCTTGCCTACTCCAGCAAGCGGCTTTCGGTTGACATCTAGCCAGCCGATCAAGCTGAGCCGAGTACGAGGCTAAGCTTCCGAGGTTCTATGAGCTGTCTCTCGAGTTCCTGTATCCTCGCGTTCTCGTTCTAACTCTGCTTTTCCAGCTCGTTCAGTCTCTGAGCGCTAGTATTCAAATGCCAGACGTACTTGGCTACCCTGCCCGTGTTGAGGCGCTGTATCCTGAGGACGGTGCTGAACTTTGCTATCAGCTCCTTGTTCTGGTGGGATACCTTCTCCGACCTCTCGACAGACCTGAGGGCGTGCTCTAGCCTCGTCTGGTAGTTGTGGATGTCGGAACTCATTATGGACTAGGATTGGTCCCGCCTAAAAGCGCGGGAGAACCCCGCATCGCACCGTGTTGAACTGCTGATGCGCACCCCCCGCACCATACAGAATGGATGTTTTCTCCATCAGTCACACGTTGTCACCATTATTCGAACTTCGTTTGAAACCATGCTGGAGAGCTGGAAAACTGAAGACGATGAATCGCAAGACTTTCTGATGGATCGGAACCTGCACCTCAAGTTGTCAACAGGCACGGAAACAATGGCGATAGGGCAGAATCATATTCAACAATAAGAGCACGCATCAGTAATTTGCCCAAGAGACTTCTTTGTCCTAGCCATTTGTTTCCATATGCCTTCTACTGGCTATGCTTGTGCATGTTTGGTTTTTTGGATCAAAGTTTACTTAATCGCCCAACTCTTGCGGCAGATTCACGGATCAAGAACCGCGCGGGCACCATTCGAAAGTCGTGATTTATACGGCCCCGCATTGATGCAGGCAACTCAAGCCTGATAGCTGTACTGTTCTAGGTGGTTGTTTCGGAGGAAAGTCTGCGACGGCGCAGGTTATCAACAACCCTGTCTAGGATAGACCTTGCTATCACATCCTTCGTTTCGTTTCTGATTACCTTTGTCTTTCCTCCGCCAACAAGCATAACCGTGTTTGTGTCTGCACCGAACCCCTTGCCTCCACTGACATCGTTTGCAACCACCATATCCACCCCGGATTCCCTCATGAACCTCCTCGCAGCCTCCTCCAGCTCGTCTTCTGTTTCGATTGTCTCAGCCTTGAAAGCAACCATGTAAAGTCCTGGCCATCTCTTCCTTACCTCGTTCACTATCTTCGGCGTGGGCACAAGCGTGACGTTCAGGCTTCCTGCCCTAGTCGGTATCTTTCTGTCATTTGGCTTCGTGGGGCGGAAGTCCGAAGGTGCTGCCGATGCTATGAACATGTCGCACTTCTCCCTTTCCAACTCCCGAAGTACTGCATCAAGCATCTCGGCTGTAGTGACCACCCTGACTGACGGGATGTAATCGGGTGGTCTGAGAGACCCGCCGAAGATGTACTTCACGCTGGCTCCCCTCCTCCAGGCCTCCCTTGCGAGTGAAACACCTGTCTTGCCCGTACTCATGTTCGTTATCACCCTGACGGGGTCGAGATACTCGACAGTCGGGCCTCCAGTGACAACCACCTTCTTCCCACTCAGATCTTTCACAGAAAGAGTCCTTACAACACACTCGACTATCTCGCCAACCTCGGCCATCTTCGCCTTTCCCTCCTCTAGCTTTGGTCCCACGAACTCAACGCCCAGCTGCTTCAACCTGTCAGTGTTTAGCTGGACCATCGGGTTCCTGTACATGGGCTCGTGGGCGGCGGGGCAGACCACGACAGGTATCGAGTTCCCCAGAGCCATCGACGCAAGAGTCGTGACAGGCGTGTCGTCTATCCCGAGCGCTATCTTGGAGATGGTGTTCGCAGTGCAGGGAGCGATGAGGAGAACGTCAGCCCTCCCCTTCCACTCGCCAGCCAGCCGCACGTGCTCCGTCCTTCCAGTGAGCCTTCTCACAACCGGGTTGCCTGTGGCCCACTCCAGAATCTCAGGCCTGACAAGCCTCTCGGCCGCCTCTGACATGACAGGGTACACCTCAGCGCCCTCCCTCATCAGCTCCCTTGCCAGCCGCGGCACCTCGATCGATGCGACGCTACCAGTCACGCAGAGGACGACACGCCTCCCGAGGAGCCTGGTGCTTCTAGAACCCTTGATCTCCTTGAGCGGGTCTGTCGCTTCCCTTGGAGGCACGTAGGCAGCCGACTCGCTCTGCTTTTTTAGGTTGTCCTGAACGCACTCCTCCGCGCAATTTGAAGAGGCTCACAGTCGCTTTACTACAACTCGGTCTCCACCCAGGAAACGTTGCCAAGGCTGTTGACGATGCAGACAGGCACATACGGACAGCCGCAGAGAAGGGCGCTCGTCTGATCTGCCTCCCGGAGCACTGGCTTCTCTCAACTGTCCTCCCGCTTGAAAACGACATCCTCCGTCGCTTTTCGAAGCTAGCCCGCGAGCTCGACGTTTACCTGAACCTTGGCGCCTACTATGAACGAAGAGAGACTGGCGTATTCCTTACAAGCGTCATGGTCTCGCCCCAAGGTGATGACTTCTTCAGGCAGGATAAGGTCCATCTTTACAGAAGGGAAAACAGAATGGCCCTGTCGGGCAGTGGCTTCAGTCTGTCTTCGGTCGATGGCTTCCGAGTCGCCGTGCTCGTGTGTCACGACGCAGTGTTCCCGGAGGCCGCAAGGACTGTTACAAAAGCTGGAGCCGATCTAATCGTTGTGCCGTCGCTAATCAAGAAGGCTGGAATGGAGCCGTGGCTGTGTTACATCAGAGCACGTTCACTCGAAAACAGAGTCCCCCTGGTCTCGCCCAACGTCTACCATCCCCCCGTCTTCCTCGGCGGAAGCCGAGCGATAAACCTGAAGTACGACAGAGGGGAGCACGTGATGCACGCGGTGGAAAAGACGACAAGAAGAGGCGTGACGGAAATGGTTGTTGAAATGGACCTGGCATCAAATAGGGCTCTGAGGGATGAAAGGCTGAAAGAACTACATCCTCACGCTTACAATGTCAGTTAACCTGTCGGCTTCTCCGTTGCTGGAGCATGATGTCGATTCCGTCACTAACAAATCCATCGACATGTCCTGGGTCGAACAGCGATTTGACTGGCCCGCTGAGAGCTACGGGAACGAACCAGACGCATCTCTCTGTTCACGATGTGGCGACGATTGGTCGTAACCTTCGTCAGCGTTCGGGCGACCCCTCCCCACCCAGGCCAGAATCAGACTTCAAATGTCTGGTGCGCCGAGATTCTTTACGGCCCTCATAGCGTGTCTGACGGAAAGAAGGAGCATTAGCGTAATCGAGATGTTGGTAATAATTGGGTAGTCGTACACAAAATGGAAAAGAATGGGCGAGGATACGAGCGGCCCTATCAGAAGTATCCCGATGGGCGTGGCACAGCAGCCTCCAACGAACAGGGCCGCAATTACGGAGACAAGGCTTGCTGAGCACGAACCTTTGCACGCCCTTCTGACACCGACGCTGTAGGCTGCGAGCGCAACGTTCAACCCAAAGAGTACGGAGAGAAGAACAGAAAAGAAAGTCGTAAAGATGGGAAAGACTAACTGCAGGTGTCCAGTCGGATACCAAACCACGGAAGAGCTGAGTGCACCTGAAAGGCTTGAGAAGTCCAGGTAGAAATACGGGTTCGGGACCGCCGAAGACCTCAGGTACTGCGTGATGTCTTGGGCATAGTACGTTATCATTCCAGTCGAGGATGCGTAAAGTACCCAAAAGACCAGGGAGCCGGCCAAAAACACTGCCCTGTAGATTCCACGACGCAGGATCGGCCCGAGAAGAGACGAACCCAAGTCAATCCCTCAGAACACTGATACTATCCCACCTGGGCTGTCGGGCAGGCCAGCGCCTGTGGCCAGTATCCTTCCCTGCGAGTCGATGGCATAGTAAATATCGAGATACGCGTTCGGGTCGTAGATGTATGTCGTGTCCTGCCCACTTGTCCCATAAAGCCATCCCTGCTTCGCACCGCCCGCGAACTGATCTGCGAACTGCGAGATCGGAGGTCCCGGCTGGCCGAGATTGTCATAAAGCTCTACAGTCAGGATGATGACTCCTTTCGCCCTGAGCCGGGTGTAGTACTGCTGGGAAAGTAGCTGCGCCCCGACCTGGCATGAGCTGCACCACGTTGCGACAAACCACAGCAGGACGGGATGGCCTCTGAACGCTTCCAGTCTTACATTGCTCCCATTGGTCAGCTGGATCCTGAAATCTGGTGCAATCTCGCCCAACTTTGTGCCTGTTGAAACACCTGCAGCTTGGCCCGAGCTTCCCGCCGGCTGGCCGTGCGGCAAGAGTACCAGGTAGCCGGCTGCGACGAGCAGCGCAAGCAGTCCCACCAGGACAGCAGTCTTCCGGTGTCCCCCTCTTTTCTTCGTCCTCATCCTACCTAAAGCTCCTGTCATTGTTCCCTCACATTTGCTACAGTTCCAATGCTGGCCATTCTGCCTGCGCCACAACACGAGAAGATGCTCCTGCTGACATAGTGCACCGAAATGAGGAGCAGACCAACAGAGAGTGCATAGAAGTAAGGATAATTGAACTCGAAGAAGGCCTGGATCCTGGGCGACAAACCGAAGAGCGCAGGCGTCGACGCGCCTGTCATGGCGATGATCGTCGGGACGACAGGGGTACAGCACAGTCCGTTCACAAGGCTTGCGAGTATCGAGCCGACTGTGAGCGACCTTGCCGACGATGCCTTCATCCTGAAGGCAAGGGCGTCGAGCGAGATCACAAGGGCGATGAGGAACCCAAACACCAGCGCGAACGCGGCCTGAAGGGGTGTCAGGAACCCGATAGCCTGCGGCACAGGAGTGCCGAGAGGCAGGGACGGGAGGAGGAACATGTAGAGGGTGGAGAAGGCGACGAAGAGCGATACGAACATTGCTGCGTAAGCCCTTCCAGCGAAGAGCTCCCCCATCGCTGCGCGCTCAACATCCAACCTCCACGAGTTCACGATGCTCACCCCGGAGTTGGCCCAAGCCATACGGTGGTACACCCGTTGTCGCGAAGACAGCAACAACGAGCAGTGGAATGGGTGCTCCTTGGAGTGCGCTGGGCGTCATACCCGTACCGTATTCTACTCCACACAGCAGCTCATCTTACCTACATCCATGTAGAACGACTGGGCTGCAAGCTTGATCGATTCGGAGAGCGTTGGGAAGACATGCACAGTGTCTATTATGTCATCGATAGTGAGCTTGTACTTTACAGCAAGCAGACCTTCGTGTATGAGGTCAGCCGCGTGGGGGGCCACTATGTGCACGCCCACTATCTGCTTCGTTTCGCGGTTTGCAACAAGTTTGAGGACACCCCTGGTATCCCCTATCACGCTAGCCTTTGGCACGAGCTCGAATGGCAGTACGCCGCACGCGCATCTTATTCCCTTCCCGTTGGCCCTCGCATCCGTCATGCCCACGCTTGCGACCTCGGGATAGGTGAAGACAGCCGACGGAACTTCATCGAAGTTAATTCTCTTCTTCTCAGGGCTGAATGCGTTGTGCACAGCCGTCGCACCCTCCTTTGCAGCAACTGTTTCGAGCATAGGTTCTCCAATCACGTCGCCTGCGGCCCAGATATTCGGGGCAGAGGTCTTCATCCCGTCATCAACAACTATGAATCCCTGCTCATCCGTCTTGATGCCTGCCCTGTCAAGTCCCAGATTCTCTGTGTTGGGTTTTCTGCCCGTTGCGAGCAGTACCTCCTCGCAGACGACTCTCCTGCGCACACCGTCTGCAGTGAAGCTGATGGACTTTGTGCCGCCTTTCTTCGAAATCCGGTTGACCGTGACATTTGTGTAAATTCTTATCCCCATCCCGACCAGACTCTTCGTGAGTTCGGCCGATATCTCGGGCTCGTGCTCCGGAAGAATTCTGTCGCTCCGCTGCAGTATGGTAACATTCGTGCCGAACTGCGCGTACATCTGTGCGAACTCCAGCCCGAGCGCCCGCCCCCCGATTACACACATCGACTTCGGGAGTTCTCTGAGGCTTAGCGCTTCCTCATTGGTCAGGCAGTCCACATCTTCGATTCCGTCTACAGCTGGAACCTTCGCCCTCGCCCCTGTCGCGACAAGAACCTTCTCGGCGCCGAGAACAATGCCCCCTGCCTTGACTTCCCTTTCAGAGACGAAACTCCCTCTCGCACGGTAGTAAGTTACATTTTTCAGATTCCTCAACACATTGGAATATCTCTCGCTTCTGAACTTTCTCACTATCCTGTCTTTCTCTCGCATTACCCTACGAAAGTTGAGCCTGCCCTTCCCATATTCTACTCCTTCGAAATGGCTGTTAGTTCCGTTATGGAACGCAGTCCCGACGGTGATGAGCCTCTTGCTCGGGATGCACCCAACATTGACGCACGTACCGCCTATCACAGTCCCTTGTGTTACATTTTCACCTATCAGTGCGGTCTTCACTCCCAGACTGTCTGCCTTGATTGCAGCTGCGAAGGCAGCCGAACCCTGCCCGATTATAACTAGCTCGTACTTCTCCACCTGTCCTCACCTTTCCAAAGCGTCACAACTGAAGAGGTTACTCGCGTACTCCTTGATGTGCCTGTCAGCAGCCTCAAGAAGCTGAACTGCTGTCGTCCCGTTGATTGAGTAAATTCTTGTCTTGCCATCCCGGCTCGAATTCACGAGCCCGCAGAAGCTAAGGCATCTCAGGTTGTGGGACACATGCGTCTGCTCGAGACCAAGCTCTTCACATATCCGGGAAACGCTGAGGCCCCCTTTGTCTCTCAGGAGTAGAAGGATCTGCATCCTGGCTGGATTTGCGAGCGCCTGAAACAGAAGCGCGTGGGGCTTCGCAGTCAGATACTGAGATGACACGTATATCATATGAAAAATACATCATATAAATCTTGTTGCTTCCTCTGTAGCACTTTTTCGGTCATGGCTCGGTAAAGGTCGCCCTAGCTGGTCAACGGGGCCTACCCGTCTACTGCCTAGCCGCTCTGTCCTTTTCATGCACCAGGGCAGCTGAGTTGATACAGTATCTCAGACCCGTTGGTTCAGGGCCGTCTTCAAACACATGCCCCAGATGGACTCCACAACTTGCACACACTACCTCCGTCCTGACAATCCCGTGGTTGTAGTCTGTTTCTTCTCTGACGCTTCCAGGCGCAACAGGGCGGAAAAAGCTCGGCCAACCAGTTCCAGACTCGAACTTTGCTTCGGAGCTGAAGAGTGGCGCGTCGCACACCACGCAGTGGTATATACCGCTCTCGTGGCTGTTCCAGTACCGGCCAGTGAATGCCCTCTCCGTCCCCTTGTTGAAGCAAACATCGACCGACTCCCTCGACAGTTTCGCTTTCAGTCTCTCCATCTCTTCCTTTGTCAGCATCTCGACCTGTTCTATCGATACCTGTGTATAAGCCTTGGCCCTCGCTAGACCCTTATCCTTCTGAATGCGAAAACGGCAAGGGCGAACATTCCGACAGTCTCCGCCGCCAGCACCCCCAGGAACAGAAGTGGAACTTCGGAGCCGAATAGGCCGGCCCGGAAGAGGTCTGTGGTGTATGTGAGTGGGTTGAGGTTGCTCACGAAGCGTATTGCTGGTGGTGCGAACTCCGGGGGATAGAAGACAGACGATGTGAAGAGGAAGACGAAGAACGCGAACGTGGAAACTATCTGGAATGTCTCTGACGACCTGAGAGCCACCGAGATTGCTATCGCGAAGGAGCCGAAGAACATTGTTCCGAGGAACAGAGCCAGGAAGACGACTGCAAGGCCGCTGGGCGTCAGCGTCGCCCTCGCTCCAAGGACGGGGAATGCAATGCCGAACACGAGAAGCGACCCGGCTATTCCTATGACAAGAGTGGCAAGTATTATCGAGAGTATGTACTGGGCCCTTGTGAACGGCCCCATGAGGATCTGCTCAAACATCCCGTTCTTCCTGTCGAACCAGAGCTGTGTCCCTGCGTTAGTCCCTGAGTTGATTACAGTGAGTGTAACTGCACCCGCCGCAAGGAATAGGGGGTAACTTAGCGTCACACCTCCGACCTCAAAGGGCTGGACTATGCCCCCAAGCGCGTAACCCTGGACGAATATGAAGAAGAGGGGGAAGATGAGCTCGAAGAAGAGGGAGAGCCTGTCCAGGTTGGCTCTAAGGTTCCTGTATACGAGCCTGATAATTGCATTCATCCTTCTTCAACCCCTTCGCTCACCAAAGTGATGAAGGCGTCCTCCAAGGTTGTCTCGGCTATGTAGATCGACGAGACAGTCAGTCCGAGTCTGTCAGCTGCCCTGTAAATCTCAGGAATCACGGCCTCCGGCTTCGAGGTCATAACCTTGTATGCACCCGACTGGTCCTGATGCAGCTTCACAACGAGACCCGACCTTCCAATGCTCTCAGCAAGCTCGGCCGAACTCCCCTCTAGGAGCCTGAACTCGACCGCCTTGGTTCTTCCGAACCTGCGCTTCAGGTTCTGCGGCGTGCCTATCTGGACTATCCTGCCCCTGTTAACGACGGCAATCCTGTCGCACAGGTACTCCGCCTCCTCAAGGATGTGTGTCGTGAAGAATATAGTCAGACCCTCCCTAACCTTCTCCTTGAAGAAGTCCAGCACCTTCCTCCTGACTATAGCGTCCAGTCCAGAGGTGGGTTCGTCCAGGAAGAGCAGCTCCATGTCATGTACGAACTCCCGAGCAACCTGCAGCCTGCGCCTCTGGCCGGCTGAGAGGTCTATCGTTGGCGTGTTCCTGAAGTCTTGCATATCGAACCTTTCAATCAGCTCTGCTATCCTCCGTCTCCGCTCCGCCTTCGGCACGTCCCAGACGAGGCCGTAGATGTCCATACTAGCCTCTGTCCTTAGGCCCTGGTCGAAGCTGTCCTGCTGCTGCACGACACCTATCCTCTCCCTTATCATCTTCCCCTGTGTTCTTACATCGTACCCAAGGACGTTTGCCGTTCCTGAAGTGGGCTGCAGCAGTGTGGTCAGTATCTTGATCGTCGTCGTCTTGCCGGCCCCGTTGGGCCCGAGGAATCCAAACACCTCACCCCGCTTCGTCTCGAAAGAGATCCGGTCGATCGCTGTCTTCTCCCCGAATCGCTTGACGAGGTCTTTGACCTCTATGGCCAGTTCAGGCGTCATCTCTTCTGACCCCCCAGTTGGATGTAGTTATACATTGGAGGGATAGAATAAGACACTCAGCCCCCGGCCAGGTTGTATCGTAGCTTTCTGCAGATCTCCTTGAAGATCTCCATATTAGCCTCGAGCCTCGGCGAAACGAAGTATGTCACTCCGTACCCGCTCCCCTCTGCCATGATCAAGGAATTTCTCTTCAGCACGCCTACATGATGCATCACAGTCCTGTAGTCTACGCCAAGAGCCGCGGCGAGCTGGTTAAGGTTGCTCGGCCTCTTGCTCAGCCAATCGATGATTCTTGCCCTGTTCTCCCCTCCCCTTGCGCCCCCGAGAACGAACCAGAGCAAGCGTCTGAGCTCGGGGTCCTCAACCATCGGTGCCTGAACCTAGGATTCATTATTTAATCCTTGGACGGCACAGATTATGTAGAGATTCTGGAATACGCTTATACCAAAACTGGCCGCAGAGTGTGTGAGATTGCAATTGATGCTTCAGTTGGCTATACTCCTCTACACGCTTAATTCCGTCATACTCTCAATCCTTTCCATAATCTACGCCAGGACAGCCATCAAAACAAGGGCCGCCTATCCAATATCTCTTCTCTTCTTCTCCCTCCTTCTGCTCCTTCACAGCGCGGGCACAGCCATAGCCTACTTCACGCTTTCGCCTTACTTTGGAGACGAAGCAATGCCGTTCATGTCCATCGTTGGTGCCTTTGAACTCCTGGGCCTCCTTGCACTCCTGAAGGTGACCATTTGAGAGGAAGCGACACGTCGAGCCCAACCTCAACCTACTCTGTGGGCATCTGCGCGTCAGACAGCTCGCCCGAGCTGGCACGGCTGGTGCGCGCAGTGCTCTCTGAAGAGCCCCGAGGCAGCCGCCTTACGAAGCTCATATTGGTTGCCAGCGGTTGCCCCGAGTCGACACTTGCACCGGTGCGCCAGCTCGCTGAAGCAGATTCACGTCTGACTCTGATAGTCGAGCCGAGCAGGACTGGCAAGGTATCGGCTGTGAACAGAATAATAAGCGCCTCTCAAGGCGACTTCCTAGTCCTGACAAATTCCGACGCAACCCCGTTGCGAGGCTCGATACCAGCACTCATCGAGGCGATAGAGTCTGACACACGTATCGGCTCTATATCCGCCCTCCCGGTGTTCAAGAAAGAGAGTGGTTTGACAGGCGAGATTCTCTGGCTCGTATGGTCAAGCCACAACATATCCTCCCTGAAACTGAACCATGCCAGGCTCAGCAACCACAACAGCGACGAGCTGATGGTGGTCAGACGCTGCCTCATGAGCCACCTGCCCGCGGACGTGGTGAATGACGGGGCGTACATTGGGGGGCTTCTGCACAAGAAGGGCTACATGGTGAACATCTCTGAATCGGCCAGGGTGGAGATAGATGTGCCGGAGGACGTGCGTGGCCTCATCCGACAGAGACGGAGGATAATCTACGGACACGTCCAGGTGTGGAAGAGGCTCGGCTCCCCTCCGCGCACAGTCGAATCTCTCCTCCTCACCAGGCCTGGGACGGCGCTTGACGTGCTCCGCTCGGCGATGAGGCTTCGCCCCAAGTCACTGCTTGTTCTCCCCGTTGCCGCTGTCATCGAGATGATGGCATTCTTGCTCTCGGTGGTGGACAGGTTGACCCCAGGAAGCAAACACGTCGTATGGAGGCGGCCCGGCACCTGAACGAGCTTGACACGCGGACCCTGACGAAGGCGAACCTCTTCTGCGAGGTTGCTGACCTCAACGGTTCCTCTCTTACCATTGATGACCTGGCAGACCTGCTCTCGATGGAGGCTGATGCGCCTGGACTGCGTGCCCTGCTGGAAGGCTCTCAATCGGAGACGGGCTACAGGATTATTTCAGGCTACATCCTGAAGGAAGGAAGCCGTCTCGGGCCCGAAGACATGCTTCGAAGGAGAGGGGTGGCAGCCGAATACATCTCTTCGGCTCTCAAGGTCTCCCGCTTCATACGTGGTGGCGATGCCCGACTCGTTGCGATAAGCGGCTCCACAGCCTACGGTTCCGTCGGGCCACTGGACGACCTGGATTTCTTCTGCGTCACGAGCGAACACTGTGCATGGCTCTTCATCACTCGCTCGCTCTTGCTTTTGCGCATAATGCGTGTCTTCTCCAGCGGTTTCGAACGCGTCTGCCTGAGCTGTGTCATAGATGAGGGGTACGCCGAGTCAGTCTTCGGCAAGCCTCAGGGCGCTCTCTTCTCGAGGGACGCGCTCACAACAATAGTCCTTTCAGGGGGTGGTGTCTACTCGAAGCTTTTGCAGATGGGAATCTGGATGAGGGACTACTTCCCGCGCATCTATGACAGACGGACAGCTTCGGCTGCTACGCCTGTGGACGGGCCCAGAGCGTCGCTTGTGAAAAGGCTGCTCAACTCCTACCTGTATCACACAGTTGGCAGATACATCATGCTGAAGTCCTACATCAAGAACAGGAAGTTAGCCCTCTCTGGAAGCCGAGGCATGACATTTGCAGCCAGGATGGGGGAAGACCACTGTATATTCGAGTCGGAAAGGTACCTGAGAATGAAGCGGATGTACGACAGCGCATACGAAGGGGGAACAAGGGCTGTTGCTGAGGCTTAGAACCCACTTGAGAGAGGGGGCCCACGAGACGGTCAAGCTTGTCACAAGGGGAAGGGTGAGTGGGCTGCCCCACGTGGTCGAGCTGAGGTTCGTAGTGAGGGACGGTCAGTTCTTTGTTATCGCAGGCAGAAGGGGCAGCGACTGGGTGAAGAACCTCCTGAATTCACAGGAGGCGAAGCTCAGACTTTCTGACCTTGTCTATACAGTCAGGCCTGCCATTGCTTCGGGTTCGGAGTTCGCCCAAGTCCTGTCATCCTTCTCGGCGAAGTACGGTGAAAGGATCGTGAAGCGGTGGTATCAGGGGTCGGACATATGTGTCAGGCTGGAAGTGGTGGGAAAGCCGTCGAGAAGAGGGGCGATGCGTGGCGAGATGGACACGCTGACAGGCGTGAGGGAGTGGGTCTCCTCTCAGAGGGACTATTACACCGAGGTGGTCAGGGCCTTCGACTCTGCGAGCGAAGAGTACGATTTCACTATAAGCCGAAACTTCATCAACACATGGATAAGGAAGCGCTCGATAGACAGTCTTCTCCAGTACACAAGACAGGAGGATGCTCTGCTTGAGGTTGGGTGCGGTACAGGAGCCGAAGCACTTGAGATAGCAAAACACGTCAGGCTAGTAGTCGCAACGGACATCTCCCCAAAGATGGTTGAGATACTGAAGGCGAAGGTCAGGGCCAGAGGACTCGAGTCAAGGGTCATAGCAGCAAGACTTCCCGCAAGTGAGATACACAAAGCGAGCAAACTGCTGCCTGGAGGCCGGGCACGAATTGCATACTCTTTCAACGGCGCTCTGAACTGCGAGCCTAGGCTCAAGGAGTTCGCCAAGGGGCTCGCGTCGATAATCGAGCCAGGTGGACACTTCGTCTGCTCAGTGAGGAACACGCTCTGCCTCTCCGAGGCGCTTTGCCACGCTCTCGCGCTTCAGCCAGAAAGGATGAACCCAAGAAGGAGACAGCCAATCATGGTCTCCGTGGGTGGCCTGGACCTGCCATCATTCTACTACCAGCCATCAAACTTCTCACGCTTCTTCTCACCTTGGTTCAGGACGTTGAGAGTTGTAGCCCTCCTGTGTGTTATGCCCCCCGCCTACCTGAACAACTACTACCTCAAACTTGGGCCTGTTGCTTCACTCCTAAGGAGAGTAGACGAATTTCTATCGACAAAGCCTGTGTTCGACCGGCTTGGTGACCAGACGCTCTTCGTCTTCCAAAGATCTTAGGGGTGAGAACTGAACTAATGCAGACAGGCCACCCTGAATCGGGCGAACTGGGTCCTGTTGAAGACTTCGAGAAAGGCGACTACACCTCCGTGTGGAGGAGGAAGAGGCTCGAGGACGAGGCCCAGAAGAGAATCATCCGCGGCTGGCTTGCGCACTCTGGTTCATGCCTGGAGCTGGGGGGTGGCTTCGGCCGAATCACAGGCATCATCGAGGAGTTCTTCGACCTGGTCGTGATGGTCGAACTTGCTTGGAGAAACCTGTCTGTCGCGCGCACGAACCTGAGGAAGGCAAACCTCATCAGAGCGGACATAGCTCAGATACCAGCGGTCGAGTCCAGCTTCGATTACGTAGTTATGGTGCGTGTTGTCCATCTACTCAGCGACCCAATGAAAGTCATGCAAGAGATACGGCGAGTATCAAGGGATGGAGGAACCCTGATAATGAGCGTTCCCAACATGCCCATGAACCAAATCGCCCGCCTGATAGACGGGGTGGCGAGTGCTGAGCTCGGTCATTCTCAGGCCACGTTCGGCAGAGCAACATGGCCCATAGGTGAAGAGCCGTACCTCGAGCCTTACAGAACATTCGTGCCGAAGTCCTTCGAGCTGAAGGAGAGACGAGGAACGGGTCTATTCGACAACTTCTTTGGTATGGCGTTGAACAGATACAAGTTCTTGCACCTTGTCGATGTGGCCACCTCGCCGCTGTGGTTCCTCAAGCTAGACGTATTTCTCAAGTTCGAAATACACAAGTAGAGAGACTGCGAAGCTTTTCGAGCTCAACACCCATGGCAGCGAGTGGAGTAAGTCAGAACTGCTACAGGGAGCCATGTGAGTGAATGAAGGTCAGGAGCGCGATACTAGTCGGTCTGCTCGTCAGAGAGGCATTCTCCTTCTGGACAGGCCATCCGTTCGATTTTGAGCTCACAGTCAGGCTAGGGTACTGGATGCTCCATGGGAGCAACCCTTACGGCGTGCTGGCCGAGGCACCTGGCCTGAGCTTCGCAAACGTCTTCTCTCAGTATAACAGCGCTACGATTGCCTATCTCCCCTTCTGGCCGTTCGTCACAGCGTCCATCTACTTGCTGTACTCGCTGGTCGGCTCTGGTGATAGGTTCGTCTACTACTTCCTCCTCAAGCAGCCGGTGGTACTCGGAGACGTGGGACTTGCCTATGCCGTCTACGAGTACACCCTGAGAAGGGGGGCGGAGAGGGCCGAATGGGCACTGAGGCTTTGGCTCTTCATGCCTTTCACAATCATTGTATCATCAATGTGGGGGACATTCGACTCACTGGCCATGTGCTTCGTCGTACTTTCAATGTCCGGCGCGAGTTACCTAAGGAGGTCAGCGTACGAAGGCTTGGCGATACTGGCGAAGTCAATTCCTGTCATCTTTGCACTTCCACTGCTTGTCAGAAGGCCCTCGCGATCGTGGGGGTTACTTGTCGCCGCCGTCATACCTTTGTCCGTTACAGCCTTGGCCCTAGGTCTGTACGGGTGGTCATTCGGCATCACAGCATCTACCCTTCTGTCCACAGCCAACAAGGGGGGCGAGTCAATGTCCTTCTTCGACCTCCTTTACCTACTCAACTACGCCGGCCTCCTTCCGCAGCAGTTCCCCACTTATCTCCTGGGCCTGGTCTGGGTCCCGGGTGTGATCATCACAACCCTTATCGCAATCAAGAGGTTCGGCCTGGACACAGACCAAGGAATCGTTCAGACGATGCTTGCCGCGGCGCTGTCATTCCTTATCCTGAAGGCGCAGGTCAACGAGCAGTACGCCATATACCTCCTCGCGCTTGCAATGATAGACGTCTCCATCTGGAACACTGACAGAAAGCGGCTTCTTTACTGGACATTCGTCATCTCAACCCTCTTCCTCCTCACAAACAACCTCCTGCTCATCAGATTCGCATCCCCCGTCTTTCCTGAGGCAGTTTCCATCGACAACACGCTTGACGCCCAGCTTGGTCTGTTTCGATTCGTTGCAAAGTTCATCCTTGGTTCATGCTTCACCGTCCTGAATCTACTCTACATTGCATCAGTCTTCAGGAAGACCAGGTGGAATGTTCAGCGATGATAACAAGGACCGCCTTAGACCGTCTATTCTCGCCTCCACAGATATTCTTCTTTGTCCTTCTACTCCTCGTCGCATTTATCTCAAGGCCGAGCAGTTTCGAGTTTTCATGGAACGAGGGGCTGGCTGGTCTAATCATAACCGTCCCGCTGGCAGCCATTGAACTTGGTAGAGAGTCGTTCGCGAGTCTTGGGCGGGAGCGCGCTGTCGGCTGCTATATCGTTCTGCTACTCGCTGGTGCTTACTATTCTGTAGCGTCTCAGGCCTACTTCGTGAAGTATCTCACTGGACTTGCAGTTGGGTGGGGGGTCAGCCAAGTGATAGCGCAGTACAGCTGGGTCTCCACAGTTGACTATGCATTCAGCACAATCTTCGTTTCTCTCATATGCTACCTTGGCTCAAGGCCTGTGACTCCCTGGGTGTACACGGCAGGCATGACTTCTTTCCTCTTCACGGACACAGTGCTACCATACAACGCTCTCGGGCCATTCCAGTACCTCGTGCCTCCTCTCCTGCAGGCTGTAAGCTTCCTGGTCAACCTCTCAGGTGCGGGAAATGCTTCGTCCAGCGGCAATACTCTCCACCTGTCAAACTCATACTCCTCGATGAGCCTTGTCGTCTACTGGCCTTCTGCAGGCCTTCACGGTATGGTGATAGCAGTTCTCGCTGTTGTTGCAGTCTCAGTTAAGCTGAGGACTGGCTGGAGGAGTGGAGCGGTGTATGTCATTCTGGGCCTCGCAGGCAGCGTCGTCGTGAATACCATCCGCATAGCGCTACTGGCAATCTACGCCCTTTACATAGGTGCCAGCCCGGATGCATTCGAGGCGTTTCACTCTGTGATCGGGGAGCTACTGTTCATACCTTGGATAGCCGGTTACATCTACTGGGTCATCAAACGCGAGTCCTGCCGCCTCAGAAAGCCGAGCCTCCGCCCTACCTCTCACGCCGATAGCCTGGTGGAGCGTCAAGGATAGAACGCATGTGTAGCCAGCCAGGTACACGAGAAGTATAGGCATGATTCCGAAGTTACCTGTCTTGAGCGCGTAAATGGTTGCTACCAGGGCGGCCGCCACGGCTGAGGACTCGAGGAGCGCCACACCTCCGAGCGGAATCTGGTACTTCTTTCCCCTCCATGTCTCACTGCGCGACACGACAGCATACTTCGGCGTCCTGTGAAACGTGCCAACCGACCTCGAGAAGATACCTGCGAGCGCCTGCACAGAGTTGCTTATACTTATCCCATACCCAAGCAAAACAAGAAAGAGGAGCTGCCAGGCGTTCCTCAGCACGCCTTGCCCCTGCGCCCTCATTGCCACGACGCAGTACAGGAGGACTGCCACAGTGGACGCCGCCACAAGTACTGAAAAGATAACCCAGGGAGCGACCTCAATCGAGACGAAGACGATTCCGAGCGCTGTCTGTTTGCTGAGGAAGCTTATGGTCGGAAAACCAGCCTTCACGGAATATGAAATCACATCTACGTTCATGAATGTGGCAATCAGTGCGAGCATGAAAGAAGCCACCATGAGGGGGTGGACAAGGTAGTAAGTGAGGTGTGCCGCTGCCTCGAACTTCTGTCCGAGCGTGAGTCTCTTCGCATGCGCTATCCTGCCGAGCAGCTTCTTCGCTGTCTGAAGCGAACCCCTTGCCCACCTCCCCTGCTGTCTCTTCAATCCGACGACGGTCGGGGGCAGCTCGCCTGGAACCTCAACACCGTTCAGGTAGATACCCCTGTACCCTATCAGCTGCATCCTGTAGCTCAGGTCGAGGTCCTCAGCTAGTGTGTCAGGGTCCCAACCGCCCGCATCAAGGATGGCCCGCCTTCTCAGGAGGCCTGCACTCCCGTTGAAATTTATCATGTAGCCACCGCCGCTCCTGCCTCTCTGCTCGACTATGAAGTGGGCATCTACCCCTATCGCAAGAGAGCTTGTTATTGGGTTGTACGACCTGTCAATGTGAGCCCATCTACACTGTACGAAGCCAACCTTCTTGTCCTCCACCACGTAAGGCAGAGTGCTCTCTATGAAATCAGGGGGCGGAACGAAGTCAGCGTCAAATATGGCTATGTACTCCTCCTTCGTCCTCTCAAGGGCCGCCTGCAGCGCACCAGCCTTGTATCCTGCCCTTGTTCCCCTCCTGATGACAGTGACCCTGTATCCCGAGGCAGCAAGCTCGAGCGAAAGCCTGTCCACCTCCTGCACAGTTTCGTCGTCCGAGTCGTCAATTACACAGATCGAGACAAGATCCTTTCCGTAGCTGTCGGCCATCCTTGCGCATGCACGGAGAAGTCTCGCCACGACGTACAGCTCATTATAGATGGGCAGGTGCACGGCCACCGCTGGCCTCTCAGCAAGCCTTCCCTTTCGCGGCTCCCTGTACTCTCCTGAGCGCTTAATCAAGTAAAGGACGTTGAGGCCATAAAAGAAGAAGGCTACACTCAGCATGACGGAGGCGCCCATCAGAACGCCTCCAGCAGTGAGGACAAATGGCATGTAGCCAGGCACCTCAGAACGCGGCCACGGCTCTGCGCTTAAACATTTCAGACCACATTGAGGGCTGGCACGAGGGCGAATGCAAACACGAATGAGACGATGGGCGCGATGACCCACACAGAGACCGTCTCCATTGCGACCCTCCTGTTCAGCACAGTGACGTTCTTCGCGAAAGCTGCGCCGAACATTCCGCCCAAGACGCACTGCCCTATAGATACTGGAACGGCAAGCTGCGTTCCTATCCAGACGACAAGGGCACTTGCTATGAACATGGTGAAGACCCCCTGCGGACTGAGAGTGAGCATCTTGTCGCCTATTGTCCCGCTCACTGCCCCCTTGCCCAGGATTGCGGCACCTAACGCTGCGAACAGGGCCAGTAGCGAGACAGAAGCAACACTGACCGCCCCTGTCTGGCTCTGGCCAGTCGCGCTGTATATCAGGCCTATGTTATTCGCTCCCAACGCATAGGAAACAGCAAGAGCGCTAGCGAACGCTCCCACCCTGTTCATAGAGTCAACCTTCACGATGTCCAGCGTGGAGGCCCATCTCGAAATCGAGTTGTAGACCACGTACGTCAAGAACGCCGTGAGAAACGGGGCGAGGAACCAAAACGCAATCACGCCGACCGCCTGATTCCAGTTCACCCTGTACCCGAGTGAGTAGCTTGCACCCAGGAAAGCGCCGACCATCACTACGCTGAACGAGACAGGAAGGGCAAGGAGGCTCAGGAGGAGCGTTACGGCGACGGAGACCGAGAGTGTCGCGAGCAGGGCCACGTACCCTGTCGGAACCAGAAGAAGGCCAGACAGGCTCCCAGTCATCTTCGACCCCTCGAGAATCACGCCGAGCAGCAGCCCGGCGATTGAAAGGGTGAGTGCACTCCTCAGTGAGACAAGCCCAGCGCCTCTTAGATTGCCTATAAGGAAGGAGCTGTTGTTCCAGCCAAAGAGGAAGCTGAGGGCAGCGGCCAGGTAGAGGATGTTATCCATAACCCTTCGCTATCAGGACGAGTATCACGTCGCTCGCATCCTCAGCATTGTCGGCTATATTGTCGGCAACGAAGATGAAGTCTCTCAGCTGTATTACTGTCACAGGGTTCATCCCTTTCGACGCTACGAACAGCTCCTTTAGTATCGAATCCTTGTCCGCATCCGCGCGTTCTTCATACTCTTCGACGACGTGAACCCTTGACAGCACTGCTTTCTTCCCTGACCTGAACCCGTCTATCAGTGTGCCGAGCGCCTGTACGGCCCCCTTCAGGTCAGTCACAAAGGCGCGCATCTTCTGCGACCCGAGTATTGCCGATGCCTCTCTCTCGAACGAAGCGTCGGTCGAAAGAAACCTGGCTGCGTCCTTGGCGCTGTCTGCTATGTTGTCTATCTTCTCGAGCAGGTCGAGTATGTCCTCCCTCACGCCTCCGAAGAAGGCTCCCTCAGCAACCTTCAGCCCCAGCGCTCTGTGTATGTCGTCTGCCGCCGTCTCTTCGGCGAATATCGAGTTAAGAAGCCTCTCGCTCGATGCTGCTTCTCCCTTCGATACAGAGTCCACGAGCAGCTCGAAGTCCTCGACAGTCTTGGAGACCTTTGCGAGGTGCTCTCTTATTCCCTGGATTATCTCCTTCTCGCGCCTGGTTATCGAGAATATGCCGAAGTCCAAGTGCCTTCCCATGCTTTTCCTGTTCTCTTAAACCTCAGTCATGGTACTTCTTCTCGCCAGCCCTCACTTCGACCGGAAGCCAGTTCTCCCTGGGGGGAAGGGGGCAGATGTAGTCCCCGCTGTAAGCGCAGTACGGATTGTACGCCAGGTTGAAGTCGATTGTGTACCTGTCGTCAGGGCTGACGTCTAGGTCAAGGTACCTCCCAGCACCATACGTTTCATTCCCTGAAGTCTTGTCCCTGAAAGGGACAAAAAGATGTGTGTCGTTCCCCTCTGCGCTCTTGTATGCCTGCAACCTTACTTTCTTTCCCTCCAGCTCGAACTCGAAGTAGCCCACACGTGCAAACCTCTGCACAGTTCCCTTGCTCGTGAGCATAGTCAGCACCTCTGGCTTTGGGTACCTCACGAGCCTCGCTCTGACCCTGAATGCCTCGTCGGGTTCAAAATATTTCAAACCCTTGAACCTTCTTCGCTCCTCTTCCGGAATCGGCGAATCGTGGCTTGTGCGGAAGAAGTCGTCCTTCGCCCTCCTGAAAGCCAGTATCTCCTCTCTGTAGTTCACTCTTCTACCGCTGATGGGCCCTCTTATTAGCGAATCTGAACGAATGATGCTACACGTACTCTGACCTATTCACGACACCAATCGGTCTCCTTCCGCTCAGGTACCTGATCAAGTTCCTGACAGCCAGCCTCTCCGGCCCGCCAGTGACAACTGCCGACGGGCCTGATACATGAGGTGTGCCGACGAAGTTATGCAAGGAAAGAAATGGGAACCTAGCGCGGAGCGTCTCAGCGCCGCCTTCATACCACCACACATCTGTCGCGTACCTGAAGAGTGGGTTCGCGACAAGATGGTTGTACAGCGCTTCCTGCTCGATAAGGTCGCCCCTAGCAATGTTCACGAGAATTGCGTCCCTCTTCATGAGTGCAAGCTCCTCCTTTCCTATCATTCCCTTCGTCAGTTTGGTCAGGGGGACTGACAGCAGAATAACATTGCTCCGGCTGAGCAACTTCCTCAACCCTGCCTCGCCATACAGCAGCACGACCCCGCGCTCCCTCCTCCTCCTTCTTGCGAGAGCGCAGATGCGCATCCCCGCTCCAATTCCCAGCCTGGCGACATACCTGCCAATCCCTCCAAGTCCTATTATCCCAAGAGTCTTCCCCTTCAGTATGACGACATCATTTGGCGAGAGCCTGTATACCCCCAAGTCGGTGTTCCCAGAGGAGATAGAGCCGTGGAACCAGACTATCTTCTTAGCTGCTGCAAGTATCAGCCCCCAGGCGAATTCACCCACCTCAGTTGAGTACGCCCCTGAGTTGCTGCATACAACAACGCGCCGTGGCAGTTGCTCAAGTGGCAAGTGATTGACTCCGACCATCATCCCCTGCACGAACTTGAGTGACTTCATTCTTCTAATCTGCTCGCTCCCGAGGAACCTTGGCCAGGAGAAGACGAGCAGACATTCAATCTCTGGCAGAATCACGTCCAGCCTGCTGCCCAACTGGCTCTCCTTCAGGACCTCAGCATACTTGGACAGGCGCACGACGCTTTCATCACTCAGACCTTCGGGCACAAGAATCTTCGGCTTCATCAGCATGCACCTACCGCACGCTTTCCGCGGGCGTCTTAAATATCGGTCGCCCAGTCAAGACACCGTTGAAGGCTGTGCGTTTCCACAGGACTGGCGGTCCCGAAGTTCTCCAGTACGAGGACGCGCCCGACCCGGTCCTTCAAGATGGCGAGGTTCTTGTAAGGGTCCGTGCCTGCGGGGTGAACAGAATAGATGTCTGGTTCAGAACAGGCAGATACAGGTCTCACCTGCCCCATATCCTCGGAGCCGACGTCTCCGGGGAGGTTGCGGCCGTCTCGAGGGGATGCGGCGATATCGCTGTGGGAGAGAGGGTTGTGCTTTACTCCGTGCTCTCAGACGGCAAATGCCGATTCTGCCTCGCAGGTCAGAGAAACAGGTGCCTCAATATAGGGTTCGTCGGTGGAGCGATCGACGGCGGATATGCCGAGTACGTTAAGGTTCCGTGCTACAATGTGCTGAGGGTCGAGAGGCTAGACTTCGCGGCGGCAGCAGCCTTGCCTGTAGCTTTCGGTACAGCATGGAATGCTCTGGTCTCCACGTCCCGAGTGGGGCCGGAGGATACAGTTCTCGTCTGGGGAGGCGGCAGCGGCCTCGGTCATGCAGCTGTCCAGATTGCGAGGTTGCTCGGCTCCAAGGTAATAGCCACCGCGGGCGACCAATCGAAGCTAGAGAAGGTCAGGGAGATTGGTGCTTCTTATACGATAAATCACAACACTGAGGATGTGGTGCTGAGGGTCAGTGAGATAACCGGCGGAGACGGTGTTTCAGTGGTGTTTGACCATATAGGAGGGGGAACGTGGGACAAGAGCCTCAGTGTCCTGAGGAAGGGAGGCAAACTCCTTTCGCTCGGCGTCACGACGGGTGAATCAGCAAGTATTGAGATCGGCAGGCTATACAGAAACGAGCTCAAGGTAATGGGAGTCTACGCCTACACAAAGGAGGACCTCAGCTCAGTCTTGAAGCTTGCAGAGGAGGGAAGACTGAAACCACATATCCACCGTGAAATCCCACTAAGCATGGCCCAGGAAGCACACAGCCTGCTTGAATCAAGAAGACTTTTCGGGAAGCTGCTGTTAATCCCATAGCACGATGGCGAAGGTCTTCAATGAGGTTCTTGGCAGGAACGTTGATGTCCCTGATGAGCCGAGGAGAATAGTCAGCTTCAGCCCGGCCATCACGGAGTCCCTATTCCTTCTTGGCATGGGAGACAGCGTGGCAGGAGTTTCTGCTTTTTGCTCCAGGCCTCCGGAGGCGCGGAGCAAGAGGAAGGTCGGAAGCTACAACACAGTGAGCCTTGAACTGCTTCGCCAAATATCCCCTGACCTCATATTCACCGTCACTGGCTACCAGAGGGATTTCGCACTCCGCCTGTCAGAGGAGTTCCCTGTCTATCCCATCGAGCTTCCTGTGAGCATTTCAGGGATAATCGACATGGTGGTGAAGGTGGGACTTGTCGTGGGTAGGTACGACAATGTGAGGAGGCTGGAAGCAAGCCTTGCTGCCTCCCTCTCCTCACTCAAATCACCACGAAGTAAAGTGAAGGGTTATGTTGAGATCGACCTTGGCGGGCCAGTCTCTTTCGGCGCACACAGCTACATAACGGACGCGTTGAACATTCTTGGCGTGAGCACACCGTTCGACGGCGTCAGGGAGGAATGGGTGAAGCCAGATTTCGGGGCAGTTGCGAGGTTCGACCCCGAGATATTCATCTACGAGGCAAAGATGTATTCCAGCTTTCCGCCGGATGGGCTGGAGAGGCTCATCGGGGAGAGGGGGTGGAGCGGACTGAGCTTTGCAAAGGCGGGGAACTACTTCCTCGCACCCGGACCCCTCGACTTCCTGGCCCACCACGGACCTAGCTTCGTTACCGAAGCGCTACCGTGGCTCTCGCAAAGGGTCATGGCTGTCGCTTCACGCTGAAACGCGTGAGCCTAGGTTAGCCCTCCGTAGGAGGAGCTTCTTCCCAAGCCTTGTCTCAGCAGAGAGGCTGTCGTCTGAAGCGGAGTCCACCGCATCTATCAGCACGCCGCCCTCCAGCGACTTGGCGAATCTTGGATGCACAACAACCCTGACTCCTTCCTTATCATACAGCTCCAGCCACTCCCCTCTGAGCATTCCAGTTCTCACGAACACCCTGCTGGACCCACAGCATCCGTCGTCATCCAGGATGATACAGATATTGCCTTCGGAGGATAACCTCCTCACGACATCGAGGGCTGCCTCTGTGAAACCAGAGAACGCAGCTGTCACATTTCACTCGCCTGCCAGAACGTGTGGAAGCTAGCCGCAGGACCTCACCCACGCCTCATACTTCATGAGAGAGTCCTCCTGTGAACGTTCGACAGACCCGGGCTTTATCCGCCTGACGAACCCAAGCGCCTCGGCTGCAGTCATGCGCCTGCTCTTTATCAAGTATGCCGAGACCACACACATTGTTCGTCCAACACCCGCCAGGCAATGAACTAGGACGGCCCTGCCTGCCCCAAGCTCCTCCTCCAACCTGGACACGGCGGCTTCCAGGCTTTGGACGGAAGGAGGTCTGTGGTCTTCCATGGGCACGTGTATTGCATTCATTCCAAGTCCCACAAACCAGTCGCTAGGCAGTGGCTCCTCAGTCAGTGTAAGAACACTGCCTATCCCCATCTTCTTTGCCCAAGCTAGCTGCTGGCGCGAGGCTGGGTACCCTGACGCAGCCAGTCTCCCCCTCTCCACCCATACGAACCCGGTAGGTTCGCTCCTTACTATCGACCTTATCCTCCGAAGCAGAACGCCCGCAGTTCCCAAGGCAAAAAGAGCCCCCGGCTAAGGCTTGGTATTAACCAGCCCTCAGTTCTCCAGGACTTCGAGCTTGCCGAACTTCCCCACGTTCAGCCTCAGCTCTCCCCTGAAGCTGTTCGTGTATCCGTTTGTTATCCTGACGCGTGACCCCTGCTTCACAGCATCGATCTGGTCGTCCCACAGAGAGAGTTTTATCTGGCCCGAGTCGTCCTTCAGAATGCAGTCTGCCACCCTTGCCTGGTCTCCTGTCCTCAGGCTCACTGTCCTTGGCTCGGATATCTCCACTATCTCGCCTTCGGCGTCCACCCGCCTCATTCCGTCCCTAAGGTCCTTGATGTTCATCCTTTCTCGTTCTGGTCGTCCCGAGGCCATATTTAACGTTGAATCATGTTACACGAAGTGGCCTGAAACGATTTAAGTAGAAAGAGGCATCGGGGTGCAGAGTTGCTTCCTGGAGCGGCCGACGCGCTACCCCTCGCCCTCTCCTTCTTCATTCCATTCCTCATGATCGTCCTGCTTATGCGCCCCTACTTGAAAATGCTTATGAGAAGGGGGATGACTGTCGACGATGTCCACAAACCAGGGGGAACAAAGGTCCCCTCCCCCACCGGGCCACTGCTCGCGTCTGGTCTGATAGCTGGTGAGCTTGTCGTATCCGCCGCTTTCCATACGATATTCCCACTCGCCGTTGCAGGCGTAACGGCCATAGCCTTCGCCGTTGGCTTGGCCGACGACCTGTTCGTTCTCGGTGGCAAGACGAAACCACTGCTTCTCGTGCTGGCATCAGTGCCTCTGATCATCCCATTCCTTGATGGCCAGCCAACCTACTCGTCTAGGCTATACTTCCCCATCCTCGGCTCAACCGGTGAGCACTTCACGATATACACACTGATAGTGGTCGCAGCTGTCCCCATTGTCTCGAACGCCTTCAACATGATGGACTCATTCAACGGCGAAATATCCGGTTTCACTCTCATGACTTCGCTCGCAATAGCGCTGGCCATGCTGCTGAAGTCTTTCGCCATCGCTGGCTACCCCCTGGCACACCTCGAGTCGGCGCTCCCGCTCGTTGCTGCCTCCCTCGGCTTCTACATCTTCAACAGGTACCCTTCCCGTGCCTTCGACGGAGATAGCGGAAGCCTTGCCTTCGGTGCCTGCTTCGTCGCTCTTGCTGTCACAGGGGGCGTTGAGATAGCAGCCGTTGTTGCCATAATACCAGCAATCCTGAACTCTTTCTACATACTCTCAAGCGTGAGGGGCTTCGTCGAGAGAAGGAGGATGGCCGCCAGGCCAACCTCGATGGGGGAGGACGGCAGGCTGTACGCGTCTGAAAACGGCTCAGCCCCCACAACTCTGGTGAGGATGATACTGCTTGACGGACCAATGACCGAGAGGGAGCTTGTCCATGCTGTCCTGGTGCTCACAGCTGCATCATGTATACTTTCAGTCTTGACCTCCTACCTGACATGGATGGTATAGCGCGTTGAGAGCCATATTTCAGATCACAGGCATAATAGTGGCCGCATGGCTCCTGATAATAGCAGAGGCGTACGTATTCTTCGGTGTGATAATACCACTTGCCCCAAGGATTCACGAGATCGGCCTGTTCACACTGCTTGCTGCATTGAAGATAGGGCTCACGCTTGGCCTCGGTGTCCTCTGGTTCGTCGTGATAGGCTTTCTGACGCAGCTGTACGTCAAGTCAAAGCTGGGCCGCCGGACTCCCACTTCTTCATCTTAGTGTCGAACTCCTTCCTACTATACACAACCCTCGCAGGCACTCCCATCACAACCTTGCCAGGAGGGACATCCTTCGTGACTACAGCGCCCATCGCAACCACGCTCCCCTTGCCAACAGTAACGCCTGCGCGTATTACAGCCCTTGCTCCTATGACTGCGTTATCCTGGACCGTCACACCTATCATCCTTCTACTTGGAGGGTATGGGTCGTTTGTCAGCACTACTCCCGGTCCGATGAAGACGTTCCTGCCTATTCGAGACAGAGGTGGAATGTAGGCGCTTCCCTCTATCTTTGTGTTGTCCCCTATCTTCACGCCATAATCAACATGCGCGAGTGAACCTATCTTGACGTTGTCCCCTACGACTGTCCCTGAGCCTACATACGTGAAGTGCCATATCTTTACATTCTTTCCTATCTTTGCGTCAGGTGCGACATAGTTAATTGGCTTCTTCATCCTCTCACCTCTTTGAGGTAGATCGGCGCGCCTGAGCTGCTGGAGGCAAGCACAGCCTCCGCCAGGACCGTTGCCCTGAGCCCGTCCTCCCCCGTTACCAGCGGCCTCCTCTTCTCCTTTACAGCTGAGACGAATTCCTTCAGCTCAAGCATGAGTGGCTCCTGGTAGGCTCTCTTCGGCAGCGAAGTTTCGTTCTCCATGTGGACCATCGTCTGCTGAGTGACGAAATCGACATCGACGACTCCGTTCGAGAATACAGCAGTGAGTGTCCTTACCCTGTTCGGCGTCACCCAGTTCGTGATCAGGAAGGCGGTCCTGTGACCGCTGAACCCGAGCATTATTGTGGCGAAGTCCTCGTTCTTCGACTTGACGCTTCCCACCCTTGCAAACACCACCCTTGGCTCCTCCGCAAACAGCCACCTTGCAGTGTCTATGTCGTGGACAGAAGCGTCCTTCACTATACCAACATCTGTTATCCCTTCGCCCCTCCTGTTCTCTCTCCTGAACTCGAGTAGTATAGGCTCGCCCATCTTTCCGTCAGAGATTGTCCTCTTTAACTCAGTTATCGGCGGGTTGAACCTCTCAATAAAACCAACAGTCAGTATCCTGTTTGCCTTCCTCGCCGCTTCTATCAGCCTCTCACCGTCGGCCGAAGTGGTTGTCATCGGCTTCTCGACGAAGGTATGTAGCCCCTCTTCCAGAGTCTTCAGCGCTATACCAACATGCGTCGAGGCAGGCGTGCATATCGTAACAGCATCAAGCTTCTCGCGACTGACCATTTCATCAACACTCGTGTATCCAGGCACCCTGTATTTCTTGGAGTAGAGCTCCATCCTCTCCCTGTCCATGTCGCAGACCGCTGCCAGAGAGTCCAGTTCGTTGAGAACCCTCACATGGTTCTTGCCCCAGCCTCCTGTCCCTATTACACCAACTTTCACCATCTTCACGCCAGCGCTCCACGATCCGGGTCCGGGGATATTTGGCTCAATCCCTCCTCAGGCTGGGGCATGCCCTGAGGACAGTCGTCTCAACATTCTTTCTTTCCTTCCTCAGCTGCCTCAGCGCCTCGTTGTCCTGCTTGGAGCAGACCACAACAAGGTTGTGTTTCAGCGGGTCGAGGACCTCCGACCCAGAGGACGACTTCATGCCACCCACCACTTCCACGTCCGTTACGTAGTCTCTCAGTCTCTGCTGCGCACCCTCTGCCATCTGAATCCTGTCTGCTCTCATCTCATACCTGTCAAGCCCCCACAGCAGGACGACCCTTGTCCTGCTTGCCTTGAGCTCCTTCTCCTTCAGAACCTCTCTGGTCTCGTCTACCACGTACCTGACGAAGTTCTCCAGGCTCTTCAGCGCCGCGCCTGCCAGGTAAGAGATAGATTCGCCCGAGTCTTCGCTTGCCTGAATCGCCTTCAGGTCGTACACATATCTCGAGAACTCATCCACGAAGGTCTCATCGCCGCCTGTCCTCAGAACGACCTTGGCCTCCCTCGCCCTCTTTGCTAGCTCTATCTCCGTTACTGTCTTTATCACCTCGCCCAGAATTGTAGAAGCATATTCAAGCTCAGCGGAAATCATGTTCTGTGTGTTCTGCCTGAATCCAAGTGCTTCGAGCGTGCCGCTTCCGTCAGCTCCAACACTCGCAATAACCGTGGTCATCGCGCTCGATGGCATCAGTGGCATGTACGCGTATGACACGCTCTCTCCGACGCGCAGCCCCGACTGCTTTTCGATTATCATTACGTTCTCCGAGTTCCCGCCTGGCCCAGTTGGCAGGCAGTTAACAAGCACTGCACCCTTCCCAACATACTTCGAGAGTTCCCTGAGCTTGGAGGAGGCTTCTATCAGTGCTTCGTCAGACGGCCTCCTTAGCTTCGGGGTGAAAAAGATAACCCTTGCTTCTCCTAGCACCCTTTCAAGTGGTCTGAAGCTGAGAAGTGGCTCCCCACTCATCATCTCACCAAGGTTAGGGTTGCTCTTCAAGAATGCGCCGTTGAGGTCGATAGCCATCTGAAGCGTTTCATCCACCACAGTCACGTCTGTCCTATCGACAAGCTGGGAGGCTAGTCTGTAGCCCTCCGTCGTCAGTCCATACATAGCTACCTTTGGCTTCGGCAAGACTTTGGCTCCTGGATTCAGCCGGTGCGTAATTATACTTTAGTCGGTCCGGCACGCATTTGGCTTCATGGAACTGCAGTTCTGTCTTCAGACCGCCTCTTTGCTCTTACTCGAGTTCAGCTCTTCGCCTGCGCGGGCTGAGCCTGAGCAGGCTGCTTCATCAAATACTCCGCTACAAGGCAGGCGAGACCTGCGATGCCCACTAGGAATCCACCTGCCCCGCCTGCTATGAAGCCAAGTATCACGAAGACAACAGCCACTCCCTCGTTCCTCAGCTCGTTCAGAAGCGCAAGCGCAACTATGCCCACAGCTATAGACAGTGCCGGTCTAACGAAGTCCAGCGCTCGGAGTCCGAGCATTGCAGCCCCAGCCAGGTCCAAAACCCCAACCAAGAGGGATATCACTCCCCCTGCGAGCGCAAGCGCCTTTGCCAGACCGTAAACGTCTTCTCTGTTCATTGTTCACTCCAGCCCCGGCTAGAACCATTATATCGGTTTTGAACTCCACCAAAGCTCCCGGGCACGGCATATCAGCAGGAGACTGGCCGCCAAATGTTCTCCTGCACTGCAATCCATGGGATCAGGCACCATCAAGGAATGGTTACGCGTTTATCAACGCTCGAATTGTATCATGGAGAACTTTGGTTTCATGTATCAGAAGCCTGTCTTGAAGTGTCTCTCAAAATGGGTTAAATACTGTGGCGGGCTGGCAGTCGTATCCCCAGTGCAATGGCTTGGTATCCCACAAAATATGGATTGACGTCCTAACACCCAAGCAAATCCTCTTCTTCAAACCTCTGGTGGAGCTACTGAAGGAGAGGGGATGTAGCATCCTCGCCACGTCTCGCAGGTACAGGGAGCTGGAGCCCCTTGCACGAATGCACGGCCTTGATCTCCAATACGTCGGTGAAAGGGGTGGTAAGAGCCTCAAGGAGCAGCTCGCTGCAACGATTGAAAGGGCGAAGTCCATCCTTCCCATAGTTGACGACTTTATGCCAGACGTGGCCGTTTCCGTCGCGTCTCCCGTTTGCGCACGGGTCGCCTTCGGGCTTGGTGTGAGGCACGTTGCAGTCAACGATTCGCCTCACTCGGTCGTGGTTGGGAAACTCGCTCTGCCTCTCAGCCAGAGGCTCCTCACGCCTTGGATAATACCATACTCTGCATGGGCTCGCTTCGGCCTGACAAGAAGGGAGATACGCAGATACAGGGCACTCGACCCGGCCGCGTGGCTCAAGCGGGAATCCAAACCCGGGCCTGTACCACCACTCAACCCGCAGAGAAAGACGATCACTGTGAGGCTTGAGGAGACTCATGCACCATACATGAAGGACAAGGACATGGACTGGGCAGACGCGGTGCTGCAAACGCTGGAAGGGAGTTTCGCAGACTGCAACGTTGTTGTGCTTTGCAGGTATGGCGACCAGCTTGACGCCGTGAGAGCCAAGTACGGTTCGCGCTTCACAGTACCTGAATATGTTGTCGACGGCAGGGCGCTCCTTGAGCTCACGGATCTTTTCATCGGCATGGGCGGAACGATGACAACGGAGTCTGCAATGATGGGCGTACCGACGATATCAATGTTCCAGGGCGACCTTTACACGGAGCGCTACCTTTCAAGCGCCGGCCTTCTCACGAAAACACACAGCCTGAAAAGCATGGTGGCCCACGCGAGGCGTTTTCTTTCCGGTAACTACAAGAATCGCCTGAGGAAACGTGCGCGGTCACTCCTTGACTGGATGGAAGACCCTGTTCCGATCATAGCATCCGAACTTCTGAACGGCCCTGAGAACGAAGGAAGAACGTCAATTCCCAATTAGCTTTTTAAATCAACGAGCTCTCGCGTTGAAAGCCCGGTGTTAGCCCGGTGGAGGAGCGCGTCCGCCGAGTGTAGCTGGTCAAGCATGCTGGCCTTTGGAGCCGGCGACCCTGGTTCAAATCCAGGCCGGGCTATTTCAATCAAAGAATTGCATGAACAGTCTTATGTCTGTTTACGTATGCGCTTGGACCACACCAGTTCAGTCCCGGAGGGTCTATGTACACTTCAGCAGAGAAGCGGGGATTGGCCCAGGGAAGATGCGCTCTTTTCTCTTCATCCACCTCTTCGCCGCACCAACCCAGTCAATGGTACTGTCAAAGTCCAGAAGCCCATACCACGACTCCGACGCCCACTTCGTTGTTGACTCTCATTTCGGCTGCCGTTGTCTGCACTTCAACCTGAAGGGAACCAGACTCTCTTATGCCATCGGACAGTACTGCGACAATCATGCCACACATAATGGTTCTAGGATAGGTTGCTTCGTCTGGGCGCCCCTTCCAGCCTAGAAAAGACTAAAGAGCAACCTGCGCAGCTATCTCTTACGTGTCTTTCCCACAGAGGTTGACAGAGCCGTCAGGAAAGGAAGCCGAGCTGTACAGGAGGCTACCAAACGGCAGGGTCCAGTGCACAGCATGCGCCAGGTTCTGCCAGATAGGAGAGGGTCAAGTCGGTCTCTGCGGTGTAAGAGGTGTGGTTGGTGGCAAGCTTTACCTTCTAGTGTATGGCCGCGTTATAGCAGGCCACATAGACCCGATTGAGAAGAAGCCAGTCGTCCACTACAGGCCTGGCTCCAAGATATTCTCGATAGCTACCACAGGTTGCTCATGGCTCTGCCACTACTGCCAGAACTACGACATCAGCCAGAGGAGGAAGGTGGATGGCATCGAGGCAGCACCCGCCGACGTGGTCCAGATGGCTGTCTCGAGGGGCTGCGACGGCCTGGCCTATACCTACAACCAGCCTACGATATTCATAGAGTACGCGAGAGATGTCGGAAAGCTAGCCAGGCAGAGCGGCCTGTTCAACATATTCGTATCCAACGGCTACGACACACCAGAGACGGTCCGCATGATGGGCGAGTTCCTAGACTGCATAACAGTTGACTTCAAGGGAAGCGGAGAGACAGGCTTCGTAAGGCGGTACATAGGCATACCCAACGCACAGCCAATCTTCGATACGCTTCTGGAGATAAAGCAGAAAACAAAGATTCACATCGAGATTACAGACCTCATAGTGCCCAAAGTCGGCGACAGTTTCGAGGCAGCCTCCCACCTGTGCAAGTGGGTCTACGACAACCTGGGACCCGAGACACCTGTTCATTTCCTCAGATTCCATCCGGACTACAAGATGATGGACCTCCCCTCAACACCTGTTGAAACACTCGAGAAGCACTACGAGATAGGTAAAAGAACAGGGCTGAAGTACGTGTACATAGGGAATGTACCTGGGCACCCTGCAGAGAGCACTTACTGCCCCGGCTGTGGCGGTGTTCTTGTCAGAAGGTTCGGCTACGAGATACTCGAATACAACCTTGACGACGGCAACAGATGCGTGGCATGCGGCTACAAGACACCCATTGTGGGCCCTCTAAGCAAGTCGTTCAGCGACGACAGATTCATACCTGTTATCAACTGAGTTCCCCCATCTTCTCCTTAACGAACTTCTCGGCGTCCAAAAGAGCCTTGCACCCGTCCGCCGCGGCGGTTACCGCCTGTCTATATCTGTAGTCGTGGACGTCCCCTGCGGCGAAGACGCCTGGGACGCTTGTCTCAGTCCCGTTCCTGAGCTTGATGTACCCCTTCTCGTCGAGCTCAACCTGACCTTTGAATATCTCTGTATTCGGCTCGTAACCTATAGCAACGAAGACGCCGTCCACCCTGACTTTGCCCTCTTCTCCCGTCTTCACGTTCTTCACCCTTACACCCTCCACTCTGCTCTGACCCAGTATCTCAGTGACAACTGTGTCCCAGATGAAGCTTATCTTCTGGTTGCTCATCGCCTCCTTCTGGAGCGCCGCACTCGCCCTCAGCTTGTCTCTCCTGTGTATCACCTTCACCGACCTGGCGAACTTGGCGACGAATGTAGCCTCCTCCATCGCCGTGTCGCCGCCACCCACGACAGCGACATCCTTTCCCCTGAAGAAGAAAGCGTCGCATACCGCACAGTTCGAAACACCCTTTCCCATCAGCTTCATCTCAGACTCCAGGTTCAGCCTCTTCGGATTCGCACCCGTGGCTATTATCACAGCCGCCGACCTTGTCTTCGTCTCCCTGGCGTTCACCTCGAACGGCCACGTCCTGAAGTTCACACTCACGACATCGTCCTGGATTAGCTCAGCTCCAAGTCTCTCTGCCTGCGCTTTCATCCTCTCCATCAGTTCTGGGCCGAGTATGGGCTCAGGGAAGCCTGGATAGTTCTCGACATCGCTTGTGACCATTAACTGCCCACCGTACTTGGAGCCCATGTAAACAAGCGGCTGCATATCCGCCCTGCAGCCGTATATTGCAGCAGTGAGCCCCGCCGGACCGGAGCCTATGATGACCAGTTTCCTCACCGAGTCGCTCATGATCTGTTCCGCGCCACCCCGACCAGCTGATAAATCTAGTGGAACCACTCAGAGCAGCTTTGCTTCCCTCTGGGCCACGTTCAGCTCGTCTGATAGCTGGTTCAAGGACCTGTCGAGCCTCTTCCTGTAGCTGGGAAGAAGCCTGTCGAAAACGTCCTTCCTCATCCTCCTTGTGTAGTATTGCTCATAGAGGTTGAGCATGTCTCTTGCAGCCCTGTCAACCTCCCTCTCTGTGTTGTTAATCTGGTTGAGCAGGTCGACGAACTTCTTCGTGGCTGACCTCTGCCTGGCCTCGTTCAGCCTCTGAAGCGCCTTCCCTCTGAAGGCGTCGAGCCTCTCCCTCATATCGTCAAAGAAAGCCTTGTTCAGCGTGTTTGGGTCGGCAGCCGCTATCTCATCGAAGAAACCATTGATCAGGCCCGTCTTCTCCTCGAACGCCTTTATCATGAGAGAAACCATTTCCGGGGCTGTCTGCTCGCGCTCCTCCTCTTCCTCAGGCTCTCTCTGTCTTGTTACGAGCATCGAAACGAAAGCCACTACAAAGAGGAGAGAAGCGACCGGGATGCTCCTGTCTAGTGCCCAGCCTATCGAAAGGGCGTACTCAAACCGTACACTCCCAGTGCTGAATATGTTCACGTTCGAGAGAGACTTGGGGGCTGAAACTATCGGCTTCACCCCCTCCGGGACCCTCATCGCTACAGTGTACCTGCCCACGGTTGCCTGGATGGGTGGCGACAGCGGGATATCCACACTCACGTCAACTCCAGATACAGTGTAGTACTTGGAGGAAAGGGCGTACGTATACGAGACGCTGAAGTTCGCATCTGGCTGGACAGGAGACTGAAGTGCACTGTTGGAGAGGTCTATTCCATAGTTGTTCATCGACAGTGTGACTGGGTTGAGAAGGGGCGGCTCGGCGGATGGCACGACCGTGACAGGGGCGTTCGGGGACGTGAGAGCATTAACTACAAGGTCCGAGAGAGGCGTGATCCCTTCATTCTTGAACGTGAGAGAATCCTCCACGACAGGTATTCCACCCGACGAGATGCTGACCACCCTGCTGGCGGAGTAGACCTTAAGGGGGTGAAAGTCCATCTGAGAGCTTGACTGGACGGCGGCTGTCTCGCTCGTCGCACTGACGGGCCCAGAGTTGCTCAGGCTGGAGTAGTACGTGACGTTAAGGCCAGTGTACGACTCCTTGAAGCCAGGGGGTGAAGAGGCGAGCTGAGTAGAAGACGGCATTCTCACAACCATGTTCATCACGTTGACCTTCAGATTGACAAAAGGCCTCGTCATGACAGCTATCTTCAGGCTCTGACCAGACTGCTCCACTATGTACGGCAGCAGCGCCTTGAACGAAAACGTGCTGCTCGACCCGGGGGCCAGAGTTCTGCCTCCGCCGCTTATCACGTAAACCGACTGGTTTCCGCTAGGCAAAACAGTCACGGTGTAGCCGCTTCCTGTAACGTTGTACTGTCCTATCAGAGAGGTGATATTGGACGTGAACCCAAGCTGGATGTCTGGGATCGGAACGGTTGAAGACAGGTTATTCTTGAAGGTCACTGTCTCGTTTATCACTGCGTAGCCGTACCTTCCGATTATGTACTGGCTGCTGACGAACACCTGAGGGCCTGAAGCTCCGTTTGCGGGCACGAAAGAAGGCGCCACAGCCAGAGTCAGCACTAGCGCTATCGCGAGAACGTATTTTCTCAAGTGAGCGACGCCGATGCCGCTACGTTCATATTTTAAGCGTTTTTTGGCTCTGTGATGCCGTTGCGTGGGCAGCACCCGCTTCTCCCAAACCTGGACGAGGAAACCATCGAGAGAATGCTGCGCAAGGTCGGCGCTTCCTCTGTCGAGGAGCTCTTCTCCGACATACCGGCCAGGGTTCGCCTGAAAAGAAGGCTGAGGATACCGGGGGGAGAGTCCGAGTACACCGTCAGGAGGAACGTGACAGAAAGGCTCTCTTCAAACATAACTCCTCCCAGGGCGCTCTGCTTCCTCGGAGGTGGCGTGTGGCCTCACTATATCCCAGCTGCTGTTGAATCAATAGTGTCGAGGCAGGAGTTCTACACGAGCTACACACCCTATCAGGCAGAGATGAGCCAAGGCATGCTCCAGGCCCTCTTCGAGTACCAGAGCCTCATGTGCGACCTCCTCGAAATGGAGGCGTGTAACAGCTCGATGTACGACTGGGCGTCGGCCGCTGCCGAGGCGGTCAGGATGGCTGTCAGGGTGAACGGCAGGGGAACTGTACTCGTCGGGTCGAATATCGGGATGGAGAGGTATGATGTGCTAAGGGCGTACGCAGAGCCTCTGTCGATAAGGATAGAGAGGGTGAGATACGACAGAAAGTCAGGAAGGCTCGACCTGGACGACCTGAGGAGGAGACTCTCAGATGACGTCTGTGCAGTCTATTTCGAGAACCCGAACCACTTCGGGGTGATAGAGGAGGACGCAGAGGACATAGTCAGGGCTTCGAGCTCTGCGGGCGCGCTATCGATAGTAGGGGTGGACCCTGTATCGCTCTCTGTGCTGAAGCCACCTGGCGCATACGGGGCTGACATAGCAGTCGGGGAGGGGCAGCCCCTAGGAATACCGATGAACTACGGCGGTCCTCACCTCGGCATATTCGCTGTGAAGGATATGAAGCTGGCCAGGAGCATGCCTGGAAGGCTGATAGGCCTCACCACGACAGTCGACGGCAGTCAGAAGGCGTTCGCCATGGTCCTCCAGACAAGGGAGCAGCACATCAGGAGGGAGGCTGCCACGTCCAACATATGCACCAACCAGGCACTCATGGCCGTGGCCGCGGGAAGCTATCTCGCGCTGCTAGGCAGGCACGGGTTCAAGAGGCTCGGTGAGGTAGTTCTGTCCAACTCACACTACGCGGCGGAAAGACTCGCAGAGGTCAGAGGGCTCGTGTGCCCTCTCTTCGAGGGGTCCTTCTTCAAGGAGTTCGCAGTGGGCTACAGGAGGGCCAAGGCGGCTAGAGTCTACAGGGGGCTGGCCAAAAAGGGAATAATGGGTGGTTATCCACTTGCTGGCTACGGGATTGGCACCGAGGCAGGGCTATACTGCGTCACGGAGGTTCACACGGTTGACGATATAGAAAGGCTGGCGGATTCAATCAGGGGGCTGGTCTAGGTGGCACGTGGCTTCAGGCAGGCCTTCTGGGACGAACCACTCCTCAAGGAGATTGGCGGGAGGGGCAGGGTTGGCTTCCTGCCTCCTGAGGACAAGAGGGTACCAGCCAGATTGCGCAATACTGCCGGGCTCGTACCGGCCAAGATCGCAAGGCAAGACCTTCCGCTTCCAGAATTGTCCGAGCTTCAGGTGCTGAGGCACTACAACAGGCTCTCTCAGATGAACTTCTCCGTGGAACTTGGGATGTACCCACTCGGCAGCTGCACAATGAAGTACAACCCGAAGGTCTCTGAGCTTCTCGCTTCCTACGACGGAATAAGAAACGCGCACCCGCTCCAGCCTGAGGAGACAGTCCAGGGGCTTCTCTCCATCTTTCACGAGCTTGCCGGTATGCTCTGCGAGGTAACTGGCATGAACAGGTTCTCCCTCTCCACAGCCGCAGGCGCGCAGGGCGAGTTCGCTGGCGTCCTGATGATACGCAAATACCTCAGGGACCACGGCTATGGGTCGAAGAACGAGATACTCGTGCCTGATTCTGCCCATGGCACCAACCCGGCGAGCGCGGCCATGGCCGGTTTCAGGGTAGTCAAGGTGCCGTCTGACGACAGAGGACTGGTGAAGGCGAGCGCTGTAAGGGAACTCCTCTCAGAGAAGACTGCCGGAATGATGCTAACTGTTCCAAACACACTCGGCCTGTTTGAAAGCGAGGTGGCCGAGATATGCGACGCCGTTCACGCAGCTGGTGGTCTGATGTACTACGACGGTGCAAACATGAACGCGCTCCTGGGAAAGTCAAGGCCTGGCGATATGGGTTTCGACATTGTGCACCTGAACCTTCACAAGACTTTCGCCACGCCCCATGGTGGCGGCGGGCCCGGAGCCGGCCCAGTCGGTGCGGTGAGTAGGCTTGCAGACTACCTCCCAGTGCCCGTCGTTTCGAAGAAGGGGAGGAGGTTCTACCTTGACTATAGCCTCAAACACACTGTGGGCAGGCTGAAGGGGTTCATCGGGAACTCGGCAGTACTGCTCAGGGCATACAGCTACATCAGACTGCTGGGCGCGGATGGGCTTTCGAATGTCTCGTCGCTGGCCGTTCTCGCAGCAAACTACCTTTGGAAGAGCCTAGACCAGCAGGGATACCCAGTTACTCATGGCTCCTTTCTCTGGAGGAAGCACGAATCAGTCGTCTCCGTCAAGGGAGAGCTGCCGGGTGGCGCAATGAAGGTGGCCAAGGCGATACTTGATAGGGGCATGCACGCACCAACTGTCTACTTCCCGCTTATTGTCCCGGAGGCGCTCATGATCGAGCCTACCGAATCTGAGCCTGTCGAGATGCTTGACGAATACGCCTCTGCCCTCAACGAGATCTATTCTGCCCTCAGGGAGGGCAGGCTGGGCGAAGTCCCGAGGAATACCAGCGTCGGAAAGGTTGACGAGGTGAAAGCCTCTCACCCGATGACGCTAAAGGTAAGATGGTGAATGCAATCTATGGGACAGCCTCGCCAGAGAGTAGCACGCCCCGAGCGGTAAGGTCTTATAGGCTGGGGTGAACTCTGCCTTCCGTGGATTCAGGGCTAGTGAAGAGCGTTTCAGAGAAGCTCGCGGAGCTTGTGGACGAGGAGACAAGGAGGAAGTTCGGGGAGCTGAACATCATCACAGACATCGCCGAGGGTTCCGACGGTTCCATCACTGTGAGATTCCAGCCTCTTTCGCCCTACAGCCCCCTGGCGGTGGAAATGGGAAGGAGCATAAAGAGGACTGCCCTGTCGGTTGAAGGAGTCAAGAGTGTCAGAGTGGAGTGCACTGGGCACATGATGGACGACCTGGTCAACAGGCTGGTCAACGGAGACACACACCAGTGAATATCAGGCGCAGTCTGGTCAACATCAATATACAAATTGTCTATTGTCTTGATTCATTCTGCTGTAAATTCCTAGATATTTAAAGGGGTATCGCCCCAGCATGACAGACCAGAATTCTAACGGTGAAGTTGTAGCTGTAGGAGTAGGGAGCGCAGGAAGCAGAATCGTCTCCCTCCTTAGCAAGGAGTCGCTCCTTGTCGACAGGTTCGTCTACGTATCTTGCGACGGGAACGATTTCCCGCCCACCAGGCCAGGAGAGACAGTCCTGATCGACTGTCCAGTCTACCAGAAGCTGAGCCCATCCATCGTGAGGGGTTTGGCAATGAAGCAGAGCAACGAGATAAGGAGGCTGGTCGTGGGCAGCAGAATCGTCTTCGTAGTCGCAGGGCTGGGCGGGGCCACTGGCACAGGCCTTGCGCCGTACGTCGCGCAGATAGCTCAGGAGTGCGGCGCAATCACAATCGGGATCGCAGTCATGCCGTTCGAGTACGAGAAGAAGATGAAATTCTACGCGGGGCTCGCGCTGAGGCAGCTGAGGGCTGCAGCCAAGGGCGTAATCGTGGTGGACAACGATGTGTTGCTGAAGGCGTCCCCTGAGGACTCTCTGACTGACGTCTACGGGTCTGCTAACAGGGAGGCGGCGAAGGCACTTGGCTCCCTTCTGTGCAGGTCTTCAGACTCAGCCGTACCTGTCGGGCTGAACAAGGTGCTCGGAACGGTACTTCAGGACGGCTACTCCCTTCTTGGTATGTCCAGCTCGAGCTCCACAGACAAGGCGGAGGAGGCACTTGCAGGCGCCGTTATCACGCTCAGCAGGATGGCGGAGGCCAGGGAGGCAAACCACGCCGTTGTCATACTCACTGGGGACTCCTCCGTCTCTGCGTCCGAGGTGGGCGTGGTTGTGAAAAGACTGGGCTCCATGATCGACAACCAGGACGTGGACGTTGAGTACGGCGTCAACTACTCCGGGTCAAGCCAGCTGCAGGTCAGCCTTCTAGCGTCAGGCTTCAGGTCAACGAAGTATGACGACTACGACCCTCTGGCAAAGCTCTTCAGGGGTAATACACTCGACGAAGAGATGGACTTCTCACTCACAGAGGGACTTGAAAGGCTGGAGCCATGTGAGTTCTAACCGAGAAGTCTCCTTGCCGCGTCCAGGTCCTTCGGCTCCACCCTCCTGAAGAGGGGCTCAGGCTCCGATATCCTGTGCCCGGGTTCTATAAGGAGGGACGAAGCTCCGTCCCAGCCAACCTTCTTCATGTCCTTTCCCACTGCGAGCTGTCTCCAGAGCTTGTTCGAGCTGAAAGGTATGAACGGGTTGAGCAGTATCGCTAGGGAGGCGACCATATTCACCGAATAATAGAGAGCTGTATCCCTGTCCGACCCTTCGGCCCATGGTTCCTTCTTCTGGAAGTACTGGTTGCAGCTTGTCGAGAAGTCAAGCAACACCTTCAGCGCCCTGTCGAAGTGCCCCTCCTCTATGAGACCTGAGACTTGGGAGACCGTCTTTCGCTGAGCTGTCAGAACATCCTCTTCAGCCTGACCCTTTGCCCCTGGCTCAGGCACCGTACCACCATTGTTGTCCCTGATGAATACAAGCGACCTGTAGGCGAAGTTGCCTATGTTGGCTACTAGCTCGTTGTTTATCTTGTCCCTGAACTCCTCCCAGCTGAAGTTGGAGTCTGCCTGGCTGTAAGGTACAAGGCGTGTCAGGTAGAACCTGAGGTAATCGGCCGGGAAGTGCGCCAGGAAGTCCCTCAGTCTTATGCTCCAGTGCCTGCTCTTAGATATCTTCCTGCCCTGAAGGAGCAGATGGCCCCTTGTCGGTATGTAGTCCGGGAGTTTGTAACTCCCCTCGCCGAGCCTCATGCTCGGAAGGAAAAGGTAGTGGTGGTACACGATGTCCTTGCCGATGAAGTGATATATCGTTGAGCTGTTCCAGAACTTCTTTCCCTCTGGTCCTTTCTTCCCCGCAGCCTTCAGCGCAGCGGTGATGTAACAAAGGTGGTTGTCGAACCAGCCGTACAGAACCTTGCCCTCCGCCTCTTTCAGCGGGATGGGGACGCCCCAGCTTATGTCCCTCGTTATGTCCCAGTCCTGCAGCCCGTCCCTGATCCAGTTCAGCACGTAGTTCTTTGCGTCGTCCTGAAGGTTCCTGTTCCCTCTAAGCCACTTCTCTAGCTCTTCCGCGAAAGCGGACAGCCTGAAGAAGTAATGCATGCTCTTCTTCATAGTCGGGGGTCTGCCGCATATCGAGCAGCTTGGTCCTATTATCTGACCTGGCTGGAGCGTCCTTCCACAGTTCTCACACGAGTCCGAGTACTGGTCTTCAGCTCCGCAGTAGGGACACTTTCCCTTGACGTACCTGTCTGGAAGAAACTTCCTGTCATATTCGCAGTAGTACTGGTCGACTTCTGAGACGAATATGAAACCCTTCTCATTCAGTTTCAGGAAAAAATCCTGAACAAGCCTGACGTTCTCTGGCGAGCTGGTCCTGTCGAAGATATCATACTCTATGCCGAACGCGGCGAAGTCCTCCGCGAACCTTCTGTTCCAGTAAGCCACATATTCACTCGGCCTCTTCCCCTCCTTCTCTGCAGCTATCAGTATCGGCGTCCCGAAGTCATCGGATGCGCATACCTGTATCGCACTCCTACCCTTCAGCTTCAGATACCTGTACAGGATATCGGGAGGCAGGTTCGTGCTCGCGACGTGGCCAAGGTGTACGTCCGAGTTCGCGTATGGGAGGGCAGCTGTTATTATCGTTGAGCCCTGGCTGAGCTTGCTCACCTTGCGATGCGCGAACCATTCTCGATTAAAACTCTTTCTGCCTCAGGTAAGGCGACTGCAGGCTCAGACCGCCCAGCTCTTGGCGTACTTCAGCTGCTCCTCCGTCGGCCTGTCTATCTTCACGCCCCATGTCTCGAGCGTTGTATAGGCTATCTCCCTCTCCGTCTCCTCAGGGATGCCGTATACCCTCCTCTCCAGCTGCCCTGCCCTCTCCTTTATGTAGAGTGCAGCCATCAACTGATTCGCGAAAGACATCTGCATCACCTCCGGTGGATGCCCCTCTGCTGCAACTAGGTTCGCTATCCTGCCCTTCCCAACGAGGTAGACCCTCTTTCCACTCGGCAGCAGAACTTCATCCACATGAGGCCTCACCTCATTCACATCCTTCGCCCTTGAAAGCAGCTTCTTCACATCTATCTCCACATCAAAATGTCCTGCGTTGACGAGTATCGACCCGTCGCACATCTTCTCTATCGCTTCGTATGGAATGACGCCCTTCTGCCCCGTGGCCGTGATGAATATCTCCCCGCTCGCAGCGGCGTCCATCACGTTAGTCACATCGAAACCGTCCAGGTAGGCCTCGATCGCCTTCACAGGGTCCACCTCAACTACAGTTACCTTGGCATCCATTCCCCTTGCCCTCTTCGCTATCCCCTTTCCAACCCAGCCGTACCCCACGACGACCACTCTCTTCCCAGCGAGCAGCAGGGATGTGGCCCTGAGTATCCCATCTATGGTGCTCTGCCCAGTGCCGTATCTGTTGTCAAACAGGTGCTTCGTCTGCGCGTCGTTAACGGCGACAACCGGGTAAAGCAGCCTGCCCTCCGCCTCGAGTGCCCTCAGTCTCACGACACCCGTTGTCGTCTCCTCCGACCCACCAATTATACCACGCGCACCTGCCAGATGTGCCGCTACGTGCAGGTCTGCCCCGTCGTCTATCAGCTGGCTCGGCCTCGATTTGAGCACCTGATCTATGCACCAGCTGTACTCTTCAGGAGTCTCTCCGCGCCATGCCCATACATCAGTCCTCGTGGCCAGGTAGGCCGCGATATCGTCCTGAGTGGACAGAGGGTTGGCCGCCGCCAGCTTGACGTCTGCTCCTGCCTTGAGCAGTGAATCTATCAGCACCGAGGTCTCCTTCGTGACGTGCAGGCAGACACCGACCGTGACACCCTCGAGTGGCTTTGTACTCGCATACTTCTCGGCCAGCGCCGTCAGTGTCTTCATGTGGTTCCTGGCCCACAGGAAATTCTTCTGACCCTCCTGAGCAAGCCTGGGGTCTGTTATCTTCGACAACGCTGAAAGACTATGCCCGGCCCTATATGAGGTTAATCGCCTCGAGCAGCAGCTTCCTAACTTTCGTGCCTGCCTTCTTCATCACGTCGAGCACCTCTTCATGGCTCACCCTGGTCTGCATCCCTGCAGCGAAGTTCGTCGCAACGGCCACGGCAGAGTACTCCATTCCTAGCTCTCTTGCAAGCACGACCTCAGGCACGCCAGTCATGCCAACAACATCTCCACCCATCTTCCTGAACATCCTTATCTCAGCCGGCGTTTCATACCTGGGCCCCTCGACGCAGACGTAAACGAGGCCCCTCGCAAGCCTGATTCCGACCCTTCTTGACGCCTCCAGGAGAAGACTGTTCAGCTTTTCGCTGTACGGCCTCGTCATGTCCGTGTGAACCACTCTGTCCTCGAAGAAAGTGCTCTTCCTGGTCCTGGTGAAATCGATGAACTGGTCCACAAGTCCGAGCCGTCCTATACCGAACGACCTAATCATCGAGCCCACAGCGTTTGTCGCCACAACGCCCTGCACACCAAGCCTATTCAGGGCAGCGACGTTCGCCCTGTAGTTCACGGCGTGGGGCGGAACTGCATGGCCCCTTCCATGTCTAGGCAGAACCAAGGGGCCCTCTGCTGAGGTGAAGACCTCCGCCATTCCATACTCCGTGCTTACCTTCTTGCTCTCCAGCAGGGTGAACTGCTCTGTGACTCCGCTTCCGGTTATCAGCGCTACCTTCCGCAGCTCACTCCGTTTCATACCTGACAAGAGAGAAGACTTCTGCCCCTGGCAGCTTCGCCCTTCCACCAAGGAAGGAGAGTTCCACTATAAACCCGAAGCCCACAACCTTCCCTCCCAGCCTTTCAACAAGCTCCCTCGCGGCCCTCGACGTCCCACCGGTGGCGAGCAGATCGTCCACTATCAGGACCCTCTCGCCCATCTCTATAGCGTCTGAGTGGATCTCAAGTCCCTGCTTCCCGTACTCCAGCTCGTAGTCCATCGAGAGCTTTTCTGACGGGAGCTTCCCGACCTTCCTCGCAGGTACGAAACCGACGCCCATCCTGTCAGCCAGCGGTGCACCCACTATGAACCCCCTCGCTTCTATACCCACTATCTTATCGATGCTCGTACCCTTGAAGTGAGAGTACAGCGCATCTGTCGTCTTTCTCATCATCCTGCCGTCCTTCCAGAGAGTCGTAAGGTCCCTGAAAACAATCCCTTTCTTGGGGTAATCAGGTATACTCCTGATGGATGCCTTCAGCTCCTCCTCCAGTGTCTTCATCTGCTCAGCCTCGCGTGTTCAAGCGCCCTCCCACAGCCGCACCCGCGTTTCTCAGGCAGGGTGTTCACAATCTCGACTATCAGCTCTCTCAGCTTCTTCATATTCTCGTTAAACACTCTTATCACCTCCTCGTGAGACACTGGTCTCACGCTCGGGTCTCCCTCAAGCCCAGCGTCGTAGTCTGTCACGAGTGATATGTTCATGTAGCACATTTCCAGCTCTCTGGCGAGGACGACCTCTGGATACTGAGTCATATTGATTACGTCCCACCCCTGCTTCCTGAAGAAACTGCTTTCAGCCCTCGTCGAGAACCTAGGCCCCTGTATCACTACAACGGTCCCTCTGCTGTGGAACTTGAGGCCAAGCCTGCGCGCCGCCCGCAACCCCACCTTCCTCATCTCCGGGCAGTAAGGGTCTGCCGAGCTGATATGAGTTGTCTCAGGACCGTCGTAAAACGTGTCCCTCCTCCCACTCGTGAAATTGACGAACTGGTCGCAGAAGACAAGGTCGCCCGGCTTCACACCCGGCCTCAGGCTGCCTACTGCGCATGGTCCGATTATCCTTTCCACACCCAGCTCCTTGAATGCGAACAGGTTCGCCCTGTAAGGAACTGATTGCGGTGGATATTCGTGCTTCACACCGTGTCTGGGAAGGAAGGCTACATTTCGTCTCCCAATTTTCGATATTGTTATCTTCGCGCTCGGGAGGCCGTAAGGTGTCTCCACAGTTAAAGAGTCGGTCGCCTCCAGAAAGCTGTAGAAGCCAGACCCCCCGAAGACGCCTATCTCAGCTTTCTTCACGGTCCGCCCTGTGTTCCTTTGGTTTTAATCTTTTGAGACAGCCCCTATGGTCCTTCGCCATCTATAAGCCAGTACTGGTTTCCGTCCTCGTCCTCGACCATGGCATATGTCCCCCAGTCCCTCTCGGTCAGCTCCTTGGAAAACTTCACACCCTTCGCCTTCAGCTTCTTCACGTAAGCCGCCAGCCCCTTCGTGTAGAACGCGATACCGCTGTTCCCAGGCTCAGGCTTTCCCTCGCAGAGGTGAACCTTCGCTGTGGAGCCCCTGGGCCATGCCAGTACCCAGTGACCATCTGCCGAGGTCTGGAACCCGAGGCTCTCCTTGAACCACCTGGCAGACCGCTTTGCGTCTGAAACCATCACAGCGACCGAAATCTCCCTAGAGACCAACACTGCTTCTCTGAATCTGGAACTTTTACGCGTTTCGCGAAGAGTTGAAATACTCGGGACGGCCCTGTTTCACGATTGACTCACTCGTACGAGGAGCTTCTCAGCAGGGCACGCTCGAGCGTTGCCAAGGAAGCTAAGAAGTCCGGAACACTCCGCCTTGAGCTGCCCGAGCCGGACGTGATCTGGGTCGGCAACAAGACAATCTTCAGGAACTTCGCCGAGTTCCCGAAGCTGCTGAGGAGGGAACCTGGGCGCGTCCTCATGTATCTTGCGAAGGAGCTTGCCACTGCAGCCTCGCTCGACGGGGAGAGGGCCATCTTCATAGGAAGGAAGGATAAGGAGTCCTTCTCCCAGCTGCTGCAGCGGTATATGAAGGACGGTGTTCTCTGCCCTGTCTGCGGAAGCCCAGACACACACCTCGAGAAGGAGAAGCGGCTCTGGTTCATGGTCTGCGAGGCGTGCGGGGCCAGGTCAGTTGCAAAGGTCGTTTAGTGTGAAGGAAGACGGCTTTTCAGTTAGGACTGCGCAGTACAAGGACAGTACACTTGTAAGCATCTGCGACCCTGACCTGATAGGGAGGACAGTAACGGAGGGGAAGCTGAAAGTTCACATCTCGAAGGAGTTCTACTGCGGAGAGATAGTGGACAGGTCAGAAGCGCTGCGGCTGATAAAGACGTGCGCCATAGTCAGCCTCACAGGTACCCGGTCTGTATCACTTGCCGTGGACAACAGCATAGGTGCGAGAGAGGCAATCAGGCAGATTGAGGACGTACCGTTCCTGATGATCTACAAGTTTCGCCGCTGATCCTCCTCTGCGAACTTCCTCAGTAGTTCCTTCTGGGAGTTCGTGAGGCTCTTGGGCACAACCACGTCCACCTTGACGTACTGGTCTCCCCTCCCCCACCCGTCAGGCTTCGGCAGCCCCTTCCCCTTTATCTTGAACACTGTGCCTGGCTGTGTCCCAGGCGGTATTGTGAGTTTCACGTCGCCATACAGTGTCGGAACCTTGAGCTCGGCCCCGAGTGCCGCCTCCACTATTCCAATCTTCGTTTCATAGAATACGTCGCTGTTCTGCCTTGTGAAAAGCCTGTGAGGGCGCATGTTGACCACAATGTAGAGGTCACCGGGCGGCGAACCATTCTCACCCGCATTGCCCTCCCCCTTCAGACGGAGCGTGTGCCCATCGTCGACGCCGGCAGGTATAACGACCCTTATCCTCCTTGTCTTCTGGACAGTACCGCTGCCCCTGCAGTCCCTGCACGGGTTCTCTATAACATAACCACGACCTCCGCACTTGCCGCAGTCTGTGATCCTGACCAGTCTTGCGAATCCTGTTGTCTGGACCTTCTGTACTTGGCCAGACCCACCGCAGACACTGCATGTGCGAGGCGATGTCCCTGGCTTTGCGCCTGTGCCGTCGCACGTGCTGCAGACCTCCGTCCTCGGGACCTCTATCTCCTTTGTTGTTTCATGCACCACATCCTCGAGGTCGAGCTGCAGGTGGTATGTGAGGTCCTCCCCCCGCCTCCTGCTCTCCCTTGCTCCGCCTCCGAAGAACTGGGCGAATATATCATCGAATCCGCCGAACCCCATGTCACGGAAAATGTCGCTGAAGTTTGCTCCCCTGAATATGTCCTCGGGGCTGTACCTCTGGTAGATGCTCTCCCTCCCGAACGCGTCGTACTGCCTCCTCTTCTCGTCGTCAGAAAGAACGGCATAGGCCTCTGATATCTCCTTGAACTTCTCCTCCGCGTCGGGCGACTTGTTCCTGTCAGGATGGTACTGCATTGCAAGTTTCCTGTACGCCTCCTTTATCTGCTCCTTGCTCGCGTCCCTCGGGACGCCGAGCACCTCGTAGTAGTCCCTGTCTGCCATCTGGCTCACTGCTACTTGTCTTCGTCGACTACCTTGTAGTCAGCGTCTGTGGCCGCCTTTCCAGCTCCGCTCGAGGCGGTTGATTGCTTCTGCGCCTGCTCCCTGGCCACCTGCTGGTAGACCGACGCCCCAACCTCCTGCAGGACGCTCTTCAGCGCCTCTATCTTCGACTTTATCTGCTCCAGGTCCTTCCCCTCCAGCGCCTTCCTCAGCTCCTGGGCGGCCGAGTCTATCCTCTCCTTGTCTGCCTTGCTTATCTTCCCCTCCAGCTCCCTCTTTGTCCTCTCCGCCGTGTAGAGTAGCGAGTCTGCCTCGTTCCGCTTTTCAGCCTCCTCCTTCTTTCTCCTGTCCTGCTCCGCGAACTTCTCAGCCTCCCTGATCAGCCTCTCCTTCTCCTCCTTCGAAAGCTTGGTCGAGGCTGTTATCGTTATCTTGTTCTCCTTGCCTGTGCCCAGGTCCTTGGCCGTAACAGTCAGTATTCCATTCGCATCTATATCGAAGGTCACTTCTATCTGCGGTGTGCCACGCGGAGCGGGCGGTATCCCTGTTAGGTTGAACATGCCGAGCGAGACGTTATCTGCTGCCATCGGCCTCTCCCCCTGAACCACGTGTATCGTCACTGCGGTCTGGAAGTCTGCGGCTGTTGTGAACACCTTACTTCTCTTGGTTGGGATGGTCGCGTTCCTCTCTATTATCTTCTCGACTATGCCGCCAAGCGTCTCGACGCCCAGCGAGAGTGGCGTCACGTCGAGGAGAAGGATGTCCTTTATCTCTCCTGCGAGAACAGCCCCCTGAATTGCCGCACCTATCGCGACTGCTTCCATCGGGTCGACGCCCCTCTCAGCTGGCTTTCCTATCACGTCCTCGACGAACTTCCTGACAAGAGGCATCCTTGTCATCCCGCCTATCAGAATGACCTTGTCTATGTCAGAGGCAGAAAGCTTCGCGTCTGCCAGGACCCTCCTTATTGTGTCCTCCGTCTTCGAAACGATGGGTCTTGCTATCTCCTCTAACTTCGCCCTTGTGAGAGTGTAGTGCAGGTTCTTCGGGCCGCTCGAATCTGTCGCAATGAAGGGCAGGTCTATGTCCGTTGAGATGAGGTTTGACAGCTCTATCTTCGCCTTCTCCGCGGCTTCCTTCAGCCTTGCCATGGCGGTCCTGTCGCCCCTAAGGTCTATGCCTGTCTTCGCCTTGAAGTCCTGCAGCAGAAGCTCAATTATCGCGTTGTCGACGTCCGCCCCGCCCGTCTGCGTGTCCCCGCTGGTGGCGAGCACCTGGAACACACCACCGCCGAATTCCATTATCGTCGCGTCGTGAGTTCCGCCTCCGAAGCTGAAGACAAGTATCTTCATCTCCTTGTCCGACTTGTCCAGCCCGTATGCGAGTGATGCGGCCGTCGGCTCGTTGATTATCCTCACCACTTCAAGACCAGCTATCTCGCCCGCATCCTTTGTTGCCTGCCTCTGGTTATCGTTGAAGTGGGCTGGCACAGTTATGACCGCCTTCTTCACAGGGTAGCCAAGGAATGTTTCCGCGTCCTTCTTTATCTTCTGAAGTATGAATGAGCTTATCTGCTCGGGCGAGTACTCCTTTCCAAACACCCTGACTCTGTAGTCCGTACCCATCTTCCTCTTTATCTCGAATATTGTCCCCTCTGGGTTGGTAACTGCCTGCCTCTTCGCTGGCTCCCCAACAAGGAGCTGTCCGTCTGGCGTGAAAGCAACCACGGATGGGAACATCTTTCCCGCGGGAGTCGCACCCTCGGCACTCGGGATAACGATGGGCCTTCCACCCTCCACCACCGCCGCGGCCGAGTTTGTTGTACCCAGGTCTATTCCGATTATCTTCTCCCTTGAGCTACTCATTCTTATCGGCACCTCCAGCCTGTTTCTTTCCGACCTCCACCTTAACCAAGCTCGGCCTTAGGACCTGATCCTTGAATGTGAAGCCGCTCCTTATCTCTTCCACAACAATGTCCTTTTCGTGCTTTCCTGCCTCCACCTTCTCGACCGCCTCGTGCAGCTCAGGGTCGAACTCCTTTCCAACGGCCTCTATTCTCCTCAAGCCCTCTCTCTCTAGCGTCGCGAACAGATTCTTGTAAATCATCTTGATGCCCTCCAGGAAAGGTCCTTTCTCGCCTCTCTTCTCCGCGTTCTTTACAGCAAGCTCAAGCTCATCCAAGACAGTGAGCAGCTTTCTCACCAGCCCCCCCGTTGAAAAATCCTCTATTTCTTTGATTTCCTTGTCTATTCTCTTTCGATAGTTCTCGAAGTCAGCCTGCAGGTACTTGAGCTTCGTCAGCGACTCCTCGCTCCGCCTCCTCTCCTCCTCAAGGAGCCTCTGAAGCTTCTTCAGCTCAGATCCCACGTCGGCCACCGGCTCCTTTCCTTCCTCACGCTGGCCGACCTCACCAGCCAGGCTCTCCTGCCCCGTCACCTTGCTCCCTTCTCTTTCCTGCATTATCAAACTACCCCCCAAACCTGTAACAGAGAAATGACCGTTTCGGACTCGCCCCGTCTATAAGTCTTCCCGCCTGAACTGGGCGAGTTCATCGTGTGTCACCTCAAAAAATTCTGGGCGGGAGGTTGCACCACTTACTTCAGTGCAACCCTCCTCATGCGCTGTGAAATCGGCTCCTTCTTCGGCAGGGTGAGCTCCAGAACCCCGTCCTTCATCGTGCCCTCCACCTTGGACGGGACGACCTCCTCGGGGAATGTGATCGTCCTCTGGAAGGCGGAATAGGCCCTCTCCCTGCGGACGTAGTTCTTCTCCTTGGTGCTCGACTCCTTGGCCGCCTGCGCGGAGATCTGAAGGGAGTCCTCACTCACGTTGACGTCCACCATGTCCTTGCTGAACCCAGGAAGCTCCGCCCTGACGAGGTAATGGTCTCCCTGGTCGATCACGTCAACGACTGGAGTCCTTGCCGGAAGCTGCCCAGGCGAGGTAGCTGCTCCGAATGGCGCAAGCGGTGCAGTCGGGAATAGAGAGCCGTACCACTGCGAGTAGCTCCCGAGTATCTGGTCGACTGCCCTCCTGAACTCCTCGACTATGTTCCCGAAGACGTCACCCGTCCACACGGGAAGGGTGTAACTCGTCGGCACGATGGAATTCTGTGCCCTCCTGCCGTTGTATCCGCCAGCGTTCCTTGCGCTCATTTGGATCACCTCGGCAGACATTACAACCTCTGGTTGTATACCAGATATAAATCTTTCGGAATCCTTTTCATCATCTTCGTCGGCATCACTCCTCGGTTGGACGAATCAAACGGCTCCGATAAGCTGAGGGAAAGGCTGATGCGCTATGAGAGGGAGAGCCGTTTCCTCAGGAAGGACTCCAACCAGAGGAAGGTCATCGAAGAGGTCTTCGACAGGTCGACACTCATGAACATCGAGGACCTTGTCAGGAGAAGGGACATAGCAGAGATCTTCGGTGTAGTGAACGCAGGCAAGGAGTCCAGGGTGTACTACGCGACTGCCTGGGACGGGAGCCCGAGAGCAGTGAAGATATACCTGGTGGTGAGCTCGGAGTTCAAGAAGAGGCTTGCCTACATAGCGGGGGATAGGAGATTCAGCAGGCTCCCCTCTGGCTCTAGGGAGACAATCAACCTGTGGGTCCAGAAGGAGTTCAAGAACCTCCAGCTCGCTGAATCAGCAGGCGTAAGGGTCCCGAAACCCTACGCATTCCACAGGAACATACTTGTGATGGAGTATATCGGAGAACCGCCTGCGCCCGCCCCGACACTTTCCGAGTCCGAGGTCGATGTGGAGGACTATGAATGGGTCTTTCAGACTGTCAGGACCCTCTACAGGAAGGCAAGGCTAGTGCACGCCGACCTGTCGGAGTTCAACATCTTCAAGTTCCGCGGCGAAAGAGTAGTCTTCGACTTCGGGTCCGCGGTGCTCAGTTCCCACCCGAGAGCGGAGGAGTTCCTGAAGAGAGACATATCCAACATCGTCAGGTTCTTTAAGAAGAGGGGAATCGAAGGCAGAGACACTGATTCTTGGTTGAGGGAGATATTGAAATGAGCTTCGAGCAGCCGGTGAAGGTCCCGATTGAAAGGGTTGGGGTTGTAATAGGCAAGGACGGCTCCACAAAGAAGGAGCTGGAGGAGGTTCTTGGAATCAAGCTGGAGGTGGACAGCAGGTCTGGCACAGTTATCGTAAAATCCGAGTCTGTGGGCGATTCTGACCCCTTCGTGGCCGTCAGGGTGGTGGAGGCCATAGCCAGAGGCTTTTCGCCTCAGAGGGCCAGGAGGCTGACGGAGGAGGGAGTCACTCTCGAGATAATAGACCTGAGGGACTACGGGGGAAAGAGCGCCAGCTCTCTCGACAGGATAAGGGGAAGAGTGATAGGCCTGAAGGGAAAGTCGAGGAGAGTGATAGAGGAGCTGACGCACTGCTACATCTCCGTGTACGGCAGAACTGTGTCGATAATAGGAGAGCAGGAGGAGGTTCAGCTCGCGTCTCAGGCTGTCAGGATGCTTGCATCCGGCAGCCAGCACAAAACTGTCTACGACATGCTCCAGAAGGCAAGGACGAAGCGCAAGCTTGAGCGGATGTTCCTATGGGAGGGTTCTTTGCCAGAGGCCCTGCTTAGAAAAACGGGAAGCGGTGATGCTTAGTATAAATCGGGTTCACGCAGATACGATGGAGCGGGGCATTTAAGGGGCTGATGGTCATTCGTTGATTGCGTCTGGTAAGGGAAACGGTGCCTTCGATTGAGCGGCAAGGCTTCATTCGCTGAGATTTCGCCCTCCGAGTTCTTCTACAGGAACAGGGACCTAGCTGGCTTCACGAATCCTGCAAGGGCTCTTTACATGGCAGTCCGCGAGCTTGTCGAGAATTCGTTCGATGCCTGCGAGCTTGCCAGCATCCTGCCTGACGTCTACGTCAGGGTGATATCCGAAGCGTCCTCCTCCGAGGCTCAGGACCCCAAGCCATACAGGCTCACTGTAACTGACAACGGGCCAGGTGTGGACCCACAGCACGTGCCGAGCGCCTTCGGCAAGGTCTTCTACGGGTCGAAGTACGTCCTGCGCCAGTCGAGGGGGATGTTCGGCCTTGGAGGTACGATGGCAATACTCTACGGCCAGATAACCACAAACAAGCCAGTCAGGATAACAACCTCCCCAGACGGCAAGACGCAATACATGTTCGAGATGCTGATAGACATAGCTGAGAACAGACCAATGGTTCTCAGGAGGGAGACATCCAGCGCTGACGGGACGACGGGGACGAGAGTTGAGCTAACTCTTGAGGGGGATTTCCTCAGGGCCTCGCAGAAGATAGGCGACTACTTCAAGCAGACTGCCCTCGTCGCAAGCTACGCCAACATAACGTTCGTTGACCCACAGGGGCAGGTGACCTTCTACGAGAGGGTCACTAACTCGATGCCTGCCCCCCCGAAGGAAACACTCCCTCACCCGTACGGTATAGACGTCGAGGCGTTCAAGAGGATAGTCAAGCTCTCCGAGGAGAACCAGCTGAAGACATTCATGGTGAAGCACTTCCACAGGGTTGGCGACAGGATTGCAACACGCTTCCTTGAGTTCGCTGGAATCGACCCGAAGACTGACCCAAAGAAGCTTACAAACGTCCAGATAGTGTCCCTTGTCGACGCTCTTCAGCGTTTTCCAGACTTCCTTCAGCCCGACGCAGCATGCCTCTCGCCGGTGGGAGAGGAGATACTCCAGGCAGGCATAACAAAGGAGCTCCAGCCTGAGTACTCAACTGTCGTGACTCGCCCGCCGTCCTCATACTCAGGCTTCCCTTTTCTGGTAGAGGTCGGCCTCGCTTACGGTGGAAAGGTCCTTCAGCCAGGCTGGAAGCTGTTCAGGTTCGCTAACAGAATCCCCCTCCTGTACGACGAGAGCAGCGACGTTAGCTTCAAGGTGCTCAACGAAGAGATAGACTGGAGGAGGTATCATGTCCCGCAGGACGCGCCGCTGGCCGTGATAACCCACATCTGCAGCACCAAGATCCCATACAAGACTGTGGGGAAGGAGTACATAGCAGACAGGCCAGAGATAGAGAGGGAGCTCAGAAACGCCATGAGGGAGGTCCTCAGGAGGCTCGGGCTCTACCTTTCGAAGAAGGGAAGCATGGAGGCAGTCCAGAGGAAGATGAACATATACGGCAAGTACCTCCCCCTGATAGCAAGGTTCTCAACCGAGCTTGCCGGGATGAAGAAGATGCCCAGATACAGAAGTCTCATCGGTAAGGAGGGGCAGGAGGAGGCGGAGGCTGAAGCCGGTCGCGAGGGTCAGTACGAACAGAAGGTGATAGAGATTGAGCAAAAGAAGATTGACGAGTACGGCAGAGTCTAGACAGGCGGCCGCCCAGAAGCTGCTGAAGGAGCTGGGTCTCAGGGTCTACTCAGACCTTGACCAGGGGAAGTTCCCCAGCTTCGTATTCCCAAGCCGGTCTGTGAGAAATATAGTGTACGACAGGAAGCTTCAGCAGTTCGTGCTCGGCTCTGCCACAGTCAGGCGTTCTTCCGCCAACATCAAGCACATAAGGCCTTTCACTCAGCTCCTCTGGCTCGCATACTTCGCAAAGAAGCTGGTGGACGAGAAGAGAACATCCACGCTCAGGGATGTCTATTACTCTGCGCAGGCGTTCAATGTCGAGTTCGTGGACCAGGCCGAGTCAGACGAGCTGATAACCGACCTCGAGGTCCTCGTACAGATGGCAAGGGAGGGTTTCAACATTTACCCCGAGGAGAGGAGCGCCATATTCGGGAACATGACAATCGAGTACACCGTCCCAGGCTACGAGGGGAAGAGGCTTGACCTCTCATCCCACCCTGACGGTGTAATGATAGGGCCAGCGCTCACAACAGCAGAGTTCGTCAACACAGACGCCGAGCTTGTTCTCGCGATCGAAAAGGGAGGCCTCTTCACCAGGTTCGTCGAGGAGAGGGTTCACGAGAGATACAAGGCGATCCTGGTGAACACGGCAGGCCAGCCGCCTCGTTCCACAAGGTACCTGCTCAGGAGGCTCAACCAGGAGCTGGGTCTACCCGTCGGTATTCTTTGCGACGCAGACCCCTGGGGGGCACACATCGCAATGGTGATAAAATCAGGATCGGTGCAAAGAGATGAACCCATCGTAGTGAAGGATTCGAAAGGCAGGGTCCGCATCTGCAGAATCGGGGAGTTCGTAGACGAATGCATCGCCAACTACGGATGCTACTACGATTCCAATGGGAACGAGGTGTGTGGTGCGATCCCGTTCGAAACGCTAAGCGTTGACTCTGACCACAGGGTGCGGTTCAAGCCCATATCGGCTGCAATCCGCCATCACCATGCCGGGCCACTCTATCGGCTTTCCACTTCGAGCGGTAGGTCAGTCATCGTGACGCCTAACCACAGCGTCTTCGTCTTGAGAGAGGGACGGTTACAGGCAGTTCCGACGACAGAATTGACCACACGGGACCTCTTGGTGATAGAAAGAGGCGATTCCATTCAGAGAAGACGGCCCGTAGTCATCGACTCAATCAAGGAACTCCTAGCGCTCTCCAAGGAAGCTCAGATTCCTAGATTATTCGTTCACATCGAAGACGAGAGTTCGAAATACCACAGCCGTAGAAGGCTCGAGACCTTTGAGCGAGGGCGAAAGCAGCCTAAACTGAGCAAGCATCTCCACAGGTTGTTCATCTGCACCAGGAACTGCAGGACGCCAGACATGTTGCCAGCGCGGATATGGCTCACCAAGGAGTTGGCCCGCCTTTTCGGATACTACATTTCAGAGGGAATGATAGCGAAGGCGAAGGGTGTACCCAGTGCAGTCGAGCTCTCGTTCGGACTGCACGAACCTGAGGTCGTCGACGATGCCGAGGCCTGCATCCGGGCGGTGTTTCCCCGCGCTAGCATCAAAAGGACCGTCGATTTCACCGGGAATCGGGTAACCCTGCGGTTTGGGGGCACCCCTACCGCATTGCTCTTCCTTAGGCTATGCGGAACTGGTTTCGCACATAAACGGATTCCCATGGTGATGCTTTCTGCCAGAAAGGTGCATGTACTGGAGTTACTCAAGGGCTGCTTCGGCGACGGCTACATCACGAATTCGGGGGGATTGGTCTGGAAGATGAAGAATCCAGAATTGGTGTCCGACCTGGCATACCTCATGGCCCAGAACGGCATTGCCTGTTCCATAGGAAGCGACAAGGTTTCCCTGATTGTATCGGGGGTTTCCGAGGTACAAAAGCTGGTCTCAACTGTACTCCGTGACGCCGATAGGGCTACCATCGTTTCCCACATAGCTTCTACCAGCCATAGCTCGTACCTCATGCCCAAGGCTTTCCCCATTGTTTCCAGCGGGGTTGTCAATCTGAAGCGTGAGGTCGGAAAGCATGCAAGGCATGATGCCAAGTCTAGGAACCTGTACAGGAGGATTTGCGAAGTGATTCAGTCTGGCAAGGAAGGCGGCACGAACAGGGATGACCTAGCTTCGGTTCTGGTTCATCTGCTTTCATGCCAGTCCAGTCCGCTGGGTTCGGAGGCGGGTAAGCTGGCGACAAACGTGCTGGAGCTGGTCAAAGGGGACATCAGCTTCGACCCCATAGTTAGCATCGAACAGACTCCTCCGGTGGACGAACACGTCTACGATGTCTCAGTCCCGGGAGTGGAACGCTTCATCGGAGGACATTCTGGAATCCTTCTTCATAACTCAGCCAATGCAGCCCACCTCAGGGAACTTACAACCCCGAAGGCTGTCTGGCTGGGCGTCTGGGCCTCTGATATAGTCAAGTACAAACTTCCCTCGGACAAGCTCACAGACATAGACATAAAGAGGCTGTACGAGCTGAAGGCAGACCCGAGGTACACAGAGAAGATGTGGCACAGAGAGCTGGACACATTCCTCCAGATCAAGAAGAAGAGCGAGCAGGAGGCTTTCGCCAGGTACGGTCTGAGCTACATAGTTGACACATACCTTCCTGCGAAGCTGGAAGAGATGAAGAGCACCTAGTCCACGTCCGGGAAGAACTCTAAATACGCATCCATCGCCGGGTTTGAACCAGAAGAAAGTATTGAGCACGAAGACACAGGAGTCAAGGGTTGACGTTGTAATCAGGCTTATGGCACTCATCATACTGGGTTTCGGTGGCGCACTGGTCTACTACACCTACACGAATGCCACTGCACCCGGCATGGCGCCTTCAATAGTACCTGTCTACTACGGTGTAGGCATTCTGCTCTTTGTAGTCGGCCTCCTCGGGGTTGTGGCGAAGTTCAGGTGAGAGTATGAAGGTCCGAGTCGGCATCGCTGGGGTAGGCAACTGCGCCTCAGTACTTGTCCAGGGCCTGAGGTATTATTCGGGAAGGAGGCGGGACGGGCTCTGGCATCCCACCGTGGCTGGCCTCGAACCAAGCGACATACAGGTTGTGGCAGCTTTCGACATAGACGGCTCAAAGGTGGGGCTTGACCTTTCGGAAGCGATATTCGCAAAGCCTAATGTCGCAAGGAGGTACATCGATGTTCCTCCTTCAGGGGTGACAGTCTCGAAGGGCGTTGCGAATGGGGATGTGGCGCCGCACTTGGCTCAGCGGGACGTGGTGAGCGGGAAGAGGTCGGATGTGGTCGATACACTGAGGGAATCCAGGGCAGACATCCTCCTTAACCTCATCTCATCCGGCTCGGACGGCTCATCCGAGGAGTATGCTGCTGCCGCCCTGGAAGCAGGATGTTCGTTCGTTAACTGCACCCCCTCTCTCCTTCTTAGGAAGAAGAGGCTGACCTCCTCCTTTGTCAGGAAGCGACTCGCGCTCGTTGGCGACGACCTGATGAGCCAGTTCGGCGGGACAGTCTTCCACAAGGGTCTTCTGAATCTGATGGTGAAGAGGGGAGTGAAGGTCTCTAGGAGCTACCAGCTCGACGTTGGTGGAGGCTCGGAGACATTCAACACGATAGAAGAGAGGATCAAGATGGCAAAGAGGGAGGTGAAGACGAGTTCCGTTGCCTCCGAAGTTCCATACAAGTTCGAGACAGTCGCTGGGACGACGGACTACGTCGACTACATGGGGAACGAGAGGACAAGCTACTTCTGGGTAGAGGGCAGCTCTTTCCTCAACTCTGGCATCTCCGTGGACGTCTACCTTAGGTCTTCCGACGGGGCCAACGCCGGGAACATACTCTTCGACGTGCTCAGGGCAACCCACTGGTCTGTCAAGAAGGGCAGGCTGAGAAACATAGCGGATATCTGCGGGTATGGCTTCAAGTCACCGCCCAGCCCTGTTCATTTCGAGGAGGCTTACGGGCGGTTCATCGACCTGTTCGTAACATGAAACAAGGCGTGAGCCAGCCTACGGACCGGATGCGAAGGGGGGAAGCCTTGCGTTCACGCGTCTCGAATACGCTTAATTGGGCCGAGGCCAGCCTGGGCAAGGAGGGTAACGTATGTCTGGAACCCTGAAGGTTGAGGACGGAATGCTCGTCTTCGAGCTGCATGGAGCCGACAAGATACTCTCCGTGAAGAGAAGGATTCAGGTTCCTCTGGAGAACGTCGTTTCTGTGTCCACAGAGAAAGCCTCGTGGGCGCCGTTCAGGCAGCTGCGCGTGATAGGGGCAAGCCTGCCAGGAGTTGTGAAGGATGGTACATTCATAACAGGGGACGGCTACGTCTTCTTCGAGATGCACAACCCGGACAGGTGCATAACAGTTACACTCGACCACGAAAAGTACAGGAAGATAGTTTTCGAGGTGGAAGACAAGGATTCAGCCGCAAGAATGGTGAACGAGGCTCTCCGAAGGCGGCGCTCTGGCTGAAAGCGCAGGCCCAGGGTGCAGGCTCGCAGTTTCAAGTTTGAGCGGCGCTGGTCGGACTCGAACCGACGACCAACAGGTCTCTGCCAACACCAGCTAACAGCCTGCTGCTCTACCACGCTGCCCAGTGGTCTCCCACTTCTGAGCTACAGCGCCGCACGCCTTCGGTCCTGTGTTATGCTCAAAAACCTTGCGAGCTTGCTTAAATTCCGGGGGAAAACCGGAAGCAAGTATGGATACCACACTGTTCGATGGGAGAAGGAGGGAGGTGGCCGCTGCAATCCTCTCATTCTTCGAGGCAGGTAAGACAAAGGACATGGCCGCACTCAGCAGGCTCCACGGGCCAAGCGATATATTCAGCAAGTTCGACGAAAACCCTCCATACACACGCCAGAGCTCGGACCAGGCTTTCGTTTACGAGCAGGCAGCCTTCGCTAACATATCAGACTACAACTACAGTCTGAAGGACGTGAAAATAGACATTCTAGGGAACGTGGCCGTCGCAAGCTTCATACTTGAGTACAGCGGTATGTTCGTGAACGACTACTCTTTCGAGGGAACCCCTGTGCACTCCAAGTCCCGCGTGACGATGGTCCTTGCTATGTTTAACGGTGAGTGGAAGATAGTCCACGAGCACTTCAGCAGGTTCCCAGACATGCCTTCAGTTGCCAGGGGATAGAAATTACTGGGCATTAACACGATTTTGGTGGGCCTGGGGGGATTTGAACCCACGACCGACCGGTCCCTCACCGCCTGGGATATGAGCCGGTCGCTCTGACCGAACTGCCCGTCCCGGACACTGAGCTACAGGCCCGCCGTTTGCCGGGTCCTAGCACGCTGATTTTAAACAATCCCTAAAATTAATTAGGCTCTAAATCCAGTGCTACACCGAGCAGTGAGTAACAAGGACCTGGACGAGGGCTTCGAGGACATCCTCGCGGAGCTTGACCGTGAGGAGGCGCGCGTTAAGATAAGGATGGAGATGCGCCGGTTCGGGAAGCCAACGACGGTGATCGAAGGGCTGAAGATGAGCGACAAGGACCTCCACGAGCTCTGCACAAAGATGAAGAGGGGTCTGGCTACAGGCGGGACCGTGAAGGATGGGATAATACTCCTTCAAGGAGACCACAGGGAGAACGCCGCGAAGCTCCTGGCCCAGAACGGCTTTTCAGAGAGCTCGATTGAGATACTGTAGAACCGTTACGGGCTGATTTACCTTTATAAGAGGTAAGTAGGGGCGGCTCTCGGAAGGTCCGCAGAGCACGATGACGAAGCCAATCACAACCTTCGAGGATTTCATCAAACGTATCTTGAAGGTGATTTTCTGGGTGCTTCTCATCCTCCCGCTGATAGCCGTTCCAGTCTACTACGTGCTTTACACTGCATTCAGGTTTCCGCTTGATTTCTTCGCGATAGCAACCACAAAGCCGGACCAGATGCTCTCGCTCACATTCTCCCTCCTTGGCACAGAGCCATTCAAGACGCTCTTTGCCCTCACCGTCTTCCCTGGATTCACATGGGTCGCCCTTTACTCGACCATATTCATGGCGTGGGTGGAGAGGAAGCTGACAGCCAAGATACAGCTCAGGACAGGCCCCATGTATGCCGGAAAGCTGGAGGGGATACTCCAGAACTTCGCAGATTTCTTCAAGCTCCTCTTCAAGGAGATAATAATACCGAACGGCGTTGACAGGGCCACCTTCATAGCAGTGCCGTTCGCGCTCATGGCAGTAGCCGGCGCGCTTATCGCTCTCGTGCCCCTGTCGCCCACGACATACATATCCAACACATCCGTGGGTGCCATACTCGTGTTCGCCATACTTGGGTTCTCGCCCCTGATTGTCCTTCTTGCTGGGTGGGCGAGCAACAGCAAGTATCCTTTCCTTGGTGGTCTCAGGGCTCTCCACCAGATGGTCGCCTACGAGATACCTCTTGTGCTTTCCCTGGTAGGCGCTGTAATCCTGTCAGGCTCCCTGAGCCTGACGCAGATAGTCGCAGCCCAGGGCAGCGTGTGGTACATCGCGCTCCAGCCCCTCGGTGCGATAGTCTTCTTCGTGGGTGCACTGGCAGAACTCGAGAGGATACCATTCGACCTGCCCGAGGCTGACAGCGAGCTCGTCGCCGGCTGGCAGACCGAGTACTCGAGCATGCTATTCGGGACATTCCAGCTGGCTAACTTCACGCGCATGTACGTCCTCGCTGGCCTATTCACAACATTCTTCCTCGGCGGATGGCTGGGACCGGGGCCGGTCCCCCCGGAGGCCTGGTTCATCATAAAGACAACGCTTGTCATGGTTGTAATGATGCTACCGAGGGGCATAGCACCCCGCATCAGGATAGACATAATGCTCAGGACAGGCTGGGTAAAGCTGCTTGCTCTCTCTTTCGCTAACATATTCCTCACAATGCTGATAGTCGGACTGGGCGTTGTCCCTGTGGGAGCTGCGTAAAATGGGCACAGCGTCCTATATCAAGGGGTTACTCGTCGCCACGTGGTCGGGCGTCAGGCACATTTTCCGCCCGAGGATGACACTCCGCTACCCAGAACAGAAGCTAGACCTTGAAGGGCCGGGCTACAGGTACGACCCAAGGCAGGGGGTCGGGCTTCCAGGCTTCAAAGGCAGGCACATACTCTACATGGACAAGTGCACGGGGTGCCAGCTCTGCGCTATTGCGTGCGACGGTGTCGCAGTGGCAATAGAGATGCAGCACATTCCCAAAGGCAAGCCGCAGAACAAGAAGGAGATCTGGCCAGCGGTGGACTACGGCAGATGCGTGCCCCCGTGGACTCCCGTGACGACATCGGGGGGCGTCGTTCCGATAAGTGAGATCCGTGTGGGCGACAAAGTCCTTACCCATGCCGGAAGGTTCAGGACCGTAACCGAGGTCTTTCGCAGGAAACACACAGGCAGGATATACACCTTCAGGACGCTTGGCAACCCGGAGCCACTGACTGTCACTGAGGGGCATCCAATCCTAGTGCGGCGTCAGGAAGGACTGGTGTGGGCCATGCCAGACCAGATAGAGAAAGGCGATAATCTGACCAGCCCGATCGTCAAGGCAGAGGTTGACCTTCTTCAGCGGTACGACGGCGAAGAGAAGCACGCCACGGGCGGCGCGAGTCGCCTCACACCTGGGAATGGCTGGTCTGACTCCAGGCCAGAACTGGTGCAGCTGGTCGGCTACTCGGAAACAGACACAGTCCACTTCAGCTCGACGGGGATCAAAGAGATACCTGTTGCAGATATCGCAGCACGCATTGCAGCTATGCCCGGCAGGGGCGTCCCGCAAAAGGCGGGCGGAAACTCAGCCGGGCTCAACCCAGTCGGTTCCAGCCGCATCGCTGTCCTACCAGACCGGTATAGCTGTATCCCGAACAGACCTGGCGTGGTCTCAGCCGTTGGGGCTGCCGGACAGGAGAGCGTGAAATACGGGGTGGCTGAGCAGGGCGGCGTGCAAGCGAGGAACGGCCTAACTCTCGCCGAAGGCCGTATCAGCATGGCCGACGGCATGATCCTCTCTCCTGTGGTGGAGGTCACCGTCGAGGATGTGGAGGACTTCGACGTCTTGAACCTGGAGGTCGAGTATGACAACACATACGTCGCCTCGAACCATGTGGTCCACAACTGTGTCTTCTGCGGTCTCTGCGTCGACGCCTGCCCGTTCGATGCGCTCTTCATGACAAACGACTACGAGCTTGCCGGCTACGACAAGGAGAGCCTGAAGTACTCCCCCGACCAGCTCGCGATGCCGCCGAAGCTGGAGGGCCAGACGTTCAAGGTGAAGATAGACACCGAGAAGGGGACAGTGAAGCATGCCTGACCTCGTATTCATAGCTATAATGGTTGTAACAGTGGGCGGCGCCCTGGTCGCCCTCGAGGCGGAGGAGATAGTCTACGGCGCCATAGCGCTTGCAGGTAGCCTCTTCGGAGTGGCCGCCCTCTTCTTCCTTCTGAATGCCCCTTACGTCGCTGTCTTCCAGATCACCGTCTACGTAGGCGCGGTTGCAGTCTTGATAATTTTCACTGTTATGCTTGTCAGGCAGGAAAAGTGGGCGAAGGAGGTCCCCCCACAGTCTGTCGCCAGGCTGGCGGGTATACTCACAGCAGTTGCAATCGCAGTATCTTTCGGTTTTGCAGCCGCCGGCTCCACAATACTCGGGACGACAACGCTGATTAACAGCGTGAGCTTCTTGCAGATTGGCGAGCTGATATCCAGGAACTTTGCACCAATCCTTGAGACACTTGCACTTGTACTTGCAGCCTCCATAATCGGCGCTCTGACGCTCTCGAAGGTCGAGAGGGAAGAGGACAAGAAATGAACTCACTGGCAGACTTCGTTGTCGTGTCAGCGATACTCTTCGCTATAGGAATCTACGGGCTTATAGTGAAGAGAAATGCTCTCAGGATGCTCTTCGCAGTCGAGATAATGATAAACGCAGCGAACCTCAACTTCGTCGCCTTCTCACAGTTCCTCTGGAACGACGCTGTCGGCCAGACATTCGTACTCTTCTCTATTGCACTTGCGGCTGCCGAAGCGGCCGTTATACTTGCAATAGTCGTCGTAGCTTACAGGCTGCACCAGGACGTAGACGTCAGCGAACTGAAGTCAATGGGAGGTTAGCGAGATGGTTTTCCAGTATACACTCCTCCAGTCAGTGGTCATTCCAATAGTCGTCGCTGCAGCGGCATACGTCTTTGCTGGAACGCTCGGGAAGAGGGTTGGCTGGCTTTGCTTCATAGCTCTCCTCTACACAACTTCGCTACTCGCCTTCACTGGTTCCCAGCTCTTCCTCCAGGGGGGCCAGGTCCAGGAGTCCTACCAGTGGGCCCCAAGCGCCCAGCTTGCCTTTGGTCTTCTGGCAGACGGCCTCAGCATCCCTGTCGCGCTGATAGTCAACGTTGTTCTCGCAGCTACTGCAGTCTATTCAATGCCATACATGTCCAAGAGGGTCGTGTCAATCAGGGGGAAGGATGTCAACTCCGACTACGGGCTCTACTACATGAACTTCATGCTCGTGGCTGCCGGGCTTGCCGGGATAGTCCTCTCGACCAACCTGATAGAGCTGTACCTCTTCCTCGAACTGGTCCTGATACCTACCTTTGTCCTGATAAGCCTCTTCGGCTACGTCGACAGGGAGAGAGTTGGCATCATCTATATAATCTGGAACCAGCTCGGTGCGTTCATTTTCCTGGCCGGTGTGCTGCTCCTGTTCTTTGTCACGGGCAGCTTCGATGTCGGGAGCCTAGCTTCAGCTCAGTCGAGCAGCCTTGCATACTGGATAGCTGGCCTGATACTGATCGGCTGGCTTGTGAAGATGGCAATCTTCGGGCTTCACATGTGGCTCCCCATAACAGAGGCAGAGCCGCCCACGTCCTTCGCACCCACGATGGCGGTCGTATCCGGAATCGGGAGCTACGTCATAGTAAGGCTTCTTCTCTTCGGGATGCCCGCCGTCTTCAGGACCTTCAGCCTGCCACTTATGGCCTGGGCCGTCATAACAATGTTCTACGGCGGCGCTGTGGCTATGGCGCAGAACGACAGCAAGTACCTCTTCGCCTGGTCGACGATGGGACAGAACGCCTACTCCATACTCGCAATCGCGAGCTGGTCTGTGCTTGGCGCGGCAGGGGGCGTCTTCTACTTCCTGAGCCACATAATGGGCAAGTTCATACTTTTCTCCGTGGCTGGTATCCTGCTTACACAGACAGGGCTGAGGGACATAAGGCAGATGGGGGGGCTTGCCTCCAGGATGCCTTTCACAGCGACACTCTTCCTCCTGGGCACACTTATCCTCTCCGCTGTCCCCCCAACCAGCGGCTTCCAGGCCGAATGGATAATGTTCGCCGGCATATTCACACAGGGCTCGTCTGGCTCTGCAGAATACCTCACAGTTGCGCTTCTCGGACTCATAGCCACACTCTTCACAGTCGGGTACACGTTCTGGCCTATGAGAAGGATATTCTTCGGAAAGACGCCGCAGACACTCGAGGGTGTCAAGGACGCACCCCTCACCATGACACTTCCACTCCTCGCAGTGGCAGCCATCTCTATCATCATAGGCATCTATCCGGACGCTGTATCGAAGCTCCTTATCGCGTTTGCTAACACGCTTAAGGTGGGAGGTAGGTTGGGCTGACAGCTGTCGCAATCCCTTCGTACTACTTCTGGCTGATATTCATACTGCCTTACGCCGGCGCACTACTCACGGCCGCCCTACTGAAGGCTGGAAGGGTAATGGTGTACATCGCTGTGGGGTTCTCCTTCCTTTCCGCACTCTTTTCCTTCTTCTCGCTTCTCCCCCTGATGCAGGGCTACTCTGTCTCCGTCTACAACTCTTTGATTCCGATAAGCATCCCCTGGATCTCAGGGCTTGGCCTCACAGTTGGCATGATGCACGACCCGTACACAATCATCCTGAGCAACATAATCGCATGGGTCAGCTTCCTGATAATGGTCTACTGCATCGAGTACATGAAGGGAGACACTGGCGTGGGTCGTTTCTTCTTCTTCATGGACCTCTTCATAGGTAGCATGCAGCTCATAGTCCTCTCTGACAACCTTCTCTCCCTGTTCATCGGCTGGGAGATGGTTGGGCTCTGCAGCTACGCACTGATAGGCCACTACTACAAGGACGAGACGAAGGACTGGGTAGGGACGCCTGGAGACACAGCGCTCGGGCTTGAACAGGCGTACCCGCCGTCCCACGCAGGTATGAAGGCTTTCGTCATGACAAGAGCGGGCGACATGGCCATGCTTGCGGGGATACTCATACTCTTCTTCTACTCCCACACTTTCAACTACTACCAGCTTGCCGCTACATCGCCGACATGGGCCACTGGCCTGTCGTCCGCAGGCCTGCTCGTCCCAGTGGCATTGTTGATATTCGGCGGTGCTGTCGGCAAGTCAGCCCAGTTCCCGCTCCACGAGTGGCTCCCGGATGCGATGGCTGGTCCTGCGCCCGTCTCCGCCCTGATACACGCCGCCACGATGGTGAAGGCTGGCGTGGTCCTTGTCGCAAGGATCGCGCCGCTCTTCTACTTCGCCTTCGCATCCAACCCGGCTCTGGTTCAGCCCTTCTTCGTGACTGTGGCCTGGATAGGAGCCTTCACAGCCTTCCTGGCCGCCACGCAGGCACTCGTTGGGTTTGAGCTGAAGAAGATACTGGCGTACTCCACTGTGTCACAGATTGGATACATGATAATGGCCATGGGGCTTGCAGGCCTATCGACCGACTTCGTGCAGGGACTCTCTGCTGGTCTCTACCACCTCATGAGCCACGCTATATTCAAGGCGTGCCTTTTCCTGGCAGCGGGGGCGCTGATCCACGCCTCAGAGTCGAAGTACATCAACGAGATGGGCGGCCTCAGGGACAGGATGAAGATCACATTCGCTGCCTTCCTGATAGCAGCTGCTTCCCTTTCAGGGATACCACCATTTACTGGCTTCTGGAGCAAGGACGCCATTCTAGGAACGGCGTGGTCAACAGGCCAGTTAGGCCTCTTCGCCGTCGGTGCTGGAACTGCCGGGCTTACAGCGTTCTACTCTTTCAGGATGCTTGGTCTCGTCTTCTTCGGGAGAAAGAGCGATAAGCTGGAGAGGGTGGAGAGGGAGGGCCACCACGTTGGGGAGCCAGGGCCTCTGATGTGGGTGCCATATACAATAATGGCTCTGATGACCGTTCTGATAGGCATAATAGCGCTCGCCGGATACGCCCTACCATCGCTCAACATCCAGGCGAGCCTGCAGTCAGCCGCCACAGCCTACGTCCAGAGCCTCTTCCCTGAGCAGCCTCTGACCACGATACAGGGCCAGGCGGGCTTCGAAATTGCCCCCTCGGGGATAACAGGCATCTTCGTGGCAATAGGCTTCATTGCAGCGGCAGCGGTCTATCTTACGAGGAGGGTGGACCCGGGCCGCTTCGTCGGCCAGACAGGCTTCATGCACGGCCTTTACGTCTTCCTTGAGAAGAGGTGGTATCTCAACGCAGTCTACTACAAGGTCTTCGTCAACGCCCCGATCTCCGCCTCTTCGTGGCTGAGTAATGTCCTCGACTCACGCTTTCTGTTCAGGGTCAACGACGCAGGCCCTGCGATCAACTTTGCGCTGTCCTCCGCCGGCGGCTGGGTTGACACAAATGTTGTCGACAGGGTGGCGAACGGAATCGCCTCCATCGGGCAGTCCCTCTCCAGGACTGCAAGGAGGGTCCAGACTGGAGTGACAGAGCAGTACATCCTCGTCTTTTCACTTGGCCTCCTCGCGCTGATAGTCTTGCTTCTCATATCTTCAGGTGTCAGACCATGAGTTTCGTCCTCTCCCTCCTGATATTCGCGCCACTCGCCGCCTCCCCGCTTGTCTACCTGACCACACGTATGAGCAGGCGAGCAGGCATCTATCTCTCCGGTCTGCTTGGTCTGTTCGTCTTACTTGTCTCTGCATACGTCTTCTGGGCAGTCTTCTCAAGTCCGCCCCAGCCCGGTCAGTACTCGCTTGTGGAGAGGGGCAGCTGGGTGAGCGTCCCGTTCTTCGGCCTCGACTACCTCCTCGGGGTGGACGGGCTCAGCACACCACTCATACTTGTCACGAGCTTGCTGACCGTACTCGTAGTCTTCGGCTCGAGGAGGCTTATCGACCACCACGAGCCCGAGTACTACGCCCTCCTATTCGTATTCGAGGGTGCGATAATGGGTGTCTTCACCTCACTTAACCTGATACTGTTCTACGTCTTCTGGGAGGTTGTACTTGTCCCCATGTTCTTCTTCATAGGCGTCTGGGGCGGGCCGAGGAGGAAGTACGCCGCGATGAAGTTCATACTCTTCACATACGTGGGGAGCACGATAATGCTTCTCGGCTTCCTCTACGTATACCTCGGAATGCAGCCTATCCCCTCGTTCGACATACCGTACCTCTCAGGCAGGATACCAGCAGGCCTCCAGTACATCCCGCTCCTCGCCTCCTTCATCGGCTTCGGCGTGAAGCTACCAGTCTTTCCCATGCACACCTGGCTGCCTGATGCGCACGTCGAGGCTCCAGCCCCGATCAGCGTCCTTCTGGCTGGCGTCCTTCTCAAGATGGGCGGCTACGGCTTCCTTAGGATAAGCCTCGGTCTCTTCCCCCAGGCATCGCTCCAGTACGCATGGGCCTTCATAGCCCTGGGCGTCGTCTCTATGTTCTACGCAGCAATAGTGGCGCTGAGGCAGAGCGACCTCAAGAAGATGATAGCCTTCACAAGCATCAATCACATGGGTTTCGTCCTGGTTGGAGGCTACGCCACGCTTGTCTCAGGAAGCATGCTAGGTGTCCAGGGGGCAATACTGCAGATGTTCACACACGCGCTTGCAGTAGGGAGTCTCTTCATGCTCTCGGGCTACATTCACCACCAGGCCGGCACGAGGGAGATACAGCTACTCAGGGGTCTCCGGAACACGATGCCACTGACGGCCGGTATACTTGTCCTCTCCTCGGCGGCAGCGATGGGCATGCCTCCCTTCGCCAGCTTCCTAGCCGAGTTCCTCGTGATAGCCGCGAGCATAGCTGCGTTTCCACTTACTGCCGTCATAGTGCTCGTACCCGTCCTCACTGCCGGTTACTTCCTCTGGATGATCAAGAGGACAGTCCTGAGCGCACCCGACCCTGCCTCAAAGGCAGAGGACATGAGCCAGCTCGATGCACTCTCCTTCGCAGCTTACCTCGCGCCTCTTGTCGTTCTTATTGTACTCTCGTACGCCATACTCTCGCCCGCCCTTCCTGTTGCGCAGTACATCACGGGGCTGGTTGGCTGATATGACGGACCTAATCACCGTCTCTGTCATTCTCCTCTCAACCTCCTCTCTACTACTGCCATTCTTCCAGGTGCTCGGCAACCCAAAGAGCAGGCTGCCGGGCTACTCTTTCGCCGCTGTGATGGTTGCTTCCCTTACTGCAGTTGGCCTCTACACAGTTCACCCAACTCCGAACGCGTGGTTCGGGTCCCTCCTTGCCTCAGACACGCTCGGAGGGCTGTTCGCCCTCGTTACGCTTGGCGTGACACTGATGGTCACTGTAGCTTCATTCGACTTCGTCAAGACTGTCAACAATGCAATCTACTACAGCCTTCTCTCATTCACAGCTCTGGGTATGCTGCTCCTCTCCTTCTCACAGAACCTGCTCATGCTCTTTGTCGCATGGGAGCTGATGAGCCTTCCAACCTACGTGCTCGCCGGGATAACCAAGAACAGGCACTCGAACGAGGCAGCAGTCAAGTATGCCATCATTGGCGCGATGTCCTCAGCGATAATCCTTTACGCCATAAGCCTCGCCTACGGAATCACAGGTAGCACGCAGATCTCAGCTGTGGTGAGCGGCTTCGCATCGAGGCCGGACATACTGACAGGGCTTGCAGTCCTCCTCTTCGTGGCAGGCTTCGGCTTCAAGATGGCAGTCGTACCCTTCCACATGTGGATACCAGACGCGTATGAGGGAGCTCCGACCACAGTGAGCACGCTGCTGGCAGCTGCAACTAAGAAAGCCGGCTTCGTGGCAGCGATAAGGGTGCTGCTCGCGCTCACGACCCTCTACGTCATAACACAGAACCCGCTCTTCACCATTGCCAACGTATTCGCTGTGTTGGCTCTGCTCACGATGACCCTGGGAAACGTTGCCGCCCTAACCCAGAGAAGCATGATGAGGCTGCTTGCCTACTCGAGCATAGCACAGGCAGGATACATACTGATAGGCTTCGTCGCCTTCGCCCAGGGTCCGCAGTCAGCCGCGGCAACGATAGGGCTGACCGGAAGCCTCTTCCACGTGATAAATCACGCAGTGATGAAGGGCGTCGCATTCCTGGCGGCTGCACTCGTCCTCCTCCAGCTCAGGAGGAGCGACCTGGGTGCATACGACGGCCTTTCCAGGAGGATGCCCATCACAGCCTTCACACTGGCGATAGCCTTCCTTGCACTTGCAGGCGTCCCTCCACTCAACGGATTCTGGAGCAAGCTTTTACTCTTCCTCTCCGTTGCAAACGGCCCGTTCCTCTGGCTTGCAGTCGCTGGAGTACTGAACAGCGCTTTCAGCCTCGGCTACTACGCCTGGATAATAAAGCGGATGTACATAGACGACCCGGAGAGCGACTCGAGGGTGAACGAGCCTTTCTGGTACGTACTTGTCTTCGCCGTGGCTGTGGGGATAATAGTTGGCACGGGCATATTCCCGCAGCCCCTCATCGGCTTCTCTTCGTCAGCCGCTACAGGCTTCCTTCCCTGAAGCACTACAGCCAGTTGATTCTTACCCTGACCCTGTCAGGGAATATCTTCCTGAACGGGGTTCCAGTTCCCCCGTAGAACTTGGTGAAGAACTCGTATATGTGAAGCCTGAGGTCTTGTATGTAGACTATCAGCACCTCGAAGACTATTATGAGGATGTTGAAGATCACTATGGGCACGGCTGATATGTAGATTGGAAAGGAGAGCAGCATGTTGACGGCGAGTAGGAGGGAGGCATGTATCAGAAGCATTATTGCGAGCCTGACGTAGCTTATCGTGTTTGCAAGGAACTGCGAAATCCTCTCGAACACCTCTATCCCGCCGTTCGCGAACGCACTGGCGGCCGACTCCCCCTCAGCCTTGCCGAGGAGTATGGCCACCCCTCTGCCAACCATAAGCACCACCATTGACGCTATCACAACGGCTAGGGAAGCGCCGCCCAGCACGTTGTTGGGCAGGCCAAGCAGGGGCGCAGGGGCTGCAGTCTTGAGCACGTTGAAGCTGTATCCCGCTCCAATGAATGCAAGCCCGTAACCTATTCCGGAGAGGTACATCGTGAAGCTAGGGAGCTTCTCGGTCAGGAGCTCCACCCTCTCGCCTGCCCTGGCCGCCTGATACACGTCCAGCCCCAGGCCTGTGGCCAGGTGAGCTATCCCTATCAGTATCGCAACGACAAGCATAGTCTGTATCCCGGCCGGGTCCAATGTGGCGCTGGCCACCACCGGCGGGCGCTGCACTATCTCAACGAGCACTGGGATGGGGACCAGGCTGCGGAGCGAAAAGCCGAAGAACTCGCCCACAGCCACTCCCATCACACACGACGAAACTCCGGCAGCCAGGAAGATGTTTCCCCACTGCCTCAGGCTCCCTGTCCCCCTCCGCCTTATCAGTAGGGCGAACAGTGTAAGTATGATGCCGTGCCCGAGGTCCCCAAACATTATGCCGAAGAATATGGGGAAGACAAACGATATCAGAGGCGTAGGGTCCACCTCGTGGTGCCCCGGCGTGCCTTGCTCCCTCGTTACTATTTCGAACGGTTTCATTGGCCTTGGGTTCTCCATCAGCGTCGGAGCCGCTGGGTCGTGCGTGACACGCTCAGAGTGGACCACCCACCTCGAGAACCTCTCCCTGAACTCACTCTCCCTCCTCGACGGGACGTAACCTGAGAGCAAAGCGAACCTCTTCATGCCGCCGGCGCCCCTTATCTCATCGAGCATGTTCCTTGCCACCTCTGCAAGCTCCCTCACAGACAGGATGAGTTTCCCGTGCTTCTCCCTGATGAGCGCTAGCTTGACCTCCTCGGCGGCCAGCCTCTTCCCAGCGTCCTCGTGCTTCTTTGCAAGCTCCGTGTAGGCCTCTGCAGGGTTCTGAGGCAGCCCCTCCGGGATGACAAGCTGCCTGACCTCCAATGCCTTCATCGTCCTTTCCACCCTCTGAGCCTCCGATGCAGGTGCTGCTACGAGGACAAGGCTCCTCTCCTGCGACACCGGCTGGCTCACGAATATCAGCTCCGATAGCGACTTCTGGAGTTCTGGAAGCGCCTCATTCTCCACCACAGCAAGCGCCACCTTCAACCTCTTCGTCCCGGAGACGCTCCCGATATCTGCTGAGAAGCTAGAGACAACGCCGAGCGCCTCCATCATTCCCTCTGCCTCAGCCCTCTCCTTGGCGGCTGCCTGCATTGAGTTCCTGATTACCCTGACCTCTTCAGCGACCGGGGACAGAAGCTCTTCCGCCTTCGAGAGGAGGTCTCTCCAGTCGCGCGCGTCGAAATTGTTGCCTTCTATCTTCACGCCTCTGAAAACTACATCCAGCGCGCCAGGCATTAGCTGGATCGATAGGTCCTTTGCAGCCTGGTCAGCCTGGGCGAAGAGCCTCACTGCCCTGACGTCAAGCTCCTGAAGCGCAGGGTCGAACACTGGCTCGCTCTGCGGCGACGGGTGGAACTCTTCGAACATCGCAAGATGCTTTGCCACTTCTTCAAAGTCGCTTCTCGGCGCTATCACTGTAACCCTTGAGAGAGAAGCGACACCCAAAGCACGAAAACGCCCTGCGTCGGCCGAGCTCTACAGTTATTAAGCATTAAAACGATTATAAGCTCAGCGCCGTCGGCCTGAAATTAGGCAGGCATCAGCTCAAGCAATGTCAAACAGAACATACATCGGCGCACGGGCAGCAGCCCTGCGCGGTACCCTACTAGACAGGCAGACGATAGAGAAGCTGGCAGAGGCAGCCACCCTCGAGGAGTTCGTCAACAGGCTGAAGGCGACGCCATACTCTGACGCCATGTCAGGCCTGTCTCCACCGTTCTCCGCGAGGCGGCTTGAGCTCTCAATGAGGGAGAGGCTTGCAAAGGTCCACTTCACACTGATGAACGCGGCAAGCAAGTACGCCATCCTTCGGCTCTACTACGACAGGCACATAGCGTGGGACCTCAAGGCGGCTCTGAAGGCGAAGGCGCTCGGCAGGAGCTACGAGGAGACGATCGAGTACATCGACATGAAAGCAGAAGAGCTGGTGGGACGAAGGGAGCTTATAGTGAAGGTCTTATCCTCCAAGGACGTCCAGGAGGCCTCATCGCTCCTTGCAGGAACAGAGTTTCACCGCGATGTTGAGCGGGCTGTCGCCTCCTTCTCAACGAAGGGGGAGGTGAGGTTCTTCGATGTCTACATCGACCACACAGTGCTATCCCGTGTATCCAAGGAGTACGCCTCCAACTACAAGATGTACTCCTCCCATAGAGCTGGCGATGTCTCCGGCATAGGCGATATGGTTGCCAACGACATAGACTCCTACAACGTGCTGAGCGTCCTTCGCTCAAAGCTATGGGGGCTGCAGGAACAGGATGTAAGGTCCCTGATAATCACACCAACTTACAGGGTTCCTCTCCCAACACTCACAAGAATGATTGCCTCGGATTCCGTTGCCGAGGCGGCGAAGCTTGTGGAGAACGTTTATCCCGTAAGCACCCAGGCGCACCCTGGCGACGAGCAACTGATAGACGCCGTGGAGGAGTCGGCGACGGAGCGCATGAAGGAGACGGCATCAAAGGCCTTCGTCTGGCAGGGGCTCGGGCCGGCAGGCGCTCTTGCGCTCATCAAACTCCTCGAGTTCGAGGTGAGCAACCTCGCCTCGATCGCCATCGGCATAGAGGCAAAGATACCTGCGAAAAGGATACTCGAGAAGCTGATACTCTAGCGGCAGGAGCGTCCGTCTCCACAAGCCTTGTAACGTTTATAAACGGTGTTCAAAAGTGGCCTGCTCGTTCATTAATGCACAAGCTCTCATACTTCCTCCTCGTCGGGGCATCCCTCGTCGCAGTCGGCCTCTTCATGCCTGCAGCCTTCGCTCAGACAGCAGGCACAACCACAACGACCGACGTGGGGAGCAAGCTCCTGGCTGCCGGGATTGCCTTCGGTCTTGCAGCTGCAGGGGCAGGATACGGGCTAGGCCAGTCTGGCGCAGCAGCCATAGCGGCTGTCGTGGAGAAGCCAGAGGTAAGGACAACCGCGTTGATATTCGTGGCCCTCGCCGAGGCGATAGCGATATACGGATTTGTCATGGCCATAATCATACTTGGCCAGGCAGCCTAGAAGGCCGAATTTTCTCTACTTCTTCCGCCTTATTGTGAAATCTGTAAGCTGTTCTAAGAACTCCCGCGCCCTGCTTTCAGGAAGCTCATTGAGCTGCTCCTTTGCCTCCGAGACGTACCTTTCAGAAAGACTGGTCAGCCTCTCCTTCACCTCGCTTTCAGCGCTTCCCCTGAGCAGGCCTGATGTGATCTTGTCCTTGGCCCCCCAGTCCAGCAGGTCATCCCTGATCTGGTAGGCCACACCTAGGAAGCGGCCATACCTCGTGAGCGCGTCAATCTGCTTACCGCTACCTCCGGCTATCACAGCACCAAGTCTTGCAGATGTTGCGAAGAGTTCCGCCGTCTTGTCTGTCACTATTCTGATGTATTCATCGAGGCTCAGCTTGTAGAGCTTCGGGTCTATCGTCAGCTCGGAGTATTCCCCCTCCGCCATCCTGAGCGACGCGTGGCTTATCTCTGCCGCTACCCTCCTGTCCGAGTACCTAGAAGCTATGGCCAGTATCATTGCGAATACAAAGTCTGCAGTCAGGAGAGATGCGCTGTAGCCATACTTGACGTGAAACGTCATCCTGTCTCTCCTTGTGGCCTCCTCATCGATTATATCGTCATGTATTATCGACTCGGTGTGCAGGAGTTCCACTGCCACAGCCGCATCCAGCACACTGTCGTCAGTGCAGCCGAGCGCCTCAGCCGACAGGAGAAGTATGAGAGGCCTGATCCTCTTACCACCTTCTATCGCGTACACAAGAGGGTCATGGAACCTCGTGCCAGAGTAGAGTGCAAGCTCCCTTGAAATAGCAAGGTTAACCCTCTCGACGTAAGGCTTTGTCCTGTCCTCTATCTCCTCCAGAGACAACGCCTTCCGCCCTATCAATCTTCTGAATCCTGGAAAAGTCGGCCCTCCGCACCGTATATAATGTTTCCCGGCGCGCGGTAGACCATTGCTGAAATTCAAGGTCCATCTCATCAGTGTCGGAGATAGGCCTACCTACTACCTCCTCCTTCCCAAGATGACAGACAGGCAGCTGTGTGCCGTCTCAGAGAGGCTCTCGTCGTCAGGCTACGCTGTAAAGACAGGCACGCTGCTGAGGGGGGAGAAGGGTGGGTTGAGGATCGCAGTCAGCAGGGGTGGGGTCTGTCGTTCCAACTTCGACCCATCTGACCTGCTACTTCCTATGATTCCTCACCTCCTGAGCTTCAGCAAGCAGGCTGTTCCGGCGTGTGAGCTGTTGGCGATGTACGCGTCAGGCAGGAGGTCTGGAAATGTCCTTACGCTGAGGCTGTCGGCAAGAGTCGAGACCTCGAAGGAATGGTCCAGGCTAAGAAGTGCAGACATCTGTGCTCTCTCTCCAGATGAGCACCTCGTCTTCACAACTCTGTTCAAGAGGGCTGGAGGAAAAGTCTCACTGTTGACGGACTACCCAACTGAGAGCTCCAAAGTGACAAGGCCAGGGGGCAGACAGTACTACATTTCCCTATTGCCTGCGGCCGAAGCTGCCAGAAGCCTAAGGATGGTGGGGAAAAAGGGGCAGAGGAACGCATACCTTCCCCGGAACGGCATAATCAGAATCCTGCGTCCGGCTTCCGAATCGTTGTTCACCCCAGAAGTCCTTAGGGAGCTGGGCGAATGGTGCTACTTTGTCTCTGATTCCTAAGGCAACCAAAGCGTGGGCACACATAACACTCGAAAAGAAGGGGTTAAGTAGAGAAAAAAGCGGGACGGCCATGAGCCCCGGTAGTATAGAGTCAACTGGCGTACATCCCGGTCAAACACTCCAAGGTGCTGAGAGTATGCCGGCCTTTCGAGTCGGCGGTCGCGGGTTCAAATCCCGCCCGGGGCATCTACTAAAAGTTCTACAGAGCGTTTTCTCGAGCGAAAACACGTGGAAATAACATCTGCAGACAAACACACTACAAATGAATGTAGCTCCCTTGTTCGAACCTTGCACCTGCAGGCGGCCACCGCTACCGCATCTCACATAGTTTAAAAGCGACGGGCACGTTACACATCTGTCCTCACATGGGCATGAAGCAGAGGCGACTGGCAGCAATCGTCTTCACAGACATGGTCGGGTATACATCACTCGCGCAGCGGGACGAAACGCTCGCGCTACAGCTCCTAGAGGAGCAGAGGTCTTTCGTGAGGTCCGCGCTCCCGAAGTTCAAAGGGAGAGAAGTGAAGACCATCGGCGACGGCTTCCTTCTCGTCTTCGCGAGTGCTCTTCAGGCGACACAATTCGCAATCAGTCTGCAGGAGAGACTTCGAAGGAGGAACTCCTCGTCCGCCGCAGGAAGGAGCATACTGCTCCGTATTGGCATCCATGTTGGCGACGTGGTCGAGGAAGGAGGCGACCTTGCTGGTGACGGCGTCAACGTGGCCTCAAGGGTAGAGCCACTTGCCCAGCCTGGAGGAATATGCATATCCAGGCAGGTATACGACCAGGTTCGGAACAAGATTGAGCCGCCCCTTGTACCTTTAGGGCAGAGGGAACTGAAGCACCTGAAGGCTCCCCTTGAGGTCTACATGGTACAGCTGAGGGGCGAGACCCAGATACCACACATCCAGCCAGAAGAGAAGAAAAGGGTTGCAGTCCTTCCCATGGCAAACATAAGCCCTGAGAAGGGCGACGAATACTTCGCTGACGGCATGACAGATGAGCTGATCTCGTACCTTTCGCGCATACCAAGCATAAGGGTCATAGCGCGGACCTCAATAATCAGGTACAAGACAACACCAAAATCCATCTTCGAAGTCGGGAAGGAACTTGGTGTCCAGGCTGTGGTCGAGGGTAGCGTGCGGAAGGCGGGCGACAGGCTGAGGATAACAGTGCAGCTCGTGGACGCGGCCCGCGAGGAGCCGCTCTGGTCGCAGGAGTACGACAGGCAGCTCTCGGATGTTTTTGAGATACAGACGGATGTTGCGAAGCGTGTTGCAGCATCAATCGCCCCAAGGCTGGGAGCAAAGGTCTCTGACACCGGGATGGAAGCACCGGCAAACATCGGGGCGTACACCCTTTACCTTCGTGGCCGCTACTTCTGGAACAGGAGGACCGAGGAGGACCTCAAGAGGGCAATCGACTACTTCGACCAGGCGGTGAGGAAGGACAGGCGGTATGCGGTTGCATACACTGGGCTTGCCGATTCATACGCTGTCCTGGCTCTCCTCGAGTTCCTTCCGCCCAACGAAGTCTACCCGAAGGCGAAGCGCGCCGTGAGTAAGGCACTTGAACTCGCGCCCGACATGGCCGAGGCTCACACGTCGGCAGGCCTGATAAAATTCCAGTACGATTGGGACTGGAGCGGGGCCGAAGCAGAGTTCAGGAGAGCCGTTGAGCTGAATGCCAACTACGCCCCAGCGCACCACTTCTTCGCCGACTACCTGAAGGCCATGGGACGCTTTGATGAGGCCCTCGAGCAGATAAGGCTCGCCCAGGAGATCGACCCACTCTCACTCGCCATAAACACAGGAGTCGGGCATGTCCTGTACCTCTCGAGGCAGTACGATATGGCGATAGAGCAGTACAGGAGGACGGTCGAGCTTGACCCAAATTTCGCCCAGGCACATATCTGGTTCGGCAGGCCATACCTGCAGAAGGGGATGAACATGGAGGCGATACGGGAGATACAGAAGGCTGTCTCTCTCACGAACAGGAGCACGATATCGCTCGCAATGCTCGGGCACGCCTACGCCTCCGCCGGGAAGAGGGAACTTGCCCTCGACATACTGGATGAGCTGAAGCAGAGGGCGAAGCACAGGTACGTCCCGTCCTACTGGCTTGCTGTGATTTACAACGGGCTGGAAGATGACGACCTAGTATTCAGCGAACTCGAAAAGGCGTACAGGGAGCGTTCCAGCTGGCTCGCCTGGATAAACGTGGAGCCAAGGTTCGACAGGCTGAAGAACGATACCAGGTTCAAGGCACTGCTCAAACGTATGAGGTTCCAGTAAAGCGGCTCCACTCCTTGCCTAAGCAATGGGCGTTGGCGACAAAGTGTGTCAGGGCTTATGTATCTGTACTGAGGCCCTGTCTCAGCCAGGCTGCTGGAGAGACGGCCTTACTCGGCGTTACGGTCTGGACGATCCAGACACGAGCCTCTCTGCAATGCGGTATGGAACTTTACGCCTGCGTGATGCGCGTGTCATACTTCCATTCAGGCGCCGCTGCCTGCGGCGAACGCCCTCAGTGCACGGCTCGCGTTAGACGTCAACGGTGGCCAATGGTATGGCACAAGTATATCGAAGTCTATCTTTGAAAGCTTCTTCACAGAGAGCATACCAATCCTCTGCGACACGGTGTACTCGGGCACAGGAGGCCCAACGCGTCCGTCCCTCACAGTAATGGCGTCCCCAGTAACCAGGGCGCCATACCTCTTCACATACACGACTATGTGCCCAGGAGTATGTCCTGGAGTGTGAATCACACTAGCGCCTCCAGCGATGTCCAGTGTCTCTCCCCCCTTCACCTTTGCATCAACCGGGACGCCTGAAAACCTCTGGTTGGCCATCTTCCTCTGCAGCCTCTCTATCTCCGGCGCCTGATATTCAGGGAGCATCTCCTTCAGCTCCTCAGCGCCGAACCTTGCCCCTTCGATGACCATTGCGTCCAGCTCGTGAGCCACTACATTGCATCCTGTCCTCTTCTTTATCTCAGCTGCCGAGCCAACATGGTCCCAGTCGAAGTGAGTCAGGACGATTGTCTTGACACTGTATGGGTCATCCACGCAGCCCTTCAGGTACGCGAATATCCTCTCGCTGCTCCCTGGCAGGCCGCAGTCTATCAGGCTGACAGAGCCATCATCATCCAGCACAGCCACGACGTTCATAGTCGAGCCCGACTGAGAAACTCCATCCACGATGTGCAGGCCCCTGACAAGCTCGCCCATTCGAGCCCCTCTTTATCAGCCACACCCGGTTCATGCTGCGCATATACGCGTTTCAAATGCCCCTTGTCCAGTCACATTTCGACACTAGGTTAACTTTGCAAGTTGCCTCATAACTGTTTTAAGGTGACCTCCGAGGGCACGCCAAACCGAGCGGGCTAGAATGGTGGCCATACAGCTGAACAACTACGTCACCCAGTCCAGGGCGAGGGTGAAGGCTAACAAGAACGCCGGGCGCGACGAGTTCATCCCTCTCCTCACCAAGGCCAAGGAAAGGCTCGCCTCGACAGGCTTCAGGTCAGCAAAGGCGAACCTCAACGGAATAGTTGTCGAGCTCATCACAAACAGCGAGCATCAGTACTCCTTCTGGAGCTACAACTGGTGGCAGGTAGACTCGGGCATCCTGCCACACGCCCAGATATACTCAGTTGTGGGTCTGGACAGGGTCGAGCCGTCTGCGTACTACTATCCGCCTACAAACACAGCCCTCTTCGTTAACACGGAGTACTACGGGCAGTGCAAGTCGTGGGCTCTCGGCATGGCAGCAGCGATACTGGAGAAGAGGTTCAACACACTCTCAATTCACGGGGCCACTGCACTCTACAAGGACAGGGGAGTAGTGATCATAGCGCCCACCGGGACAGGAAAGACAACTCAGTCCTTCAAGATATTCCAGAGCAAGCACGGCAAGATATGCGGCGACGACTGGGCGTACGTGAGCTTCCCTGACAGTCTTCCTGCCAATTCAGGCGAGAGGCTTATCGCGAAGCAGCCTGAGAGGGCGCTCTACATGAGGTCAGAGACGGAGAGGGAGCAGGGCTGGCTGAGGCGCGTCTTCGACAGGTCAATGAACGAGAACGTAACGACGAGGAAGGAGGACTGCGAGTACCCAGAGGGCAACGAGATGTGCTCTTTGACCCACAGAAAGTGCGTCTTCGACAGTGGGGAGGGCTGGTGCTATTACGCCTTCGGGAACTCGAGGACACTGGTGAGGAGGGAGGACCTCCTAGGACCCGAGAAGGTCGTTAATGAGGTGCCGATCAACCTTGTCGTCCTCCTCAGGAGGGACGACCACAGCCCTGCCGAGGTGAAGCTTACACCAGACAGGGCTATCGAGCTTCTCAGGAAGGGCGAGTACATGGTCCTACCCGGCGCTGGCCCCAAGGAAAAGTGGGGCACCATCTCGTACGAGCCGTGGTACAACCCGTACCTTCTGGAGCTTGACAATGCAAGGCAGGAGTACTTCTTCAGGGCAATGTTCGAGAACTGGCACGTTCCGTGCGTCATACTGAACACAGGCGTCGAGAACATCGAGCAGACACATGCAAGGATTGTTGAAAACCTGGAATCTGCATGAATCTGCTGCTTCATGGCGGGTAGCCCGCCTCGATCGGGCCAACCACAAATATGCCAAGAAGCAGGACAGCCAGGACGAACACAGTGAAGGCGACGTAGAGGCCGTCCCCTTCGGCTGCAAACATCGCTATTGATGCCACGACCCTTGCTATCGGAGTGGAGAGAAGAAGGATCAGCCCCAGCTGGATGAGGCTCAGCGGTTCCGCGGCAGCGACGCCCTCAAAGACAGTGACTAGGTTGAGCTGTGGCCTTCCGTAGCCTGAAAGGACTATCTGAGCTATCGAGCCCTGGAGGCTCTGCCCGGCCCCCTCAACGCTCAGGAGGAGAAGCCCAGCGGCTATCAGAGCAGTCGACACAAGAACACCGAACCTGAGTATGTTGCTGACAACCGCGTTGAAGTCCACGCCCCCAACTGACTCCGTCACGCGAATAGCCCCCTCTGAATCATCTCAAGTCCAAGGACAAGCAGGACGACGACGAACACGAGCCTGAGAGAATTTGGCCTGCTCCTCACAAGTATCTTTGTACCGACGTATGACCCGGCCACCACGCCGAGTGCAACAGGGGCCGCAACCAGAGCGTTGACGTAGCCTCCTATGTAGAAGATACTAGTGCTCGCAGCTGCCGTCACGCCTATCATGAAGTTGCTTGTGGTTGTTGAGACCTTGAACGGGAGCTTCATCATTGTGTCCATCCCGAGGACCTTCAGCGCGCCGCTCCCTATCCCGAGCAGCCCCGAGATCACGCCCGCGCAGAGCATCACCAGAAGCCCGAAGTGGACCCTCACAGCCTCGTACCTTATCGTCCTTCCTATTGCTGCATCGTGATATTCCCCCTTCAGCTTCAGCCTCTCGGCGAGCGCGCTCCTCCCATGCGCCTCAACGTCCAAAGCCACCGGGCGGTTCTTCCTCATCAGGTCGAGGCCAGACATTACAAGCACGATGCCGAAGACAGTGAACACAACCCAGTCAAGCCCGCTCTTGAACAGGTAGAGTGAGACGATAGCCCCGAGCACAGCGCCAGAGGCTGTCGCTATCTCCAGAAACATGCCTATCCTCAGGTTCGTTATCCTGTCCCTCACGTACGCTGAGGCAGAGCCTGATGAGGTCGCAATGACAGAGACTATGCTCGCCCCTATCGCGTAAGGCACCGGAAGGCCAAAGAAGAGAGAAAGCACTGGGACAACAATTATGCCACCGCCTATCCCGACGAGAGACCCAACCAGGCCGGCGACGATTGAGACGAGCAGCATAAGGACGACGTACCCCACTATGCCGAGCAAGTCTTCCTGGCCTGCTTTGATTCACATTTTAACCTTGACAGCGCCCTCAGGCGTGCCGCCCGCGCAGCTTCACAGACCTGAAAGCAACGCCAGCAGCCTGCACTGTCCTCTCGATGTCCTCACTCGAGTGGGCGGCTGACAAGAAAGTGGACTCAAAGGGCGACGGGGCCATGTACACGCCCCCACGAATCATTGACCAGAAGAATCCGGGGTACAGTCGGCTCTCTGTCGCCTGCACATCTTCGAAGTTCATCACTGGCCCACTCCCGAAGAAGAGCCCAAGCATCGAGCCAACCCTGTTCACCACGAGATCAACTCCGCTTCCCGCCGCCTGGTCGAGCAGCCCCCTCTCAAGCTTCGAGCCAAGCCTCTCCAGCTTGGTGTAGGTCCCAGCTGTGAGCTGCGAGACGGTGCAGAGCCCTGCCACCATCGCTACAGGATTGCCTGCCAGTGTCCCGGCCTGATACACTGGACCGTCTGGCGAAATCATGCGCATCACTTCCTCTCTCCCTCCGTATGCACCCACAGGGAAACCCCCACCTATAACCTTCCCGAGGCAAGTGAGGTCCGGCCTCACCCCGTAAAGCTCCTGCGCGCCCCCGGGAGAGACCCTGAATCCCGTGATCACCTCGTCGAAGACAAGCAGGGAGCCACGTTCATCGCAGACCTTTCTCAGTGCCCTCAGGAAACCCGGGGCGGGAGGCACAACGCCCATATTCCCGGCCACAGGCTCCACTATAACTGCTGCCACGGAGTCGCCTTCCCTCGAGAAGGCATCCTCCACCCTCCTGACGTCGTTGTATGGTAGAGATATCACTGAGGATGCGGTCTCCGGCGGGACACCGGGCGAAGACGGTATCCCGAAAGTCGCAAGTCCAGACCCTGCCGATGAAAGAAAGGTGTCCGCATGGCCGTGATAGCAGCCGTCGAACTTCACTATCTTCTTCCTCCCTGTGAAGGCGCGAGCAAGCCTCACTGCAGACATCGTTGCCTCAGTCCCTGAGTTCACGAACCTCACAAGCTCCATGGATGGGAAGAGCCTCCTTATCCTCTCGGCAAGCAGCAGCTCAGGTTCCGTCGGCGCGCCGAAGCTGGTCCCGACCCTGACCTGCTCAGCCACCGCTTCAACGACCCTTCTGTTGCCATGCCCGAGGAGAAGAGCACCCCACGAGCAGACGTAGTCTATGTATTCAGCCCCGTCCACGTCCCATATCTTCGAGCCACTCCCCTTTGCCAGGAATATCGGCTCCCCACCCACAGCCCTGAATGCCCTCACTGGGCTGCTCACACCGCCTGGCATAACCCTCTTTGCCCTTGAGAAGAGACTGCTTGATCTTCGCAAAACAATTCAGTCCAGCATGAATACTTCCTCGACCATTGCCATCCTCTCGGCCTGTTCACGCTGCGCACACGACCTTACGTACCTGGTCGGGCGCGAAAGGAGCTTGCTCACGAGCCTCCTGCTCATAGCCTCTATGACCCTTCTCTCCTTTGGTGACGCATTCTGTATCCTCCTTAGGGCCCTCTCCGCCTCCTCCCTCCTCACCCTCTCTGCCATGCTGTAGAGTGCTGGAAGCGTGGCTGAGGAGCGCGTCGCTGCCAGATGCGCCATGAACCTCTCTGCCTCTTCAGCAACCCTCTCCTCCGCCTCCTTCACCCTTTCCCTGTTGCCGTAGACAGACTCCCCGAACCTGGAGAGGCCGTCCAGGTCCACAAGCTCATTCCCTGGCACACTTCCCACGTCTGGGTCCACATTCCTCGGGAAGCCAAGGTCCACGATCACCCTGCGTTTCCCGTTGACGTGCTCCTTCCTCAGCACGTGTCCGCCGCGACTTGTGGCCGCTATGATTGCATCACACCTGCGCGCGAGTCTTCCTATGCTGCCGTAGCCAGCCAGACTGATACCACTCGGTAGCCGCTCAGGCCTCCTACCCGTCACGACGTGCACTTTCGAGCCTTTTGCAACGAAGTGCCTGAGAGCGAGTATGGCCATCTTTCCCGAGCCTACCAGCAGAACTTCCCTCGGGGCATGGCCCAGCCTCCTCTCCACAAACTGAACAGCAAGGTCGCTCATAGAATTCGTCCCGTTGCCGACTATCTTCCTTATTTCGTCGCCCCTTGCGGAGGCAACGTCGAAGAGGTGAGAGAGCACAGCCCTCGCTTTGCCGGCGGCCCTTTCAGCCCTACCCGCCCTTCTCACCTGCTCCGTTATCTGGTTCTCTCCTATGACAAGCGAGTCAAGCCCGGACGCGACGGATATGAGGTGCCTGACAGCATCTATACCCTTCATCATGTACACGCGGCTGTCAGGAGCCCCTGAGCCGCTAAGCCCAGCCGCCTTCAGGAGCTCCTCCTGCCTGAAGCCCTGGTCCACTGCGAGGAGAAGCTCAACTCTGTTACATGTAACCAGCAGGGCTGACTCTCTGACGCCCGGTACAGAAGCTATCCTGCGTCTGAGTGCCTCGTCTCTAAGCCTGGAGGCAAGCGACTCCCTGAAACCTATATCGGCGGTCTTGAACGAGGAGCCTATCAGAGCGACTGAAACGCTGCGTCCGGCATTGCGCTGACTCGTTACCCGCTCTGTTAGCAAGGCCAAAGCGTGGGTTCGTCCGCTCCAAGATAATCTATTTAACGTTTGTTAAACTGGGCCCATCGCGCCAGCATCCTACCACGAACTCGTTACAATGAAAGATATTTACACAGGCAAGGCGCCTCTTTTCCGATGAAGAAAAGCGCAGTCTTCTTCGACCTCGGTGGCACACTCCTTGTGATGAGGCGAGACAGGATACTTCAGCGTATACTGGAAAACGAGGGTTACAGCGTCCCCCTGAGGGAGATAAGAAGGGCGTACTACATCGTTGAAAGGAACTGGCTGAAGGACTACGGTACGAAGGTGCTCACTCCGGAGGAGACGGACGAGGCGTACTCTGACCTGAACGGCAGGATGCTCAAGAAGCTGGGCGTCGTCCGCAGCTTGCCGGAGGCATCAAGGCTTGCCCGTGCTGTCAGGAGCAGGTGGAAGGAGGTCGAGGAGACCATAAGGCCGAGCCTCTACCCCGAGGCAGAACCGGTTCTGAGGAGGCTCTTCAACGAAGGCTACTCACTCGCCATAGTCTCCAACGCTCCCGCCGACACAATCGACGTGGTTGAGAGGCTCGGCTTGAAGAGGTACACAAGCGCTGTCGTCATCTCGGGCATAGTGGGCTACACAAAGCCAAACCCAGAGATATTCAGAATTGCGCTCAGAGACGTTTCGTGTAAGCCCGAGGAGACAGTCCACGTGGGCGACATATACGAGGCAGATGTGGAGGGCGCCAGGAACGCAGGTATCACAGGGATACTGATAGACAGGGAAGGCTTCTCGAGTGATGTGAACTGCACGAAGATAGCATCTCTCGACCAGGTCTACAAGTACCTGTGAAAGCGAGTAAAGCGTAATTATGCATGCGAAGGCCTTGCGGCGACGTGTCACCCCAGACCAACAGAAAGTTCCAGAGGAGGTGGCTGGAGAGGGCGATGGACAAGGTCTTCGAGGTTGACGATGGGATAAGGTTCGTCGCTGTCTACCAGGAGCAGTACATGCTTGCCGGAGGGATGAGGAAGGGCACAGCCTCCTACGACCCTGAAGACGAGGCTCACGAAATAGACATGCAGCTCTCAAGGATAGGTGAGATAGCCCGCTCCTGGCAGCGCTGGTTCGGCACACTCAGGGCACTGATACTCAGCTACGAGAGGCTCAACCTCGTCTTCCAGCCACTCGGGGAAGGAAGATTCCTCGTTCTGAGCACGGAGCCCTCGACCGACCCTGTTTCTCTGGTGGAGAAGCTCAGGAGCCACCAGGACCTGAGCTCACTTGTGCAGAAGATACCCTAGGGCTAAACCCTGCGGTAGCCCGCGCAGAGCATTCCGTAGTACGTTGGGACCTGGTAGGAGACGATCTCCCCACTCATCTTTACCGCCTTCAGTACTCCTGCGAGCATCACCATCTGCCAGAGGCTGTCGGGCTTGGCACCTTCCACAACACCAGTGTTGATCTTCAGGAGGGAAGAGAGGTCCCCGCTCTTCACAATCTCGATGACTTCTTCGTCATACCTCCTCGCATCATCGCTGTAACCGTACGGCCCTCTCCTGCTGTGCGCATGCGCCTGGTCAGCACTCGCCACAACTGCCACACGCCTTCCACTCTTCTCCGAAACCTCGCCGACCACAGCCCCGAACTCAAGGTTCTGCTCCAGCGGTATCTCTCTGGAAGGTGTGGCTATCACCACATTCCTGGCCTTTCTTCCCCTGCCTGCGAAGAACCAGAGGGGCACAAGTGTACCCCAGTCCATCTGCATGCACGAGAGCTTCCCGCTGGAAGTCCCGTAGTTGGCAGCAACAACTGGCAGCCCCCTCTTCTCCGCTTCTGAGACTATTCCCCACGCGAGCTCGGTGTCGCACTTTGACCTGAGCCTCACGCTCGCCCCGCCCTCCTCGACAGACCCGGCTGTGTGCTCCGAGACTACAACTGCCACGTGCTTGTGCAGCCTGAGGTTGTGTGGGCTGAACACAACCAGTGTCTCTGGCCTTGAGGCCTCAAGCTCCCTTGCAAGCCTCCTGATGCCCTGCATTGTTGGCCTGAAAAGCTCCGCACTCTTCCCCGCTAGCCTCGGGATAAGCTCCCCGCCGTGGGGCGCTATGCATGCGTACACAATCGTCATTCCACGCCCTCTTTCTCCAGCACAGGGACTCTATTCAAGCGTTCTTTTCCAGATAGTGGAGGATGCCCATTACAGAAGTTCTCACTGAGACCTTCGCGTAGATGGGGATGTCGTCCACGCCAGCCCTCGCCTCCACCTCGGATATCATCCTCTCAGTGATCCCGTCCAGTCCAAGCCCTTCACTCTTCATCCTCCTGACAGCCTCGACCCACTCCCTCACCCTGGTCACAGTCTCATCGAAGACGAAATTCACCTCCTTCTTTTCACCGAAATGGGGCACGAGGAGCGCCTTCGGCTCGAACTGCTCCAGCCTGTGGACAGATCTCTCAAGCGCGACCGGGTCGAGGCTGGGGGGCGGGGTGGTTGGTATCAGCGCCCTGAGCCCAGGGTACAGGATACCGACGGCGTCTGCAGTCATCAAGGACCCCGCCCCCTCAAGCATGACTGAGATCTGGTGCGGAGCGTGCCCCGGTGTGTGTACAAGCGTGGCGGAAAGCCCGTCTCCCAAGTCGAGATGCATCTCCTCGCCCGTGGCTGTCATCCTCTCCCTTGGAACGGGAATAGGCTCCCCGTACAGCTTCATTATCTCGGAACCGAATACCATCGTTGCACTCTGTATCAGCCTCGTCGGGTCAGCCAGGTGCGGGACAGCCCTCTCATGGGCAATCACCTCGGCGTTCGGCATCTCGCGGACCAGGTGACCCGCAGCTCCGGCATGGTCGAGGTGGACGTGCGTGGGTATCAGGTATCTGACGTCCGAAGGCGAAACACCCGCCTCCGCCAACCCGTTCAGCACTTCGTTGTAGGAAGTCGCGTATCCGCAATCGACAAGCGCAATCTTTCTTCCCTTCACAAGATAGGCTGCGACAGTGCCCTGCTGCCCCAGCGCCATCGTATCGAGCAGGTAGACCCTCTCGACGATCCTTAGAGTGTGCAAACCTTCTGGACGCGCCGGGGCGGGCGTTGATAAAACATTCTCCCAACGTTATAAGCAGCCTGTTCCTCCTTTCCAACGTGCTGTCAGTGGGGATAGACCTGGCAGGAAGCCCGCAGAGAGACACAGGATTCTGTGTGATGGACGAGGGGATGCGCTGCAGGACTGCAGTCCTGCACACTGATAGAGAGATAGTCGAGGCCGTGCTGGAGGCCGCGCCATCGGTTGTGAGCATCGACGCACCCCTCTTCCTTCCACGCGGTCGAGAGAGCCTTGAGAGAAAGGGTCCTCCTCACTTGAGAGAGTGTGACAGGGAGCTTCTGCGCATGAAGATCAGGTTCTTCCCAATCTCTCTCGGCCCCATGAGGTCCCTTACTGAGCGCGGGATTGGGCTGCGTGCAGTCCTCGAGAGGAACGGCCTCGTTGTTATCGAGAGCTTCCCTGGCGCGATACAGGACATGCTCGGCATGCCAAGGAAGCAGGCCGGGCTCGAGAAGCTCGAAGCCGCTCTCCGCGAGTATGGGCTTGTCCTGCCACGCAGGAAGGGAGGCTTGACGGGCGACGAGCTGGACGCCGCCACATCCGCCCTCGTAGGCCTCATGTATCTGCGCGGCGAATACAGAGCGATAGGCGACCCAGACGAGGGCCTCATGATACTACCCAAGACCAAGGGCCAAGCCCGCAGCAGCGCATCACGCAGGTTTTTAACATAACAGAGCAGATTGAAGGCCGTTGGCAATACCAGACTCTGCGAAGGCGGGTGCGGCCCTCTTCATCGGGACTGTCCAGTTCAGCATTCTTCTCATCGTCTCAGAAGCTGTCTACCCAGGGTACAGCGTGTCCGGCAACTACATCAGCGACCTTGGCGCCACCTGCGCCGGCGGCTCGTGCACGATACCCCCATCTTCGTCGATATTCAACGCCTCGGTGGCTCTCCTCGGACTCCTGGTTCTTCTCTCCTCGTACTTCCTGCAGCGCTCCTTCAGGTGGAAGCCGATCACGGGGCTGGTGGCGCTGACAGGAATAGGCGCGCTCGGTGTGGGTGTCTTCCCTGAGACAGCCGGCTATCTGCATGGCATATTCTCGCTCATAGCTTTCCTCTTCGCCGGGCTGTCAGCAGTCGTCGCTTACAGGTTCCAGACAAGTCCTCTTTCATATTTTTCCGTCGTTCTCGGTGCAATCACACTTCTTTCTCTTGTTCTTTACGTTGGCCACTACTACGCAGGCCTCGGCCCGGGCGGAATGGAGAGGATAGTGGTCTATCCGGTGCTTCTGTGGGGAGCTGGCTTCGGGGGCCACCTGATGTCATCTGGCGGTCCAGCCACGCCCGCGCGCAGTGCCTGAAAGTATCTAGCCCACGAGAGGGCTGATGCCCAGCAGCGAGTCGACTGACAGGGCACCTGCGCCGAGAAGGACAAGCGTGATGGCCACCGCGAGGTAGAAGGCGTCTATCTCGTATGAAGCCTTCCCAGGTTCGAAAGTAACGTACCTGGCGCCCATCTTGGTCTTCTTCATCACCACTATGGAAGCGAACTGAATCGCAGCGAAAGCGGCGACCAGCGGAACCAGAAGACCGAGTATGAGCAGTATTCCGCCGAAGAACTCTATCACCGTGGCGAAGACAGCAGTCACTCCAGGTATGCCCATACTCTTCATCCACTGGGCGCTCTGCCTCCATCCACCCCTGACCTTCGGATAGCCATGTATCACAAGGCTGACTCCGAAGAACACGCGTAGCACTGCAGTGAAATCGGGTAACGTTCCCGGAGCTATGGCAACCATGATGAAATCACCAGACCAGTGCCTGAACGTGGTATAGATTATATATCTAGTAGTTAATTGTTACCAACCAAGTCAGGTTTCCTTTACCGTTACCTGCTTGGGATGGCACTGTCGCCACGCACATCACCCTTCCGAAGTTAGCCTATAACTGGCCCGTGCCCTGCATGTTTCAGTCTCTATGGCACAGCTATTCTGTCACGAAGCAGAAGATAAATCCGCTTCTCTCGGGTTGTCGGAAAGGATTATTCCCAGCTTGAGCTGATCAGGAAGCTCTACATGTACAACTCCGAAGTCAGGAAGAAGTACCTCAAGGTGATCTTCACGAGAAGAATTCCACCCAGTTCCCGTCTGGGTCTTTGACGTAGTAGACGCCCTTTACCCCGTCCCTGTCCTCTGGGGAAAGTGCAGACTTCACTCCCTTGGACAGCAGCCTCCTGTAGACTGAAGCCGGGTCGCTCACCCTGAAGCCGATGTGGTCAAGCCCCTCGCCAGGAACGTACGGTGTGTTATACGGGGAGTCTGGCGGGTACCAGTTAAGTTCAAGCCTCTGGTGAGACCGGGGGTCTTCAAGCAATACCCATCTCCCTCCATGTTTCATCGTTCCCTCCCTGGTCTTCCTGAGCCCAAGCAGCCCGCTGTAGAAATCAAGAGAGCGCTCGAGGTTCGTAACTCTGATCCCGAAGTACCTGAGCACCACAACGCTTCGCCCCCCGTTTCAGCTATTAAATACTCTGTCGTGCAGACGAGGTACCGAAGCTTCCATGCGCCTCCCCCTTCCACTCCAGCAGGACAGATTTCACCTCGTCAAACACCCCACGAAGGCTTGTGCCTTGCCGACCAAGCCGCAGGTCCACAGTTCCCTGAATCAGTCTCATTATGTCCTGCCTCATTCTCAACAAGGAGGCGAACTCAGAGAAGAGTGCCTTGTAGTCGTCTACCACAAGAGGCAGAAAGAGGTCTCCCGCTGCCGAGGTCCCGTAGAGAACCGCCAAAGAGCCGGCCATCCCGAAGAGCCCGTTGAAGCCATCCCTGAATCCGTCGTACCATTGCTTGAATTCTCTTGCGTTATGGCTCGCGTCCCCTCTCTCTTCGGTTTCTGTTCCCTTCGCCATGCTCTGAAGCGAACTCCTGAGATCTGCGGCCTTAGACCTGGCCTTCTGCAGCGTGTGGACGAGGGCATAGCACCTGAACGAAAGCCTGACCGGCTTCTGTCTTCCGGAAGTCGAACCACGCAACCTCTCCAGGTAGCCAAGCTTCACCAGCCTCTTTGTTCTGAGGGCCACCGTGCTGCGTGAGGCGTAGGGTCGCGCGAGGCGAACAAGCTCGTTGAATCCTGCCCCCTTCGCTCCCCTCTTGTAGAGGGTCATAATTATCTCCCTGTCCTTGGAGTCCAGCGGCTCGTCGGGGAAGGTGTTTCCATCCAAGACTCCGTTGCCTGCCTGTTGCATGTAGGGTTGAGGGCCCCCTCACAAGATAAGCATGATGGTCATACCGCCATACCACCATCTGTCGGGACGCAAGGCCCCAAGCTGCCTGCACGCGGACCCAGCCACGTCCTGCCTTCAGGGTGAGCACGGATCCGTCTGACGTTCCCAGGCGCGGCTATCGAACGTGTCGTATTACGAAACGGTCTGTCAAGTCCTCCCAACGCTCGGCAGGCAGTCAGAAGCTCTCCTTGATAGTCTGAAACACAACACACGTCTCTGTCTTCTCCACGCCCTTCATCATCCTGAGCCTGTCAACCACCAGGCTTCCTATCTCCTCCACGGACCTTGCTCTGACCTTGAGCATTATGTCCCATTCGCCCGATATGACAGAAACCTCGTAGACCCCAGGGATCCTCGTGATCTCCTCAGCAAGTCCCCTCTGGGACACCTTCTCCTCGCTCCTGAAGGAGACAAACACAAGTGCCGTGACGTGCTTCCCCATCTTCGAGTAATCTGGTATCGCAGTGAATCTCCTGATCACACCTGAATCGACCATCTTCTTCAGCCTCTCCTGGACTGTTGCCCTCGGTATCCCGAGTGTGTTGGAGATTTCAACCACAGACTTTCTTCCGTCCCTCAGCAGCTCTGTCAGTATCTTCTCGTCTTTTTCGTCGAGCAATGCAGCATAATGCTCATGGAAGTGGGCATATATGACTTTCTTTCCGACATGCTGCTACATTTCCTGTCAAAGTGTTTATAGATTGTCCGTAGCACCGATGCACCGTGTCCCGCACCGCGGAGGCTGCCCTGGAAGTCAGGATTCCGAAGCCGCTGGAAGAGCTCTCGGAGAAGGAGCTCGTCAGAAAGGAGTACATCGGGAAGGTGAACACAGCTGTCCTGAAGTACCTGACCTCGTTCTTTGTTTCCAAAGGGTTCACCTGGCTTCTCCCTGTCGTGTTCTCGAAGTCGACGGACCCGCTCTGGCCTGACCCTGGCGCATCAATCGAGAAGAGGATAGAGACAGAGCTGTACGGAGAGACAGTGAGGGTATCACTCAGCATGATAATCCACAAACTTGTCGCTTGCTCGACAGCATATCCGGAGTTCTTCATCCTCTCCCCCAACGTGAGGGTTGAGAGGAGAGAAAGAAGTGCGACAGGATGGCACGCCTTCGAGTTCACACAGCTTGACTTCGAGATGAGAAACGCGGGCTTCAAGGAGGTGAGGCACCTGGTCGAGGACGTCCTCTCCGGGCTTGTCCGTTACGCCAAGAGGGAGGTGGGCCGTGAACTGAAACATCTTGGGAGGTACGACGGTCTCAAGATACCTCGCACTCCCTTCGATGTCTACGACAGGGAGGACCTTGTAGCGAAGTACGGCGGCGACTGGGAGAGAGGATTCTCCTCAGAAATCGAGGCGCCGGCCTGGGTGATAAACATCCCGCGGGAGTTCTACGACTTCGAGGATGCTGCAACCGGCAGGTGGGATAACTACGACCTCTTCCTGCCTGAGTACGGGGAGGTTCTCTCTGGCGCGAGGCGCGAATGGGAGTACAGCAAGATAGTCTCAAAGATGGAAAGGGACGGTGTGAAGAGGGAGAACTACGCGCTGCTCCTGAAGCTTGCAAGGGAAGGAAGGCTGAAGCCATCAGCTGGCGCAGGGCTGGGTGTTGAGAGGCTTGTGACCTGGATAACGGGGGCGAAGCACGTGGGTGAGGTTCAGGCTTTCCCGAAGGTCCCAGGCGTTGTGTACGAGCTGTAGTCAGGTAGCCTGTCGAGTTGTCGCCCTAGGTCAAGACCGGTAGCGAAAGTACCGCCTATCCCCGGAGTCTGCGGCGCGCTGTTAGCAACACGAGACAAAGAACCACCACCATGACAGCAAGCACGGCGGCTATGGTTTGGTAAACCGGCGGTTCAGGCGTCGGAACCTGCTCCGTCGTGGTGAAAGTCACGAAGCTGTTCTTCGTAACAGTGACGGTTGTGGTTGCAGTCGTGTGGAGAACGACGAAATTACAGTACGCAACACCTATGGCTGAAAAGCCACTGGCATTGTACTGGGAACCCGTGTAGTAAAGGGTGAGCCCCGTGTCGCTCAGAAGGAATGAGGGAAAGGACACGTCGTAATCCCAGCTAGAAGTGTTGCCCCATTCCATTAGCGGCAGACCTGTCGTGTTCCAACTTAGCCCATCGTTTGAAGTAGCGTACGAGATCACGTTGTAGCCAAATTGAAGCAGCATGAAATACTTCGAGTCCACCTTCAGCACATCAGGCTGCTGTGCCCACACGTACTTTTCGATCTTTCCCGTCTCGCCAGTTACAACTGGATTTCCTCCATACTTCGTCCAGTGGATGCCGTCTTTGGATGTCGCGTAATCTATTGTATAGGAGATGTTTCCACCACCAATCTGCCTGCCTGTGTACCACATCTTGTACACCTGAGAGTCAAATATCACGCTCGGGTATCCCATCCAGTTCGAGTCGTAACGTTCGCTGGGCGAAAGAACTGGGTTGCCGGAGTACTTCTGCCAGTGGACCTTGTCTTTCGAGTACGCCAGGCCGATGGATCCACCCCCTGAGGAATTTTCTCCGTGATAGTACATCAGGTAGTAGCTACCGTTCCAAATGACCGAAGGGGAATTGACGACGCCGTGGTCCCACGAGCCTGCAGAGGTTTGGTTACGTTCATTGAATATCGGACACAATTCAAGACGGAGAATTCCGAACGCCTAAAATAATTCTTGAGTAATGAGTTGACATACAAGCTGACGAAAAACCTTGTCCGACCACACTAGGCGCCCTATGGCAGCAATATTACCCAAGGTCCCTGAGATATCCATGCATCGAAAGAAATTCCTAGTTCCTGCGGTTCTCATCATGACCATCTTGCTAGCAGGTATTGCGGCTTACTCAGTTTCACGATTAGGGCCTGGCAACAACTCAACATGCAACGCCCAGTCATCTTCCAATCAATCAAACTATATTGCCAATGGTGGTTTCGAGAACCGTTCGTCTTATTGGTCGCTAACCTCAAACAATGACACAGCCATTGTTACGGCCGCAGATTTTCACTGCGGCATGCATGCTCTTGAATTGATTACCCTCCAAAACAGGAATTCCTCCTTTGTTGGCCTCACCCAATGGACGAACCTGAGTGGGTGCAGTACAGCATTCGAACGGTTCGGATTGCCAATGATGCATGGGTTGCAACTTTCAATCTGGTACAAGACTCTCAATGAATCGAATAACAGATTCGGCATCACCGTCACGTTCCACAACAGTACAAGCAAACTCACGATTCTATATTTGCTTGCCTTCAAAGGAGTTCCTCAAGCGAACCTGGTTGACCCCAACTTGGCGGCGGGGCGTGTCAACGTAGTGATTAATTCCTCAGGACCGACTTGGCGACAGGCTACCTTCGACCTCTACAATGATTTTGTAAAGTATTTCGGGGTTGACCCACTGGCTAGACATTATTGCGTGAACTATGTAGCGTTATGGCAGATGCCCCTAAGCGACAACCAAGGAGGGATGGCCTCAGTATCCTATGTCCCTGGGAGTCGCTCCATCTGTTTTCTCGACGATGTGGAATTGCGGTTGGTGAGTGGGAATTGAGACAATTCAATCGGCCGAAAGTCGTCACAAATGTCTTCCTGGCAGTCACTCATCAACATGCTCATGTTGTCCAATGAACCTCTGAAACCATTACACGCTTCACGTATGGATACTTTGTCGGTGCCTCATGGATGCGGGGGGTGGGATTCGAACCCACGAACCCCTGAGGGATGGGATCTCTCAGCACCTCTGGCGACCTTAAGTCCCACGCTACCACCGCCATCAGAGGCGTTTTTGACCAGGCTCAGCAACCCCCGCGTTCCTCCTCCACACTCTGACGCGTTATTAAAATGGGGCTCAGCCAGTCCTGCTCGAGATACACCTCAGACTTCCAGCACCGGCCAAATCGACTCGGACTCTGGATGCGACGCATTCCAAAGTTGCATGTGATACTGTTAGCCTGGTTTCGGGACATTCCGTGCCGATTCAAGGTACACGCCGTCGTTGTTTCGACCAGTATTCTGCGAAATTATCTCCTGGTAGCATAACCCAGAATGCCTTAAATTGCATCGCAGCCTCTGGCAGGGTTGTTTGGCATCGCGGGAAGGCTCGAAGAGAGAGCTTTCAGAGATACTGTTCAACCTGGCAAGCGAGGACAGGCTGACTCTCCTCTCGGAGATTGGTTCAAGCAGGCGAAGGCTCACAGACCTTTCAGAGGCGATAAAGGCAACCGCCCAGGAGTGCTCCCGTCACATCTCGCGTCTTGTTGATTCGGGTTTCATAAGGAAAGACTCTGGCGGATTCTACGAGACAACATCTCTCGGTAGTGCAATTCTTGACCTGTTGCCAAGCTACGAGTTCCTTCTGGCCCACAGGCAGTACTTCCTTGGCCACGACCTCTCCTTCCTCCCGAAGGGCTTCCTGGGAAGGATGGGTGAATTATCAAGCGGGGAATTTGTGGAGCACTTCAGCAAAGTTCTGGAGCTGATCAAGAAGGTGATCTCGACTGGCAGGGAGCATGTCTGGCTTCTTTCAGACCAGCCGATGGTGGTGGGACTCTCCATCGGGCCGACTTTCTTCTCGAGAGATGTCCCGGTGAGGCTTGTCGTTCAGGATATAGACAGAGAGGTGATAGCCGAAACCAGGTCGTCCCTCCCTCACAGCGAGATAGCTCTCTTCCCCAAAGTGAAAGTGGCACTTGCGATAAACGAGAGCATGGCAGGCGTCTGCTTCCCTGATTCAGGAGGAAAGATCGATTTCGGTGCTGGCTTCGCCGGGTCGGATCCTGGATTCCGGGAGTGGTGTTCGGACCTCTTTGAATTCTACTGGTCAAGGTCACGAAAGGCGTAATCGGCTCGGACGTTGGTATCAACAATTCTGTTGATTCTTCCAGCCCGAGTTGAAGAATCTTAATCAATCATGGTATAGGTTCAGAAGGCATGAGCAATTCAACACGGGAAACAGTGCCGACAATCAACGAGCTCCTGAAGGAGTACTACAGTGGCCTGTCAAAGGGTGGCGGATGGGAGCATCTCCTCTCCGACGACTTTCTACTCGGCGGGACAGTGACAAGAGAGACAAGAGGCAGAGATGTCTATGTGAACCTTAGCTTCTTCAAGATGGTCAGAGGGCTAAGGGTGAAGGAACTGATAGCAAGCGGTGAAAAGGCGTTCGCCCTGGTCAGCTATGACCTTGTCTCCCCAAATGGAAAGAGCTTCTCCTCTGAAGTGGTCGAGTTCTGGAGGGCAAAGGGTGGGAAACTTGTCTCTGTCGAGATATACTTCGACACGGCCGCCTTCGGCAGGTTCATGGCCTCACCATGAGGTCGATTGAGGCGTGGAGATCCAGAGCAGGCGGAGTTACTTCGTCGCATTTTTCGTTACAGCATTCAGGTCCATCGAGGAGGCGAGGTCGAGAGCACCGGAAGCCATCGCTGAGCATATCTCGCGCTCCAATGAGCTCCATGAGAAGGGAAGGTTGCTGATGGCCGGGGCATTACAAAACGGCTCAAACGAACCGGTCACCACGATGGCAATCTTTTACTCGCACAAAGAGGCTGAAGAGTTTACCAGGTGCGACCCGTTTGTTCTCAACGGTCTGGTAAGAGGATTGTGCATCAAGGAATGGGCCAACATGTTGAAGAAGTGAGAGAAACTTGGCAGTAGCCGAGGTGTCCACTTTCAATGATATCATTACAGAAATGAGATATTGGGCGGGAGTCCAGCGTGGCCTGTGTGCCATAGCACACTACTTGTAACTCACTCTGCTGAATGGGCTGAGCCTGTCGTCTGCTATGAGACTGCGTTCAGCAACGCTCTCAGGCTCTTCGTATTCACGATGTCCCTGGCCTGAAGCCAGGCTCTCCTGGCCACGAGCACGCCGTACGCCATGTTGTCAAGCTCCCCGGCTGAGTGGGCGTCAGAGTTTACGACGATCGGCACACCCTCCTCCATCGCCCTCTTTGCCCAGTACTCGTCCATGTCAAGCCTGTTCGGCTGACCGTCTATCTCAAGCATCTTTCCGCCGTCTCTTGCTGCACTTATCACCTTCTCCATGTCGATCGGGTTCGCTTCTCTCTTTCCTATCAGCCTGTTCGTCGGATGGCACAGGAAGTCGACAGACGGGTCGGACAGTGCCTTCACAACCCTCTCAGTGAGCTTCTCTGGCTGCTGCCTGAAGCTCTGGTGCAGAGACGCACCCACGAGCTCGAACTCATTCAGGAACTTCCTGTCGTAGTCAAGCGAACCGTCCGGGCCAATTTCAAGCTCCACCGCCTTGATTATCCTGAAGGGCGCTAGCTCGTCGTTCAGCCTGTCTATCTCCCTCCACTGCTTCCTGAACCTCTGCTCTGTGAGCCCGTTTGCAATTCTTGCTGAGACAGAGTGGTCTGTGAACGCAATGTACTCGTATCCAATCTCCATGGCCTCCCTTGCCATGTCCGCGAGCGTATCCGAGCCGTCGCTCCACGTGCTGTGGACCTGCAGGTCCCCCCTTATCTCGTCGAAGCGGACGAGTCTGGGAAGCTTCCCACTTCTTGCCGCCTCTATCTCGCCCCTGTTCTCCCTCAGCTCTGGCGGTATGTACTGCAGACCGAGCTTGGCGTAGACCTCCTGCTCCGTCCTTCCAGCTACCCTCTCTCCTGTCTTCACGTCGAAGAGGCCATACTCGTTAAGCTTCCATCCCTTCTCTATTGCCATGTTCCTCAGTGCAATGTTGTGGTCCTTCGAGCCTGTGAAGTACATCATAGCGGCGCCGTACTCCTCGGCGTCGAAGACCCTCACGTCAACCTGAACGCCGTCCTTCAGCCTCACACTTGTCCTCTTCGGTCCACTCTCGAGAACCTGCCCCACCTGACTGAAGCGTGCAAGAAGAGATGTCGCCCTCCCATCTGTGCAGAGGATGTCCAGGTCGCCCACTGTGCTCTTCCCCCTCCTCAGGCTCCCTGCCATGCCAACGCCAACCCCGTTGGATTCGAAGTACCTCGAGACAGCCTCGAAGTGCGCCTCAGCCTCGGGCAGAAGCATCCTCTTCTCGTAACTCTCGAGTCTTTCTATCGCCTTGAGCAGGGAGGCCCTGACACTCTCGCCGAATACGTCGTCCAGCCTCCCCTCCTTCAGAGCCGCGCTCAGCTCGGCCACACTCCTTATCCCGAACCTGCTCGCCAGCTTGTATGCGGTCTTTGGCCCTATCCCCTGGACCTTCATAAGCTCCGGTGCACCTTTCGGGACCTTCCTCTCCAGCTCTTCAAGGTAACCTAGCTTCCCTGTTTTCAGGTATTCGTCTATCTTCTTCGCGATACCCTCACCGACATACTGCACCTCTGTCAGTTCACCGCTCTTCCAGACCTCCTCTATGTCCCTCTCCAGGTTCCTTACGCTGTTTGCAGCCCGCCTGTATGCAACGACCTTGAACCTCTCCTCCTCTCCGCTCGCCTCGAGTAGCAGCGCTATCCTCTCTAGCAGGTCTGCGACCTCTCCGTTCCTCAACATTCTGCGAGCCTGCCTTCGCTCGATAAATCTCTTACTTCCACCAGCCGAACTCCTTCGGCGTGTCCGTTATAACGAGGGAGTGGCCTCTCTCCAGGGTAACGTTGTCCTCTATCCTCACACCCATCTTCCCGGGGAGATACACACCAGGCTCGACCGTGAAGAACATGCCTTCCCTCAGCTTCTCCCTTCCCCCCTCGACTATGTACGGGGCCTCATGAACCTCTAGGCCAAGCCCGTGCCCCGTCCTGTGTATGAAGTACCTGCCAAGCCCTGCACTGTTCAGGTGCCCCCTTGCAGCCCTGTCCACATCCCCGACAGCAACACCATCGCCCACCGCCCGGATCGCCCTCTCCTGCGCCTCGAGCACCTCACTGTAAACCCTCTCTATCTCCTCTGACCTCCCGAGGCAGAACGTCCTTGTTATGTCAGCGTAATATCCCTCGAAGCTTGAGGAGACGTCCACGATGACAGGCTCACCCCTCGATATCTTCCTCGAGGTCGGAAGTCCGTGAGGGAAGGCCCCCCTCTCGCCCGCCTGGACGAGCATGTCGCCCACCCCGCTCCCCCGTTCACGTATGGCCTCGGACACACTCCTCGCCAGCTGCTCCTCCGTCACACCCTCCTCCAGCATCTCTGGTATCTCCTCAAATACACGGCTAAGTATCTCCGCCGACCTCTTCAGCAGCTTCACCTCCTGCTCGTCCTTCACCTCCCTTATCGCCTGGAGTATCTGCTCCGCGCTCTCCAGTTCAACCCTTGCCACCTTCTTCAGCTGGTCAAGATACAGAAACGGCACCCTCCCCTCCACTCCCCATCTCCCCTTGAACCCCACCGCCCTTGCAGCCTCCCTGAATGCTCCCCCCGGCCCCTCTGAATCTGTCCACTCATGTATCTCAAGTTTCACAGGGCAACTCCTGTACGGCCCGGCCTCAAGGCTTGGCGCGACAAGGTGCGCGCCGTCCTCTGCCTTAACAAAGAGAAGGAAAGGCCTCTCAAGCATAATCGAGCTGACACCTGTGTAGTACCTCATGTTCGGTCCGGGTGCAACTATCGCGCCCTCCAGTCCTGACTCTGCGAGCGCCCTTCTCAGCCTCCCCAGCCTCTTCTCCAGAGAACCCGCCTGCCTCACGACACACGCTCAGGGGTTACTCTTAATATCCTATACCTGGTCCAGCGTGGCCACTTGGGTCTAAAGGAGCTCCTCCTGCTTCGTGTAGCCAGGAGGTGGATATCTGGCGTCGACCTCGATTCTGCGATCAAGGATGCCAAGAGGGCGAACAGCAGGGGGATGGGCGCCATACTGAACTATCTGGGCGAGGAGATAACTGACCAGTCTGTCGCGGACGCGCACCTCCAGGAGTACCTAAACCTCCAGCGTGCCATACATTCAGACGGCATAGACGGTTGTGCGTCTGTGAAACTTACCCAGTTCGGCCTCATGGGAGACGAGCAAAGAGCGGCGGAGAGGCTAGAGCGATGCGCCGCGAACGCTGAGGAGCTGGGGCAGCCTCTCTGGATAGACATGGAGGGCTCCAGGTTTACATCAAAGGCGATCGAGATTTACCTAGACGCTCTCCAGAGGCACAGGGCGCTCGGCGTGGCCATCCAGGCCTACATGCGGAGGAGCGAAGGGGACCTGAATCGCATTCTGGACAAGGGAGGGCGAGTCAGGCTCGTCAAGGGCGCCTACAGGGAGCCGCCCGAACTTGTCTTCAGGAGCAGATCCTCCATATCGGAGAACTACGCAAAACTGATGTCAGTCCTCTTCGAGAGGGGGGACAACTTCGCCATTGCAACTCACGACTCGAAACTTGTCTCCGAGGCGAAGAAACTTGCAGAGTCGAGCCACGCTAGATTCGAGTTCGAGATGCTCAAGGGAATAAGGAACGAGCTTAAGGAAGAGCTAGTCAGCTCAGGCTACAGGGTCTCCGAGTACCTTCCATACGGGGAGCTCTGGTACCCCTACTCAAGGAGGAGGCTCTCGGAGCACCCAAGCAACGTCATTCTGCTTCTCAGGTCCCTCATCTAGCCACAGACATGCCTTCACGACGTAGAAGGCCTTGATAAGTGGCTCAACTAGTCTAGACTTCTGCCGCAAAATACCCCTGAGCCGTCTTGAAAGGGACAAGGAGCTGCACAAAAATGACAGATTACAACAAGGGTCAGATTTGGGGAGCCCTACGGAAGGCCTGGAAGGGGTACAGGATCGCGAAGGTCCAGCACGACAGCGCCAGGATGCGCGAGTACGCGCAGCGCATAAGGACGCTGCAGACCCAGCTGGGTGTTCCTCAGGCTAGCTTCCCAGACCTCGGAATGTAGAGGAGCAAAAACTCCTCTTTTCCATTTTTAGTCCTGTCCTGCCAGCTCTTTCTCTATCTCTTCCAGTATCTCCCCGACCACCTGCTGCTGCAGGCCCAGGGAGGCAGACATGTCAAGTATGTCGTCCCTCTGCTCCTTCATTATGTAGTGGAGTACCTTCCTCCTGTCCGACGTCTTCAGCACGCTGCTTGCCCTTGCTGCCTCCCTGAGTGCAACGCTCCTGAGGTACAGGAGCACGGCCCTCTGCTCCTCCATCTCCTTCAGCTTCGCGTCGACCTCTGATATCAGGCTGGCGAGCGTTCCTATCTTGGACGCTTCGTCCGGATATTTCATTATCTCATTTATCCTGCTCACAAGCTCCGCATCCTCTGCTCCAGGGACAGCGCCGAAGGAGAACACCCTCGCCCTGAACAGATTTGGTGCGAAATCGATCGTAACCGATACACTCTTCTTCAGCATATACTCCTTCCTCTGTGGCCCCCTTGGGCTGTCTTCAAACACAGTACTGACTAGCCCTGCGTCCTCCATCGTTACCAGGTGCTTCGCGACGAGCTGCTGGCTCAGCCCAAGGTCCCTGGATAGCTGCAGCTGGTAGCTTGGCTCCTCGCTGAGCCTCGCTATTATCCTCCTTCTTACAGGGTTCTCTACCGCGCCCAGTACAGAATCAAGCTCTCCCTGATTCATACCGAGTCACCTTCACGGCCGGTTATCATACACTGGTTGTATAGCATCGGCTCTTCTATAAATACGTTATCGAGCCCCGCTACTCCCATCCTCGATTCGTTTTAATCGCCTTCCCTAGCCACGAGCGGCATGGTACTGAGCAGGGTGCTCCTCTCAACCAGGGCGGCGGTTGCAAGCGAGCAGCCACTTGCCTCCCTTGCAGGCTACGACGTGCTGAGGAAGGGAGGGAACGCCGTTGACGCTGCCGTTGCAACAGCCTTCGCCCTATCAGTCCTGTACCAGCCAGCGGGCGGGATAGGTGGTGATTTCTTCGCCATGGTTTTCGAGTCGAGGACAGGGAATGTTCACTGCCTCAACTCGAGCGGCTGGGCCCCGTCAGGCGTAACTCCAGACCTCTTCAAAGAAGAGGGGCGCATCCCCCTCTTCGGGCCGAAGTCAGTTGTTATCCCTGGCTTCGTGGCCGGGGTGCACGCGATGCACAAGAAGTTCGGCACGCTCGAGTTCAAGGACCTTCTTTCAAACTCAATTGAATACGCCAGCGACGGTTTTCCTGCCTCAGAGGGCTTCTGCAGGTCCACGAGGGCGAGCTACGAAGACCTTCCCCCTTCCGCCAGAAGTGTATTCGCCCCTTCAGGCAGGCCGCCGGCTCCTGGCGAATGGGTGGTTCAGAGGAACCTGGCTCGCCTCATCAGAGATATAGCACAAAACGGACCGGAGATCTTCTACAGGGGCTGGCCCTCCGAGAAGATACGCACCGCCCTTGCCAAGGGAGGCGTCCATTCGAATGAAGCCGATTTTCATTTCGAGCCAGAGTGGGTGGAGCCGCTCACGCTGGAGTACGGCGGTCTCTTGGTGCACGAGTTCCCCCCAAACAGCATGGGTGTCACGTCTCTTCTCATTCTAAAGCTCCTCTCCGGGAAGAATCTCTCTGCTCTAAAGCCAAACTCGAATGAGAGGGTGAAGGCAACTGTCGAGGCCGCAAGGGTGGCATACGGCAGGAGAGACGAAATGCTCGGAGACCCGAGGTTCTCCAGAGTGGACACTGCCAGCTTTCTCAGCGCCGACCCTTCCATCAAGGCGGACTCTACACCCGTTATCAAAGAGGGTGATACAACAGCCTTCTCAGTGGTAGACGAAGAGGGCAACATAGTGTCTGCCATCCAGAGCCTCTACCATCACTACGGGTCAAGGGTGTTCGTTGAAGAATGCGGGATAATGCTGAACAACAGGGGCGCTGGATTCTCTCTGAATGGACCTAACGCCATTCAGCCGAAGAAGAGACCCCTGCACACACTCTCAACAATGCTGATCTCTAGGTACAACGAACCCCCCTCCGTCTCAGTGGGCTGCAGCGGGGGTGATTACAGGCCGGTCCAGCACGCCCTCCTCGTAACAAACATCGCAGACTACGGCATGTCCCTCGAGCAGGCGATAGACTTTCCCCGCTTCCTCTGGAGCGGCGGGAACCAGGTCATTGCCGAAGACGGGTACGAAGGTCTCGGTTCCCTTTCATACGACTTTGGCATCCTTGGCTATCCCGGGAGAACGGGCGTGGCTCAGGGTTGCGAGGTGACGGGCAGGACAAGGAAGGGTGTGTGCGACGTGAGGGGAGACGGCATCCCATACGGCTTCTGACTGAACCCTGCCGGTGTGGAAGGGGACGATACGTAGATAATGCGACTACCTCTGGGGCACGCAGGTATTGTGCTGCATACCACACTAGTTTGGCCACGCCATATACACGAGGCCACGACTCCATCGGCCCAATGATACGCATCTTCCCCCGAAGTGTCTTCCTCTGTGTCTTATGAACCGAAACCAACCACCGGCCTGCGAAGTAGCATGGGGTGATGTGGCTCACTTTTCGATTGACTGGTGTGCTCGTAAAATTTAAGTGTCTAGGCCGGTCTAGATATTTCATGAATCAGCAGCGGCTGATTCTATCTCTCTTCGCATTCATCGTAGTCATCTCGTTAGTTCCGTTAGCCCGCGCCCAAGTGAGTTTGAGTTTAACGGCGACGTCTTGCGATCTTTATCCTCTCGCGGGAACATCATCTTGCACAGTTACGAACAATCAAGCAAACAGCATCAATGAGGCACCAGGAATTTGCTTATCATGGACTAGTAATAATCACCTATCTGTTTCGGTGACAGGCACGCGTATCGGCGCTCCCACATTGTTTCCGATTTCTAATGGTCAATGCTTCGATACCACAGATCTTACTTTTGATTTCACTGTAACGTACGTGGGGTCATGTGCAAACGGGTCTTACAGTTTCACCTTTACTGCATCCACTCCATCAGGTTCATCATCTTCGCAGACATTTACCGCGGTGGTCAGATGTGCATTCACGCCTTGAGATCCAAAGGGCAGCATCAATCATCCTTGGATTTGCGCTTTTGGTGCTGACAGGCCTACACTACGCATATTCGGCCAACGCACCAGCATCTAGCGTATGCGTCGCATATCCGCAAAATCCAGTACTTGTGCCAGGACCAATTGGTTCATGGGATTCGAGCGGAACGTTGGGAGCGTTCGTAATGTTTAACGGTACACATTACAATATGTGGTACAGCTCTTTCAATCGCCAATGGGCGATAGGCTTCGCGGTGTCGACTGATGGGATAAACTGGGCCAAGCGACAAGGTCCCGTGCTAACTGCTGGCCCTGGTGGCTCGTGGGACATGGGAGGTGTTTACTCTCCTTCTGTAATCTGGAACGGAACGACATTCATAATGTATTACACGGGCGTAAACGTCACGACAGCTTGGGCCATAGGAGCAGCTTTCTCCAAAGATATGATTCATTGGCAGAAGTACTCTGGAAATCCAATCCTGACACCGGGCCCGGGCTATTACGATTCCGCGTATGTAAGAAACCCCAGCGTGATACTCGATCAGTCTTCCTATAAGATGTGGTACCGCGGAAGCCAGCCACTTGGTGCTGGGAGCAAGGAATACTCCATATCTTATGCGACGTCTTCGGACGGACTTCATTGGTTGAAATATGACGCGAACCCCGTGCTTACTGTTAACGCTACTAACACAAATGCGTTTTTCATAAAGCAGCCTTCAGTAATCAGACTGCATTCTGTCTACCTGATGGCTATGGCTGTTGACGCCTACATCTCGTACGCCCTGTCAAGCGACGGCATCCACTGGAATTCGACAGGTGCTCCGTTGTTGGTTGGTGTAAACAACACGTCAAGTTGGCAATATCTAGTTGATTACCCTTCGTTGGTCTACAAAGGGACCAATCTTGTTCTCTTTTATACGGGCTTCAGTGAATTTGTGAATTCGAGTTTACGTCCTTCAATAGGGATCGCCTACTGTAACTTCCTTTCAATACCTTTGACTCTGACAACCACCCTGACGGTAACACAAACCTCGGTCGCCACAAAAAGCGTAACGATAACGAATACTGTTACTCGGACAGAACAAAAAGTACCGGAACCTGGTGTCTTCGAGGTCTCAACTCTGGTACTATCGATCGCACTCGTTGTTATAATCGCATCTTACGCGTTCAAGTTTCGCAGGTGATTGTGCGGGGACAGCCATAGTGCTTCGAGCCCCAAAGATGAACTGTGTCGCAACCACGCAATTCGTTTGGCTGAAGCTGTCGGTCTGGCTGCTCTCTCCTTCTGCCTGCACAGGGCCAAATATCGCAGCTCAATTCGTTAGTCCGTTTGGAGCGCGGGGTAGCATCAGGCCCGCCCTGCCTTCTCCACAACGCCAACCGCTCCTCATGGCCATCGCAATTTAAGCAGACAGGCGTTTAAAATAAGAGACGTAACCTTGGAGTAGAGGGTATCGAACGACACGCATTCGATACCATACTCCCACGGCGACGGATTGGAAGTCTAGTTCTCCAGTCCTCGCAACTAATCATGGGTGAAGGATTCGATCGTATACGCTGTCGCTCCGGCTCATTCGTTGACGGGATAGTAATGGCAACCAGTGGGGTTCGTTCAAGGAAAGAGGGCCCGGTATCAAATGATAGCGGGCCCGATGGGATTTGAACCCATGACCTACAGCTCTCGCCCCCTTCAGGTAGGAGGCTGCCGCGCTGTCCGTACTCCGCTTCGCTCGAATCTGCGCTACGGGCCCAGTCCCTAGCC